>Ga0066691_10000261_pt1 | contig 16406 bp, 19 predicted proteins | sample GraSoiAngelo_140_FD_66671 | JGI IMG/M metagenome (GOLD analysis project Ga0066691, IMG submission 66671) | Grasslands soil microbial communities from the Angelo Coastal Reserve, California, USA - 14_0929_12_30cm | ecosystem: Environmental > Terrestrial > Soil > Grasslands | place: USA... | reverse complement strand
CGGTCGGCGGCGGGCAACCTTCTGAAGCTAGACGCTATCTCCACATACATGGAGGACCCGCGTCGAGGGCGCCCCTCCAGACGGATTTACAGCCTGCCCCCTCCGGCTTTATTCGAAATGGTGCCCCGCGGACCGAAAACGCAACGGTCTGAAAACCGTATATCGATGGTTTGATGACGACTGTGGATCAGCTTAGGTCGTCATCGCCGCGAACCCAACTGGGTCTCGAAACATCATTTAGCTTGTCGCGGTTGACGCTAATGCCATGGCGGGCAGACGTATAACTCGCAATCAGGACGCGGTCGTTATTGCAAGGATGGCATCGATCTGTCCGACCGCCCGCCTTGTCCCCTCTCCCTTTCCTATTCCGAGCAGCTGCTCCATGTCCGCGATGGAAGCGAATCGGGTGATGATCGTCATAGTGGTCTTCTCAGGCGTCTCGACTAGCCGAACCTCGGCCGTCGTGGCCGGCAGGTCCTCGTTCGGTGGGCCGCACCCCTCCTCGAACTCGAGCGACCTGGGTGGATCGACCGAGATGATTCGCCACCACCCGTGGAGCTTCTCGCCGTCGGGCCCGGTCATGTAGTAAGTGACCCGGCCGCCATTGGTCAGATCGTGGTCGACGACGGTCGCGGGGTAATTCGGCGGGCCCCACCATCGTTCCAGCTGCCGGGGGTCGGCCCACACCTGCCAGACCCGTTCGACCGGTGCACCGAACTCGGACACGATCGTGAGCGTCAGCGCAGCCGAGTCGCGGTCCACAGCGATCACCGTCATGATCTGTCTCCACCTAATCGGTTGGCGAGAACATCGCCGATCCGGTCCAGTCGACCACGCCACAGGAGCTCGAACTCCGCGAGCAGTGCTTGCGCCTTGGCGATAGTGTCGATCTCGGTCTTGACGAGCTGCTCACGGCCGTGCCGCGTCAGGTGAACGAGTCCGGCGTCCTCAAGGACTGCCACATGCTTCTGCACCGCTGTCGTGCTCATTGGATACAGGCGCGCCAATCCGGACACTGACAGTGTCCCTTGCATCGCACGGCGCAGGACGTCTCGCCGGGTGGGGTCAGCGAGCGCCCTGAAGACGCGATCGGCGTGCTCCTCCCGGAGGCCGGTACGACCTACAACCATCTGGTTGTAAGATTAGCACCTGACCGCACCTCCCTTCGGGAACTCGGGCAGCTGAACGGACGAGGGAGATACAAGGAGTGACCACAACATGAGGTTGACGGCGACGACCAACGTCTCTGTGGACGGCGTAATTCAGGGGTTGGGCGGGTCTAACGAGGATCGTCGTGGCGGCTTCGATCGCGGCGGATGGGCACCGCCCCTTGTCGACGCCGAAACAGCGGACTATCTGAATCAGGTCTACGGGGGCGCAGCCGCGTTTCTCTTCGGCCGTCGGACGTACGAGATCTTCGCCCGCTCCTGGGGAGCGATACCCGAAATGGCCACAAGCACGATCGGCTCCGCATTGAATGGCCGGCACAAGTACGTGGCATCGGGCACCCTCACCGACCCGCAGTGGACGGGCACGACTGTCCTGACGGGCGACATCGCCCTGGCCATCCGTGATCTGAAGGCGCAGCAAGAGGGCGACCTGCTTGTGCCCGGCAGCGGTGTCCTCCTCCGATGGCTGCTCGCCAATGACCTGGTCGACCAGTTCGACCTCGTCATCTATCCCGTGGTCATCGGCCAGGGCACGCGGCTCTTCCCGGATTCCGGTCCGGACCGCGCGCTCGATCTGGTCAACTCGCGTACGACCTCCGGGGGCATAGCGATTCAGGCTTATCGGCCTCTTGGGCGGGGCCCGCAGTACGTAACGTCCTCTGCCCTCCCAGAACACATCACGTAGCTCCGCCGACCGCATCGCTTCGCGCGTAACAAACCAGGATTGGTCCTCATCACGGACAAATGTCACCTGAGGAGACCACAGTGCCAGAGCTTCTCATCGACTTCATCACCTCGCTTGATGGCTACGCGGCTGCCGACGGCTGGCCCGGCTTTTGGGGACTGGAAGGCCCCGAGTACCTCGCATGGTTGGGAGAGGAGCCCGAAGCGGACTACACCGTCCTGATGGGCGCGACCACTTACCGTCTGATGTCGGGATTTGCCGCAGAGGGCGAGGCAGGCACCGCGGCCCTCGCGGGCATGTCGAAGGTCGTCTTCTCGACCACCTTGAGGGAACCCCTTGCCTGGGCGAACACGCAGCTCGTCACTTGAGACCCCGTTGAAGCCGTGCGGGAGATGAAGGCCAAGGGTTCCAAACCGATGCGCACCATAGGCAGCCTCACCCTGTGCCGCTCTCTGCTGAAGGCCAGCCTCGTGGACCGATTCCGCGTGGTTGTCTTTCCCGTCATCACCGGAAGCAGCGGCCGGGAGCGGATCTACGACGGCTATCCCGATGTCGCTCTCGACATGATCAAGAGCCGGACGTTCGACGGTCGCATCCAGCTGCTCGAGTACGCTCCGACGATTCTGCCCGGGCCGCCCGGCAGCACCAAGGTCAACTCATGACGGACACGTAGCATCCCTTATCAGAAGAGGAGGCCCGTGGGCGCGAATACACAACTGCTCGACGGCGATCTGCCGGTCGGCTCCGGGTGTGGCCTACCGTTGAAGGCATGACGATCCGACGCATGGATCACGTGAGCATCGTGGTCGACGACCTCGCCGCCGCCACAACGTTCTTTGTCGAGCTTGGACTCAAGCTGCAGGGCGAAGGGCTGGTCGAGGGCGGTTGGGTTGACCGTGTGGTGGGCCTCGAGGGCATCCGGGCGGACATTGCGATGCTCGAGACCCCGGATGGCCAGGGACGGCTCGAGTTGGTTAAGTTCCACTCACCGACGGTCCGGGGCGGCGACCGGCACGCGCCGGCGAACACCCTGGGCATGCGCCATGTCGCATTCGTGGTCGACGACATCGACGCTGCCGTTGCCAGCGTGCGAGCCCGCGGCGGGGAGCTCGTTGGCAAGGTGGAGCAGTACGAAGACATCTATCGGCTCTGCTATGTCCGCGGTCCGGAGGGCATCATCGTCGAGCTCGCTCAGCAGATAGGCTGAGTCCGCTGGACGGTCGCCAACCGCCTTGCCAGCGCGAAGGGAAGCGATTACGAAGTTATCTCACCCCACCCAATCAGGTGGGGGCGCAGCGGTTGAGCAACCGCCGTCAAGCGAGCTGTATCAACAAGTTGTCGACATCAATCCGCCGGCCCAGCCACGCAGGGTGTCTGCCATCTGCCGGTTGCTGTAACCGGAGGGCTACCGACGGCGTAATCGGAGCTCCGATGTGACGGTGGATCATGAGTGGGCGATGGAAACGCCATAGAACGACAGTCGCGACACGGCTGGACACCGGCGCTCGCGCTCGCCGGCATCCTGGTCGTGGCCTTCGTATTGCGGCTCGTGATCGGCCTGCAGCTGCCGCTCGACGCCGACGAGGCGGTCGAGGCGATCGGCGGGCTCCGGTTGCTGCATGGCGAATTGCTGTTGATGGAGCCGGATGGTCGCTACCTGGGCGCGCTCGACTGCTATTTCATCGCGCCTTTTCTGGCCGTGCTCGGTCCGACTCTGCTGGCCGTCCGGGCCGCCATGAGCCTTGTCGGTGCGCTCTACGTGGCCGCGATGTGGTGGCTGGGCCGACTGCTCTTTCGCAGCCCTCGGGGTGGCCTTCTCCTGGCGGCGGTGGCAGCAGTCTTTCCGCTGTTCGCTGTCGACTATGCCGTCAAAGCCCGCGCCTACGGCTCGCTACTGTTGCTCGAGGCGCTGCTGCTGGCACTAAGCGTCCGTGTCGTATGGCCTAACCGCGAGCCGCGACGCAGGGATTGGCTCGCGGCCGGCCTGGCGGCCGGCCTGGCGGTCTGGCAGCATCCGCTGCTGGCGCTGCCAGTCGGGCTCTGCTTGATGGCCGGGCTGCTCCGCGCCCGGGCCTGGCGAAGTCTGCTGCCAGCCGTGGCCGGCGGCCTGATCGGGTTCACCCCTTGGCTGGTCTACAACGGCGTCATTACCCACCTGGGCAGCATTCGGCATCTGTACTCGCCGTTGCAGGCCTACTCGGTGCCGACGCACGTGGCGGCCGGCCAGGTGATTACCGAGGCGCTGCCGATCTTCGTCGGGGTCCGAATGAACTTCTGCGGCGCGGAAACTGTGCCGTGGCCGGTGGCCGACCTGGGCCTGTTGGGGCTGGCGGCAGCTGCGTTGTGGATCCGCCGTACGGCGCTGGCTGGACTGCTTCATGGGCGCCTGGAACCAGTCGACCTCGTACTCCTACTCGCGCCCTTGAGCGTCCTCGCCGTGACATTGCGCTGGTTCAACGGGCTCTCCTGCGAGCCGCGCTACCTGATGCCGCTGGCGGTGCCGCTGGCAGTGGCGGCGGCGCTGATCCTCCGCTTGGCACCACCGCGGCGCTGGGCGGCCGGGCTGGCGGCCGCAGCCTGGCTGGCAATCGCCGCGGTGACCACCGTCCATACAGTCCAGCAGAGCCGGGACCTGGTTGTCATTCCCGGCGTCTTGGCGCGGGTCGATGTGGCCACTGCCGGAAGGGCGCTGGCCGGGACTCCACCGGAAGCCCTGTGGGCCCAATACTGGCTGGCCCGGCCCCTGCAGTTCTACAGCGGCGACAGCTTCGTGGTCGGCGAGTACGGCGGCTATGTCGGTTTCCGGGCCACCCAGCAGGCCGCCTATGCCGCGCGCCACCCGAGCTGGCTGTTCCTCGCCGGTGACCGGGAGGCCGCAGCTTTGGAGGCGATTTGCGCACGGCGTGGCATCACCTACCAGCGCAGCGAACCGGCACCCGGCCTAGTCCTCTATTCGGATCTGTCGCAGCCCCTGACGCCGGATGACCTCCACCTGGGCGGCCAGAGGGTTGACCACACCGACCCCGATCCCACGCGGATCCGACCCTGGTGACGGCCAGGACCTCAATCAGACGCTGGCTCCCCTGAGTGGATGCTATTCAACTCGGTTGCTTGTGGCGGCGCCCGACATGGTCGAGACCCTCGACCGTTTTCGATTTTCTGCGCGCTTACGGTCGAGGCCGCCCAGTGTCCTGATCACGGTCCGTATGCGCCGGAATTTGACCTCCGGACCAGAATTGGAAGGTAATGAGCGCCTCCACTGGCGTCCCCTTGCGGCTTTCCAACTTCATCGGACGGAAAAGGGAAATGGGTGAGTTGCGCCGCCTCCTGACTCACACCCGTCTTCTGACCATGTTGGGGCCGAGAGGCGCCGGAAAAACGCACTTGGCCACGGAGTTTGCTCGTCGGACGGCTACATGTGATTTCAGCCTGAATCAGTCGAGTCCGCGCTGGGTCTTCGGGCGTAGAACTTCGCGGCTAACAATATGTAGGAATCTTGGGTGCGAAACCACAACATCTAGCGCCGTGGAGCAATCGCGATGTGGCTCCCCTTAGTGGACGCTCTTCGAACTCGTTTCCTGGCGCCGGCGCCTGACATGGTCGAGACCCTCGACCGTTTCCAATTTTCTGCGAGCTTGCGGCCCCAGCTTGCCACGGTGCCATCAACGTACGCACACGCCCGGACTTGACCGTGTGGTCACGGAGACCCCTTCGGAACGAGCGCCATCGGCGAACCGGTGGCGCTGCGCCCGGGCAAATTCGGTGGCCAATCGCGTCTTTCCGGCGCCTCCGGGCCCGAGCATCGTCAGAAGACTCGGCGATTCTTTCACGTCCTGATCAGCGTGCGACCACCCCGCGAAGACGCGGCGGCGATCGAGCTCTGCCACTTTCAACGGCTCAATTTGGGCTTGACACCAAGTGCAATCCGTCTGATAGTCAAGGGAAGAGGGGGCAAATTGGCGTTCGTGCGAGGAGGACCCATGAAGCGGCTGCTAATGCCCGTCATCGTGGCTTGCGTCGGTTTGGTAGCGACGTCCACTACCGCCTTTGCCGATCAGACATTTCATTCGGTGCGCCTATCCCTGGTATCGGTCGGTGGCAGCCCGCTTCGTAACGGTGACGTGGTCGACATCCACGACAACGGGCCCGTGAATTACGCGATTGAGGAGTACCACCTCGCTGGGGCGACTGCGAATACGACCTACGATGTCGAGTACCTGGTCACTGGAGCTCCATTTGGCACGGCGGTCTGCGGCTCGGGCGCGTTCCCATTTCCGAACGGGGCCACTGTCAAGACAGACCTGAACGGCAACGGCAATTCTCAACTGAAGATTCCGCCGTCATTCGTGACCGGCCTTGGGCTCCACAACACGACGCTCGGACTGATCTGGGTTCTCCTAGACAGCGGGTCGCCGGCTTACCAGACGAGCTGTATCTCTGTCGGTCTCGACTAATTTTCGCGGCTGCCTGCAACGTTCGGTTATTGGGCAGCGCTGCGGCGCGCGAATGTGGCGGTCAATCCCGTCCTAGAGCCGGCCAAAGCGTCAAGTCAAGCCTGGGCCTTCGCAATGCCAGGGGTCGCTCCTCAGACTGAATTCAGATTGGCTCCGGGACAGGGACTCGAACCCCTGAACCTTGCGGTTAACAGATCGCTGAACCCCGTTCAGAAATAGCGCCGCGAATTCGCTGAGCACCGCTGAGTGCCGCCGTTTGCCATGGTTTAGCGCCGGCGTTGCTGCTAGAGCAGGGCCCCACTTCCCGCGCTCCTGCCCGGCGTATCGGAGCTCTTCTGGAAGCTAGATCTCTTTTGCCGCTCGCATAACCGCGATCTCAACCGACGTATACCCCAGTTCGCCCAAAACCTCCGCCGTGTGCTCGCCGGCCTCAGGCGGGAGCCGCCGTACCGTCGCCTCACCCGAGCTGTAGCTGACCGGGTGCCGGAGGACTCGGACGCGTCCAGCGCGAGGGTGCTCGAACTCCAAGACGGGATCGATGTGTTGTACGGCGACGTCATCGAAGGTCTCCGCCAGGCTGTTTACGGGCGCGCACCAAATGTCGTGGGCTCGCAGCAGCGTAATCCACTCGGCCGTGGCGCGCTTACGGAAGTACGGGTCCAAGGCCTGACGAATCTCGTCGCGCCTGCTATACGCGATCCCAGGATCTAGGTATGGCTGGAGCGAGCCAGGGTTGCCGAGCACCTCGCTGATGGCGTTGATCGGCGCCATCGCAATGGCCAGGTGGCCGTCAGCAGTCGCGTAGAAACCGTAGGGCGCGGAATGAAAAGTGTCCGCGACTTTGGTCCTCGGTCGGTGTAGCCGCGCCCCATTGAGGTGATAGACGACGGGCTCGGTCTGGAGGTCTAACGCCGCGTTCATCATGATCAGCTCGACTCGCTGACCTTCGCGCGTGCGTTCTCGGTGGACAAGAGCGCCCAGGATGCCCATGGCCAGCAGGCTCGCGCTGTGTTGATCCACGACAGCCGCGGCCGACACCGTCGGTCCCTCGGACAACGTGCCCGTGTTCGCGCCAAGACCGGAGATGGCCTGGATTAGCAGGTCCTGACCGGGAAGGTGCCGGTAAGGCCCGGTACTGCCATACCCCGAGCCCGATGCGTAGACGATGCTTGGATTGAGCTTCTTTAGGTCTTCATAGCCCAACCCAAATCGATCCATCACCCCAGGCCGGTAGTTCTCGATGATCACGTCCGATCTCTGCGCCAGCTTTCTGGCCGCGTCGGCGCCACGAACGGTCTTGAGGTTCAGGGTGACGCTGCGTAGGTTGCGGTTGCCGAGCAGGAAGAATGCGCTGACGCCGTTGATGAAGAGTTCCGCCCCGGCCCAGCTGCGCTCCCACGCGCCATGACCAGGCGGCTCGACCTTGATCACGTCGGCGCCCATATCGGCCAGGTACTGGCACGCAGCGGGACCAAGAAGGAACTGCGTGAACGCCAGAATGCGCACTCCGGCCAGAAGCCCGAGGCTTGTCGACTCTGTCAATCGACGAGCTGCATGATGTGCGTGGCCAACGCGACGAGCTCGTCGCGCTGGTTCTTGACCTCGATTCTTGCCACCGTGCGCTCCCGCTCGCGTTCGATTCCGGTGATCTCGTACTCGATGGTCAATGTGTCGCCGAAGTACACCGGTTTCAGGAATCGGATTCGGTCGTATCCCACCGACACCATCGGCCGGTCGAAGTCTTGCAGTATGCGAGTAGACGCGGCCGACGTGTAGCCAACGATCAGAGCGCCGTGCGCCACTCGGTGCCCAAGGCTGGTCTTGCGGCAGTACTCCTCGTCAACATGATTCGGATCCAGATCGCCCGTGATGCCGGCGAAGAGGTAGACGTCGGATTCGCTGACCGTCTTGGTGATTCGGGTACGGAGCCCGATCGCAATGTCGTCGATCCTGTTGCCGCTCAAGCTGTCCAGCCAGCCTGCGCTACCACCATGCACTCCCCGCACTCAGGCCCCCGTCCACAAAGACAGTCTGCCCAGTTATGAAGCGAGCGGCGTCAGAAGCGAGAAACACGACCACATCCGCGACGTCTTCGGGTTGACCGATGCGTCTGAGTGGTGTGTTGTCGACGGCCGCTTTGAGGCGCTCCGGATGCTGATCCATGTATGCCCTGGTGAGCGGTGTCTCTATGACACCTGGTCCGACCGCGTTGACGGTCGCCCCTAGCGGTCCCCACTCGATCGCCAGGCTACGCACCAAGCCCGAGAGCCCCGCCTTGGTGGAGGTGTAGGCGGCCCGCAGGTCCATTCCGTGAACGGCGGAGAGGGAACTGGTGATCACAACCCGGCCACCAGGCTTCGCCAGGATGAAGGGCGCGAATACCTGACAGGTGACGAAAACGCCGTAGAGATTTGTCTCGAGCATCTCACGCAGCGCTTCGTCCTCCAGTTCGAGGGCTTTGACACGCGTATTGACCCCTGCATTCGGGATCAGGATGTCGAGCTGCGACAAGCCCTGTCGCACCGCTACTAGCGCCGCCCGGTCGCGAACGTCGGCGAGAGCAGCAGTCGCAAGTGGATCCTCGCCAAACTCCTTTTCGAAGAACGCGATTTGGTCCTTGGACTTTGTAATCGCCACTACCCTGGCGCCTTTGCGCCTCAGCGCCCGAACGATGGCCAGACCAATGCCACGCGTGCCACCGGTCACCAGAGCCGTGCGGCCTTCGAAGCTCAATGCATCACTTCAGTGTCGGCTGCACGTACTGGATCAGGATTCCATCGGCGCGCTCGGGATCCACGTAACCGATGAGTGTGCGTCGAGCTCCTGACTTCGGCGCCGTGTCGATGACACGAAGACCTCGACGTCGAGCTTCGTTCAGGGCCTCGGCCACATCATCCACCTGCAGCGCCAGATGATGAATGCCTTCGCCATGCTTCGCCAGATATTCGCCTAGCTCAGTCTTGTCGTCGAGTGGTTCGAGCAGCTCCACAGAAGCCGCCCCTGCACCGAAGAAGGCGACTCGGACGTCTGGAAAGCCCTCCTCGCCGCAAAATGCCAGGCCCAGAACGCTTTCGAAGTGCGGTCGTGTGGCATCGATCGATCGGACTGCCCATCCGACATGGTGGACGACGGCCACTTCAGTGGCTCGCCTCAGCAACCGTCGTCTCAACCATGATTGACATCAGGAAATGACCGCGACCAAAGTATGCCTGTGATCAAGGAAATCCATTTCCTCCTTCCGGCAACACCGCCATCCTGACGCCAGGCCGAATGTTGACCGGAAAGGTGGCGGTTGTCACCGGGGGCAACCAGGGCATCGGCCGTGCCATCGCCCAGGCGTTGGCTCAGGCCGACGCCTCCGTAGCGCTTTCGGCGCGCACCGTGGATTCTCTCGAGCGCGCAGCTCGAGAGATTCAAAGCTTGGGCGTCGATTGCTTGGGGGTTCCCTGCGACGTGCGCGACCCGAGCTCCACCGACGCCATGGCCGGCGAAGTCCTTGAGCATTTCGGCCATGTGGATGTGGTGATCGCCAACGCGGGTATTGCCGGCGCCATCCGGCCCATGCATGAGATCACGTATGAGGAATGGCAGGACTGCCTGATCACCGACCTCGACGGCGTCTACCTGACCTTCCGCCGGTTCATCGCCCCGATGATCAAGGCCGGGCGCGGAGGCAGCCTAATCGCTGTTTCGTCGATGACCGGCAAGCGGCCGCTTCCCGAACGCACTCCCTATAGCGCCGCCAAGATGGGGGTCATCGGCCTGGTGCGCAGCCTGGCGCTGGAGCTTGGTCCGTATAACATTCGCGTCAACAGCGTCTGTCCTGGAGCTGTCGCGGGACAGCGACTCGACAGAATCGTCAGACAGAGCGCGCAGGCGCGCGGTATCACCGAGGCCGAAGCAATGCGCCAGTTCAGCGACCCCTCAGCCCTGAAGCGACCGACCGCGGCCGAGGAGGTGGGAGCGGCGTGCGTCTTCCTGGCGAGTGAGGCCAGCTCCGGCATCACGGGAGAGGACATGAACGTCTCCGCGGGCCTGGTCATGTATTGAGCCACGTTGGTTTCGCGCGAGCGCAGCGAGCGTTGGCGTGAGCCTCGTCTGGCGTCGAGCTGTCACCCGACGAGGCTCTGTAGCTCAGAAAGCCGCATTGAGATCGACCTTTGGCTCCGGTCCAGAGTGTCTGCGGAGCAGGGATTCGAACCTTGAACCTTGCGGTTGACATACGGCTGCGACCCGTTCAGGCATGGTGGTCTGAATTCGCTGGGTGCCGTCGAGTGACGCCAATTGCACCGCTTGCTGCCAGCGTTGCTGCAATGGACCGGCGATTGTCAAGAAGGCGCGCGGAGACGGATGGCGACATTACTGGAGGTATGGAGCCCGAGCGAGGTGAGACGGCGCGGCGGGCTGAGTGACGCGAACGCCTTTGGTCAAGCTGCAATTCGAGTACCTGGCTACCTCACGACCACCATTGCGTCGCAGGCTCGCCGTCTGTAACGTCGGGCGTGGCCACCGCGAACGGTGACTGCCCATAGCAACAGCGCCAGCCCATTGATGCGCGCGTTTCTCGGCTGCCACGCCGCCTCGCCTACCGCGGGCAGACGTGCACGTCGATGAATCGTTAGCCGGTCAAGGTCGTCGATCTCCCAGCAGTAGGCGTGCGTGGGGCTGTGCCAAAGAATGCGACCTGTACACAGTTTTGCGAATCTCTTGGGGTGTTGAGCTGACCTGAGCTCGCAGCTCGTCGACAGATCTGAAGTCTGAGCTTTCGAGGTGGACACATGCGACCTCGACCTCAAGCCGAGCGCCTTCGAACGGAAACGGATCGAGTACCACATCCGACGGGCTCAGGCGCTGGACCGACAGGTGCTCCCACCTCCCCTCGACAGTCGGCACGGGCCCACAGTTCGAGCTGTCGAAGCCGAAGCACGTGAGCAGTGAGAGATAGTCGAACGTCTCGAGCAGCATGTAATTGCGCCACAACGCCTCGAACTCCATCTCATCCGGCGCGATCGATGCCGACAGCTGCGCACGGAACGCACGCTCTCCTTTTAACAGCGCTCTGCCATGCGGACCGATCGTCGTCCAATCCACCGGCTTCAGCCCCGCCCATCCATACCGCCGGCTATACAGCCCTGAGGCGTGGAGGCTCACCAGGTAGGCGGCGTATGGGTCTGTCAGCGCGATTGTCCGCACCGCACCCGAGTAGAACTCCGTATGCCGCGCCTCGTCGATCTGGGTGAAGTTACAGGGCCGGCCCTCCGCGTCGATCTCAGGCCGCCTATCGATCTCCGTCCAGCCGAGGTCGTGGTAGCCGGCCGCATATTCGAGAGACGCGGCCACGGAATCGCGTCCAAACGGTCCAACCCGCCACGCCCGCGCCAGCTCCGCGCAGTGCGCCGCGTGATCCATCTGGCGGACCAAGGTCCAGCCGTCGCCTTCGCGGCGAGCGATCACCGAGTGTCAGCCTCGAGTTCCACGTGCAACGATCCCAGGATCACCGCGCACAGGTGGTACCAGGCCGTCGTCACCACCAGGTCCACGATCTCTTGGGTGGAGAAGAGCGACTGCAGCCGGTTGAACGTCGCGTCATCGCATGAACGGGTGTGCGCTGCTTGCCGTGCGAACGCGACGGCGTATCGCTCGGCAGGGGTGAATGCGTCGAGCGATCCGCCCGGCATCAACGCCATCACCTTCGCCGCATCAACCCCCACGCCTGCCGCGGCCTGCGTGTGGTGGGCCACCTCGTATTCCTGTCCCAGCTCATGCGCAGTGGCCAGGATCACCAGTTCCCGCACGCCCGGGTCCAGGGTCGAGCCCGACCGCACGTATCGCGACATCTCAAGGAACGCCGCCAGCGCGGGTGGCTGATTCGCCAGCGCCCGATAGAGGTTCAGCACCGGCCGGCCCATGCCCGTGACCTCCGCATACAGCTGATTGACTTCCAATGAAGTTCCTGGCTGCACGTACGGGACCCTCGCCACGCTCAGACGACCTTTATCGCGGGCAACTGAATCTGGAACACGCGAGCAGCGTTCTTGTGCTCGATCTTTGCACGGTCCTCAGCGCTCAACTCGAGCTGGCCCAACAGCCGCGGCCCGAGAGCCATCGGCCAGAAGGGGTGGTCGGTTCCGTGCATGATCCGGTCGACTCCGAAGAAGTCGCAACAGAGACGCACAGCCGGCGGCCACTCACTCACGGTGTCGACATAGAGCTTGCGGATATGGTCGCTCGCAGGGCCGGTGATGGCCCCGGTGGAGCCTGGCCTCTGCACCCGGCCAAAGTGGTCGATGCGCCCGACAAAATATGGAATGAGGCTCCCCGCGTGCGGCACGATGAACTTGAAATCGGGGTGCCGTTCGAACAGGCCGTCGAACACCAGCCGTAAGGTCGCAGTCGTGGTGTCGACAAGGAACCCTGTCATTTCGATCATGCCGCCGGCCATCATCGAAGGCGCGCACAGTGGGTAGGTCGGGTGAAGCATCACGGCAACGTCGAGTGACGAAGCCGCATCGAAGAAGACTCGTCGCGATGGCTCGTCAAGGTGTGCGCCCGCGACGTTCGAGTAGATCATCGCCCCCTTCAACCCCAGGGCCACCGAACGCCGGAGCACCTCCGCCGCGCGCTCCGGCGCCTGCAGCGGAACTGTCGCCAACCCGCTGAAACGATCCGGGTACCGACCCACGATCGATGCCGTCTCCTCGTTGGCGGCCTCCGCCACGTCTTCCCCGTGCTCTGCTCCGAGCCAGTCGACACCCGGAATGGACACGCTCAGGACAGCGTGGTCGATGCCTGCGCCATGCATCTGCTCGAGGATGAGCTCGGGCTCGAAGAAAACCGGAGCCAAAGGGGCAACCGAGCGTTCGCCGTACTCAATCAGCATCTTGCCGTCGCGCTTGAAGATCCGTGGCGTCTCGGCTCGCTGCTCGAGCGCGCGTGCGACAGCCTTTGGCATGTAGTGCGAGTGGACGTCGATCAGCAATTGAGGCGATCGGCGGCCAGGCGAACCGCGGTGATGATGTTCTGATAGCCCGTGCACCGGCACAGGTTCCCCGCGAGCGCGCTGCGAATGCGCTCCGGCGTCGGGTCCGGCTCCTCCCGCAGGAAGGCGTCCATCGTCATCAAGATGCCCGGCGTGCAGAACCCGCACTGCAGCGCGTGGCATTCGTGGAACGCCTGCTGAAGCGTGTTCAGCGAGGAGTCGCTCGGCGCCATGCCCTCCACCGTCGCGACCTGGTGACCGTGAGCCTGCACCGCGAATATGAGGCACGAGCGAACCGGGTGCCCGTCCAGCTGCACCGTGCACGCGCCGCAAACGCCGTGTTCGCAGCCGAGGTGTGTGCCGGTCAGGCCGGCATTGTCGCGGATGAAGTCCGCGAGCAGAAGGCGCGGCTCGACCTCGCCCTCGACGGCGCGTCCATTGATCTTCATCGCGATTCTTCGACTCATCAGGTGCTGCTCCTCGCACGTTGCGCCGCTTCGGTCAGCGCGCGCTCGGTCATCGTCCGCAGCAGGCCGATCCGGTACTCGGTGCTCCCGTGAAGGTCAGAGGTCGGGCGCAATCCCTTGACCGCCTCCACCGAAGCGGCGCGAATTGACGAATCGTCGAGCGTCGAGCCGCGCAGCTGCTGCTCCGCAGACGACGCCCTCACCGGCGCCGGACCAGCCGACACCAAAGCGATCGTGGCCTTCTCACAATGTCCATCGCGACCGAGTCTCAGAGTTACTGCCGCACCCCCGAGTGCGAAGTCCCCGTGCCGTCGCGCGTATTCGACGAACGCCGCACCGCTGCCCGGGTCGAGCGCCGGGACTTCAACCGCCATCACCAGCTCGTCCGGAGCCAGCGCGGTGGTGAACTCGGAGACGAAGAAATGGTCCCAGCCGATGGTCCGCGAGCCTCGCTTCGAACGTACCTGGAAGCTCGCATCGAGAGCCGTGAACGCCGCCGGCAGCTCTGCGGCGGGATCCGCATGCGCCACCGAACCACCGATCGTGCCGCGGTTACGGATCTGAGCGTGGCCCACCCACCCGATCGCCTCCGTCAGCAGCGGCCAGCCCTGTGCCACCTCCGCGGCACGCTCGAGGTGCGTGTGACGGGTCATCGCGCCGATCACCAGCCGCCCATCCTCGCGTTTGATGTAGCTGAGTGAATCGATCCGGTTGATGTCGATCAGGCGCGCAGGCCGCGCGAGCCGGAAGTTCATCAGCGGAACGAGGCTCTGCCCGCCGGCGAGTACCTTGCACTCGTCACCATGGCGAGCCAGGAGATCCAGCGCCTCCTCCTCGGTCTCCGGGTCGTCGTACTCGAACTGCGCCGGCTTCATTCGCCCGCCAGCTCCACGACACGCTGCGGGCTCAGCGGCAGACGAGTCACCTCGCTGCCCAGTGCGTCGGAAACGGCGTTGGCGATGGCCGCGCCCACCCCAGCAGTCCCACCTTCGCCCGCGCCCTTCACACCCAGAGGATTGAGCGGCGATGGCGCGTCCTCGGTGATGAGCACCTCTAGGTCGGGCACCTCCTCCGACGTTGGCAACAGGTAGTCCATGAAACTCGCCGACATTGGCTGGCCGTTCGCATCGAAGCTGAACTCCTCCAGCAAGGCGCCGCCAATGCCCTGGGCGAAGCCGCCGGAAATCTGTCCTGCGACGAGCACCGGATTGACGCAGCGCCCGATGTCGTACGCCACCGCGTACCGGTGGATTCGGATCGCGCCCGATGCCGTATCTACCTCGACTGCTGCGACGTGGATCCCGTAAGGAAAACCAAGCAGATCGCAGACGAAGCGGTGCTCCTCGATGATCACACCCGCGCTGGTGCTGAGCAGGGTTTTCAGCGAGACGCTCCGTGCCGGCGCGCCAACGACGGACACCCCTTCGGGCGAGAGCATAAGGTCGGCAGGCGCCGCCTCGAGCTCCTCGGCCGCTGCGTCCAGGAGCCGCTTCCTCAACTGTTTGGAGGCCCGCATCACCGCCGCCCCGCCCAGCATCGTGGCGCGACTGCCGAACGCGCCCATTCCCTCGGGAATCAGGGCCGTGTCGCCGTGAATCACCCGGACGCGCTCATACGGCAACCCTAGGTGGCTCACACAAATCTGGGCGAGGACGGTCTCGACCCCCTGTCCGACCGAGGCCGCACCCGTGTACACCATCACGTCACCCTTGTCGTTCAGCTCGACGCGTGCGTACTCGCGTTCGGCGGGCCCAGCCTTTTCGACGAAGAACCCGATTCCCAGCCCGCGCCGTATCCCGCCGGCCGCCGGCTCGCTGCGCCACCGCTCGAGGCCCTCGTAGTCGAAGGCCGGCAGCGCCTTGTCAAGCAGCAGCTCGTAGTCGCCGCTGTCGTAGATGACCGGATGTCCGTCATACAGCGTGCCGACGTCGTGCGGAAAGCTCGTTCGGTCGATCAGGTTGCGGCGGCGGATGTCCACCGGGTCGAGACCAAGCCTATGCGCGGCGATGTCGATCAGCCTTTCGCGCACGAAGTTGATCTCGAACCTGCCGGGCGACCGATACGTGCCGCCGGGAGTCTTGTTGGTCACCACACTGCGGAACTCGCCGCGGTACGCGGGCCACTTGTAAGGTCCTGGAAGCATTGACACGCTTAGCGCCGGCACGGTCATGCCATGCGTGCGCACATACGCGCCCGTGTTGTTGATGAAGCTGTCCTTCAGGGCCAGGAACGTGCCGTCCTTCTTCAAAGCCATCTCGACTCGATGGACCTGCTCGCGCGAGTGGTTGGTGGCACGCAGGTTCTCCTCGCGGTCCTCCACCCAGGCGACCGGCCTGCCAGTCCGGATCGCTGCGAACGGGATGAGGAAGTCTTCCGGGTAGAACTCACCGCGCGCGCCAAATCCGCCGCCCACGTGTAGCTCGACCAGCCGCACCCTGCTCTCGTCGCTCCAGCCGAGCAATCGGGCCAGGATCGTGCGGTTGACATGAGGAATCTTGGCTGCTCCCCACACCGTGATCGACTCGGTTTCGGCGTCGTACTCGGCGAGCAGCCCCCGTGTCTCGAGTGGCACCGCGGCATGGCGCTGGATGCGGAACGTCTCCTTGATCACGAGGTCGGCCTCGGCGAACGCCTCATCGATCGCGCCCATCT
>Ga0066691_10000260_pt1 | contig 16423 bp, 17 predicted proteins | sample GraSoiAngelo_140_FD_66671 | JGI IMG/M metagenome (GOLD analysis project Ga0066691, IMG submission 66671) | Grasslands soil microbial communities from the Angelo Coastal Reserve, California, USA - 14_0929_12_30cm | ecosystem: Environmental > Terrestrial > Soil > Grasslands | place: USA... | reverse complement strand
ACCATGTCATTGCTGCGAAGCATAACGAGCGGGCTCCGAGCGCTGTTCCGAAAAGAGCAGGTCAGCCAGGAGCTGGACGAAGAACTAAACGGCTTCCTGGAGATGGCCGCCGAAGAAAAGATGAAGCAGGGCATGAGCCGCAAGGATGCGCTTCGAGCCGTGCGGCTGGAGCGGGGAGACCTCGAAGTTACGAAGGAAGCGGTGCGAGCTACAAGGCTGGGAGTCTTTCGCTTCCCTGCCCTCTTCTGCGCCTTCTTTCTCGAACGGCGGAAATGTTGCCTTGTGTTGGCCGTTTAGGGTGCCAGCTTCCCAAGTCTCGGACATGGGGTCCGATTTCCATCTCCCGCGCCATGATTCACGATGATTCAATTGTCCTTACGCCGCTAACGCCCGCCATGATTCAGGTAAACCCTGTAGATATTTTTGCGGGATTCACCGGATTCCTCAGAACTCTAGATTCCATCAATAATTTCGCTGCATACCGGGGTCTGCGCGCCAGGTTTTCAAGGGAATCCGTGGCAGCGCTAGGCTCCGTTGTGAATGGAACCTACGGGATGTAGTTGGCGTGGGTGGAGCGGCTCGCCAGGCCAGCTTCGACTCAATAGGCATAGACGAAGAAAATGGCCCAATAAGCAGATGGAGATGATCAAGAAAGTAAGGAGGTGGTCAGTATGAAAGCTCGATTTTGTTTTGGTCTTGCTCTCGGCTTCACGGGCCTGGTAGGTGCACTGGCTCTGGTGATTGGCCACGGCTCCGTACTGGCCATCAACGGGTTCAGCGACAATCAGGAGTTGCCACTGCCGCTAACCGCGCCGATCGCCAATTCTGGTGCCTCGTTTATCGTGCGCGGACTCGAGCCTAGCGTCCGCGTCGACCAACAAGGTACAGTCTACGTCTCAAGCATCCGCGGCGTGCCCGGCGGCGTGGACCTGCACCGCTACTACGCCGCGGCCGACGGCCAACCTGGTATGGGCGGCGCTTACCCATTCAAGTACGAAGGCCAGCCGGACAACTGCGGCATCTTCAACGCCCAGCAGGGCGGCTGCGCAAACAACCACCTAGATCCTTTCGGCTTAGGTTTGGGTGGCGGTGACGTGGATATCGCCGTGAACTATCCGTCACGCGGCGTCCCGAACCTCGCGCTGGTGAGCTTAACCCTGGCACCTGGCATTACCGGGACGCATTCGACCGATCAAGGAAACACTTTCAGCACGCCGAATCCAGTTGTCGCGCTCATCCCGGGCGACGACCGCCAGTGGATCGACGGCATCAATGCGCTGAACGTCTACCTGAACTACCACGATGCTCCCACCTTCAACATCGAGGTGCAACGCTCAAACGACGGCGGTGAGACTTACCTCAATGGCTTTGCCGAGGCAATTGATCCTCAAACCTTCCCGGCTGCGGGCGGAGTGCCAGCGACCAACAGCGCCAACGTCGCCGGGCAGATCAAGGTGGATCGCAGTAGTTGTCCGAGCCGCGGAAACCTCTACCAGATCTTCGTGGCACCGGACAGCGCAAATGAAAACCTTTCGGGTGGAGCGCTCCGTAGCGTCTACGTCGGCGTCTCAACCGACGTAAAGGTCGGCCTGCCGGTCTTCACTTTCACCGACTTCAAGGTCTTCCCTGGCCCGGCGGGTGCGCAGAATCAAGGTGCGGAGAATCTTTTCCCAGCCCTTGCCGTGGATGACTTTGGGTTCGTCTACGCGGTATGGTCAGACAACAGTAACATCCTTTTCTCCTCCTCCTCCGATCAAGGCACGACTTGGACGACTCCCATCCAGCTGAATTCGGGTACGACGATTGGTAACTCCAACGTCTTCCCCTGGGTCGCGGCCGACGGCAACGGCCACGTGGGTATCGTCTGGTTCGGCGATGATCGACCAGGCAATTCCAACGACCGCGGGGCGCTGGAGCCGGGACACCCACCCTCGCAAGGAGCGGCCTGCAATAGCGGCACAAGCTGCATGCAGGGCTGGGCGCAATGGAACGTATATTACGCCGAGAGCGTCAACGGTCACGATGCCACGCCGTTTTTCTTCCAGAGCGTGATAAGCGATCACGTCATCCACCGCGGTACGCTATCAACGGGCGGCCTTGGTGGTGGAGCGGACCGTAGCCTTGCCGACCTCTTCCAGGTCGCTTTCGACCCACGGCATTTCGCCAATGTTGCCTTCTCCGACGATCACAAGGTAAATACGGGCGTGGGGCCCGACAATGGACCTGACAATCCGACATCGCGGCGGCTTATCCGGGCGAACTTCACACACCAACTCATGGCAACAGCGGGCTCCGTCGTCACGACGGGCAGTTGCGCGGGCTCCCCTCCACCACCGCCTCTAGGAGCAGAGAAGATCACAGGTGTCGGCCAAATCCCCTCCCAAAAGCCTGGTCTCTCCGCCAATTTCGGGTTCGTCGCGAAGAATGATCCGCCCAACGCGTCGCTTTCCTACCACGATGATGGAGCGACCGGTGGCAGCATCGACGTGCACAGCTCGAACGTCACCGTGCCAACGGTCACCTTCTCAGGGAACTGTGCAACGTTTAAGGGAAGTGCCAAACTCAATCAAAAACCGGGCTACAACTACAACGTCAACACCTGTGATGGTGACCCTGCTGCGGGCAAGGACACGTTTTTCATCAGCGTAAGCGGCCCGAATTTCTCTTACAGCAATGGTGGGTTCATTACCAGCGGCAATATCCAGATCCACCAGCAGTAGTTCGTACTGCGGATAGAAGTTGGGTTAAATTTCCGCCATGTCGCGGAACCAGTGCTCACGCGGAGTTCGATTCGGGAATGCCGTTTCCGGCCGGTGAGAGGCACTTGATGCCCGAGTACGCGAACTATCGGGAGTTAGCGTGTTGTGCCTGCGCCTTTGCCGCTCCCCGCACCGGCATAGCGCAGTAGCTCCCCTGTGTAAATCCCTCCGCCTCCACGCCAAACGCGTGATCAAAACGCGCGCGGTAATTTTCCCACGCCAAAGTCGCTGTCAATTCCACCAGCTGCGCGTCCGAGAACTTCTCACGCAGCTTTGCAAACAGCGTGTCCGGCACCTCAACCGGTGTCTGCGTCATCGCGTCTGCGTACTCCAGCACCAGCCTTTCGCTTTCCGAAAACAGCGCACTGCTTTTGTACTGCGGCAACGCCACCATTTTTCCCTCTGAAATCCCCCGGGTTCTGCTGACCGCAGAACCGATGTCAATTCAAAATGGGCACCCCACTAGCGTGGCTACCCGCAACTGCGCCAAATCCTTTAATCCCGCGTCCACCAGCTGGCTCCCGAGCAGCGACTGCTCCATCTGCCCATAGCCCCAAAGAATCTTTGAGTGATGCGCGGCGATGCGCACTGGCATCACCAAGCGTCCCAGCTTGCGTTTCGTCATCCCATAAACAATGCGCGTCAACAAACCGCTCAACAGTCCCTGCTTGTTCGGATCAGCCCCGCTGATTCGCGCCATGGCCGTTCACCTCCTGTGGCATTCCCTCCCAGTGTAGTCCCAATTTCGCCCTCCCGTTCTCTGTAGTTGGCAAGAGTATTGTTTGTTGAAAGGTGGTATGGAGCGTCGTTTACATGTAAACGACGCGCGGCGTCTGTACCTTCCAGTAACGCCGTACAACGGCCGGGATTCAACTTCCGTGTAGGGGACAAGACGGCTGGAGTTTTTGTTGGCTTCCTACAACCCCGTTTGAACCAAGCCGTCCTGCGGCGGACGCTACCCTTTTCGCATGAAGGGATCGGCTGGTGAATAGATGATTACCGTGCGCCCAGGTACGCCCGTTGGGAGGCGCCGCAACAGATACAGCACAGACCTTGCTCCGGACTGTTCCGAAATAGCCTCCAGGCGATAGTAGGTATCCTTACAGCGGATGATGCGTGGAGGCGATCGAAACGGTCTCGCCCATTTGGCGCGCGACTATTCATGGCGCTAGAGAGAATCGGCTGAAGCATCGCGGATTGACAACGGCTGAGCTGGAACAGGATGCGCAGCGCTTCGTAGACTTCGTGGCTCGTGAGGTCAAGCGCGAGTTGGAGCGATCAAAGCCAGATTGAGCTACAGATGGAAACGTCTCACCGCGTTCAGGTAAGTCGCGACCTCATCGTCCAATTGTTTCGGGTACGTGTAACCGAGCGGGGCGCCCACTTCCCTTGCGACACGTCGAAACAGCTCTATGGTGAGAAACAGCGCGACCCAATTCTCTGCCACATCCGAACCGACATAAGTCCTGGACCATTGCTCCCAGATGTCCGCTGGCAATAGGCGGTTCAAGTCGCGACCGTGAACGCCGGTCTTATCCGCCAGTCGTGCTCGATCTCCATGCGCCACTCCAACATGCGGCGCATGACTTCCAACTTGATCTGGTAATCTAAACAGAACTTGGCAAAAACCGGGTCCTCTCGCCATAGGCTCCTCGCCACATACGTCGCTTCCCACCAGAACTCTCCGATCAGGCTCAGGTATTCCGCTTCCGTAGGTCTGCCAGGGACATGGGCCATATAAGACGGCAGCTTCCATCGAGAGGTTCGAGTGTCCTTATCGAGGAGGACTTGATTGCCGACATCGAGGGAGTCCGGCAGGTCCGCTTCAGCGGATAGCCGCTCCAACACGGCATGGGGCCAAACGCTGTGATCGATTTTCACGTAATCCTCATAGAGTACTCCCCTGAAAAGGGTGGTTAATCCGTATATCGAGCTTTGATCACCCCAGCGCACAATGGGTCTGCCGTAATCTGATATCCACGCATCCTCTTTCTCGAACCGCCCTAAATCCGTGACCACGAGAACAACGTCGTAATCGGACAGCAGGTCCGCAGCAGCTTCGGGGCGGGCTCGCGAACTGGTGAGGATCAACGCTCGCACTGACGGCTGGGTTCTTCCCCACTCAGTCAGTTTTTCAAGGACATGGAGTTCATCCGGCAGTTTTCGCATCCTAATTTCTCCGTCGATTCACTATCGTTCCGAATCCCTACTTGCAGGGAAATGAAAAAAATACCGCCCCACCTCGCGAAGCTGAAGAAGTCCAACCACGCTCTAGCACCGGGGTACTAAGCGAACACGCAGCTTCCGATAAAATCCATGCTTGTCTTCTCAATTCTATGGATAAGTATTTCAACTCGAAGGCCGAGCGTGTATCCAGACGGGCCACTTTCTTGTCCTCTTCGATTGACGTTTCCGACAAACCGGTATTCTGAATAGGCAGCGGCAAGATTGCCCTCGAATGCAGAGCGGATGCCTGAGTTCTTGGAGCAGTGAGATAGGTAGTAGTAACAACCGGAAGACGGTTCGCCCTAGTTACGGCGCGCCCCAACCGGCGCCTTTTGGGCTGAGGATGGCCCATTATGGATGGAGGCCGGCACCCTCATCGTTGCTTCCGCTTCAACCCCATGGATCGCCTTGGGCGGAAGATATGCCCCTCTGTCCTCGACGCTGCCGAGGAGATCGGCATCCGCGCAATCGAGCATGCCGAAAACGAGTTCATTGACCCCGCTGTGGCGGCGACTCTACTGGAGGCTGCTGCCACTGATTCGCGCGCGCCCCAGGAGAAAACGCAGTGCACTCAGAACGTGGTTCGGCCTTCCGTCGTATCTCTTCTGTGCTTTCATCCGGCGCGTAAACAAGACCAGGTGATCTATGAGGATGTGGGGCGTGTTCGCTCCATCCGTTCTCACAACTCATGCACGTGCGGTACTTGAACTAAAGATTCTCATTGATGAGCTTCTGACAACGCGTGAGCACTGTTACGTCAGTTCGCCATAAAATCGTCGCGAATGGGACCTGGCGTACTACCGAGATGATTATGGCATGCCAATGCGCTCAAGGATTGCCTGGTAGCGCGGTTCCTGACTCAGGTTGCGGAACCCTGAAGCGACTTTGAGAAGAGCGAGCAAGCCGATGCGCTCTTCGCAGGCCTTTTCCAGCCAATCGAGCGTCTGCTCCTTCTCCTGCAGCACGTTGGAGATAATCGCAGCCCAATACGAGAGCAGCGGGACCGATGCTCCCTCTTTCTTCAGTTCTTCCAGGATTTCCTTCGCTTGGCCTGCTCTGCCGGAACCGGCATATACGACGGCCAGCATGGCGCGCAGACTGGACCAATTCCTAGACTGCGGGAGCGCCTTCTCGACCGTGGCGAGTGCCTCCGGCAGCAATCCTTTGCGCAGATACGCCGGACACAAAATCAAGCTGGCCAACACAAACGATGGATCCATCTCCAAAATTTTCTCAAACTGCGCGATGGCTCGGTCGTTGTTCCCAGCAAAGTAGTTGAGGTATCCCACGTTGAAATTCATGGGCAGCGAGAGCGGATCCAGCTCCAAGGCGCAATCTGCTTCCTGAATGGCCTCTTGCTGTCTTTGCTGTACCAAGAGCCAGAGACTGAGCCCGTAATGCGCGCGCGCCGAATGGGGACTGAGATCGACGGCGCGGCGGAAATACCGCTCCGCGGTATCCCAATCCCAATCGAAGTACAAGCTGATCAATCCTACCGCCAGATGCGCGTCGGAAAGGGAAGGCCCCATCTCGACAGCCTTCGACGCCGCGGCTTTCGCCTTCGGAAACGCCTCCTTGGCAGGCAGTACACCAAACACTGCTAAAGAGGTATAGCAGTCTGCCATCACCGCATGTGCCGGGGCATAGCCGGGGTCTTTTTCAATTGCCAGGCGGCAATACTCCAGCGCCCGCCAGGAACTCGTTGGTGTCCATTTGTTCCAGAAGTAGAGAGCCCGCAAGAAGGCTTGGTAGGCCTCGCGGTTCCCCGTATCTCGTGCGGCGAGCTTCTTTTTCTCTTGGGGGCTCAGGTGTAGGCGCATGTGCTCGGAGATCTGCTGGGCGATCTCTTCCTGCACGGCAAAAATATCATCGAGCTTGCGGCTGAAGTTTCCGCCCCACAGATGCGCCTGTCGGGCCACATCCACCAGCTCGACTTTGATGGTCAGCGTGTCGGCGCGCTGCACTACGCGGCCGGTCAGAACGGCGCGCACGCCGAGCTCGCGGCTCAGTGCCGTGGGGTCCATCTCGCGACCTTTGTAACGAAACACAGTGCTGCGCGGGAGCACGCGGAGTTTTGGAAGCTGCGAGAGATTATTGATGAGAGTCTCCGTGATTCCGTCGCTTAGATAGTCCGTCTCCGGATCGCGCGTCTCGTTGGCCAGCGGAAGGATGGCAAGTGAGTCGATGGCTTTGGTGGCGCGCGGCATCGGCGGGACGATGTCAGAGTCTCTTTGCCGTCGTGAATCGATGTCGCGTTTCAGCCGCTGCAAATCGGCCAGTAGGTCCGAGGCGGTCTGATAGCGCAGGCTGCGCTGTTTCTCGAGGGCTTTGCGGATGATGGCCTCGAGCGCGGCAGGCAGCGCCGGATTGATCTGCGAGGGATAGACAGGTTCTCCGTTCAGAATCTTATCCGTGATGCTGTCCGGCGTGTTTCCTTGAAACGCCATGCGCCGGGTGGCCATCTCATATAACACGGCTCCGAAACTGAATAGGTCCGTGCGCGCATCGAGATCGTCGCCGCGGACCTGCTCGGGTGACATGTAGGGCATCGTGCCCAGGGCCACCCCCGAACCGGTCAGAACTTCTTCCGTGGACCTAGCCAGCGCGCCCACGGAGCGCTGTGCGTTGTCCACGCGCTGTTGGCCAGTACGCGTGAATTTGGCCAGGCCAAAATCCAGCACCTTGACCATGCCGCGCTCGGTGATGAAAATGTTGGCCGGCTTGATGTCGCGATGCATGATCCCCTGCGCATGGGCGGCTTCGAGCGCGTCGGCAATCTGAGTGGCGAACTCGACCATCTCGGGAATCTGGAAGGCCGATTTCACGATGCGATGCTTGAGCGTCTGGCCATCGAGGAACTCCATGACGATGAAGCGCCGCCCATGGTCGGAGTCAATGTCATGGATCGTGCAGATGTGCGGATGGTTCAGCGAAGAGGCGGCCTGCGCTTCGCGCTTCAGCCGCTCGAGCGCCAAAGCATCCCGTTCGAGCTCGTCGGGCAAAAATTTCAGCGCGACACGGCGGGCCAACCGCGTATCGTCGGCCGCCCAAACCACGCCCATGCCTCCGTCACCGATCTTTTCGATGACGCGGTAGTGCGAAATGATCTGCCCGATCATGAAAGTTCTCTTCGATACTCGCCGAATGAGTTCGCCCCTCTTGGGAAGCGCTGTTGCACGAAATGGTAGGTCGTCTTTTCACTTAAGTCAACGAACAGCGCACCGCGTGTCCGCCTTGCTATGAACAATTGATACTCGACTGCCTCGCCAACGCCAAAAAATGGCGTTTCAGCCCAATGCTCGCCGCGCCGCATAATTGTGTGCAACTTCTGGATGCCCGATGCGGCCTTCAAGTCTGAAAACCTAGTCAGTTTCTCCATGTTTCAAGCACGGAGTTTTGTCACTGTACGGCCTACAGCGTTCCTTTCAATCCAACGATGTCGCGCCGTAATTAATTGCAGCGCTTGGGCTTAAGCGCAAACGCACGCGTGGTGCGATCCGGCCCCACGGCACTACCAACGCGTGGGTCTAACATGTCTCCCAAAAAAGAAAGAGGTCACCTCGGCTGCAAATGCCAGGTACCAATTCTACTATTACCCAGACCAATCTCTCATTGACGCATTCTCGACTTTGTCTGTCTGGAGGAAGCTACTCAGCACGATTGACGGCGACTTCGGCGATCAAGACCCGATCACGTCCCTCTTCTTTTGCTCTGAGAAGAGCGCCGTCCGCCGCCGCTAGAAGTTCCACACCAGTCGTTCCGTGGTCCGGTAGAGCAGCGACCCCCAAAGAACGAGTCACCTTGCCCAACACGATATCCCTGTGCTTTATGGAAAGTTGTTGAAATGAAATACGCAGCTCTTCCGCGCGGCGGCGCGTGTCTTCCACCGAACACTCGGGCAAAATCAGCGTGAACTCTTCCCCCCGTAGCGGCAGGCTAGATCCCCGCGGCGGATGAATCTCGCCAAGTAGTCACCGAGTTCCCTCAGCACTGTATCGCCCGCATCATGGCCGAACATGTCGTTAAACTGCTTGAAGCGGTCCACGTCGAGCATGATGACGCCGAGACTCCGGTTCTTGCGTGTCGCATTGGATAGTTCACGCTCCAGGGATTCATCCAGGTAGCGTCGGTTGAACAAGCCCGTGAGGGGATCGCGAATGGATTGGTAGCGCAACTTCTCGCGAAGCTTGAGGTTAGCAAAAGAGAGAGCAGCCTGTTCCGCCACGGAAACAGCTAGTTGTACGTTAAATTCGGAAATGGGGGCCGGTGCTCCTCCGTTTGGTTCCGTCACAAGGCAAAGAATGCCGAGTGTTTCGCCGTGAGCCATGAGAGGGGTGCAGAGACTAGGCAGACGAGAATCCGAGCCGAAATGCGTGCAACGTACGGCGCCGTCGTCGCTGCCAGAATGATGTAAGTGCCCCCGGCGCAAGGCCCAGCAGTCATTCGGGCTAAAAACTCGTTCCACAGGAGTATTCGGTCCCCAGATCGTGTTGGCTTCCAGGACATTCCGCGAAGCGCTGAACACCAGCACGGCGCCCGAGAATCCGTGAAACAGCTTCTGGGCCGAGGAGGCAATCACGCCTGAAGCTTCCTCCAGCGTAAAACACGATTGCAGCAAGTCCTCCATTTCGCTGAGGGTGCAGGCCTCCAGGTTCCGGGATTCCAGTTCTCCCATGGAATTCTTAAGTCTTTCGTGTGCCTTCGCAAGATTTTCGACCATCGTGTTGAAACCAACCGCAAGCTCGCCAAATTCGTCTTTTGAATGGATGCCGATTCTCGTATCCATATGGCCGAGTCCGAGCTGCGCCACCGCATCGCGAAGCCTTTGAATCGGGCTGATGACCGCGCCGGACACCACCGCTGCAAGGACGGTGCTAACTGCCAGAGCAAGAAGGACGATCACAATGGTCTGTCTATAGGACTGTTTCTGTACTGCCTCGATGCTGCGACGGTAGTTCTCAGCTGCCCGCTCAGTTTCATCCGTCAATTCCTGCACAGTCTTCGTAAGTTCGCCGCGAACCTCTGGCTCGAAGACCTCTTGGACAAATTCTCCTTCCGCTTGAGAAAAACTATCTGATAGCCGGATGAAATCTTCTGCCTTCGATTTGAGGCCGGGAAGCGAATCACTTAGCTTTTTCAGGAGTTGTGTTTCGCGCTGCTCGGCAGCATCCGGTATGCTGGCACGTCCCACCAACCGAGTGTCTTGCACTTGCTGCGCTTCGGACCGCGTGATGACGTCCAAATGTGCTGCATAGGCCGCGATCCACGAACGGAGTGCGGCATTTGCTAGTCTGCGCTGCTGTTCGGCATCTTCCCGTTCTCTGGGCACGGAGTGTATTCGGTACGTTTCGCTCTGAGAGCCCTCCACGGCCGATCCGATCATATTCAGATCGGCTTGAAGTCTTTGAGCATTCACTCCCTGTTGGGCTTCGTATTCGTTCATGCTGAGGGCAAAGGAAAAATGCGGAGATCGCTGATGAGGGCAGCGACGTATGCCGCCACTGGCGTTAATAGCGATATGGCACCCAACGCCAAGAGGAGTTTCGTCCGGATCTTCATGTCTGCTTTTCGGAGGAGTCTGACATCGCCTCTGGACTTTAGAGTTACCGGCGATTTTACACCGGACTTCATCCCGGGTTCGCTACCAAATGCGGTTATCGTTGGCTTTTGAGCAACCTGCATTGCGCCGGAAATGAGTTTTTTACGATTGGGATATTTCACTTGTGACTGTAATCCGATAGTCGCCCCTTTACTTTCAAGGTTTTCGGATTGCGAATTCGGGGCTCGGCGAATTAAGAACCGTCCGAAAGAGTGTTCTAGCAACGGTCACCGAATTTTTCATGCAACGAAATTGTGGGCTTCTAGGCACCAAGCCGGGCTGGGCTGACCTGGCTTATGGCAAGACCTAAGATGTGCCACCGGAACGGGGGGCTTCGATTGCGCACGCAGGTGGAATGCAAGCAGCGTGGAGGTCCACGATGGATAGTCAAATTCAAGAAGCGGTTCGCTGGCCATTCACCCGCCTCTTCACATTTCGAGTCGCGTTTGTTTACCTGGTGCTGTGCAACCTTCCCTTTCCGCGGGGTTCCCTTCCCTACACCAACTCGCTCTCGGAAAAATATCAAATGCTGTGGCACAAGGTAGTGCCGTGGGTCGCCAAGCAACTATTCCGGCACGACTGCAATGGCTTCAACTCCAAGCAACCACTCTTCGCGGACCAGGCGGCGCACCTCCACCGCGGTGCTGCCATGGATCCCTCCGGCAAGTTCTTAGGGCCGGGAGATTCCCGCGCTCAGGCGCAGAAGTTCGCTGGCGCTATTTGTTGGGCTTGAGCCAGACGATGTCGTAGGCGCGGTCGAAGGTTACGAACATTAGGCATTCTTCTTTGGCGGTGCATGTGAACCAGTGAGGCTGCTTGCTGGGCATCATGGCGAAGCCGCCGGGGCCGAGAACAGTATCTTGCATGCCCTGCATTCCGGTGGAGACATTTCCTTTTACGATGATCAACTGCTCTTCCGCTGTGTGGTAGTGGGGAGGGACGACGCACTTGGGGGCCGCTTTCATGATGGCGGTGGAAGGCCCCGTTTTTAGGTCGCCGGTTTCCAGGAAGAATTGAAGGCAGTCGGGACCGTCACCGGTCGGAAATTTCACTTCCGTAAGCTGGCGCACTATGCCAGGTTTGGGACCGGATTTGGGGGCTTGCGCAGAGAGAGTCACGGCCCACGACAGAAATCCGCACGCCAAGAATAGATAGCTCGTACGTGCCCAACGATGCGGATGAATGCTCATAGGGAATTTGTGCATGGTTGCTCCTCCGACGGCCAAGCTAGAGATGCGAAACACGTACACCCTACCTTTTGTCCAACATCCTATTGGGAATTCCCTTTTGGACGTCGAAAATCGCAAAGATTATACACACTCGTACGGCCTGCCGGCCCGTCGCGTCGCTCCAGCCGCCGCGCCAACCATTCGAAAAGCACTTGTACGATAAGCGCGTTTATTAAGCGTTACGACGCGCGTATGTTACGGTCGGAGGGTCGGCCAGGAGGAATCGATGCGTCCGAAAACCGATGGCATTCTTGAATCGTCTTTGTACGTGAGCGATGTGCCTCGCTCCATTCGCTTTTACGAAGAGACTTTTGGTTTTAGCGTCATCACGGAGTTCGGCGAGCGTGGTTGCGCAATGCGCGCGGGTACACGCCAGGTGCTGCTGCTGTTTAAGAAGGGTGCTTCGCGCGCGATCCAATCGCCTCACGACGGGGACGGCGAATTACACGTCGCGTTTGCTATCTCATCGTCCGAATTGGCCAACTGGGAGTCGTGGCTCCAAACGAGAGGAATCGCAGTAGAAGAGAAGCGAACGTGGGAATTGGGAGGCTGGAGCCTCTACTTTCGAGACCCGGACCGTCATTTGATCGAACTCGCCACGCCGGGCACATGGTCGGTCTATTGAAAAAGAGATGATGTCCGGTACCGACGTTTAATCAGACTTGGGGCGACTCCCGCATGGGCTACAGGCTGCGAGCACATCCACCTTCACAGCCATGGCTGTGATATAAAACTCTCGCACTCCTCCTGGACTAAAATCTCGGGCTGATCAGGGGGCTACGCGAACAATGTAAAACGACGCTCTCGCAACGCTTCAAGATCGAGTGGCTCCTTCACACTCCAGCAATGTGGCACTACACCCTTGATCCATCCCGTTGTATAAAGCTCGGCGCATCCTTTAAGATTCCCCGGTTGCTCAAATGAACACCGACGAATCGGCTCTCGCGCATCGTCACAAACCTGCGGGATCGGGATTGAAAACAAATGACCGTATTAACGCCTAGTTCGAACCCCGGCCGTCATGTGTTTGGAGTGGCGGCTTTGGCTTTTGGCGTCATCACGCTGGCCTGGCACGACTACAACGACTCGCATCGACTTCGTTATATCGTCTACTCCGCTTCCGCTGCCCTGATGTTCGGCGGCGCGGCGATTCAGCTTCGTCGGACCGCGAAAACAGGCGCAGCCGTCCTTGGTGCGGCTTATCTTGTCTTCGCCTTGCTGTGCGTGCCAGGAATCGTCGCCGCACCGCAGATCTACAATAGCTGGGGCAACTTATTCGAGCAGTTCTCTCTCCTGACCGGAGCGGCGATCGTTTATGCACACTTGTCATCGGCATGGTCACCGGAAACGCTTAATCGGATCGGACGCGTTCTTTTGGGCATCTGTGCCGCTTCCTTTACCCTCGAACAGGCGATTTATCTGGACGCTACCGCCCATCTTGTTCCGAAGTGGGTTCCGCCAAGTCAGATGTTTTGGGCGGCAGCGACGACTGTTTCGTTCGCACTCGCGGCCGTAGCTCTTCTTACGAATCGAATGGCACTCCTCGCGAGTCGCCTACTGACAATGATGATCGTCAGCTTTGGCCTACTCGTGTGGATTCCGTTGGTTCTTTCGGATCCTCACAGTCATACGAATTGGAGCGAAAACGCCGAGACCTTCGCGATTGCTGGAGCAACATGGATTCTTGCTGATCTTCTCGGCGAGTATCGGCTTAATGACCATCGCCCGCCATGACGTGAGGCGTGCCGGCTCACGTGAGTATTCCGTTCAAGATATCCGCCGGATTGATCGCTCATTGACGGGTGATTGAACACTCCAAAATCTCATCTGGTAAGTTATGTCGGATAACCGGAGAAGCCGACGAATGACTGGTAGCGATCAAGCAGTTTTTGGAATCTGAAATCATATACACTTCTGCGCCGATTTCAGGGAGCAGGTCAACAGAGTGTGCCACACTACTGTCATTGGAATTCGCTTTGACAGTTCCTCAGGGCCTCTCTAAACTGACTATTATGGAACTGCATCTCAAACCCGAAACCGAAGCCCGTCTCCACGAGCTTGCAGCGACGACCGGCCGCGCGCCGGATGAACTCGTCGAGGACGCAATGACCGGATACTTCGCAGAGTTAACGCAAGTACGCAACATGTTGGATGGCCGCTACGATGACATTAAGAGCGGCCGCGCTAAGCCCATCGACGGCGAAGAGACCTTTGCACGACTGCGCCAAAAGAGCCAAGGCCGCCGCGGTTCATGAGTGGATTTGTTCTCCATCCAGATGCGCTCACAGACCTTAACGAAATTGGGAATTCATCGCTGCCGACAATCCCGGCGCCACCGACCGTGTTCTAGGGGAAATCTATGAAGCGATTCGCGCCCTCGTCCCCTTTCCTCAAGTGGGCCACAGCCGTTCCGATCTGACTTCGCGGCCGCTGCGTTTTCATCCCTTACGTAATTATCTTATCTTTCATATAACAGATGAAATATCCATCATGGTTCTAGTCATACTCCACGGTCGCCGCAATCCTCGCGTTATCGCGGCCCTCCTACGTGATCGGGAATGAATAATGCTCCAAGTGTTCTGAGGTTCCCGACTTGTGTGGTGTATCTATCCCCCACGCAGCCGAGGCTGCGCACGCCGCGATTCTCGACTTTCTCGGAGCGCAGGCCACTCACCAGCGCGAGCGCCCCGTTCCGGTGCAAGGCCAAATTGTCCCTTCTCCTTACCTCCCTACCGGACTATCGTTTCCGTTCATCCGCGCGATTACAATGGTGACCCATGGATCCCCTTCTCCAGCAATGGCGTGACGACACGCCCGGTTGCACCAACCAAATCCATTTGAATAATGCCAGCGCCGGTCTGATGCCGCTTCCGGTGCTCGATGCCATTGTGGGCCATTTGAACCGCGAGGCTAAGTTTGGCGCTTACGAAAGCGCGGACGATGCCGAGGCCGCTGTTAACGAAGCGTATGACAATGTCTCCAAACTCTTGGGCGGGCAACCCCGCAACGTCGCAATCGTTGAAAATTCCACAGTGGCATTTTTCCAGGCGCTCTCGGCCTTCGATTTCAAGCCGGGCGATGTCATCGTCACCACGCGCAATGACTACATCTCCAATCAGCTCGCGTATCTTTCGCTGGCACACCGCCATGGCGTGGACGTGCGTCGCGCCACGGACCTCTCCACCGGAGGCGCCGACCCGCAGTCGGTACAGGACTTGCTTCGCGAAAAGCGTGTCCGCTTGCTCGCGGTCACCTGGGTGCCCACCAACTCCGGCCTGATACAGCCGGTGGAAGCGTTGGGACAGATTGCGGAAGCCTCCGGCGTGCCCTATCTGGTGGATGCCTGCCAGGCCATCGGGCAGATCCCTATCGATGTCTCCAAACTAAAATGTGATTTTCTCTCCGCCACCGCCCGAAAGTTTCTGCGCGGCCCGCGCGGCATTGGATTTCTGTATGTTTCCGATCGCGCTCTGAAGCGCGGAGATTTTCCGCTGTATATCGACATGCGTGGAGCGGATTGGGTCTCGGCGGACAACTTCCAGCCGGCCCCCGATGCGCGGCGTTTCGAAAATTGGGAATTCCCGTACAGCCTCGTGCTCGGTCTCGGCGAAGCCGCGCGCTATGCCCTCGCCGTCGGCATCGAGCGTGGCGGCGGCCGCGCGCGTCAGCTCGCGGCGGAGTTGCGCGACAAACTAAAAACACTGCCAGGTATACGCGTCCTGGACCGCGGCAATCAACTTGCCGCCCTCGCCACCATCGAGGTGGCCGGCTGGGACGCCACCAATCTCTCCAACCTGCTGCGCAAGCGCGGCATCAACACCTCCGCCTCCCTCCGCGCCTACGCGGTGATCGACATGGACGAGAAACGCGCCGCCTCAGCCCTCCGGCTCTCCCCGCATTATTACAATACGGAACACGAGCTCGCCTCCGTGGTCGAAGCGCTTCGCTCCGTTACGGCTCGCGTCGGTGGTGCTTCCTGATGCTTCAGTAAGCAACCTCAACTTCTCCCCGAACTCGGTCCAGATCAACGCCGCGCCGGGCATGGATGCGAATGCCGTCTATAACCTGTTCGTCGAAGGCGTACGGATGAACGTGGCGCGCACGGGTCGGTAGGAGGGACGGAACGTCGTCGCCACGCAAGGCGTCGTGCTTGTGACCTTCGTTCGTTGTTCTCACGGTTCTTGCCACAATCAAGTTCCGAATGGCGGCGCCGAGCGATACAGTGGCGACGCCTACCTCTGCATAGCAGTTTTTTAGGGTTAATCGTATCGCAGCGCTTGCATGGGATCCGTAGCGGCTGCGCGTCGCGCGGGAACCAAGCAAGCCAGTGTTGCTGCGGCGACCAGCAGCACCGTCACGCCGCCGAGCAACAGCGGATCGCGCGAGCTTTCCGTCACCCACTTCGTGGACAGTTTGTTGAACGCGATGCTCAGCACGATTCCCGCAATGACTCCCGCTCCAACATTCACCGCAGTCGACGAGAGTACGATGCGGAATACGTCCGCAGCCTGCGCGCCCAGCGCCATGCGAATCCCGAACTCGTTCGTGCGCGTCGCCACTCCGTAAGAGACCACGCTGTACAGCCCCACGGCCGCAAGCGCCAGGGCCAG
>Ga0066691_10000244_pt1 | contig 16639 bp, 18 predicted proteins | sample GraSoiAngelo_140_FD_66671 | JGI IMG/M metagenome (GOLD analysis project Ga0066691, IMG submission 66671) | Grasslands soil microbial communities from the Angelo Coastal Reserve, California, USA - 14_0929_12_30cm | ecosystem: Environmental > Terrestrial > Soil > Grasslands | place: USA... | reverse complement strand
AGCGGCTTCACCAGCCTCTACGGTCACCTGTCGGGGTGGGCGATCGCAGACGGGACCCAGGTGAACCAGGACACCGTGATCGGATACGAGGGCAGCACCGGAGCCTCCACCGGTCCTCACCTCCACTTCGAGATCGACCTCAACGGATTCCCGGTCGACCCGTTCGCCTACCTGCCTTAGCAGCCGGCGAGACGATAATCGGAGCCATGTCACGAACCCGCGGTATAGCCACTCTCGTTGTCGTTGCCGTCGGCGCCTTTTATCTCGGCGGCGTGACTGAGTTCCATTACGGCGGCTTCGCGCCGGACTGGGTGAAGACGCTGCTCATCTACCGGCCTCCTGCTCACGGCATCGACTACGCCGCTCTCGAGGAAGTCTTCGCCACCATCAACGAGCACTACGTCGCGCCGAACCCGGACGGACAGAAGCTAACCCAGGGAGCAGCCTCGGGTATGGTATCTGCGCTGGGTGATTCATTCTCCAGGTTCGAGACGAACGCCGAATACCAGGCCAGCAACGACTTTCTCCAGGGCCAGTTCGCCGGCATCGGAGCTTCGATTGCCGTCAACGGCGACAAGCTCGTGATCGCAAGCATCCTCCCAAACACGCCGGCGCTCAAAGCCGGGGTGAAAGTTGGAGACGTGATCACCGACGTCGATGGCAAGAGCACAACGGGCTGGACGGCAGATCAGGCGGTGACGGCGATCCGGGGCAAGGCCGGCACCGAGGTGAAAATCGGCGTCGACCGCACCGGTCAGCACCTAACCTTCACGGTGAAGCGGGAAACCATCCAGGTCCCGAGCGTGGCCACCCACATCTTCGACAACCGGGTGCTGTATGTGCGCATATTCGAGTTTGGGGAGCGGACCTCGAGGGAGTTCGACGATGCCCTGCGCACCAACCTCAAGGGCTCGGTCAGCCTGGTCCTGCTCGACCTGCGCGATAACCCGGGGGGGTTCGTGGACGCGGCCGACGACGTGATCAGCGAGTTCGTCGCCTCCGGAAAGGCGGCCATCCTGGTCGGCCGGGGCGGGACCCAGGAGGTCAAAAACGTGAGCGGCTCGGGGCGGGCTCTGACCAACAAGCTGGTGGTCCTGGTCAACGAGAACAGTGCCAGCGCTGCCGAGATCGCAGCCGGGGCGCTCAAGGACCACGGGCGGGGGCCGCTGGTGGGCGTCAAGACCTTCGGCAAGGGGTCGGTGCAGCAGGACTTCCAGGTGCGGGAGGGCGATCTCCACCTCACCATCGCGCACTGGCTCACACCGAATGGCCACTCGATCGACAAGACCGGGATCGTGCCGGACGATCCCGTCCTCCTGGCCCAACCGCAGGACGAGTATGCGGTCAGTACCAGCCCGAACGACTTCAGCCGGGACTCCCAGCTGAAGGCGGCGCTCACCCTCCTGGAGGCCTAGGCCGCCCTTAAGGGTGCGCCGTAGAATCAGGGCATATGCCCGATGAGGCGTTCGACGTAGCCGTCATCGGCGGAGGATCAGCCGGCTACGTCGGAGCGATCCGGGGGGCTCAGCTGGGTCTGCGGGTCGCCGTGATTGAAAAGGAGAAAGTGGGCGGTACCTGCCTGCATCGCGGGTGCATACCCACCAAGTCCTTCCTGCATTCGTCGGAGCTGGCCTACGACATTCGTCAGGCGGCCAGTCTCGGACTGAAGACCGGCGCGGTGGAGATCGATTGGCCGCAGGTGCTCAAGCGAAAGGATGCGGTCGTCAACCAGCTCCATCGGGGCGTCGAGGGTTTGCTGAAGAAGAACAAGGTGACTGTGATCAAGGGCGAGGGCGTGATCGAAGCCGAGGACCGGGTGCTGGTCAAGGACACCGGCCAGACGGTGTCGGCCAGGCACCTGGTGATCGCGAGCGGCTCGCAGCCAAAGTCCCTCCCCGGACTCACCATGGACGGTGAGGGCGTGATCAACAGCGACCATGCCGTCAAGCTCGAGCGGATGCCGAAGTCAATCGTGATCGTCGGCGCCGGGGCGGTGGGGACGGAGTTTGCCTGCGTCTACAACGGCTACGGCAGCGAGGTGACGCTGGTCGAGTTTCTGCCGACCATCCTGCCCCAGGAAGACCAGGAGGTCGGGCAGCTACTGGCGCGGATTCTCACCAAGCGGGGGATCAAGGTGCTGACCGGAGCCCAGGTGCAGCCGGACAGCCTGAAGCGCGCCAACGGCACGGTCAAGGTAAACGCCAAGGTTGGGGAGGAGACGCAGGCGCTGGAAGGTGAACGGCTTCTGGTCGCGGTCGGACGGGAGGGCATCACCAAGGGTTTCGGCCTGGAGAAGCTCGACATCCAGATCGAGAAGGGCTTCGTCAAGACCGACGAGCACTACCGCACCGGCCATCCGCGCGTCTATGCGGCGGGCGATGTGATCGGAAACTTCCTGCTGGCGCATGTCGCCTACTACGAGGGCGAGCACATCATGGAGCACATCGCCGGCAAGAACCCGAAGCCGCTGGACTACAACCGGGTTCCGCGCGCGACCTACAGCTACCCCGAAGTCGCCAGCCTCGGGCTATCCGAGAAGCAGGCCAAGGATCAAGGCCTCAACGTCAAGGTGGGCAAGTTCCCTCTGGTCGGCAACGCCAGGTCCGTGATCCTGGGCGAGACCGACGGGTTCGTGAAGATCATCAGTGACGCCGACTCCGGCGACCTGCTCGGTGTCTTCATCGTTGGCCCGGACGCCACCGACCTGATCAGTGAGGCCGCCCTGGCCAAGCTCCTGGAATCGACTCCCTGGGAGATCGGGGCCAGCATCCATCCCCACCCGACCGTCTCCGAATCGGTCAAGGAGGCTGCGCTGGCGGTCGACGGGTTGGCGATCCACATATAAGAAGGATGAGATAAGCCGATGGCAACCAGGACACAAGAGGTAACCGCCCGGGGCGGCCAGAGCCGGCACCGCGCGCTGGGGCTGACCGACCAGGCCGCCCTGCGCATGTACGAGGTGATGCGGCTGGCCCGCGCCATTGACGAGCGGATGTGGCTGATCAACCGGGCCGGCCGCGCGCCGTTCGTTATCTCCTGCCAGGGACAGGAGGGAGCCCAGGTCGGGACGGCGGCCGCCCTCAAGCCCGGCCACGACTGGGTCGCCCCCTACTACCGGGACGCCGGCGTCATCCTCTATTTCGGGATGACCGCCCGCGACCAGATGCTCTCCTTCATGGCCAAACGCGAAGACCCCAACAGCGCCGGCCGCCAGATGCCGGGCCACTACGGAAAGCGACAGCTCAAGATCCTGACCGGGGGCAGCCCGGTCGCCACCCAGCTGCTGCACGCCGCCGGGATCGCCCTGGCGTCAAAGATGCGCAAGGAAGATGCCGTCACCGCTGCCTATTTCGGCGAGGGTGGCGCCAGCCAGGGGGATTGCCACGAAGCCATGAATTTCGCGGGCATCCACAAGCTGGCGGTGCTCTTCATCTGCGAGAACAATGGCTACGCGATCTCGGTGCCGCAGTCCCGCCAGATGGCCATCCAGAACGTTGCCGACCGCGCGGCCGGCTATGGCTTCCCTGGGGTGGTGGTGGACGGCAACGACGTGCTCGCCTGCTACGAGGTGGCCAGGCACGCCGTGGATCGCGCCCGCCGGGGCGAGGGCCCGACCCTGATCGAAGCCAAAACCTACCGTTTCACCCCCCATTCGAGCGACGACGATGACAGGCGTTACCGCGAGGCCGAGGAGGTGGCCCTCTGGCGCCAGAAGGACCCGATCCAGCGCTACGCCGCTTACCTCAGGGAAGCGGGCGTCCTCACCGACGAAGTCGAGCGCGAGGTCACCGAGCGCGTGACTAAAGAGGTCGACGAGGCCACCGACTACGCGGAGCAGGCGCCCGACCCCTCGCCGGACGACCTGCTCAAATACGTCTACAAGGGCGAGGTCGGCTGATGGCCAGGCAAACCGTGATCGAGGCGATCCGCCAGGCGATGGACGAGGAGATGGAGCGTGATCCGTCGGTCTTCGTCATCGGCGAGGACGTGGGCCGGCGCGGCGGGGTCTTTCTGGCGACCGATGGGCTGCACAAGAAGTACGGCGAGATGCGGGTGATCGATTCCCCCCTGGCCGAGTCCTGCATCGTCGGGGTGGCAATCGGCGCCGCCGTGAATGGGATGCGGCCGATCGCGGAGATTCAGTTCGCCGACTTCATTGCCCCGGCCATGAACCAGATCATCGAAGAAGCGGCGCGGTTCTCCTACCGCACCGCAGGAGACTTCAACCTGCCGATGGTCATCCGGGCGCCCTGGGGAGGAGGCGTGCACGGCGCCCTCTACCACTCGCAAAGCATCGAGGCCACCTTTTCCCACATTCCCGGATTGAAGGTGGTGGCTCCCGGGACGCCGGCGGACGCCAGGGGGCTGCTCAAGTCGGCGGTGCGCGACCCCGACCCTGTGCTCTACCTGGAGCACAAGCGGACCTACCGCCTGATCCGCGGCGAGGTCCCGGACGGTGACGGGCTGGTCCCGATCGGGAAGGCCGACGTCAAGCGCGAGGGCAAGGATCTCAGCCTGATCGCCTACGGACTGATGCTGCAGTACTGCCTCGAGGCGGCCGAGAAGCTGGCCCAGGACGGCGTCTCGGCCGAGGTCCTCGACCTGCGCACCATCAAGCCCATGGACGAGGCGGCCGTGATTGCCACCGCCAAAAAGACAGGCAAGGTGCTGGTGGTCCACGAGGACAACCGGTTCGCCGGGATCGCCGGTGAGGTGATCGCGGTGATCATGGAACACGCCTTCGACTCCCTCGACGCACCGGTGATGCGGCTGACGGCGCCGGACGTGCCGGCCATGCCCTTCAACCATGTGCTCGAGGAAGCCTTCATGCCCAACGTGGACAAGATCCTGGCGAAGGCGCGCGAGCTCGCGGCCTACTGAAGGGGCGTCCATGGCTTCCATCAAGATGCCCCAGCTGGGCGAGTCGATCACCGAGGGGACTATCTCGAAGTGGCTCAAGAAGCCCGGCGACCCGGTGAAGAAGTACGAGAGCCTGGTGGAGGTGATCACCGACAAGGTGAACGCCGAAGTGCCCTCGCCGCTGAACGGCGTGTTGAAAGAGATCACGGTGCAGGAAGGAGCGACGGTGTCGGTCGGGACGGAGATCGCGATCATCGAGGAGGTCGGAGCTGGGAGAGAGGCAACGCCGGCTACGGCGAGCGGAGCCGCTCGAGAGCCCCAGTCGGTCGCGGCGCCGGCGGGCCAGCCCGCCCCGCCTGGTGAGACCGGTTCGGACCAGGCCCCCGCCTCGGGGAGCGAGGGCCGAAGCCGGCTCTCGCCCGCCGTCCGCGCCCTCCTCGAGGAGCACAAGATCTCGGATGACGAGCTATCCCGGATCAGCGGGTCCGGGATCGGGGGCCGGATCAGCAAGAAGGACATCGAGGAGTTCGTCGTCCGACGCGGGCGGACGGCTCCCGACGGCGGGCAGCGGGTGGCGCCGGATGGCGATAAGCAGGCGGCGACGGTTGCCGCCGCCGGCGATAGCCTGCCGCTCAGCCCAATGCGCCGGGCAATTGCGGTGAACATGGCAAAGAGCAAGCAGACAATCCCGCATGCCTGGACGGTCGCCGAAGTGGACATGACAAACGTCGTCCGCTATCGCCAGCAGGTCAAAGACACTTTCAAGCAGCGCGAGGGCGTGGACCTTACCTACGTTCCGATCGTCGTCAAAGGCGTGGTCGAGCAGCTGCGGGCGACGCCGATCCTCAACGCCAGTTGGGGTGAGGACAAGGTTACGCTTCACAGGGAGATCAACATCGGAGTCGCCGTGTCTGTCGAGGACGGCCTGATCGTGCCCGTCCTGCACGGGGCCGACCGGATGTCCATCGCCGGACTGGCACGGGCTACCGACGACCTGGCCCGGCGGGCGCGGGCCGGCAAGCTCACGCTCCAGGATGTCCAGGGCGGAACCTTCACGGTGAACAACCCAGGGACCTTTGGCACCATCCTGTCCTACTCGATCATCGCCCCCGGCCAGGCGGCGATCCTGGCCATGGACGCGATCGTCAAGCGACCGGTGGTGGTGGAGGGGGATGCGATCGCGGTGCGCTCGATGATGAACCTGTGTCTGAGCTTCGACCACAGGGTGCTCGACGGAGTATCGGCCGCCCGATTCCTCCAGGGTCTGCGCCACTGGTTGGAAGGATTCTCCGAGCAGGTCCCGCTGTACTGATCGGGCATACTGAGATCAATGGCTGAACCCGTTCCACTGAAGTTTTACGGCCGCTCGAAGCGCAACGCCGTGGTCCCTATCGACACCCGACGGCCCGATTGGCTGCGGGTTCGGCTGCCGGGTGGACCGAATTACTCCGAGCTGAAGGAGATCATGCGCGGGCTGAACCTGCACACGGTCTGCGAAGAAGCCCACTGCCCGAACATCGGCGAGTGCTGGGAGGCGCGCACCGGGACCTTCATGATCCTGGGCGACACCTGCACCCGGGCGTGTGGATTCTGCGCGGTGAAGACCGGGCGCCCCACCACTCTCGACCTGGGCGAGCCGGCGCGGGTGGCCGAGGCAATCGAGCGGATGGGACTCAAGCACGCGGTGATCACTTCGGTCAACCGAGACGAGCTCGAGGACGGCGGAGCGTCGATCTTCGCCGCGACCATCCAGCAGGTCCGCAGGCGCCTTCCCGAATGTGGCGTCGAGGTCCTGATCCCCGACTTCATGGGAAGCGAGGACGCCCTGGCGACGGTGATGAGGGCCCGGCCGGACATCCTGAACCACAACGTCGAGACGGTGCCCCGGCTCTACCCGCAGGTGCGACCGAAGGGTCGCTACCCGAGGTCACTCGAGCTCCTCCAGCGAGCCAAGCGCATGGATGCCACCGTGTTCACCAAGTCGGGGATCATGCTCGGTCTCGGCGAGGATCTGGATGAGGTGGTGCAGGTATTTCGCGACCTTCGCGCTCACGACGTCGAGATCCTGACCGTCGGCCAGTATCTGCGGCCGAGTCCGAACCACCTGCCGATAGCGCGCTACGTGACGCCCGCGGAGTTCGCCGACCTGAAGGGGGAGGCGCTGACCCTGGGCTTCCGGCACGTCGAATCGGGCCCGCTGGTGCGAAGCTCGTACCACGCGGCCAGCCAGGTCCCCGACCGGGCCGCCGCCGGGTAGACATGGAGTTTCGGCGTCTCGGCCTGGTGCCCTATCAGCAAGCCTGGGCCATGCAGCGAGCTCTGGCCGCCGCCCGCCAGCGCGACGACATCCCGGATACCGTCCTGCTTCTAGAACACCCGCACACCTTCACCATCGGCCGGAGTGGAACCAGGGACCACGTCTACCTGTCGGATCAGGAGCTGGCGGACCGCGGCATCACCTGCCTGGAGGTCGACCGGGGCGGTGACGTCACCTACCACGGCCCCGGGCAGCTGGTGGGGTATCCCATCCTCTTCCTCGGCTCGCAGCCAGACGTGGGAGCCTACCTGCGGTCGCTCGAGGGCTGCCTGATAGCCGTTCTCGACGACTGGGGCATCCGGGCAGGTCGGCTGGAGGGCTACACGGGGGTCTGGATCGGCGATCGCAAGATCGCCGCCATCGGCGTCAAGGTCGCTCAGGGGGTGACTACCCACGGCTTCGCTCTGAACGCCAATACCGACCTCAGCCTCTTCGGGCACATCCTGCCCTGCGGGATCCCGGACAAAGGCATCACCTCTATGGCGCTTGAGCTGGGGAGGCCCGTCTCGATGGAACAGATCGAGGATGCGGTGGTCGCCCGGCTCGCCGAGCGCTTCGCGCTTGGGAAGATCGTCGCCGCCGTTGCATAATTGACCACCGCGGGCGGTTAGCTCAGCTGGTAGAGCGCCTGCTTTACACGCAGGAGGTCAGTGGTTCGAGCCCTCTACCGCCCAGTGCTCTCACATAAACGCCTCAAACGCGGGTCTGGCACGTTCCGCGCCACCCGCGTGGGCCGGCGGGCCCGGCCGAATCTTGCCTGGCGTTGCCTGCGGTGACCGAACGGGCGAGCCACGGGGAGGCGGCCTTCTTTGCCGGCAAGCGGATGTTCGTCACCACCTCCGACCACCACGACGACTACCGGCTGGGATTCTGGTGCGCCGCGCCGGACGGCGTCCAGGAGCTGCTCGTTCGCGAGGCGCCCGGCAAGTATTTTGCTCCGCCTTATGTGGGGGCCCGCGGCTGGCTCGGGGTATGGCTCGACGAAAAGGTTGACTGGAAGGAGGTCGCCGACCTGGTCGAGCGGGCCTACCTGCAGGTTATGGGCCGTCGATGACTGTCCGTGATGCGGTCGAGGCAGACGCCCAGGCGATTGCCCGGATCCATAACCAGGGCATCGAAGAGCGGACCGCGACCTTCGAGACGGAACCGCGTACAGCGGGCGATATCGCCTCTCTCCTGAGTGACCGGCGCGGCCGGTATCCGATGGTGGTGGCCGAGCAGGGTGGGAAGGTGATCGCCTGGGCCGGGATCAGCCCGTACCGGGCTCGACGCTGCTACGAAGGGGTGGCTGAGGTCTCTGTCTACACCGACCGTTCCCATCGACGGTCAGGCGCCGGGCGCGCGGTCATGGACGAGCTGTTCCGCCAGAGCGAGGCAAGGGGGTTCTGGAAGCTGCTCAGCCGGATCTTCCCCGAGAACGAGCCCAGCCGGGCGCTCTGCCGTAGCCTGGGCTTCCGCGAGGTCGGCATCTACCGCCGCCACGCCAGGCTGGACGGCGCGTGGAAGGACTGCGTCATTGTCGAAAAGTTGCTGGGCAAGGCAGCCGTCCCCTAGGTCCGCCCGAGCTCAGCCGCTTGCGCTAAGATCGTGAATAGGCGTTAGCACATTAAGGGGAGCCATGCAAGGGGTCAAACCCACGTCCCCGTTGGCATTCCTCGACCACGGTCCTCATCCTCCTTGAGTCTCGGTCCGGTGCGAATCGACTCGCCGGAACGACTCGAAATGAGATTGGAGGAGGAATGATCGATGCCAGAACATGATGAGCGCGTGATGGCAACGCCGGCGACCGTGCCTGTGGTCGCGGATCCCGCCCCCCTGGGGCTTGCCGGCTTCGCGTTAACTACCTTCGTGCTCAGCGCCCATAACGCAAATCTCGGCGGCTTTGGCGATCACGGCAACGCCATCGTCATCGGCCTGGCTATTTTCTACGGCGGCCTGGGTCAGTTCATGGCCGGCATGTGGGCCTTCCGCAACCGGAACACGTTTGGCGCAACCGCCTTTTCGACCTACGGCGCTTTCTGGTTGGCGGTGGGAACCTACCTGCTGCTGGCGCTTCTCGGCAAGATCAAGGCGGAAGACGTATCGGTTTCGCTCGGGTGGTTCTTTCTGGCCTTCGCCATCTTCAACACCTACATGATGATCTGGGCGACGCGCATCAATACGGCCGTCTTCGGCGTCTTCCTCACCCTCGAGATCACCGAGATCCTGCTCCTCCTTGGTCAGTTCAACGCGAATACCAGCTTGATCCAGGCCGGTGGCTGGATGGGGATCATCACCGCGCTGGTCGCCTGGTACACGTCGGCTGCCGACGTGGCGAATTCGCAGGTTCCGGGCTCGGTGTGGGTCGGGGCGCCGGTGTGGAAGCCGATGCCGGCTCGGCCACGGCGTTAACGAGACGCGCATCCGGGAGGCGCCTCCGAGTGAGGCGTCTCCCGACGAGGGATATCGGTATCGTTTGGTTAGGGCGGCGGACCAATGACGGGAGGAGATTGAGGCAATGAAAACGGCGGAAGAAATCGAGGTCTCCGAGGCTCAGATCGCCGTCCACTGGCGAGAAGAGGAGTACTTCCACCCGCCGGCGAAGTTCATCGGCCAGGCCAATGCCAGCGACCCGGCCATCTTCGAACGATTCAAGGAAGAGAACTTCCCAGAGTGCTTCAGGGAATACGCGGACCTGCTCACCTGGGACAAGTACTGGCACACCACGCTCGACACCAGCAACGCGCCCTTCTGGAAATGGTTCGTCGGCGGCCGGCTGAACGCCTCGTACAACTGTGTCGACCGCCACCTGGCGAAGTACCGGAACAAGGCAGCCTTCATCTGGGTCCCCGAGCCGGAGGACCAGGTCACCCAGGCGATCACCTACCAGGAGCTCTACGAGCGTATCAACGAGTTCGCGGCCCTGCTGCGGGACTTCTGTGGTCTCAAGGAGGGTGATCGGGTGACCTTCCACCTCCCGATGGTCCCCGACCTGCCCGTTTCCATGCTGGCCTGCGCCCGGCTCGGCGTCATCCATTCAGAGGTGTTCGGCGGGTTCAGCGGTGCCGCTTGTGGCGGCCGGATCGCCGATTCAGGCAGCCGGATCCTGATCACGATGGACGGCTATTACCGCAACGGCGAGCTGCTCGACCACAAGGCCAAGGCCGAGGAGGCCATTGCCACGGCGAAGAAGGAGGGCTTCGAGGTCGACAAGGTGCTGGTCTGGCGACGTCATTCCGGCCAGTACTCGTCCAAAACCCCGATGGTGAAAGGCCGCGATTTCTTCGTGGACGAGGTGCTCGCGGACTATCGGAGAAAAATCATCGAGCCGGTGTCCATGCCGGCGGAGGCGCCCCTCTTCCTGATGTATACGAGCGGTACCACCGCCAAACCGAAGGGAGCGCAGCACAGCACCGGCGGATACCTCTCGTATGTCGCCGGCACCTCGAAGTACTACCAGGACATCCATCCGGAGGACACCTACTGGTGCTTCGCCGACATCGGCTGGATCACGGGCCACTCCTACATCGTTTACGGTCCCCTGGCGCTGGCGGCCACCAGTGTCATATACGAAGGCGTTCCCACCTACCCGGATCCCGGCCGTCCCTGGCGGATTGCCGAGCGCCTCGGGGTCAACATCTTCCACACCGCGCCCACCACCATCCGGATGCTGCGCAAGCTTGGCCCCGACGAACCCAAAAAGTACAGCTACCACTTCAAGCACATGACCACGGTGGGAGAACCGATCGAGCCGGAAGTGTGGCGGTGGTACTACCAGTCTGTCGGGAAGGGCGAGGCCGTCATCGTCGATACCTGGTGGCAGACCGAGAACGGCGGTTTCCTGGGGAGCACGCTTCCCGCGCTCCAACCCATGAAGCCTGGGAGCTGCGGTCCGGGCGTGCTGGGAATATTCCCGACCATCCTCGACGAGGAGGGGAAGCCGGTACCCAAGGGGAGCTCAAAGGCCGGCAACATCTGCATCCGCAACCCCTGGCCCGGCATTTTCCAGACCATCTATGGCGCGCCGGAGCGGTTCGTGGAGATCTATTACAAGAAGTACAACAAGAACAAGGACAGCAAGGACTGGCACGACTGGCCCTACTTCGCCGGCGACGGCGCTTTGCAGGCAGCCGACGGTTACTTCCGCATCCTGGGGCGCGTCGACGACGTGATCAACGTGGCCGGGCACCGGCTGGGGACCAAGGAGCTCGAATCGGCAAGCCTCACAGTGGAGGAGGTCGCCGAGGCGGCGGCGGTGCCGGTGATCGACGAGGTACGTGGTCGGGCGGTGGAGATCTACATCGCGCTAAAGCCGGGGCAGAAGCCGAGCAAGCAGATCGAGGAGAAGGTATCCAGCACGATCGACAACCTGATCGGGAAGGTTGCCCGGCCGAAGAATGTCTGGATCGTCCCGGACATGCCCAAGACCCGATCGGGCAAGATCATGCGTCGGGTCATCGCCGGGATCTCCAACTTCACGAGCCCCGGCGACATCACCACGCTGGCGAACCCGGAGGTGGTGGAGGTCATCCGGCAGCAGGTCCAGTCGGAGAAGGTCAAGCGAGGGCAGCTTCCGCGCGAGCTGACCCCTCAGGAGTTGGAGGAGATCAAGAGGTTCGGAAAGGCCGAGTAGGCCGCGCAGGCCACTCCAGCACCGTTCGTACGACGCACTCCTCCAGCCCGCGGCTGGAGGAGGTTTTTTTTACTGCTTCGCCTGCTGGACGATCCGGTAGAGGGCGCTGAAGTCGAGGTGGGAATCTCGGAGCATGTCCAGGCGATCGCGAAGAGCGTAGACGTCTGATTGCAGCCGGTTGATCTCGTCCGCGTGGTCCTCCTGCTTCTCCTCCTGGCGAGCGATCAGCTCCCGGCGCTGGCGGACCTTTTCATTGATGACTCGCTCTACGTCTTCCCACTGCTGCGATAGCTCACGCAACTTCCGGTCGAGTTCGGCTAGCTCGCCGGTCAACTCCTGGTGTTCGGGACCTGGGCCCGTGGAGGCAGCCATCAGGCCCGCCCCTTGGCCAGGAACCAGAGACTCGCCAGGGCGGCGATACCGAAGCAGACGGCAGCCAGGAACACGCCCATCACCAGCGCCTGCCTGGAGTCCTTGCGGCTGGTCATGCGCAGCCCGAGGTAGGTGAAGGCGCCGCCGATGACCAGCTCGCCAAGCATGCTCAACCAGATCCACATACGACCACAATGCCATGAGGAGGGGCGCCTTCGCCAGGTCCTATTCGGGCGGAAAGTTGGGCGCTAGAATACGGGATCGTGCCGAGGTAGCTCAGTTGGTAGAGCACATGACTGAAAATCATGGTGTCGCCAGTTCGATTCTGGCCCTCGGCACCAAGACCCGCCGGCAGTCTACGGACCTGGCTGCTGAATGTCGATAGAACCCCCGGAGAACAGGTCGTAATACGGCACCCCCAGCGATCGGGCGAGAGCCTTGAGTTGAGTGGTGCCAAACGGTTTCGCGGACACCCTGAAAGCGGTGTGGCCGCCTTTGCGAACGAACGCACATGCATTGCCGCCGCGGCCCCCGAAGACGAGTTCCAGGCGGTCCAATTGGTCCCGCCGGCAGGAAGCACCCCAGGGGAAGCGACTGACTCCCACCCGCTCCGAGTCGACCCAAAGGTGCCAGCCGAGCACCGCGTAGATCACTAACCCGCCCATTCCCAGGCAAACGAGGGCGGAAACCGGACTGCCGGCGGTCAGCATGGCCCCCGCACCGATGAGCGAGATGATGCCCATCGTCACATTGAAAGCGATCACCCTCGATTTCTCGGGGCGGATCACCAGGCGCTGAGTGCCGTCCGCCGGGAGCTGGTCGAGGTTTGCCGCCAACACTGGCAAAACGTCGCCGGTGTCTGAAACATTCACGGACGCACTGTCGTTGTAGGGGCAGTAATGGTTCGGATGTGCCAAGATCCACCCGGAGGACCCTTCGGTAAAGGCTGACGATCGGCCCTGGTTCGAGTCCCTGGTCAGGATCACGGCACGCCCGGCTGTGAGGTTTGCCTACATGCAGGTGCGGGACATCGACATCGCCCAGGAGATCGTGCAGGAGGCCTTCACCCGGGTGTGGGCCTCAAAGAATACCCCTTCGGAAGAGGTCGAGTTTCGACGGTGGCTCTATCGGGTGGTGTCAAACCTGGTCAAGGACTACCATCGCCGGCAATTCCGTCAGCGGAAACCTCTGTACGCGCTGGTAGACGTCGCGGATCCGCTCGCGGAGGTCGAGCGCCGCGCCGGGGATCCGGCGTTGCTCGACGCGCTCCACAGCCTCAGTCTGCGGGAGCAGCAGGCAATATATCTGCGGTACTTCGAAGACCAGTCATTCGCCGAAACCGCGCGCGTCCTGGGGATGCCGTCCGTTAGCGTTCGCGTACTCGTCCATCGGGCGCTCGCCAGGCTGCGGAGCCGGTTGGCTGCGGCCCAGGCCAGGGAGGTGGCAGTCTGATGCCGGCCGATCTCGAGCTTGAGCAGCGAATTCGGCGCGTGGGCGAAGCCTATCCCGACGCGGTCCCACCGACGCCCGAGCTGGAGCGGCGGATCATGGCGCGGATCGCGATCGCGCCAGCCCAGGCGGCACCCCGGCCGACCCTGCGACGGGACCTGGCGCTGGCCGCCGCGTTTCTCCTCTTTGTCGGCACGGTGGCTCTGGGTGTCAACTACATCAAGGTCGGCCAGCAGCCGGCGCACCAGGGGCCGGCGCCGGTCAGCCCGAGTCCGACGGTAGCTGTCGCCACGCCCACTCCCTTGCCGCCGGTGCCGGCGGCGGACCTTGCCGCCGCCCGGATGACCGACCTGGCTTCTCTGGTCACCCCCGTTAACGTCTCGGCCACTGACAGCGGCCACACGATCACCATCATGGGCGCCTATGCGGATCCGGCCCGCATCGTCTTGTTCTCTCGGGTCGAACCGAAAATCGGAACCCCAAACTTCATGATCTACGACGACTACGGCTTCATCAACGCCGGGGGTTCGGACTTCGGGGTGACCCCAACGGACTCCGTGTCCATCCTCGAGGGAGGGCCTCGGCCGGGGACGAAGGGGATCGCCCACCTGGCGATCTCGGTAACGAGTCTGTGGGACTACCGCACCAACCGTGGGCTGGAGGGAAAATGGAGCTTCACGCTAGCCCTCAAGGTCCAGCCATCGATCCCGATCGCGGCCCCCAAACAATTCCCGCTCGGGCGCTGGAAGGGGAACATCGAGATCTTCGAAGTGACGCCGACTGTGGTTCACCTCCAGGCGGTCATCAACGGCGCCTCAAATCCGGAGATCGGCCTTAACACCATCACGCTCGTCGATCCGGCCGGCAAGATCATCGGGCAGGGTTGCGGCGCCGGCATCACCGTCCCCAAGACGGCCATCAATTCGCCCAATTCACCTCTGTACCACAACGCGCGCGTCTACTGCGAGTTCGCCCGACCCTCGACTCCGGGGACTTATCGCATCCGGTTCCAGGGTGGCGGCGGCGTCTTCGTGCTGCCGCTCACCATCGACGCCTTGCCACCCGGCCCCTGACGCCGAAGCTCCTAGACTTAAGGCGTGGCCAAACCTTCGACAGAGACAGAGAAGGACGACGAATGGCGGAGCAAGCTGTCTCCGGCGCAGTACCACGTGCTGCGGGAGAAGGGGACCGAGCCGCCTTTCAGCGGTGAATACGTCCACACCAAGGCGGACGGCACCTACTGCTGCGCCGCCTGCGGGGCCGAGCTGTTCAGCTCCGGCACCAAGTTCGAGTCCGGGACGGGCTGGCCGAGCTTCTACGAGCCGGTAAACGCCGCCAATGTCGAGCTCCACGCGGACAACAGCTTGTTTATGAGGCGCACAGAGGTGCTCTGCAAGCGGTGCGGCTCGCATTTAGGACACGTCTTTGACGACGGGCCGCAGCCCACCGGGCAGCGTTTCTGCATCAACTCGCTCTCACTCGACCTCAAACCGGCGCCGCCCAAATAGTCGATCACTGGGGGAGGCTGAGAGCCATCTCGTACCAGGTGACTTCGTTGTGGCCGGGGTGGGAATGCTCGGCTACCACGCCGTAGCCGAGCCGCTCGTAAAAGGCGCGATTGCCGGGGAGCTCGCGCCGCACGCCGACTCGCACCTCGCGATAGCCCTGGCTCGCGGCGTGTCGGTGAGCCCATTCCATCAGCGCCCGACCGATGCCCTGACGCTGGTAGGCGGGGTCGACCGCAACCCGTCGAACGTGCAGGTAGCCAGGCTCTCGCTCGAACCGGAGCCCGCCCACAACGCGGCCGTCGATGGAGGCAAGCGCTCCCCCGTTGGCGGTCAGGTCGTTGCGGACGTCGGCCTCGGTCTCCTTAAGTGCCCCGCTGGGCGGATTCAGCCAGCCGTAACCCGCGAAAGCGCTTTGCGTGAGGCGGTGCAGGTCAGCCGCACCTTCCGGACGGCAGGTGGCGATCTGCAGACCGGCTATACGGCCTTCACGGCGGCGACCAGCTTGGTCAGCGAGTCCTTCGCGTCACCGAAGAGCATGATTGTTTTGGGGTCGTAGAGGAGCTCGTTGTCGATACCGGCGAAGCCCGGCCGCATGCTCCGTTTCATGAACACGATGTTCTTCGCCTCGTCCGCATTCAGGATCGGCATCCCATAGATCGGGCTGCCGGGCGCGTTGCGGGCCGCCGGGTTTACCACGTCGTTGGCGCCCACCACCAGTGCCACGTCGGTGAACTTGAATTCGTCGTTGATCTCGTCCATCTCCTTGAGCTGTTCGTAGGGCACGTTCGCCTCGGCCAGCAGCACGTTCATGTGGCCCGGCATCCGCCCCGCCACCGGGTGGATGGCGTACTCGACGTCCACGCCCCTCCTTTCGAGCTCGTCGGCCAGCTCCCGTGCGGCGTGTTGCGCCTGTGCAACCGCCAGCCCGTAACCCGGGACGATGATCACCTTGCGCGCATAGGCGAGCATGGTCCCAACGTCTTCGGGAGACCCGGACCGTACGCTCTTACCCTCTGCGCCGGCCACACCGGCGGGACCGGCAACGACCTGGCCGAAGGCGCCAAACAGCACGTTGGCGAGCGAGCGGCCCATGGCATCGCTCATCAACTTGGTAAGCAGGGTGCCCGACGCGCCCACCAGGGTGCCGGCCACGATCAGGGCAAAGTTGTTGAGCACGAAGCCGCTGGCCGCGACGGCCAGGCCAGTGAACGCGTTCAACAGTGAGATCACAACGGGCATGTCCGCCCCGCCTATGGGGAGGACAAAGGCCACCCCAAGGACCAGGGCCAGGATCAACAAGGCAACAAAAAAGGCGGGTACGGAGCCGGCGGTGAGGACCGCGACGGCCAGAGCGATGATCGCCAGGGCGATCAGACCGTTGACCACCTGCTGGCCCGGGTAGGTCATGGGCGTCCCGGTTAGCAGGCCTTGCAGCTTGCTGAAGGCCACCACGCTGCCGGCGAAGGAGACTCCGCCGATGACGATGGACAACACGCTGGGAAAGGCGAGGGCGAACGCCGG
>Ga0066691_10000227_pt1 | contig 16919 bp, 10 predicted proteins | sample GraSoiAngelo_140_FD_66671 | JGI IMG/M metagenome (GOLD analysis project Ga0066691, IMG submission 66671) | Grasslands soil microbial communities from the Angelo Coastal Reserve, California, USA - 14_0929_12_30cm | ecosystem: Environmental > Terrestrial > Soil > Grasslands | place: USA... | reverse complement strand
TGGCGGGTGCGGCCATGGTTCTCGCCGCTGGCGCCGCGCTCGCGCTCAAGCCTTCGCGAGCGCATCAGGACACGGCGGCTTTCGACCTCGAAGGGGTCATCCCGCGCTCCTTTGGGAACTGGATCATCGATCCGAGCATTGTTCCGATTGTTCCGGCCCCCGACGTGCAGGCCCAGCTAGACCGGCTCTACAGCCAGGTCGTGAGCCGCACCTACGTCAATTCCCACGGCGAGCGCGTGATGCTGGTGTTGGCCTACGGCGGCGAGCAGCGCGATGCCTTGAAGGCGCACCGGCAGGAGGTGTGCTATGCCGCGCAGGGATTCGAGATCAGGAACGTGCTGAACGAAAATCTGCACTTCCGCGAAAAGACGATCCCCGTGACGCGCGTGGTTGCCGTGCGCGGGCCGCGGTCGGAACCCGTGACTTACTGGTTCACCATGGGGGACCGCGTAGTCCTTGGCCGGCTCGAGCGGCTGCTGGTGCAGCTCAGGTTCGGCCTGTCCGGCCGGATCCCGGACGGCATGCTGGTGAGGGTATCCAGCATTTCCTCAAACCCGGCGCAGGCTTTCAATGGGCAGGAGGAATTCATCAGCGCGCTGCTTGAAGGGATGCAGCAGGGCGACGTTCACAGGCTGCTCGGATCCCCCTCTTCCTGAGGCCGGGACGTCCAAAGGCGATGGCTGCAATCCTCCGCGACGCTCGCTCCCCGGAAGACGTGCAGCCATGGCACCGGATCGCCTCCAGGATTTGCGCGCTTGGTGGTTTAGCCCTGCTCGGCGTCTTCTGGGGATCGGCGGTTGCCGTCGCCGATTGGAACGCACTATATCTATGCGTCTCGCTGCTCGGCTGCGTGTTCATTCTGCGCGACTTTCGCATCGGAGTGGTGCTGCTCATCCTGTTAATGCCGATTTCGAGAAGCGACCTATTTCCGCACGCAATGCTCGGGATTACAGGATTGAACCCCCTGAACCTTCTGCTGGTCGCAACGCTCGGCTCGTGCCTGCTTCACGGGTTGTCCGACGGCAGCATGCGTCGCCTCGTGCCACGCCCGCTGCTCTGGCTGTATATCGTGCCCATCCTGATCGCCGGCGCGCTGGGTTCGCGCCACGTCGGCGACATCGCGCCTTTCTACTTCATGGACGGCCAGCTCGAATTCAACAGCGTGGCCGGTTACCTCCGCGAGCTGGCTCTCAAGCCGCTTTTGATGCTGGTATACGCGCTGCTGGTCGGAGCCGCGGTGTCGAAGGCCGCGGAGCCGGAAAAATTCCTGGTTCCCATATTGATCTCGATTTGGGTGATGGGCTCGATGGTCATCGTGTTTGTCTTCCTGTCCGGGGTCACGCTCAGTCACATGGCGACGCAATCCGAGCGCAATTTACTCACGACGCTCGTGGGGCTGCACGCCAACGAGCTGGGGCGCCTGTACCTGACCGCCTACGCGTTGCTGCTCTTCACGTGGGCCGAATCGAAGGACCGTGGACTGAAGCTCGCGCTGCTGGCGTCGAAGGGGCTGGTTGTGGTTGCGCTGATGATCACATTCTCGCGCAGCGCATTCGTCGGATTTATCGTAGTCAACGCGCTGTTCCTGCTCTGGCGCCGCAACGCAAAGACACTGATCTTTGCAGGGCTCTTGGCGGCGGTCGCGCTGCTTCTCCTTCCCGCCGCAGTCTACGACCGCGTTACGACCGGTTTTGGCGACGGACTCAACGCGATCACCGCCGGGCGCACCGGGTCGATCTGGCTGCCGCTTCTGCCCGAGGTCCTGCGCAGCCCGATTTACGGCAACGGCCTCGGGTCGATTCTCTGGTCCGAGACCATGCGCAGGGCGGATGGGGTAGCGATTCTGCCGGTTGGGCATCCTCATAGCGCGTACCTGGAGGCCGCTCTCGACATCGGGATAGCCGGCCTGATTATCGTTTGCGCCTATTTCGCCCACGTCTGGAAGGGCTTTCGCGCGCTGAGCGTCGATCCGGCCTTGAGCCCCACCTTGCGGGGGTTCTATCTCGGGGCAGCGGCCGGATTGGCGAGCCTTCTGATCGCCGATATCGCCGACGGCAGCCTCAGGCCTGGATCGGAGCAGGCCTTCCTGTGGCTGGCGATTGGAATGATGTATGGCCAGCGCGGCCACAACACCGGCGATTCGAGTGTCTCTCGCCAATATGCCCAGGCTGGGACTCATACTTAATCGGCGTGAGCGCAGCGCCGCGGAGGCTCGCAGCCACTGGGGCGCACCGCCGTTACACCCAGCGAGTGTTTTGCCGCGGCCGCATATTTGCTTTGTCGCACCGAACGCCTGGCCGGTGTTTTCGCACGACCCGCGGATCGAGATCATCGGCGGCTCGGAGGTGCAGCAGAGCATCCTGGCGCGGGCGCTGTCTCGCGCCGGGTACCGCGTATCGATGATCTGCCTCGACTTCGGCCAGCCGCAGCGCGTGCTGCTCGATGGCGTCACTGTGCACAAGACCTATCGCCCCGATGCCGGCCTGCCGGTGCTGCGCTTCGTGCATCCCCGCTTGACCGCCCTGTGGCGGGCGATGCGCGCGGTCGACGCGGACATCTATTACCAGCGCTGCTCGGCCATGCTCACTGCGGTGGTTGCGGAGTTCTGCCGCCGCTACCGCAAGGGCTCCATCTTTGCCAGCGCGGCCGATCTGGACTTCGTGCCGGGGAGCCAGCCGATCCGTTATCTGCGTGACCGCTGGCTGTTCGAGCGCGGCCTGGCTCTCGTTGACAGAATTGTGGTGCAAAACGCAACGCAGCAGCGAAACTGCCGTGCCAATTACGGCCGCGAATCGACGCAGATCCCCAGCTGCTACGAATTACCTGCCGGCGTGTCGCCGGGCACAGGCGACTGCGTGCTGTGGGTCGCGAGCCTGCGGGAACGCGACTACAAACGGCCCGAACTGTTTCTAGAACTGGCGAAGCGTCTGCCGCGGCGACGCTTCGTCATGATCGGTGGCGCGGGCGGCGATGCCCGCAACGCCTGTTTCGAGAGGATACGCAACGAGGCGGCGGCGATTCCCAACGTCGAGTTTACCGGTTTCCTGCCGCTGGCCCGCGTCGAGCCGTACTTTGACCGGGCGCGCGTCCTCGTCAATACCTCGGTCCATGAGGGAATGCCGAACACTTTTCTTCAGGCCTGGGCCCGGGGCGTGCCGACAGTGGCCTTTGTCGACACAGGCGCGCGGCTGGGCGGCGAGCCGGTGTACCGGGTCGTCGAGCAGGTCGAGGAAGCGGCGGGCGAGATCGACCGGCTGTTCACCGACGATGCGTACTGGGCGCGCGCCTCCGCGCGCTGCCGCGAATATTTCGGCAGCACGCATTCCACCCCCAAGGTACTGGAACGCTTCGAAGGGCTGCTGGGCGAGCTGGTTCGCGACCGTAAGGCGGCCACAGTCCATCCGGACCATGGCGGCTGCGCAGGGACTACACAGTGAAATCCCACAATACCAGGATGGCGAGATACGATCAGGTGCAACAGCGCATCCGCGCCACGCCGCGCACCTGGCTGGTGACGGGCGCGGCCGGATTCATCGGCTCCCATCTGCTGGAAACCCTGCTCAAGCTGGATCAGCGGGTGATCGGGCTGGACAATTTTTCCACGGGCAACCGGAACAACCTGGAGCAGGTGAAGCAGGCGGTCACCGAGGGCCAGCGGGAAAACCTTCGTTTCGTGGAGGGCGACGTCCGCGCGCTCGATACGTGTCGCCGCGCATGCCGCTCGGTGAACCTGGTGCTGCACCAGGCCGGCCTCGGCAGCGTGCCGCGCTCGATTGCAGATCCGATCGCCACTCACGACAGCAACATCGGGGGATTTCTCAACATGCTGGTGGCGGCGCACGGCGCTGGCGTGGCGCGCTTCGTCTATGCCGGATCGAGCGCCACCTACGGCGATCATCCCGCACTGCCGAGGGTCGAGTCCGAGATCGGCCGGCCGCTGTCGCCTTATGCGGTAACCAAGTACGTGAATGAGCTGTACGCCGGGACCTTCGCCCGCTGCTACGGATTCGACTCGATCGGGCTGCGTTACTTCAACGTGTTCGGCCCGCGCCAGGACCCGAACGGGGCTTATGCGGCGGTGATCCCGAAGTGGATCGCCGGCATGATCCGCAATGAACCCGTTCATATCAACGGCGACGGCGAAACGGCCCGCGATTTCTGCCATGTCGACAATGTGGTCCAGGCGAATCTGCTGGCGGCCCTGGCCGATGACCCGGCCGCCGTCAACCAGGTCTATAACGTCGCGCTGGGCGAAAGAACTTCGCTTAGCGAGCTCTTCGAGTTGATCCGTTCATTGCTGAAGCCGCGGTATCCCCACTTGCGCCATTTTCGTCCGATTTATCGCGAGTTTCGCTCCGGCGACGTGCGCTTTTCACAAGCCGACATCAGCAAGGCGAAGCGCCTGCTCGGATACCGACCGCTGTTGCGGGTGGGCGAGGGGTTGGCACGCGCGGTCGACTGGTATGTGGCGAGCCTTGCGCCACAGCCCCCGAGCCTCGGTGCAGTGTCGAGGCGTGAGCCGGAAGGCAGCGGATCACCGATTCCCAATTTGACGCCGTCATGATCAGACTTTCTACCGCGGCGTCCGGCGAACAGGAGAAATTCATGCTTACGGTTGCGAGACGCGCCTACGCAGCACGTCTGCTACTGATCTTTAGCTTGGCCTGGATTCCGCTCCAAGCTTTCGCGCAATTACCGTGTATACCGGGCTTAACGTGCCCCCCTCCGCCCCCGGACACTACCCCGCCGACGGTTAGGATCACGTCCCCCGCGTCCGGGGCCACCGTCTCCGGCACGATCACCGTGACGGCCGACGCTTCCGATAATGTCGGCGTCGCTGGTGTCCAGTTCCAGTACAACGGCATCAACTTCGACAGAGAGGACACCTCTCCTCCTTACACGGCTACCGCGTACACGAACAATGTCTCGGACGGGACATACACTCTGACCGCGGTGGCCCGCGACGCGGCTGGCAACCGGACCACCTCCGACCCGGTCACCATCACGGTTTCCAACAATGCTCCGCCACCGGTGGGGGTAAAGCGCTATGAAGAGACGGATCCTTCGGTGAGCTTCAGCGGCAGCTGGACGCGGGATACGGGGGGGTTCGCATGGAGCGGTGGGTATGCCGTGTATTCGATGACGGCGGGCGCGCAAGCCACGTTCACCTTCACCGGGACCTCGGTCGCATGGATCGGCGCGCGTGGCCCCGAGGAGGGGATCGCTCACGTGTTCATTGATGGAGTCTTTGTATCCGAAGTCGACACGTATGCGAGGTCATACGATGTCCACGTACCCGTCTTCATTGCGAGGGGGCTGGCGAACAGCAGCCATACGCTGACGATCGAAGTCACCGGACTGAAGAACAGGAACGATTCGGAAGCTATTGCTAGTGGTCCGATAGCCGTGGTCGTGGTGGATGCGTTCGACGTACCCCCGCAGGTCGTGTCGCGATTGCAGGACATCGATCCAGACCTGACCTACACCGCCGGTTGGACCTCATGGGACATCAGCAAATCATGGAGTGGCGTGTACGCTACGATCTCGACCACGCCGGGTGCGCAAGCTACGTTGTCATTCAACGGAACCGCGATCAGCTGGATCGGATATCGCGGGCCGGAGGCCGGAATCGCTCGCGTGTACCTCGATGGCAGCTTCGCTGGCGAGCTCGATCTGTACGATTCGCAGCCGAGCGTCCAGCCCATCGTCTACACATCGCCGCCCCTGGCAGACGCGAACCATACGTTGACGATCGAGGCGACGGGCCTCAAGAACGCTGCTTCGTCCGATGCCCGGGTCTTGGTGGATGCGTTCGAGGTGGCGAAGTTGGGAACGCGCTTCGAAGAGACGGATCCGTCCGTCACCTACAGCGGCACTTGGACGCAAGGCAACCTGAATAGATCGTGGAGCATGGGGACCGTCGCGACATCCAGCGTGGCGGGATCGCAAGCGACGTTCATCTTTACCGGAACGTCGGTCAGCTGGATCGGCTGCCGCAAATTCAGTACCGGAATCGCCAATGTGTACTTGGATGGCGTTTTCATGGCCCAGATCGATACGTTTTCCCCCCAGGAGGGGGGATACCAAGACACCATCTTCGAGGCAAGGGGATTGGCCAGCGGGACCCATATGTTGACGATCGAGGCGACGGGTCAGCAAAACCCGGCCGCGAGCAGTGCGTACGTTGTGGTGGACGCCTTTGACGTCCGCCCATGAGGCACGCCGATGCTTGAACTCCTTGAAAAATCCGCTCTCCACGCAGAAGCCCGGTCCGACACCGGCCAACGGTTAGCGCCGGTTGCCGTAGTAGGCTTGGGTTATGTCGGCCTCCCGCTCGCGGTAGAGTTCGGAAAGCACCGCCCGACGGTCGGTTATGACCTGTCGCGCAAGAAAATCGAGAATATCCAGCGCCGAGTGGACACGACCGGCGAGCTGTCGGACGCGGAACTGGAAGGGGCGCGGTTCCTGCGTGTTACCCAGGACGCGACGGGGCTCGAGCATGCCGATTTTGTCATCGTCGCCGTTCCCACCCCGATCAACGCCGCGCGGCAACCCGACCTGGGACCGCTTGAGTCAGCCAGCGTCACGGTCGGCAGGCATCTGAAAGCGGGCGCGACGGTGATCTACGAGTCGACCGTCTATCCAGGGGCCACCGAGGAAGTTTGCGTGCCGATCCTCGAGAAGCAGTCCGGCATGAGATGGCGCCAGGATTTCCACGTCGGCTATTCCCCCGAACGCATCAATCCGGGCGACCGGGAGCACAGCCTCGCCAGGATCGTCAAGGTTGTTTCGGGGGACGATCCCGAAACGCTCGAAAAGGTCGCTGACCTGTACGCGTCGGTGGTGAGTGCAGGGGTTCACCGGGTGTCTTCGATTCGCGTGGCCGAAGCCGCCAAGGTGATTGAGAACACGCAGCGGGACCTCAACATCGCCTTCGTCAACGAGCTCGCCATCATCTTCGACAAGCTCGGCCTCGACACTGCGGAAGTCCTGACCGCGGCCGGAACCAAGTGGAACTTCGTGCCCTTCCGTCCCGGGCTGGTCGGCGGGCACTGCATAGGCGTCGATCCCTATTATCTGACGCACAAGGCGGAACTGGTCGGATACCACCCGGAAGTGATCCTCGCCGGCCGCCGCATCAATGACGGCATGGGGTCGCACATCGCGCGCAAGACGGTGCAGCAGATGATCCTCGCGGGCCGCAACATCAAGGGTGCAAGGGTCAATGTGCTCGGGCTTACGTTCAAGGAGAACTGCCCCGATATCCGCAACTCGAAGGTCGTCGACATCATTCACGAGTTGCGCGAATTCGGAGTCGAAACCTTCGTGCACGATCCCGCCGCCGACGCCGTCGAAGTTCTGCACCAGTACGATCTCCGCCTCCACTCGTGGGAAGACCTGCCGGCCGCCGACGCCCTGATTCTGGCGGTCGCCCACCGCGGGTTCCTCGATCTGCCGGTGTCGGCCTACCTGCAAAAGATCGTGCGCCGCGGCTGCCTCATCGACGTCAAGTCGGCGTTCGACCCGGCGCCGTTTCGCAAGGAAGGCCTGCGAGTGTGGCGGCTGTAGCGGCGCTCGACTGTCCGCCGCTCGGGGGACCGGTATGGCGATCGAAGATTTCCTGCATCCCCTTCTGAAGCATTACCTGGAGGCGCCGCGCTGGCTGAAGGCCTCGGCGGCGGGGCGCGCCTACGCTTGGCTTCCGCAAAGCGTTCGATTGGGGAGCGCCTACAAAACGTTCCGGGACGAGCTCGCCGCTTCGCAGGGCACCGTCGCAGTCAGGGACCTGGCGACCCGCAAGCTGGAGGCGACGCTGCGCTGGGCAATCGAGACTGTACCTGCGTACCGGCAGCACCGATCGCTGCTCGCCCGTGGCGGCGATCCGCGCGAACTGCTTGCTCTCCTGCCGGTGACGGACAAGCTGGACATCAAGCGCGATCCGGCCTGCTATCTATCGGGCGCGATGCCGGCCTCCCGGCGTCTCGAGATGTTTACCGGAGGCTCCAGCCGCAACCCGATGCAGTTCTATCTGCAAAAGCACTGGTCGCGACCGAAGGAGTATGCATTCATTCAGGACTTCCGCGATCGAGTCGGCGCCGGCCCTGACGATCTGACCCTGGCGTTGCGGGGGCGCTCCGTTCCCGGCGCTTCAAGCCCCGGCGGAAGGCTGTGGATGTATGAGCCCATCAAGCGGCATCTTATCCTCAGCTCGGATCACCTCGAAGAACGCTACATGCCGCGCTATGCGGAAGCGCTCATGCGCCACCGGCCGGCGTTTATCGAAGCATTTCCTTCCGCGCTGTATCCACTCGCGCGCTGGCTGGCAGCCCATCCTCTGCCTGAATTCACGGGCGCCGTAAAGGGCGTGATGCTGTATTCGGAAAACGTCTACGGCTTCCAGATGCGGACGTTCCGCGAAGTGTTCCGTTGCCCGGTGCTCAAGCATTACGGGCATTCCGAGCGGGTGCTGATGGCCGCCTCGATGCCTGCCGACGACCGCTATTTTTTCTGGCCCCAGTATGGCTGGTTCGAGTTGCTGGACGCCGACGGGTGTCCGATTACGCGGCCGGGCGTGCTCGGCTACATCGTCGGCACCAGCTTCGACAACAAGGTGATGCCGTTCGTGCGTTACCGCACCGGCGACCTCGCGGTGCTGAGCGATCGGGGGCACGGCAGCCTGCCCGGATTTCCGGTGTGTGAGTCCATCGAGGGCAGGCTGCAGGAATTTCTGGTGTGCAAGGATCATCGTCTGATTTCCATCACCACGCTCGGATCCGCGCATTTCCCCGAGCTCGCTGAGGTAGAGGCGATCCAGTACGAGCAAGACCGGCCGGGGGACGTGGCCCTGAAAGTCGTGATGGCGCGCGCCCCATCGGTCGAAATGCAAAAACGCCTCGCCGCGGCGATCCGGGACAAAACGCAGGGAGGGTGCGAGGCGAAGGTAGTGCGGGTGGAGCGCATCGAGCGCACGATGCGAGGCAAGTTCCGCATGCTGATCCAGCACCTCGACATCAGCGATTATTTCGGCGCTGCCGTGACCGGATGACCATGCTGGAGGCAGGCTACACCGATCGAGGGCCACCATGTGCGGAATAGCGGGATGGGTTGCAAGGCCGGAGAGCATGCTCACGGTGGAGACGCTCGAGTCGATGCTGCAGGCGATCGCCCATCGCGGGCCGGACGATCAGGGCGTGTGCTGCTTCCGCTGCGCCGGCACGGGGCACCACGTGTATCTGGGCCACCGCCGCCTCGCGATCATCGACCCGGTAGGGGCGCACCAGCCGATGTGCGATGCTGCCGCCGGCCTTGCGCTGACCTTCAACGGAGAGATCTACAACTTCCGCGAGCTGCGCGAGGAGCTCACCGAGCTCGGTTACCGCTTCGCGCGCGATTCCGACACCGAGGTGCTGTTGCGCGCCTACCAGCACTGGGGAGGCGAGGTCGTCGACCACCTGCGCGGCATGTTCGCATTCGCGATCTGGGATGCGCGCAACGAGCACCTGTTCCTGGCGCGGGACCGTTTCGGCGAGAAGCCGCTGTATCTTTGTGAGAACGGCAGCGGCCTGTACTTTGCGTCGGAGATCAAGGCGCTGCTGCGTATCCCGGGCATCAAGCCTTCCGTGAACCTGGCGGCCGTCTGGGACTATCTCGCCTATCGCTATGTGCCGGGGCCAAAAACCCTGTTCACCGGCATCCGGAAATTAATGCCCGGCACAGTCGCCACCTGGGAGCACGGCAAGCTCAAGGAGGAGCGTTACTGGACGGCTCCGGATCGCAATCCCTGCGGTTTGCAACGGCCGCAACGCGATGCCGTCGCGGCTTTCCTGTCCCTACTGGACGAGACCGTCAAGCTGCAGATGGTGAGCGATGTGCCGTTCGGCGCGTTCCTGTCCGGAGGACTCGACTCCTCGACTATCGTGGCCCTCATGAGCCGTCACAACTCGATGGTCAAGACGTTCTCGGTGGGGTTCGGTGAAGACCGCTACAGCGAGCTCGCTTATGCCGCTGAGGTGGCGGCACATTTCGGCACCCAGCACTGCGAAATCGTGGTTGCGCACCGCGACATGATCGAACGGTTGCCGCAGCTGGTCGCGTACCGGGATGCGCCGGTGTCCGAGCCCTCGGACATCCCGATCTACCTGCTCGCGTGCGAAGCCGGCCGGAGCGTCAAGATGGTGCTGACCGGCGAGGGTAGCGACGAACTCCTCGGCGGCTATCCCAAGCACATAGCCGAGCGCTTTGCGCAGGGCTATCAGCTGTTGCCGGGATATGTTCGCCACCGCTTCATCGAGCCACTTACGCATGCGCTTCCCTACGACTTCCGCCGCATCAAGACCGCTGTAACGAACCTGAACATTGAGGACTGGCCCGAGCGCTACGTGCGCTGGTTCGGGGCTCTCAACCGCAGCGAGCGCGACCGGCTCTCGGTCCTGCGTCTGAACGGCACGCCGGTCCTCGATGGGCCCCCGTTCGACGCGGATCCGCGCACCAGCGCGCTGAGGCGCATCCTCTATTTCGACCAGACGAGCTGGCTGCCGGACAATCTGCTCGAGCGCGGAGACCGCATGACCATGGCGGCTTCCATCGAGGCGCGTGTCCCGTTCCTCGATCACGAACTCGCCGCGTTCGTTTCTTCCCTGCCCGACGGGTTTCGAGTACGGGGTTTGCAGAGCAAGTGGGTGCTGCGGGAGGCGGGGAAGCAGTTGATCCCCGAACGCATCCTAGCGCGGCCGAAGGTGGGCTTCCGCGTCCCGGTCAATGAATGGTTCCGCGGCGAGATGCGCGAATACCTGTTGGATCACCTGCAGAGCGGATCATCGATCACGCGGCCCTATTACGACGCGCGAATCCTCGACCAGGTTCTCGCCGAGCACCTGAACGGCAGGCAGAACCACGAGAAGCTGCTTTGGGCGCTCCTGAATCTTGAAATCTGGCACCGACAATATGCCCGGGCGTGAAGCCGAGACGGAGTAGCGCACATGTGCGGGATCGCGGGTTACGTGAGATTGCGTCCGGAGAATTCCGCGCCGATTTCAGTGGACGTGGCGAGGGAGATGCTCGCGGCGATCCGCCGGCGGGGGCCGGACGGAGAAGGCCAATGGCGCTCCGCCGACGGTCTCTGTTGGTTCGGCCACCGGCGCCTCGCGATCATCGACCTCTACACCGGCGACCAGCCGATGTGCAACGAGGACGGGACGATCTGGACCGTCTTCAACGGCGAGATCTACAACTATCTTGCTCTGCGCAACGAACTCGAGGCACGGGGCCATCGTTTTAAGACCCGCAGCGATACCGAAGTGCTGGTCCACGGCTACGAGCAGTGGGGTGTCCGAGGGCTGGCAGAGCGCCTACAGGGCATCTTCGCTTTCGCCCTCTACGACGTGCTCAAGCGCACGCTGTCGCTCGCGCGTGACCCGATGGGGGTCAAGCCGCTCTACTGGTGGAGCGATGGCAATGCGCTGCTGTTCGCCAGCGAGATGAAGTCCCTGTTGCGTCATCCGGCCTTGCGCGACCGCAAGGTCAACCGGGCGGGCGTTGCCCAGGTTCTCGTCACCCGCTACGTGTCCCGCCCGGCCACCATGTTTGAGGGAGTGTCGCGCCTGCCGGAGGGATGCTGCATGGAGCTCACCGTGCATGGCGGATTCCCGGTGGAGCCGCTGCGCTACTGGGATGTCCGTTACCATCTCGAGCAAGTCAGCCTTGAGGAGGCGACCGAGCAACTGGATGCGCTGCTGAAGCGCACGGTAGATATGCAGTTGATGTCGGACGTGCCGCTGGGCGTGCAGCTCTCCGGGGGCGTCGACAGCAGCGTCGCGGTCGCCCTGATGGATACCCTGCGCCGGGAAAGAGGAGATCCGGCACCGGTGAAAACCTTTTCCGTCGGATTCGACATCACCGAGTTCAGTGAGCTCGGCTACGCGCGCAAGGTGGCGGAACGCTACGGCACGGAGCACCACGAAATCACGGTAGGCTTCAAGGATTTTGCCGAGGAGCTGCCATTCCTCGCTTGGATTTATGACGAACCGATGGGCGAGCCTCCGGGGATACCCACCTATTTCATGTGCCGCGAGGCGAAAAAGCACGTGAGCGTGATGCTGTGTGGAGAGGGCGCCGACGAACAATTCGGCGGCTATTCGAAGTACATGTTCGATCAGCTTTCCGCGGCGCTCGACTGGATGCCGTCCGGAGTTCGTCATCGTCTCTTGCGCGGCGTTGCGAGCGGCCTGCCGTTCGAGGGCCGGCGTTTGCGCAGCATGGCGGAGATCCTCGCGATATCCGATCTGCCGCACCGCTTCGCATCGTGGTATGGAGGCTTCGACACGGAGCTTCAAGCCCGCGTGCTTTCCGACACGATGCGAAACGAGATCGGCGATGGCGGACTGGCCCAGGCATTCAAAGGAATTGTCAATGCTTGCGACAGCAGCAGCGCGCTCGATCGCTTTCTTTACTGCGACATTCATTCGCGATTGGTCGACGACATCCTGGTCAAAGGCGACCGGATGAGCATGGGAGCCGGCATCGAGGCTCGCGTGCCATTCCTCGATCACAAGCTCGTCGAGTTTGCCGCGCGCCTGCCGAAACACCTGAAGGTCAGCGGGTTGCGCTCGAAGATCGTGCTCAAACGGCTCGCGGAGCGCTACCTGCCCCAGGAGACCATCTACCGCCGCAAAGTGGGTTTCACCGTTCCGCTGACCCGCTGGTTCGCTGGGCCCTGGCGTGGCCTGATCAATGATGTGCTGCTTGCCGATCGCTGCCTGGACCGCGGTTACTACAATGCTGATGTGGTGCGCGGCATCGTGAGTGACCACGTCCAGGGTCGCGTCGACCGGGAGCAAGGGATTTGGCTCATGCTTGCCCTGGAAATCTGGCATCGGTTGTTTGTCGATGATGATGGCACCGAATCTGCCGTCGCCAGGGTTAAGGCGGACTTCGCCCGCACTCCGCGCACGCTGGCGGTGCCGGCATGAGCCCGGGGTATATCGCGGACTGTCGACAGCTGCAGTTGCCATGAGCAGGCACAAGATCGTCTTGTTCGGTCCGTCCCTGGATGCTCTCAGCGGGGTGTCGACTCACGTGCAGATGCTGCTTGCCTCCGATCTCGCGCGTGACTACGACCTGCTGCATTTCCAGGTTGGCAGCGAGGGACGCTGGGAGAACGCTTTGCAGAAGCTGAAGCGGTTCACCCTTAGTCCTCTCCAGCTCGCGCTGTTCCTGCTGCGAACCGGCGCCCAGGTCGTTCATATGAACGCTTCGCTCGATCCGAAATCCTATTGGCGAGATCTCGTGTATTTGATCGTTGCCAGGTTGCTCGGCCGGCGCGTGGTGAACCAGATCCATGGCGGAGCGATGCCCCAGGACTTCTTTCGGGGGAATGCCTTTCTGACCGGGGTCCTGCGGCGCTTTCTCGTTTCGAGCGACGTGGTAGCGGTACTCTCCAGCGCGGAATTGCTTGCTTATCAGGGATTCGACGCACGAATAAATATCCATCTGGTCCCCAACGCAATTGATCCGGCAGGGCTTGCCGATCAAACGCGCTTCTACAACACCAATAGGCCTTTGAAGCTGGTTTACGTTGGTCGGCTCGTACGCACCAAAGGGCTGTTCGAAGTCATCGAGGCTTTGATGGAGCTGAAGCGCGCGGGACGGGCGTTTGAGCTTTCCATAGCCGGGGGAGGTCCGCATCAATGCGAATTGATGGTCGCTTCGGAAAGCGCCGGCCTCAATGATCGCGTGCACTTCCTCGGCAGCGTGTTCGGTGAAAAAAAGCGCCGGCTCTGGCTCGATTCAGATCTGTTTGTTTTTCCGTCGTACACGGAAGGGCTCCCGTATTCATTGCTGGAGGCGATGGCGGCCGGCTGCGTTCCCATAGCCACCCCTGTCGCGGGGATCCCCGATGTGATGCGGGACCGGGAACACGGCCTGTTTGTGCCGGTGAAGGATGCTGGTGCATTGGCGAACGCCGTGGCCACTCTCGACGACGACCGCGCGAGCTTGATACGAATGGCCGAGGCAGCCCGGCGACGGGTGGTGGAACGATATACGGTGGCGCGACTCGCAGACGATTTCCGAAAACTATACGCCGGCTGCCTCGCTTCAAGCGCGCGAGCCCCTGCGCGATCACTAGTTGGCGCACCTCTGGGGCGAGTCGTCGCTGACCCAGGTCGGTTGCGGCGCATGGGTTCGCGGGCATCTCGTCACCGGCCCCCGGAACGCCAGGCATGACCACGGAAAACCGCCGTGGGAGGCTGCTAACCTCGAGATCGGTCATCGGTAATATGCGCGAGCGTGATGCGATCCACACCGGCTGGTGGCCCTTGCACTTGCTTGCCGCGAGCTTGATGAAACAGGTCCTCTGGTACGTCAATCGGCTGCGCTGCATGGCACCGGAAGAAATCCGCCATCGCGTGCTGCGGGCGCTCGCGATGCGGGCGGAGCGCTGGGGGCTAGTGGGATCCCGAGCTATCCCGCCTCCCAATCTCGCCCACACCCTCCGGCCCTGGATCCATGCTCCGGTGAAAGTGAATGCTGCGTGCTACCTGGCGGCAGCCGAGCGCATCGCCGCCGGCAGATTTGACGTGTTCGCCTTGCAGGACGCCGCGTTGGGTTCCCCGCCGCGTTGGAACTGCGATCCCAAGACCGGTATAGAGACGCCGTTGACCTTTGGAAAGCTCCTCGACTACCGCAATCCGCGGCGGGTGGGGGACATCAAGTATCTGTGGGAGTTGAACCGCCATCTTCATATCGTGACGCTGGTGCAGGCCTATGCCCTGAGCGGCGACGCTCGGTATTTCGGCGTCGTCCGGCGCCACCTCGAAAGCTGGTTCGACGACTGCCCCTACGGGATGGGCCCCAACTGGTCGAGCGCGCTCGAGGCGGGAATCAGGCTCATCAACTGGTCTATCGCGTGGCAGCTCCTCGGGGGCGCCGGCTCACCGCTGTTTCAGGATGGCGAAGGCGCGCGCTTCAGGCGCCGGTGGTTGAATGCCGTATACGAGCATGCGCAGTTCGTCCACGGGCACTTCTCACTCTACTCGTCGGCGAACAATCACCTCATCGGCGAGGCGGCGGGGCTGTTTATTGCGGCGCTCACCTGGCCCTATTGGTCGCGGGCGCGCGCGTGGCTCGCGGAAGCGAAGGCGATCCTCGAACAGGAAGTCCTGCTGCAGAACGCGCCCGACGGTGTTAACCGCGAGCAGGCGGTGTCCTACCAGCAGTTCGAGCTCGACCTGCTTCTGCTCCCGCTGCTCGCCGGGAGAGCGAACGGGCAGAACTTTTCGGCAGCCTTCGAGTCACGCATCGAGGCGATGATCGAGTATCTCGCATCGATCATGGATGCCAGCGGCAACGTCCCCATGTTCGGTGATTCCGACGACGGACTCGTCGTACGGCTTGCCCAGGACGATGGCTACTGCAGATACCGCTCGTTGCTTGCAACCGGCGCCATCCTTTTTCGCCGCGGCGACTTCAAGGCGAAGGCGAGCACGCTTGACGACAAGACGCGGTGGCTTTTCGGCGAGGGCGCCGATGCCGCGTTCGAGCTGCTCGATGGCGCCAAGGTCGAGCTGCCGGTCAGGCGTGCCTTCACTCACGGCGGCTATTACATCCTCGGCTGCGACTTCGAGACCGTGAACGAGATCCGGCTGGTAGTCGATGCCGGACCAGTCGGCTATCAGACCATCGCCGCTCACGGCCATGCCGACACTCTCGCGTTTACACTGTCGGTAGGCGGCATGGAGTTCCTCATCGATCCGGGAACCTATGCGTACCACACGGAAGGCCCGTGGCGGCAGTATTTTCGCGGTACATCGGCTCATAACACCCTGCGCGTGGATGAAATGGACCAATCACAGTCCGGCGGCAACTTCATGTGGCTGAAGAAAGCGCGAGTCGGCTGCAGTCTCTGGTCGAGTACTGCCGAGCGCGACGTATTCGAGGGCTGGCAGGACGGCTACATGCGGCTCGCCGATCCCGTGATGCATCAACGGCGGATTGCTCTTGACAAGGCGGCAAGGCGGGTGGTGATCGAAGACTCGCTGCGAATGGCAGGGGAACACGCCGTCGAGCTGTTTTTCCATTGCAGCGAGCAGTGCCGCGTCGAGGCGCTCAAAGAGGGTTACGCGATCAGGCAAGGGACGAGAACGCTCGTCATCCTGCCGCCGCAGGCGACAAACGCGACTTCGTGCGTGCGCGTCGGAAGCGTCGCCCCCATCTCCGGCTGGGTATCGAGGCGGTTCGACGACAAGCGCCCGGCCCCGACTATTGAATGGCGCACAAGGCTTTCAGAGGATGCCGTTCTACGCAGCGAGATCATCTGCCAATAGTTGTCGAAGGATGAGAACGTCACCGAAGCTCACCATTCGCCACGCTGTCATCATGGCTGTCGTGCTCGCGGGCCTGTGCGGTTATTGGTTCTCGCAGGTTACCGGCTCTGAGGTGAAGGATGATGCGGGGCAAAACCTTACGCTGGCGCTGAACCTGCAGCGCAATCATGTCATTTCGATGGACTGGGAGCCGCCTTATCGACCGTCAATGCACCGCGAGCCCGTGCCCGTGGCGACAACGGCTCTGGCGATCGCGATGGTCGATGCAGTTTTCGGTAAAGCCGACCTAAGTGAGCACTTCTCGGGCGATCGAGCCAGATACCTGAAGTACCAGAACGTCTTGTGGTTGATCCTGCTTTGGACTGGCGTGTTCTTTACAGCATACTGGTTCACATCGTCGTTCGCCTTGTCGCTGGCAGGCGCTGTGTGGGCGACGCTGCCTTTCTCGTCAGGATTGAGTGACACGACGGTCGATAGTCTTTGCACCGAGCTACCGGCTGCGGCGCTCCTGGTGATCGCGTCAGCGTGGCTCGTTGTCGGAACTCGAAAGGGCCGACCCTGGTTCTTCGTCGCATCGGGCGTTTGCTTTGGGCTTCT
>Ga0066691_10000225_pt1 | contig 16981 bp, 9 predicted proteins | sample GraSoiAngelo_140_FD_66671 | JGI IMG/M metagenome (GOLD analysis project Ga0066691, IMG submission 66671) | Grasslands soil microbial communities from the Angelo Coastal Reserve, California, USA - 14_0929_12_30cm | ecosystem: Environmental > Terrestrial > Soil > Grasslands | place: USA... | reverse complement strand
GCCGATTGTTCCCCGGTGATGTCTCCCTCGGGCATGCGATGAAAAGCGAACGGGCAGACGATATCGAGGTGCTCGAGGACCAGCGGCCAGATATCTTGTGACAGCATCATCCCGTGCGCATTCGGCGCGAGCATGACCGGTTTTTCCGGTGCCAGTTTGCGGGCGAAACTCTGGAACTCGCGGAAGAAAGCGATTACTTCGTTCCGATAGCGTTCCTTAGCCGATTCTCCTTCATCAGGGATCAGGCTGCCGTACGTTTCCTCGGAAATGTACCATCCATAAAAAGACGGATGATGCCCGTACCGTCGCCACAGTTCCGCCGCGACTTTCTTGTGCCATTCAAGAGAGGGCGCACTGAAATCAAACCAGGCGTACATGCCGACACCGAGAAACACATTCATCTTCAGCCGATCGGTTTCGGACAAGATCGCTTCGAGTGGATCCTGGGCAGTAACCTGTGCCCGACCGGGGAACAGCTCGGATGGATAGTACGCCAGCCCCTTGTAGCCGGCAGTGAGTATAGAATTCCTACCATAATATTCTTGGTTGCGAAAACTCTCCTGAATCACAACCGTATCCATTCCGATGCCGTGCATACCGTCAATTTGCTCGCGCCAATCGGTTTCGGTTAACTTCCGAATGGTCGAATTCCAATGACGGCCTTCTTCATCACTCCAATGTGCAATGCCGACCCAAGCGCCATCAATCGCGCCCGTCGAGCGAATTCTTGACTCCAGTACCTGGAAGTCGCGGCTCGCCCGAATTTTGCCACCCCGACTGGCTGCCACCAGCAGGACGCGGTGTCCGCCTATCCACGATTCGGTGGAATGCCGATAAAAGATGCTCGCGTTGCTGTGAGCTGCAATCTTCACCACTTCGCTGTGGAGTAGTGTGGCACCTGACTCGCGGTCCAGATAGAGCGATAGTTTGTACTGCTGATCTGAATCGCCGTTGTTCTCGACAGCACCGCGGATATCCAGGACGATTTTATCGGTAACTGGCGAGGGCGGAATCAATTCCAGGCGGGCGGCCGGCTGCTGCCCTAACACCTGCATCGGTGCAATTCCAAGAACTACCAAACTGAGCCACCAAAGCGTTTTGTTCTTTACCATTTTTTACGGCTTTTCTATGTGAGGATAAGGGCGGGCGCTCTCATGACGCCGCCCTGACGCTGTCCTTCAAAGACAAGGCTAGCGGCACCTTGGACTCCCGCGAACCGCCCGGCTTTCGCTGCCCGAACACAGGGTTGGCGCTTCGATCCGAAATGCAATAGCTCGGCCACTTGCTGCCCAACGGCGGAAAGAAACTGCTCCTGGCCTTCCACGAGTCCTCCCGATACCAGCACTGCTTCCGGGTCAAGCAAATTAAAGATATTTGCGATTCCCTCGGACAGGTATGTGCCGAGAGCCTTGTATGCCCCCACAGCAGCCGGAAGCCCTTCGATCGCGAGCTGACTAATCCGCAAGGCCAGAGCAGCATCATCGATGCTCTGATCACCTGGAACCACGCCGCCGCGCTCGCGGAATTCTCGCAACAGCGCAGCAGTGGAAACATACGCCTCGAGACAGCCGCGCCGCCCGCAATTGCACGGGTGTCCACCCTCCCGAATGACGTGGTGACCGATGGACCCGGCAAAACCATGCTGACCTTGCAACAGTCTTCCATTCGAAACAATTCCCCCACCGATGCCAGTTCCAACGGTGATCGCAACGAAGTTGGACAAGCTGCGACCCATGCCGAAATGGAGTTCGGCGAGCACCGCGGCGTGCGCGTCATTCACGACCCATGCAGGAAGGTCGAATCGTCTTTCAACGAAGCTTCGCAATTCAAAGTCTGCCCATCCAGGAAGATTCTCGGTTGCAGCAAAAACTGATCCATCTTTGGCGCTGATCGCTCCGGCGCTGGCAATACCCAATCCTGCCGGGCGAATTCCGCTCTCCCGGGCAGCCTTCACAACTTGCTGTATCGCCTCGCACAAACCAGCGGCAATTGCATCCCGGCCCTTTGCCGCTTGTGTCGGGACGCGGGTGCCGAGGCTTACTTCGCCAGTGGGTTGCACTAGCCCGGCTTTGATGCAGGTTCCGCCGATATCGACGCCGACCGCCGGCGCTGCGGTACTGTCGCGTCCCAGGGCGCGAACAAACTTAGTCGTAATGACTCCGGGCCGAGTAATTGCCGAACCGACAATTACGCACCACGCGCCCATTGCAGCAGCCCGCCGCGCCTCTTCGGGAGTGGAGATGTGCCCTTCTGCAATGACCGGCACGCGAGTCCGACCGACCAAATCGGCCAGCAAAGACCAGTCGAAGAAATGGTTGCCCCACGTCTCCTCCGTGTAGCCATTCAACGTCGTCCCGATGAGATCGGCCCCAGCGTTTGCAGCGGCAAGTCCCTCCTCCAAAGTTGCAATATCGGCCATGACCGGCAGCCTAAGTTCTTCGTGAATCCGCTGGATGATTACCTGCCACGCCTCGCCATTAGTTCGGTTACCGTTGCTGCAATCCAAGGCAATGATCGAGGCTCCTGCGGCAGCCAACGCCGCCGCTGAAGCAAAGTCGGGTGTGATTTGAAGGCTTCCATTGTCATAGCGCTTGTGGATTGCGACGATGGGAACATCGGAATCCTGACGAACGGCGCGTACATGCTCGGGGCCATTAATTCGTAATCCAGCTGCTCCGCTTGCGACAACGGCTTGCGCAATCCGACGGATCGTTTCTGTATCTTCCATTGGGTCGCCTGGTGCTGCCTGGCAGGAGACTACGAGCTTGCCTTGCAGCACCCGCATCATGTTCAGCATTTGGTTTCTCCCGGATCTTCGAACAGCAGAAAAAACATTGCGCTGTATGATTGTATAGCCTAGTATGGTTACGCGCAACAAGTGATTTTGGGCTCTGGAAGTGGCAGTGATACTGCGAAATCTTGCACGCGGAAGGGGCAGAGGAATGGAAGGCACGCTTATTGGGGGGTCGTTCCTGGCAATCCTATCCGGACTCATGAATGGTAGCTTCACGTTGCCAATGCGTTTTTTGGGCCGCTGGGAGTGGGAGAACGTGTGGAGTATCTTCATCTTCGTTTCCTGCCTGCTCATGCCGACGGCGCTCATCACTGTCATCGCGCCACAAAGCTGGGTAGTCATTGCCCACGCCCCCACTCGCAGCGTTTGGATCGCGGTCATAGCGGGGTTTGCGTGGGGCTTCGGCGCCGTAATGTTCGGCCAAAGCGTGAGCGCAATCGGCATTTCTCTGGCGAATACATTTGTGCTTGCCATCAGCTCGGCGCTAGGTTCGCTCCTCCCTCTTCTTATACTGTCGCCCGATAAACTGTTTCAGCATACCGGGAAGATGATTCTGGCAGGCGTACTCATCGAGATTGCGGGTATTGTTCTGTGCGGCGTCGCTGGCCGAAAGCGTGAAGGGGCCATTGGTGTTGGCGCAGACCGCGGTAACTTGGTAGGCCGCGCCCGGCCCGTCGGAGTAGCCCTTTTGCTGGCCGTTGGCTCTGGCGTGCTTTCCGCCGTATTTAACATCGGATTTGCGCTAGCGCAGCCAATCGCCGAATACGGCCATGCTGCAGGGTTGACCGAATTTGCAAGCACGAATTTGATTTGGGCGATCATGCTCGCGGCGGGCTCCCTGGCCAACCTTGGCTTTTGCATTGTTCTTCTGGCCAAAAATCGTAGCTTTGCGAAATTCGGACAACGCGGAGGCTTGCGCTTGTATAGCTTGTCGTCCTTGATGGCTTTGCTTTGGGGGGGAAGTATCTTCGTTTATGGGGCGGCGGCACCGCGGCTCGGCCCACTCGGCCCCTCGATTGGCTGGCCCCTGAGTCTGGCAACCGGACTACTCTTGGCCAATGCCATCGGTATTGGAGTCGGCGAATGGCGGGGAGCTCCGAACGGTACGCGCACTTGGATGTATTCAGGTATTGTAGTCTTATTGATCGCAATCGTGGTGCTCAGTAGGGCGGGATACTGATCGGAAATTCGCGAGGCAGCCATTCTCATGCATCAAAATAAGCAGTTACGTATGCAAGCACCTCAATCGAAACCGCTTTCGTCGAAACACATTCGGCCCACACCCAAATGGGAGTTTGCGCCTCTGGACAAGGGTAGCTTCACCCCAATCTACTTCCAGATCCAGACGCAATTGCTTCAGAAAATTCAGTCCGGGCAACTGCGCGCGGGCGATCCGCTACCCAGCGAAGAAGAACTCGGCCGAATTTTCAACGTCAGCAGGATGACCGCCCGGCACGCATTGCAGGCGCTAAAGAGTCAAGGTTTTGCCTCTCGCCACAAAGGCCAGGGAACATTCGTGAGTCGTCCGAGAGTGGAAAAAGATATCGCTCATCTTTCTGGATTTACAGCCGAAATGCGCGCGTTGGGAATGAAACCGACGTCACAAATTCTTCAGGCCGAAACCGTTGCGGCGGAAGCGGATGTGGCATCCCGTTTGGGCATCGCTGTCGGTTCAGCGATCTTTCATTTGCGCCGCTTACGCCTAGCCGACGACCTTCCCGTCGCCCTCGAAGACGTGTGGCTTCCACAACAGCTATTTCCGGGCGTCAGCCAGTTGGATTTTTCTCGCGTTTCTCTCTATCAGATACTCCGCGAGCAGTACGGGATTCGCGTGAGCCGGGCCGACGAGGTCATCGAGGCCCGTTCGGCTAACCGACGCGAAGCCGACCTCTTGCAAGTAGCCCCCCGATCGAGTCTGCTCGTCATTTCGCGAACTTTGTGGAGCGTGGACGGAAAGCCCGTGGAAAGCGCGCTTTCAATCTATCGCGGCGATCGATACCGTGCAGTTTTGCAAGTTCCGGCAACTGCGGTGGAGTAGAAGAAATTCGCGGCGCCGACTGGTTCTTTAAATCGTTTTTCGCGAAGGCCACATCCTCGCCTCCTTTTGAGGCTTGATTCAATGACCAAGTGCTCATGTTTCCGTCGGTGCCGAATTGCAAGCCTAATGCGCGACAATAACAACGAAATCCAGGAACGAAGCCTCGGCGACGTGTCGCTCCCCCGCCCTATGGAACAAGCACGACGTGGTCGCTAACTAGAAGTTACAAAAAACCTCTTGACATGCCGTATATACAGGTATACTGCTATACATCTGAGATTCCTCCAGGAATCAACTGAAGGGGAGTGCTTCGATGATTCGCTCTACAAACTGGGCCAAGTCGGTGGTCGTGTTGGTGTTGACTCTATTCTTTGGCGGCGCGCTCTGCGCGCAAATCGATAAAGCTACAATCAGCGGTACCGTCACGGACGAGTCCGGCGCGGTGGTTCCCAATGTGCGCGTAACTGCGACGAACGTAGAAACTGGCGTACGCTACGCAGCTCAATCGAATGACTCTGGTATCTACCGCATCGCTGCACTGCCCATCGGCGATTATTCCCTGGACTTTGAAAAGAGTGGTTTCAAGAAACTGAGCCGTACCGGCCTGAACGTGGCCACGGGGCAAGTGGCAGAGATCGACGTCCAGATGTTGATTGGAGGCGTGGCCGAGGTGGTACAAGTCAATTCCGACAACGTGCTCTTGGAAACCGAGACCACAAGCGTCGGTACATTGATGACCGCCAGTGCGCTGAAAGACCTGCCTTTGGACATCAACTCCTCGGGCGTTGGGCGAGACATTACGAGTTTCATCTACTCGAACGTGGCGACGACCAGCGGTGGCAATTGGGTCGGTCACATCGGTGGATCGCAGGACAAGTCGAAGAACGTGTTGGTGGACGGCGTGGACGCCACTGCCGGTCTGCAAGGCTTCGTTCAGAACATCGGGATGGAAGCCGTGCAGGAGATGAACGTCCAGATCAGCGGGACTTCCGCGGAGGGTGCTTCCACTGGAGGCGGCACAATCCTGTTGGAGCTGAAGTCCGGCACAAACCAGCTCCACGGAAGCGCCTTTGGCTTCTTACAGAACGAGGCGTTGAACGCCAACAGGTGGGACAACAATTTTTTCGGTATTCCCCGGCAACGGAGCCGCTTTGAAGACTGGGGCGCCAGCGCCGGAGGGCCGATCCGCAAAAATCACACCTTTCTGTTCGGGGCGTATGAGCGCTTCCACAACGTACAGAATACGTTCTCTCCCAATACATCGACGGCCCCAACGAACGCATTTCTAAACGGAGATTTCAGCGCGCTGTTAGGGGGACCGCTAATGATCAACGGTGCGCGGGCTACGGATGCCTGCGGTCGCCCGATAAACATCGGGGAGATCTACGATCCGAGTAATAAAGTCGTGCAAGGTAACAACACCTGTTATCAACCATTTCCCGGAAACATCATTCCCCAGGCGCAGCTCAGCCCAATCGCCATGAACATCGCCAATAAGGTGTATCGGAACGGGTATGCTCCTACCGGCCCGGGGCTCATCAACAATTTCCCGGCTTTTACAGGGGTTCCCGAAGTCCTAAGTACTCATCTGGATTTAAAGCTGGATCACAATATCAACAGTAAACAGCGAGTCTCGGGTGCCTACAACTGGTGGGGTTACAAATATAGCGGTCCCGGACCAGGACTATGGCAGACCAAAAGTTCGAATGGCGGGCCTTTGAGTTCCGGCGACACACAGCCACAGCACGACTGGTCGGTTCGCTTCCAGCACTTTTATACGTTAAGCCCGACACTCCTGAATACCTTCTCCTATGTGTACAACGAGCACCGAGCGCAGGACAGTCCACCCTCGACGTTTGATGCCGGCAAAATAGGAATTCCGGGCACCAACGGCAAGAATTTTCCGACGATGAATTTTGTCGACAACGGAGGAGCCGGAGTCAATGGCATCACCGAGACAACGATTGGGCCGCCCTATTCGGACCGCTACGCCTACACGAACTACGTCGCCGCTGACACTGTGGCGTGGATGCGCGGACGACACAATTTCAAGTTCGGCGGCGACTTTCAAGCCCGCGGCGTCAACGGCCTGTATGACGGGGGCGTCCGGGCTTACAACTTTAGGAACGAGACCTTCGCGCCGAACGATCCCGCGGTGTTGCCTTTCGTGGGCTTCGCCTTCGCCAACTTCATGCTTGGGCAGGTGCACGATGGTGCGCAGAGCGTATCTACGGCTCTGTATGGACGCCGCAAGCACATGTCGCTGTTCGCCTCGGACGATTTCAAGGTGAGCCGTCGCCTGGCGCTTAACCTGGGCCTGCGCTGGGACGTGAATCGCCGTTTCCATGAAAAAAACGGCCATTGGGCCAATTTCGATATCGCCGCCAACAGGGGCATTTGGGGCAACTTCAACGGCGGGTGGGACTGGGCTCAAAATGGCGATAGTTCGTTTGAGAAGAATCAAAACTACCATCAATTCGGGCCGCAGCTAGGTGCCGCCTACCAGTTGAGAAACAATCTCGTGCTACGCGGTCATTACGGCATTACCTACTCGCCTCTGGCGCTCAATCAGTGGAATGGCGTACCCGCGTTCTATCCCCCGGGCTTCACGGCCGGTGCGTTCGGGTTCGCGGGAACCAACACGGTGGTCAATAATATTCCATTCGTGCCTGCATTTAACTGGGATACGACGTCTGGCGCCTATGCTGGGACAGCCATCTTCCCCGCGCGCGTTCCCGACCAATCCAATATCAGCGGCGGAGTGGCCTACGTTTGGCCCGACGCGCTCACCATGGGCATGGTGCAGAACTGGAATTTGGGTGCGGAATATTTGTTAGGTAAGAGCACGGTGTTTTCGCTCAACTATCTCGCCAATCACGGTAGTCACCTGCATGACGGAAGCATCTGGCCGAATGCCTTTCCCACTCAGAGCACCTATTTGAAGCTATTCAATTCCGGCCACGTCGCCGATTCAGTTACGGATCCGGCCAGTGCCGCAGCGGCAGGCGTTGCCTATCCGTTCCCAGGATTTTCGGGCCTAGCCTACCAGGCCATTACTCCGTATCCGCAGATCTCGTCTCAGGCGCCAGCCAACCTCTTCCTTGTGAACGCTGGCCTTGCCACGAGCTCCTATCGCGCACTGGTGGCAGAGGTTCGGTCGAAAGATGCCCATGGGCTAACCATGGACCTGAACTACACGTTCTCCCGTGCCGAGGGAACACCTAGCAATACCTTCGGTTACAATGCCTTTGCGGATCAGGCATCGGGTTCCGTCTTCACACAGGATCCCTATTTGGTCCCCAAGCTCACCGACACGTTGGCCCCTTGGGACCACACGCATGAAGTAAAGGGCTATGTGCTTTATGACCTGCCATTCGGCTCCGGAAAGCAGTGGAAGACGAGTAAAGGATGGCTGAACGACTACGTCCTGGGTGGCTGGACGCTTGGCGCGCAACTCAGTTATCACAGCGGCGAGCCGCTTGGAACAGTTCCAGCCGGAACGCAGTATCTTGGGTGGTCTGGGCTGTTTGCGCAGCGGAACTCGAGTGTCAGTTTGGCGAATCCGTTCAAGACGCTCAACCTGAATTGGGTCGCCAATCCCAATGGGCCCGATTCGGGCAGTCTCTTCTTTAATCCTAGCGCGTTTTCGCAGCCAGCCCCGGGAACGTTCTCCTCGGAGCAGCACTCCTACATGGGTTATTTGAGGAACTGGGCCTGGGCGGACGAAGACTTGAACATCGCCAAACGCTTCCGATTTGGCCCTCACGAGCGACACTACGCCCTCAGCCTGCGGGCGCAATTCTTCGATGTGTTCAATCGCCATCACTGGGGCACGCCGAATCTGCAGATGAACAGCCCGCTGTTTGGACATGTGACCGGTCTTTGCTCAAACTGCGCCGTCAGCAATCGATATGGACAGTTGGGCGCCCGGTTTGAATGGTGATTTAGCTAGAGGCACAGACAGCCACGCCAAACGTCAAGATCCTGGCGCATCAGGGATTTACTCGCCAGGTTTTTGCCAAGCAGCGTTATCAGACTTTTGGCCCTTCCCAGCGGCAAGGATTAGACGAGCTTAGCCCCAAATCCACAAGCATTCGAATAAGAAGGAGATTGCTATGGGCCCTCTCACAAAACGATTCGGTCAAGCCCTGTCCGCATTCCTGATTCTCTTCACGCCAACGCTCGGCGCGCAAACTCCCAATTATCAGCAAAATATCGACGCGACGGAACGGTGGTTGACTTCCAGCGCGTCGATCCGATCGGACGGGGCCATTCTGTACACCAGCACGGACATCAAGCCGTATTTTTCAAATCTCGCAGCAATGGGGCTAGTGGAAAATTCCACCTATCATCCTCAAGTGGAGGCTTGGATGCGATGGTATCTGGGCCATATCAACTACCCCATCGATAAATGGGGCTTGGCTTGCACGATTTACGATTTCAAGGTCTCCGGGTCAACGGAAACGCCGACGAACGACGCCGACTCAACCGACTCGTATGCGGCTACTTTTCTTTCGCTCGCCTGGGCGTACTGGAAGACAGGAGATCCCAACGCCCGCGCATATATCCAAACTTTAAAATACCCATTGGACTGCATTGGCGGCGTAATTGTGCAAACGAAACAACCGAACGGCCTAACCTGGGCCAAACCCGACTACCAGATTCAGTACTTGATGGACAACTGCGAGGTGTACCGGGGCCTAAGGGACCTCGCCAACATTTTCGATCAGGTCTTTCACGATGCGAATGGCCGAGATTTCTACAACGCGCATGCCACGGATGTTTTCAACGGTATCCAGTCGCAACTCTGGGATTCAGGAAATAACAACTATTTGACGTCCGTGGGAGCCCTGCCCACAAATTGGGCGACTTGGTACCCGGATTCCACGGCTCAATTGTTTCCCGCGGTGTTTGGGATTCTTGCTCCAAACGATCCGCGGGCACAGCAACTGTACGACACTTTCAATCGCCACTGGCCCAATTGGACTCAGCTTGGTTTTAACGATGCTTTTCCGTGGGTAGTCGTCTCTGCGGCGGCGGCACTGCGTGGTGACCCCAATTCCGTAAATAGATATATCAACAAGATCCAATCCACATACGTTTCCACAGGTTTCCCGTGGACTTGGTATTGCCTGGAAGCCGGTTGGTTCATTCGTGTCAACCGTTTCATGCTAGGGGAAACGAACACGCTAATCTCCTCGCAGCATCTCGGGCGTCATCGCCGAGGCTGCGATGTCGCGTCGGAATGCGAGCACAATGATGAGGAGTCGGACTGACGCCTCCTCTTTTGGATGCAGGGGTTGCTTACTGTTTCAAAACGTCATTCCGCACCCGTCGCGTTTCCAGCGTGTCCGGAAACGCGAACGCCACGCCCTCATCCGTTGCTTTGGGTGTCGGGATTGGCCCGATCGTAAGCTTGGCATTTGGCCGTGTGATTGCGACGGAGCTGTGGGGTGTGTCGGCTTACGACCCGCTCACGCTGCGACTCAATCTCCAAGCTCGACGCGCTGCGTTGGCGAGAATTTTCCATTTTCGACCTCAGGTTCTAATTCGGTAGCGACTCGCTGAGGGATCTCGTGGCGCCACACAAACTGGGATAAGTGTTTGCAACGTCAGCTCCGGTGAAAAAAGTCTTTGATCCAGCTTGTCGCCGTGCGATTGCCTTTATCAACCACGTAGGAGTGACAACTGCAACGGTCCTGGCCAACCCCGGAATGATTAAATATCATCGAACGCGGGCTAGCGCCCTTTCGTTGGCCACGAGCTCGACACCCCTATTTCCCCTCTTTGACGTCCTTATAAAGGGAGTAGGAAGAATGCACCGCATCAGTATCGTGGCCTTTCCCGACAGACCAACGGGCGGATTTCTGGTCCCGCATTCCTGGAGGATTTGAACGTGCTAGTGAGTGACATTCGTTATGCAATTCGCATGATGCGCCGGACGCCCTTGTTCACGGGCGCGGTCGTATTGACGGTAGCGCTGACAATCGCGGCAACCACCACCATCTTCAGCTTCGTAAACGCAGTGCTGCTCCGGCCGCTGCCGTTCCGAGATCCCAATCGGCTCCTGCAGGTTGCGGAAAAGAACGACAAATTGAATCTGGCGAGCTTCGGCGCGTCGGTTTTGAACTTTCTCTCCTGGCGGGAACAATCGGAAAGCTTTGAAGCGCTTGCCGCGGTTGCGTTTAGCAACTACACGCTGACGGGCGCAGCTGAACCCGAGCAACTTTCCGGAAATCGCATCAGCCCGGTGCTGACACGGGTCCTCGGCATTGTTCCCGTGGCCGGCCGGGATTTCACTGATGACGAGGAGAAGCCCAGCGCTGCGCCGGTGGCCATGATCGGGGAAGGTCTCTGGAAAAGGCGCTTCGGCTCCGATCCGGCGCTCATCGGTCGGACGATCACGCTTAATGGCGCGCCTACCACGGTCGTCGGTGTCGCTCCCGCCGCGCTCAATCTGATTTCGGGAGGCGACGCTTACACTCCTCTTACGATCGATCCCGCCAAGGAAAACCGCCTCAACCACGTGATTTTCGTGGTCGGACGTCTCAAAGATGGCATTTCGATCGCCCAGGCCCAGGCGGAGATGAATAACATCTCCACTCACTTAGGCGAGCAATACCCGGAAATCCGAGACTGGGGCATTCACCTCATCACTATCTTTGATACCTTCGTTAGCCCGCAGCTCAAGACCGGCCTGCTGGTGCTCCTGTGGGCGGTAGCTTTTGTCCTACTCATCGCCTGCGCAAACATCGCCAATCTATTGCTCGCGCGAGCGGCCACGCGGGAGAACGAAATAGCAGTGCGCACGTCCATCGGCGCAAGCCGTGGCCGACTGGTGCGTCAACTTCTGGTCGAGAGCATCGTGCTCTCGCTCGTTGGCGGTGTTTGTGGCCTGCTTGGAGCGCTCTGGGCTGTACGGGCCCTCAATCACGCGTTGCCGCCGAACACGCTGCCAATTCCTATTGTAGAGATCGATGCCACTGTTCTCTGGTTCGCCCTCGGGTCGACCCTTTTGACCGGTCTGCTGTTTGGAGTCGCACCGGCATGGCGCACCGCGCAGGTGGATCTTAGCCTGGTGCTGAAGCATGGCGGCCGGGGCTCGGCGACTGGAATTTCCGCTGGGTTTCGAAAAAGCCTTGCGGCCGTCGAACTCGCGCTGGCCACAGTTTTGCTCATCGGAGCAGGGCTGTTTCTTCGCAGTTTGGCAAACCTTGAACACGTGCGCCTCGGCTTTAATCCCCATGGCGTAATCAGTTTTCAGCTTGCCCCGCCCACGGCCAAGTATCCGCTGAACAGTAAGGCACCGCAATTCTATCGCGCCCTGCTGGACTCTTTGCAATCGATACCGGGCGTGCGCGGCGCGGCAGTATCAACAGGCATTCCCTTCGGCGTCGGAAACTACACGACTCACCCCATGATTACTAGCGAACAATCCGTGCTGCCGCCCGATACGGCAGTGCCCATTGATTGGCGCATTGTCAGTCCGGGTTATTTCAAGGCTATGAGCATACCGCTGCTCCAGGGCCGCGACTTCACCGACGCGGACGGCCCCAGCGCGTCGCCAGTAATGATCATTAGCCAAGCCACAGCGAAAAAATTCTGGGGCGATGCCGACCCCATCGGCCACACCCTGCGTCGTTCGGCCGACCCACGCACTGCGTTCACCGTGGTAGGCGTGGTCGGTGACGTGCGTAGCACGACTCTCACGCAGGAGTCGCCCGCGCTCTACTACCCGATGGCCATCCGCGTGTGGCCGCTCATGGATATCGTCGTGCGCGCGAACGGTTTGCCGGAAGCGTTGCTGCCTGCCGTCCGCCAAAAGGTGCACGAGTTTGACGTGGAACTTGCACTTGCGAATGTGCGAACGATGGAGCAGTGGCTGTCGAACAGCGCCGCGCAGCCGCGACTCAATACCCTGCTGCTCAGTGTCTTCGCATCGGTGGCGCTACTGATCGCCTCCATCGGCATCTACGGTGTGCTCGCATATTCCGTGAGCCAGCGTACGGGCGAGATTGGAGTGCGCATGGCCTTGGGTGCCACTCCTCGCGGCGTGTTGCGGCTCATCGTTGGCGAAGGAATGAAGGTCGTGCTGATCGGGATTGGAGCCGGACTCGCGGGAGGTCTGGTAGTTGGCAGAGCCGTGTCAAGCCTGGTCTTCGGCGTGCCGGTGCGAGACCCAGTGACATTCACCGCCGTCGCAGTGGTCCTCGCCGCTGTCGCGATTGCGGCTTGTGTGATTCCGGCCCTCCGAGCGTCACGAGTGGATCCGATAGTGGCGCTACGCAACGAATAGGATGACTTGCTGTACCTGGACCAGCGGATTATTTGCCGTATCTGCCGTCTGAGCTCCAATCTATCAGGAGGGACTTCTCATGCCCGCGATGCCCGATCCGCTCGGATTCGCTGCGTTCGCAGGTGTCAAATTTGCAGGCTATATACTTGCAGAGTTCGGTCTGACAACTCCTGATTTATAGGGTGCCTCGCCAAAAAACGAATGGACGCAGTGCTTTCCACCTACTCCTTGAAGACCTTCGCTTCCTTGGGGAGAAGTATCCACTCAATCGGCAAGGGAACAACCAAATCAGTGTCCTTGGGACCCTTTCCGTTCTCCCACTGAAGACTCAGAGTATCTACGACTTCGCCGTCGCTCAGAAACAGCTGACCGTCCATGCTCACGACTAGAAAGTGTGCACCCAGCAACTCCTTGTTCTCGGGACCTTTGCCAAAAAACTCTCGATAATAGTCCAAATGCGCTCCAACCGGAATTAGGGCGCCCGCGTGGAAATCGGCAACGAGCCTGCTCCTCAGTTCGGGGCTTAGGTTGGCAGGCGTTATTCTGTGTTCATCAATCAAGTCACGCGCCGGACGCAAGTGAGGAGTCCATTGGTTTGGATAAAACAACTTATAGCGGTCTGTCAAATCTATGCTGAGCTTTCGGCCGACATTGCTGTAAATCCGAACGTGCACAAAAAATGAAACTGTATCCTCGGGCCTCCGGTAAAGCCGTCGTTCAACCCACGCCGTGATAAATTTGTCCTGCGCGAGAACTTGCCATTCGGCCGATGCTGATGTGAGAGTATCAGGACCCAAAACAGGTTCTTGTTTAGTGGACGCTCGAAGTTTCTCAAGCGATCCTCTGTCGGACGGAATCCGTCCGGTTTCAGGTCCGGGCACGTCAACGTACCGTTCTTCCGAATACTCCACGAGCCCACTTCCATGAATAGAAACAGAATATACAGGGCAGGTGCCATAGCAGGCCGTGCGCTGTACGGAGACAGTTCTCAGCTCTTTCGCAGGAGTGAGGCTGGGGCATCCGGCGGCGAGCATTAAGATAAAAAAAACCGGAACCGTGATGTGCCGACGAGCCAAGCACCATGAAGCTGCATTATTTGCAGGGTATCTTCTCAATCCTCTCCGCCGCACCATCGACCCACACGTCATAGCATTCGCTCTCTCGATAAACCTTCCCATCAAATTTAAATAGCGTTCTTTTTTCGGTAGCGGCAGAGCTAGTGGTGCTCACCAGAAAGTTTTTGACGCCTCCGTTGGCCTCTTGTTCGAATCGAAATCCCGAAACGACCGGGGCTTCCTGCGCAAACATGTTCAGCCATTTTCCCTGAGACTGACGAAATACCCAGGTTTCGCAATTTCCGGTGCCGCCGCAGAGAAGTTGTGTGCCGCGAATGATCAGCCCATCCACTTGTCCCAGCGAAATTCGGCGGACGCGCAGTTCCGTTTCCCAAGAATCAGCAGCGTCGAAACTGGTGTTCTCCACCTGGTCGATGATTTGCGTTTGTTCCGCTGCTGTCAACTTCGCCGCGCGGAAGGTCTCATCGGCACTGAACTCCCTTAGCCATCGACCGGTTCCTTCAGCGGCACCGGTGTTGCCTGGGATCGCGGCGCCAACGGAAGACAATAGGCGTTCCGCGAACTCGGGATATTCCTGTTTGATTGACTCGCCAAATGCCGCCGTGACTTTTTTCCTCGTTGCCCCAGGACTTTTGCTGGCTTCTGGCCACAGATTCAAATAATAGAGAGCGCGATCAAATTGCCTACAGAAAGTATGCTGTAGCGCGAGAGAAAGCAAAGCACTTGCCGTCTCATCATCAGGCTCCCAGCCCGAAGCCAATTTGCTGATCTTTTCTGGCGTGAGCACGCGGTCTTCTCGATCAAAATCGACATTATTTGGTGAAAGGATTTGAGGGCAAAATTCCGGGGTTGTATCGACGAGCTTGCTTTGGCTCACGCGGAACACTTTTTCCGCTCGCGGTCGACTGGCGCTAGTTGTAAGGCCGGAAAGACCAGGAATGTTCTCTCGGATGAGCATCTTGCCGAGCCTATCCTTCTCGAATTGCGTCCCAGCAGGGACATCGAAGAGACGGCGCGGTTTGGGAGAAAGAGAGATGATGTTATAGTCCCAGCAGCAGTTGCCTCCCCCGGTATCGGTGATGAATACTACCTCGGGCTTTCCGTCCCCATCGAAATCCTGGCCAGTGTGGTTCTCGTCAAAAACTACGCTAAAACCGGTCGTTCGGAATACCACGTGTCCGCCACTGCTGTAGATCGCCGCCGTGCACCCGCTGCCATCGATTGTCCCGTTGCGCGCAGGGCCCAGTGAAATCTCGTACCCGTCCCAAAGTTTTTTCGTGTACGGTTGGTTCTGGGTTTCCTCAGACATAGGGCGATGGCAGGAAATCTTGCCTGCCAGGTCGTCCTGCGCGTGCAGCGCGGGCGCGAGAAACATAGGAACCATTATGGCGAAAAGCGTTGCCAGAATTTGTCGAATATAACCTCCCCCGAACCCAGAATTATGCTCGAAAGCGCTTCAATGAATTCTTCCGTGTGAACTGTAAATTTTCAGCGGGATGGGCGAACCAACGATACCCGCTCTTCCGTAGAGATGAAAAAACTCCGCGATGGAAAACACTGAAATCGGACGGATGCATCGGTTGCATCCTAGTAATGGCCTGCGAATAAAGACAGTGGAATCGCATCTCCTTCCGCCCGGGAGCCAGCATCATTGGGATGCAAGTGGTCTCCACTGTCGTAACTCGGAAGCAGTTGCGTGGGGCGGCTCGGGTCCCGCAAAACCGCGTCGAGATCCACCACGCCATCGAATTCACCGCTGCTCAGGATCCAATCGTTGACCCTTCGACGTGCGGCTTCCCTCTCAGGAGTATAAAATGTGACTGCCGGCTCGGTGAATGTAGAGTTCTCGAAGGGTGGGTTTGTTGTCCCAATCAGTCGAATGCCCTTCTTGTGGGCACGCGCGATAAGCTGACGATAGCCGGAGATAATTTCCTCAGCAGTTACCTTTTCGCTTGGGGGAGTAAAAGGGAATGCTGGGAAAGCGATGTCATTGATGCCAAGACCCACGATCACGAACTTGACGCCCGCTTGCGCCAGTACGTCACGCTCGAAGCGTGCCAAGCCCGCCTCGCCCAAGGCTGCCCCGAATGGGTTGTCAGCGCCTTTAGGGCTGTCATGCAATAGCCGGTTGCCTATGATGCCCTCATTGAGGACACCAAATTTCATCTTACCGTCGGAGCTTTTCTGCAACCGCTCCGCCAGCACGTCGGGCCAACGCCGGTTGGAGTCTGTGGTCGTTCCGTCTCCATCGGTTAGCGAGGAGCCAAGTGCCACGATGGCTGCGCCACGACTCGAAGCTTCAACATCGACTCCAGTCAGAAATGGCCAGGAGCGAATCGTCTTCGCCACAGGGAATTTCACCGCCGCGGTGGAGTCCCCGGTTTCGGCGGAGACGTAGCTGGTCTGCTTCGCCATAACGTGCAGGGTCTTCACCTCAGTCGTCTCGGGCACAAACACACTAATCGCCAGATCAGATAGCGCGGGCACGTCCAGTTCAACCGGATCACTCGACGCCATCGACCCTGCCGCAACCCTCGTGGACGATTGCCCGTGAAACTTCACGATTCGGTCGGAGACCGGTTCGATATCCGCCGCAGCTGTCCGGCGGGCAATGTGTGCGCCGCTAATTAGCAATGGACGGTCGCCATAGATGTTCGAGATCTTGATCCTGACCCTCTTCCCGCCGGCGCTGGTATGCACAATCAGGCGCAGAGTTTGGTTCCGGTAGCTCTGGACACTTCCTGGTATAGGCGGCTGTGGAGATGCTGCCCACGTTC
>Ga0066691_10000221_pt1 | contig 17067 bp, 15 predicted proteins | sample GraSoiAngelo_140_FD_66671 | JGI IMG/M metagenome (GOLD analysis project Ga0066691, IMG submission 66671) | Grasslands soil microbial communities from the Angelo Coastal Reserve, California, USA - 14_0929_12_30cm | ecosystem: Environmental > Terrestrial > Soil > Grasslands | place: USA... | reverse complement strand
GGGGATAACAGTGGTCGCTGGGATTTCTTCGGGAATCCTGCCGATTTCAAGTCCGGCTCGAGTTCCATTCCGGCCTGCAAGGGCTTCAATAAAGCCAATATCAATGACCTGACCGGTGTTAGTTGCTCGCAAACATCCGGGATTGACGGCAGCGTAGCCACGCTTCCGTCGTCGCTGGGTGCGCAGTGTACGGCGGTCGCTCCTGATCCCGTTACGCTTGCGAAGGGTGGCTGCTTTGTGGACGGCAAGTCAGTGATGGTTCCTCCCGCGCTAAATACCTATGGCACCATGGGCCGGAATATCTTCCGCGACAGCGGCTTCCAGAACTGGGATTTCTCGATCTTCAAGAGCTTCTCGCTCAAGGAGCGGTTCGGGGCCCAGTTCCGGTTCGAGGTCTTTAACTTGCTCAATCACCCCATCATCTCCAATCCCAACGGGGCATCGAATGGCGGCAATTCTGGCGATAACGCCGGGAGCCGCGGAGGGTTCGGCTGCGGGTGCGGCACACCCGACGTCATAGCCGGCAATCCCATCGTCGGTTCGGGAGGCGCCCGCGCAATGCAACTTGGGTTGAAGTTAACCTTCTAATCCATTCGGTCGGTGCGAGGGCAGAATGTGCCCTCGCTCCGGCTACTAACATAGAAGAGGCAAGCTCGTCTGCGCCCGGGCCGGCAGACGACCGCTGGCGAAGGGTGTTCTCCGCTCCCCGCCTTCCCCGGAACCAGATAATTCCGTACGTAATCGCGTGCTGGGACTGATCGACCGCGTCTCGCATCTCCTCCACGAGTTACCGCTTCGCGCCGCCAGCTAGCAACTACCGCGCTCGCAAGGCGCTTCCCCGAGCGCCTTTCCCGGAACGAGATACTTCTGTACATAATCGCGGACTGCTTCGCCGAGCGGCGTAATCGGCTGCGTATAGCCCGCAGAGCGCAACTGCTCGATCTTCGCCTCTGTGAAGTATTGATATTTATCGCGAATCGCTTCCGGCATCTCGATGTACTCGATTCGCGGCTCGCGGCCCAGGGCGCTGAAGATGGCGCCGGCCAGATCATTCCAGCTGTGCGCTTTTCCCGATCCGATATTGAAAATGCCGGCGGCCTGGCGAGTTTCCGCCAAGTGGAGGGTCATGCGCACGGCGTCTTTCACGTAAAGGAAATCGCGGCGCTGCTCGCCGTCTCTATATTCCGGCCGATAGCTTTTGAACAGGCGAATGACTCCCGTCTGCATCACCTGTGCGAAGCTCTTATTGACCACGCTGCGCATGTCGCCTTTGTGTTCTTCGTTCGGCCCGAACACATTGAAGTATTTCAAAGCCAGCACGCGCTCGAGCCAGCCCTGCCGCCAGGCGTGCAGATCCATCAAGTGTTTTGATTCTCCGTACAGGTTCAGCGGTTTCAGCCGTTCGAGGCTGCCGGGACTCGCGTCGTCCATACCCGCGCTGCCGTCGCCATAAGTCGCGGCCGACGAGGCGTACACAAAGCGCGTGCCCGCCGCCAGCGCCCAAGCCGCAAGGTCGCGCGAAAATTCATAATTATTGCGGTAGAGATACTCGCGGTTTGTCTCTGTCGTGGAGGAAGAGGCGCCCAGATGAAAAGCGAAATCGAACTGCCCGAGTTTGCCCGCCGCGAGACGCGACAGCGTTTCCTGGGGCCCGAGGTAGTCGGCAAATTTCAAGTACAGCAGATAACGGTTCCGCTCAGCCTTCGGCGCGGAGTCTGCGATTACGATATCCGTGCAGCCGCGGCCATTTAATTCCCAAACCAGCGCGCTGCCAATGAACCCACCGCCTCCGGTAACCAACACCCGCCGCCCTTGCCATCCTTTTTCTCTTTCGCCACCGGCCATATTCTTGAGCTTTCCGCAGCCCTACTATACAGTACCGGCCTTCCACCCCGGCGCACGTGTCTTTTTTGACCGCGCGCGCGTCGCGCTCGAGAGGCATGCGCTGAGGCCCCAGCGTTCCGCCCCAGCGCACGCAAGGGCGGCGCGCGCTGGGGACCCCGGCCTTTTCCTGGAGGGCTTCGTGAAGCAGGCGCGCGAGCCTGAGCACCTGCGGATTCTGCTTCGCCGTAATGCCATCGAGCGGCGAGTCCGCCAAATGGGGCGTCAAATCACAGCGGATTTTCACGGCCAGCGCCTGCACCTCATCGGCGTCCTCAAGGGAGCATCGATCTTTCTCTCGGACTTGATCCGCGAGATTCGCCTCGAAGTGTCGCTGGATTTCATTGCCGTGGCGAGTTATGGCCAGTCCAGCCACAGTTCCGGTCAGGTTCGCTTGACCAAGGATCTGGACAACAGCATCGAAGGCCTGCACACGATTTTGGTGGAAGACATCCTGGATACCGGCCGCACCCTCGCTTATCTTCAGCGCGTAATTCTGCAACGCAAGCCGCGCTCGCTGCGCGTGGCCACGCTGCTTAGTAAAGCTGGCCCTCGCGTCAAGAAAGTCCGGCCGGACTACGTCGGCTTTGAAATTCCCAACGAATTCGTGGTGGGCTATGGCCTGGATTATGCGGAGCGCTATCGCAACCTCCGAGATGTTTGGGTCCTGCGATTGCCTGGCGGCCGCCAGCCCCGATCACGGATGCTCTTGCCCTCTGCACGCTGAATACGCACGATTGCCTTCCCGCAGCACGGAACCTCAGCTCAGGCACGTGCCGCCCTCGCACCGTCGCCGGATTTTCTAATTTGGTTTGTGTCGCCCCTACGGGGCTTAGGCCTATATCGTCAGGTTTCCCCAGCGCTTCCGCGCTGGGCTACGTTGTTTCGTCCCTGGCGGGACTGGCCGCGGAGGTAATCCTACCCTGCAGAAAACGCAAAGAATTCGAGCGCTCGAAAAGCCAAAGATGCCGGCCTAAAGGCCGCCGATAGTTTGCTCTGAGGCCGAGGCCCGGTGCGGGCGAGGGTTCTCCTTACCTCCTGTTATACTGTTGAACCCGGCGAGAGAAGAGAACAGCGCATGGCTAAGGTGGAAACCAGGCTTACTCAAGAGCTGCCGGAGAGTGTCCTCGCCACACTTGCGGAGATCGGCGAAGAGATCAATGCTTCGCTGGACCTGGACCGCGTTCTCTCCAAAATGGCCATTCTCATAAAGCGTCTCATCGACTATGAGATTTTTGCCGTGATGCTGCTCGATGAGCGCAGCCAAATGCTCTTCAATCGTTTCGCCGTAGGGTACAGTCAGGAAATGATGGAGAATTGGCGCGTTCCCGTCGGCCAGGGTATTTCCGGAGCGGCGGCGGCCAGCCGCCAGCCGATCCTGGTGGCCGACGTTCGTAACGATCCGCGCTACATCAATTCCATCGATAGCGTTCGTTCCGAGCTTGCCGTGCCGCTTCTCTTCAAAAAGCAGGTCATCGGGGTCATTGATATCCAAAGCTCGCAGGTGGATTACTTCACCTCCGAGCAGCAGGAAATTCTGGTGCTGCTGGCCGGCCGCCTGGCCACGGCCATCGAGAACGCGCGGCTCTTCGAACGGGCCCGCAGCCAGGCGGACACGCTCTTGCTCCTGAACGAGGTCGGGCGCGAGGCCAGCTCCATTCTCGATGTGGAAGCGCTCTTACGCCGCGCCGCGGAATTGGTAAAGCGCGTCATCGATTACCAGATCATGAGCATCATGCTCCATGACAGCGTCACGAATCTCTTCCTGCAACGGCTGGCCGTGAAGTACGGACAGAGCACGCAGGGCAAGCTGGCCGTGGGCTTTTCGGAAGGCATCATTGGTGCGGCCGCCTCCAGCGGGTTGCCCGTTTGCGTGCCGGACGTGACCAAGGACGCGCGCTACCGCATGGTCAATCCCGAAACGCGCTCGGAACTGGCCATCCCCATGATTCACAAGGGCAATGTCGTCGGCGTCCTCGATCTCGAGAGCCCGCAATTGAACTATTTCACCGAGGACCACGCGCAGGCACTATCCATTCTGGCCGCGCAACTCGCCATCGCTCTCGAAAATGCCCGGCTCTACGAGAAAGTCGCCCGAGACGAGGCCCGCATGGAGCGCGAACTGCAGGCCGCGCAGCGCATGCAGGGCGCCTTGCTCCGGCCTGTTCCCGATGAGGATTTTGGCGTGGAACTGGCCGCGCGAATCCTCTCCGCGCGCGAAGTCTGCGGCGACCTTTACGATTTCCTGCGCTATGGCCCCATGCGCATCGGCTTTGGTCTGGGAGACGTCAGCGGCAAAGGTTCTGCTGCCGCCCTTTATGGCGCCGTGGCCATCGGCATCTTGCGCAGCATCGCTCCGCAGAAGCTTTTGCCGGCGGAACTTCTGCGCCAGCTCAATCAGTTGATCTGCGAGCGCCGCATCGAAGGGCGCTTCATGACTTTCTGCTTCGCCACGTGGCGAAAGCCCACGCGCAAATTGCGCGTGGCCAATGCCGGACAGACGCAGCCTTTGCTCTACCGGAACGGCCACTGCGAGCTACTCAAACTCGTGGGCTTCCCGCTGGGCATTTATGACGACGTGACTTACGAAGAATGGGTGATGAATCTCGATCCCGGAGACATTCTGGTCTTCCAGTCCGACGGCCTCTCCGAAGCCAGCGATCCGGACGGCAAATTTTTTGGCATTTCGAGGCTCGCTCGCCTGATCGAGGGGAATGCGGCGCTTACGCCGGATCAACTGGCGGATCGCTTGCTCGCCGAGGTTCAGGAGTTCACTCGAGGCGGGGCCGTCACCGACGATCGCACGCTCGTGGTCATGAAAGTCCGGTGAGCGCCTCGGCGGCTCGCCGGGCGTCCTCCCGGCGCTCGAAGTCCCCGGCATATTCCGGAATCGACCCCGCGGGCTATACGCCCGAATTCTCCTGGCGTGGTAATGACCTCTATTGCGAGGGCGTGCGTCTCGAAGAGATCGCCGCCCGCGCCGGAACTCCGGCGTATGTTTATAGCGCCGCAAGCATCACCGGCGCCTATCGCAAGCTCAACCAGGCACTCGGGCGCCAGCCGCACACGATTTGTTATTCTGTCAAAGCCAATTCCAATCTTTCGATCCTGCGCCTGCTGGCGCGCCTGGGCAGCGGATTCGATATCGTCTCGGCCGGCGAGCTTTTCCGGCTGCAACGAGCCGGAGTTGACGCGGAGTCGATTGTTTTCTCCGGCGCCGGCAAATCGCGAGACGAAATCCGCGAAGCTCTGCGTGCTCGCATTGGCCTCTTCAACGTGGAATCGGCGGCCGAACTTGAAATTCTGGCCAGCGAAGCATCTCGCTCCGGCAGCCGCGCGCCCGCGGCCATCCGTGTGAATCCGGACGTCGAAGCCGGAGGGCACCCGCACATCTCTACCGGCCGGCGCAGCCACAAATTCGGCATGGATTGGGAAACTGCGCTTCCTCAGTATCTGCAGTACCGGGATTCGCGTTGGATCGACTGGCGCGGGATCAGCGCTCATATCGGCTCGCAGATTTTGAGCCTCACTCCCTTTCGCCGCGCCCTCACGCGCCTGGCGCGTCATTTCCGTGAGCTTGCCGATTCCGGCGTCAAACTGCGGTATCTCGATTTCGGCGGGGGACTCGGCGTGCGCTATTCCAACGAAAAGGCGCTTTCTCCGGCCAATTACGCAAAGACCATCACCCGCATCCTCCGCCCGCTCCGATGCCATTTGCTGCTCGAGCCTGGCCGTTCGATCATCGCTCCAGCCGGCGTTTTGCTGATGCGCGTGCTGTATACAAAAGAGAATCGCGGCAAGAAGTTCGTCATTGTAGACGCGGCCATGAACGACTTCATCCGACCGGCCCTTTATGACGCGGTGCACCCAATTACCCCAGCGAAGCGCCCGGGCGGAAACAACAACGGGCCGAAGATTCGCGTGGACGTGGTGGGACCCGTGTGCGAGTCCGGCGACTTCTTTGCTCAGGATTGGCCCCTGGAGCGAGTCAGCAGCGGCGATCTGCTGGTACTTTGGGGCGCCGGAGCTTACGGGTTCGTCCAGACGTCGAATTACAACTCACGCGTTCGGCCCACGGAGGTTTTGGTGGAAGGCGGGAGCTTCCGCCTGATCCGACGTCGCGAGTCACTCTCCGATCTCATCCGCGGCGAATAACCCTATCTTTCGCCCCACTTCAGCTTGTCTCGCAGCACACTGAAGTAGGTCTTCTCTTGGGGGCGGACCAGGCGCAGCCTTTCCGGAGCGGCATTCAGAGCCACCACGTCATTCGCGTGCAGCGCCACTCCCACCTGGCCGTCCACGGTCAGAAAAATGGGAGCTTCTCCCGCCGCAAATCCGATCTCGATTTTCGCGTTGTCCGGAATAACCAGCGGCCGGTTCGTCAGCGTATGCGGACAGATCGGAGTAATCACAAATGCCGAGACTAGCGGATAGACAATCGGCCCGCCTGCCGAAAGCGAGTAGGCCGTCGAACCCGTCGGCGTCGCCACAATCAGCCCGTCCGCCTTGTAGTTGCACACGAATTCGCCGTTGACGCGCAGCTCCAGATCGATGATTCGCGCCATCGCCGCCTTGTTCAGGACTGCGTCATTCAGCGCCCGCGCGCAGTGAAACGGCTCTCCTTGCCGAATCACGCGCGATTCGAGCATTACGCGTTCGCTATAGCGAGCCTGGCCCTTGATGGCCTGTTCGAGCACGGGATAAAGATCGTCGAGCGTCACGCTGGTCAGAAATCCGAGGCCTCCCAGGTTCACCGGCAGAATGGGAACATCGCGGTCGCCTAATAGACGCGCCACGGCCAGGAGCGTGCCATCGCCCCCGAGGACGATCAGCAGATCAGAGACCGCCGGAATTTCTTCGCGAGCCTTTACCTTGCAGGAAAATGGAACACAATCCGCCGTTTCGCTATCGCAGAAAATGTTTACACCTCGCTCCCGCAGCCACGTGAGCAGTCCCGGGGCGACAGCGGCGATATCCGTGCGGCGCGGACGTGAAATAATGCCAACGGCCTGAACTGATGTGGCAGCCCGAGATTTGGTGGTGCTACTCATTTCGCTATTCGGCCCGGAGCCTCGGAATCGCCGCCCTATTCGCGGTGAAGTGTCATTTTACCCTAGCGCTTTGCGCCGGGCGAATTGCGCGAGTTACTGAGTGCGCCGTAAAGAAAGAACTCCTGGTTGCCCTGGGCACCCAAGAGGCGGCTGGGCTGCACGCCGAGCACGCGCAAACCACACGCCTCGACCGCCTTCCGGACCCGTTCGATCGCCCGCTCCCGCAGCTTTGGATCTCGAACAATCCCGCCGGCGCCCACGTCTGCGCGCTGGAGCTCGAACTGCGGCTTGATCAGAAGCAGAAATTCGGCATTTTCCTGCGCCGCGGCTGCAAGGGCCGGCAAAACCTTCGTCAACGAAATAAACGATAAATCCGCGGTAATCAGCGAAGGGCGCTCGGCCAGATCCTCCGGCTTGAGATAGCGGACATTCATCTCCAGCAGCGCCACGCGCGGGTCGCGCTGCAGCTTCCAGGCCAGTTGGCTGGTGGTGACGTCCACGGCGTAGACTTTCGCTGCGCCGTGCTGCAGGAGGCAGTCGGTAAAACCTCCGGTTGAGCTGCCCGCGTCCAGGCAGATGCGATCTGCCGGGCTCACGCCGAAGTCCTGGAGCGCGCCTTCGAGCTTCTCGCCGGCGCGGCTCGCGAAGCGCGATCCCTTTCCGGCGACCTCGACCTGCGCATCAACCGAAAACGTCGCGCCGGGTTTCTCCGCGCGCTGCCCGTTGACCCGCACTTCGCCGGCCAGAATGACTGCCTGGGCTTTCTGGCGCGACTCCACCAAGCCTCGTTCGACCAGCAACACATCGAGGCGCTTCTTTGCCGACTGCGGGCGGGCCTTCACCGGCATCCTTCGCTGCCCCTAAGCGCGGCGCAACACGAGGAATTCGCCTAGCTCGCGCAGATTCGCGGCTCGCGGGCCAAATGTCTCTAACGCGCCCATGGCCCGTGTCGCCAGCTCCCGGGCGAATTCGTGCGATTTTTCCAGGCCAAAAAGCGCGGGATAGGTGGCTTTCTGCTGCGCCTGATCTTTTCCGGCTGTTTTGCCCAGGGCCGCGGAAGACTCCTCCACATCCAGAATGTCGTCCGTCACCTGAAAAGCCCAGCCGACCAACCCGCCAAAGGCACGAAGCCGCTCCTGGTCTTCCCCCGAGGCTCCCCCGGCAATCGCTCCGGAAACAATGGATGCGCGGATCAAAGCGGCCGTTTTGGAGCGGTGAATATATTCGAGCAGCTCGGGCGTGACCTCTTTGCCTTCCGCCTCCAGATCCGCCACCTGGCCGCCCACCATGCCGTTGCGCGTGCCCGCCGAGGAGGCAATCTCTCGAATCAAAGCCACGCGCTCGGCCGGCGGCACGGGCGCGCCAGCCAGCGCTTCAAAGGCCAGCGTAAGCAGCGCGTCTCCCGCCAAAATAGCCATGGCCTCTCCAAATTTTTTGTGACAAGTGGGCCGGCCGCGGCGCAAATCATCGTTATCGAGAGCGGGCAGATCGTCATGAATGAGCGAATAGGTGTGGATAAATTCCAGCGCGCAGGCCACCGGCAAGACCGCAGCTCTTTCGCTCGAAAATATGCGGAAAGCCTCGATGCATAAAATCGGGCGAACTCGCTTCCCACCCGCAAACACGCTGTAGCGCATTGCCTGGTGTATCAGCGAAGGACGCTCGTTGTCTGCCGGCAAGAGGCGCTCGAGCTCGGCATCCACGAGGCGGTGGTCCTCTTCAAAAAAGTGGGGAAGTGTCATCCCTTCGGAGGGCGCTCAGGTTTCCCCTTCGCCCTCCGGCTCGAATGGCTGGGCCGCCATTTCGCCGCCCGCCTTCTTCAGCAAGATCTCCACCCGCGCCTCTGCTTGCTCCAATTGCTTCTGGCAATCGCGGGAAAGCAGCATACCTTCCTCGAAGAGCTTCATGGCCTCATCCAGCGGTAGATTGGCGCTCTCCAGCTTGCGCACGATCTCTTCCAGACGCCCCAAGGACTGCTCAAACGCCTGCTTTTTCGCTGGCTCGGGTTTCTTCGGTGTGGAATTCACGCCCCTATCCCCGCGCGCATCGGCGGCATTCTAATGCACGCCGCGCCGCCCGCACAACCGTGGATTCGCGCGATATACTTTGGCGATGGCGCTATTTGAGTCATCGAATGAACGCCGCCAGCGAGAGCGCGAGATGCGCGCCGCGGGGCGGCTGCCTTCGGGACAGTCCTTGACGCTCAAGTGGCCCGTGCTGCACGAAGGCGCGGTACCGCGATTCGATTCCTCGACGTGGGATTTTCGGCTGTTCGGGTTGGTGGAAGAGCCGCTGCGGCTCTCGTGGGAGGAATTTTCCAATCTGCCGCAGAGCGAAGTGTTGGCCGATATGCACTGCGTCACGCGTTGGAGCCGCTTCGACAACCGCTGGGGAGGCGTGCTCGCTACGGAGCTGATGCGCCGCGTGAAGCTGCGACCGCAGGCACGACACGTCATGGTCCACGCCGAGCACGGCTACAAGTCAAACTTGCCGCTCGCGGATTTGGTCCGCCCCACGACGATTTTCGCCTTGCGGCATGACGGCGAGCCGCTCCCGGCCGAGCACGGGTATCCGCTGCGCCTGGTGGTGCCGCACCTTTACGCCTGGAAGAGCGTGAAGTGGGTGCGCGGAATCGAACTACTGGACCTCGAGCTGCCCGGGTTCTGGGAACAGAACGGCTACCACATCTATGGCGACCCGTTCAAAGAGCAGCGATATTCTGTGTGAACGCAGGGCCCCACCATTGCCGCGGCCGCTGCTAGAATTGTAGAACATGATCGGCCTTCGTCTCCTGGCCGTATTGCTGCTGGTGGCCATCAACGGCTTTTTTGCCTCCGCGGAGTTTTCGCTGGTGGCCGTGCGGGCCTCGCACGTGCGCCAGCTTATGGACGGCGGCGACCCCCGAGCCCGCATTGTGAACGCACTCCTCGGTCAACTCGATCGCGTCGTTTCCGGCGTGCAAGTCGGCATTACGCTCACCAGTCTGACCATCGGCGCGCTGGGCGAACCCGTTTTTGCCCAGCTTTTTCGTCCCCTGTTCGACTGGCTGCCGGGCAGCCAGGCTGCATGGGTGGCGCACGGTATTGCCATAATCCTGGCCTTTGCCTTTCTCACCTTCTTGCACGTCGTCTTCGGCGAATTGGTCCCTAAAACCATTTCCCTCGAGCGCGCGGGTCGCGCCTCGCTTTTAATTGCCCGGCCATTTTATTGGTACCTCACCACGTTTCGCTGGGCCGTGGTTTTGCTCGAGGGACTCAGCCGCAAGGTTGTCCGCACGCTTGGCGTCACCGGCCTCGTCGCCGGCCATACCATTCCGCACTCCGCCGAGGAATTACAAGTGCAGATTCGCCAAGCCGGGGAGCACGGCCTGCTGGCCCCCGGAGAAGAGCGCGTGATCCTGGGCGCTCTGGACATGCGCCAGACTCGCGTGCGCGACATCATGATCCCCCGGCCCGATGTGCACGCCTTGCCCGTCGAGTCCGGATTCGAAGAGACTCTGGCCCTTTTTGCCAAAACGCAGCGTTCGCGCTTGCCTGTGTACGAATCGAGTCTCGACCATGTGCTCGGTTTTGTGCACCTCAAGGACCTGCTCCCGGTGCTTTCCTCCCGCGAGGGCCGCCCCGAACAGGGCACAGTGCAATCCCCTTCGCAAAGCGCCACGCGAAATTTCGACCTGAGGGGTTTTTTACGCGAGTTGCTGATCGTTCCGGAAAGCAAGCTAGCCGGCGAATTGCTCATCGAGATGCGCGCGCGCCGCATCAGCCTGGCCATGGTCGTCGACGAATTTGGGAGCATCCGGGGCTTGGTCACTCTGGAGGACGTGCTCGAGCAGATGGTGGGCGAAATTCACGATGAGTTCGACGTCGTGCAGGCGCCCCAGATCGTGGGCTCGGGAGCGGAAATGGCCCTGGTCTTCGACGGAGCCACCGGGCTTCGCGATCTCGAAACGCAGTACGAGATCAAGCTCCCCGAAGATCCGGCCTACGCCACACTCGGCGGATTCGTCCTCGCGAAACTGGGTTCCATTCCGCGTGGAGGCGAGAGCTTTGATTTCGCCGGCTATCGCTTCACGGTTCTGGAGATGGAGCGCCACCGGGTGGCCCGCATCAAGCTGCAACGCCTACTCCCCGCCACTCCGCCAAGAGGAGTTCCGCAGAAACCAGCCCAAGGCGGCTCTCAGCAGCCCGCGCATACCGCGCCCCACAAGCCCTAAACTCGCGTCTGAAATTTGAAATCGGAGGTCCCGAAAGCCGGGGCCCCGGCATGCGCGGCTTTTGCGCATGCCGGAGTGGCGGCAGGGACGACACAACTTAGCCCAGCCCGGAAGGGCCGGGGAAACGTCGAGGATTAAGAATCCAGCCCCGAGGGGCGACACAACCCGCCTATCCGATCTCCAGTATCACTTCGGCGCCGCGATTCACTCCCAGCACCCGCGCAGCCTGCCCCTTGTTCACCGCGATCTCCAGAAATCCGCTGGAACCGACAATCGCCACCGGCTCCCCTGCGGCTCCTTGTGCAAAAGTCTGCGTCAGTTTCTCCACGCTTTTACCTCCGACCTGCAGCTTGATCTTGCTGTCGGCGCCGGCGCCTTGCGGCAGGTCCTCGGCTGTAAAGTTCGTGACCAGATTGCCAAAAGCGTCCACGCGCAGCACCAGACCCTTCCGCGTGGAGCCCGCCACCTTCGGCTTCGGCAGGGTGAACCGCACGTAATCGCTGATCTCCTCGCCCATCGCTTCCGTTTGGTAAGCCTTTGCGACCCAGGCGGCCACGGGCGCGAAGACATCGCGGCCGTGAAATGTATTGCTCACGGGATTCAGAAAATAATGTTCGGCGGTAATGTGCCGCACGGAAACCACGGCTTCATGGTCGTAGATGAGCGAGAGCACTCCGTTATCGGGCGCCACAAAATAAGACTGATCCGCGCTCACCAGGATGGGACGTCTCGCCGTACCCACACCCGGATCCACGATCACCAAATGCACGGTCCGGGGAGGGAAGTAGCGGTACGCCGCCGCAATCGTCAGCGCCCCGTCGAGCACGTCAAAGGGCACCACGTGGTGATTGATGTCCACAATGCTGGCGTTCGGCGCGATGCGCAGGATAACGCCTTTCAACACGCCCACCAGGTGGTCGCTCGTGCCGTAATCGGTCGTCAGTGTGATGACTGGATTCGACAATGCCAAGTCTCAATTCGCCGCTTTAATGTTCCAGCGCGCGAAGGATGTGTTTGCCGAAGCTCCGCGAAACCGAACGGAGCCTCCCAGCCTAACTGTAAATCGCCGCAATGGTTCGGGTTTTCTCAAGCCGCGGTGCCCGGCGCGCAAACCCCCTCCCTGTAATTCCTGACCGATTTTGTCCTATACTCATATTCTCCGGCCAAACCACATGATCGGAATCCAATGAGACAAGCAATGCGAATCGCGTTATTAGGCGACTTCGATCCCCGGAAGCATTCCCATTGGGCGACGGAAGCAGCCCTGTTTCATGCCGCATCCTGGCTCAGCTTCGACGTTGAGCCGCGCTGGTTTCCCACCGAGGCGCTCGAAAGCCTCGATGCCCAGGAGCGTCTCGCGCACTTCGATGGCGTTTGGGGCGTTCCCGGCAGTCCTTACCACAGCTTCGCCGGCATGTTGCGCGGCATTGAGTTCGCGCGCCGGCGAGATCTGCCCTATCTGGGCACCTGCGGCGGATTCCAATACGCTCTGATCGAATTCACCCGCAATGTACTGGGTCTGGGCGATGCGGACACCGCCGAGAATCGTTCGAATTCGCAGAATATTGTAATTACGCCTGTCGCTTGCCCCCTGCCGCAACGCGAGCCCGGAGGACCCCAGATGCATGGAGAAGACGTCGTCCACCCGGTCAAGGGCACGCTCGCGCACGACTTGTGCAGATCGGATGCCCTGCAAGGCCAATACTTCTGTAATTTCGAGACTAATCCCGAATACGTTGCGCGATGGGAAGCCGCCGGATTGCGCGTCGCCGCGCGCGGGCCGCGCAACGAAATGCGCGCCTTCGATCTGCCGGACAGGCACTTTTTCCTGGCCACTCTTTTTCAGCCGCAGCTTTCGTCCCGGGGCGAACAGCCCGACCCGATTGTCCTCGGCTATCTGCGGGCTTGCGCCGAATTCAGGGCCAGCAAAAAGGCCGCCCTGGCCCGCAGCGTCTGAGAGCTGGCAGCCTGGCGCCCGCTGCGGGCATTTCCCGAGAACCTCGACTATCTCACCGACTTAGCTAAACCGAACGGGAGTTCCTGAAGCACTTGGACTGGCTATTTTCGGCCGCCTACATGTTGACGCGGGGCGTGCTCCGAAAGCATAATCCCTGCGGTTTGGGAGGTAGAGCCGCTTCTAAAGTTCAGGAGTGTCCAAGCTATTTTCCAAACCTCCCTTCGCTAATCCCCCGCATAGCAAGGGAGTCGAAGCGGCCCTCCGCCACTAACAAAAGAGAGCCTTCACCGTATGCGACCAAGCATGCCTGGCCGCATACAAACAACGGGCCACCATCGCATTGCAAGCTTTCAGGCACTTACAAGGAGCTTCAGATGAACACAAAAAGACTGACTCTCGCAGTGACGTTGACCGGGCTGCTGCTTGGGCTGACTGCTGTCGCTAGCGCACAAGGCTTCGACTACATCGCTGACCCCCCGCATGTCGCGGTGAGTCCGAGCACCGTTATCCCTGATGGGGTGCCCTACTGCAACACCAGTTCGGGACTCCAACTGATCTGCTATGGGCCGAGCTTCCTTAGGAAGGCGTACAACTTTCCATCTAACCTGGACGGCACCGGCAAACGATTCTCATTGTGGACGCCTTCGGCAGTCCTACGATTGAGGCCGACCTCGCCCTCTTCGACAGCGTCTTCGGCATCCCGGCTCCGCCGTCCTTTACGATATTCTGCCCGCAAGGATGTCCGCCATCGAGCCCCAATAACAAGCTGCACGGCCCGGTTGGTTGGAGTGTCGAGACCAGCTTAGACGTGGAGTACGCACACGCCATGGCGCCAGGTGCAAACATCGTGCTGGTAGTGGCGGCAACGAGCAGTGGGGACGCCATCAACGTTGCCGAAGCTGCCGCCATCGCAAAATACCCGGGCAGCATCATGTCGCAAAGCTTTGGCGTTGCGGAGTTTTTGGTACAGGGCAACAAGGCACAAATCGCACAAGCGCACAAGAACTACCTGGCGGCGCAGGCGGCTGGAATTACGGTATTAGCGTCAGCTGGGGACTTTGGTGCCGCAAACGCATCTTCCCTTGGCTTTAAGCTCATCTTCGGCACTCAAGCGAATGCCTCGTTTCCCGCCTCTGATCCTCTGGTCACGGCGGTCGGAGGCACAGAAGGGGACCCCTATACCGTCCCGGCTTCACTACAGTAAGTTGTCCGGCGAACACTCTTTGCTCCGGAGGCCTCGCAACATTCACCGGACCCTGCAGTTCGGCTAACGGGCGTTTCCAGAGCCCCTGCACGCCGGTCGGCTACGGCGCGGAGCAGGTCTGGAACGAGCCACTGTTCGCTCCCGGCTCAACCACAGGGGGCGCACCTAGCCTGTTCTTCGGAGTGCCGTCTTACCAGAGCGGCCTGAACTTGTCGTCCAGAGGCACGCCGGATGTTTCTTACAACGCGGCGATCCACGGCGGCGTCCTGGTGGCCAACAGCAGCGTGTTAGGTGTTCCCGTGTTTTTCATTGTGGGGGGTACCAGCGCAGGCTCGCCCCATTGGGCTGCCATAGTCGCGCTCGCGAATCAACTGGCCGGTCATCCTCTGGGATTCTTGAATCCGGCGATCTACAAGCTGGCGCAAACCTCAGCTTACGCAAGCGATTTTCACGATATCACTATAGGCAACAATCAAATGCCAGGGACGATACCCTCCGAAAACGCAGGCACTGGGTGGGATGAGGCTTCGGGATGGGGTACACCTAACGTCGCAAACTTACTGCCAGACTTGGTCGCATGCGTGACCACTGCGACATGTCCTTAAGAACGGCTTGATATGGTCAAGTGACAACCAGTCCGCGGGGCCGACTGTACAACCCTGAGCGCAATCTACACTCTGGCGTATAGTACAGAGTTAATTCACTTCTCGTGCGGTAAAATAGATTGTGGTTGAAATTTGCGAAGTGGAAACCTGCGCGTCATCAAAAAATAGGGAGCGGGGGGCGGGTCGGGACTTCTCAAGTTTCACGTTAAACTCACAAGACTCGGATTCAGCTCTCTTGGGGCCGATTGGGCCCTCGCGAGAATTCAGGGAGCGACTTCGTAAGAAAGCGCAAAATGCAGCGCATCTATCTCGATCATAACGCCACTACGCCAGTGCACCCCGCGGTGCTCGAGGCCATGCTGCCGTATTTCGGGACCGAATTCGGCAATCCCAGCTCCGCGCACCAGTTCGGCCAGCGAGGCAGGCAGGCCATCGAAGGCGCGCGCGAAGCCGTCGCCGCATTGATCGGGGCGCGTTCGCCCGAAATCGTGTTCACCAGCGGTGGCACCGAGGCCGACAACACCGCGATTTCCGGCGTCGTGGAGCAGGTGCTGCGCACGCAAAGAAAATCCGCTGGTTCGGCCCCCCACTTGATCACCACGGTGATCGAGCACGATGCGGTGCTGAATACTTGCCGCGCTCTCGAGGCGTGCGGTGTTTCCGTCACCTATGTTCCTGTCGGCCCCGACGGAATCGTCAGCCCGGATGCGATTCGCGCGGCGGTTCGCCCGGAGACTGTCTTGATCTCCGTCATGCGCGCAAACAACGAAATCGGCACGCTGCAGCCCATCGAGGAGATTGGCAGAATCGCGGCCGAAACGGGCATCGTGTTTCACACCGACGCGGTGCAATCGGTGGGGAAAGTTCCGGTGGACGTGAACCGCTTGGGCGTGGACCTCCTGTCTCTTTCGGCTCACAAATTTTATGGGCCGAAGGGAGCCGGCGCGCTTTTTGTGCGAAAGGGCACGGAAATCGATCCGCTGCTGTACGGCGGACCAAACGAGCGCGGGCGCCGCGCCGGAACTGAAAACGTCGCCGCAATCGCCGGTCTCGGCAAGGCCGCTGAACTTGTGCGCGCCGATCTGGCCGAAATCTCCGTCCATGTATCCGAGTTGCGCGATCGCCTGGAACGGGGTCTGCTCGGCTGTATTGCAGGCGCTCGCGTCAATGGCGATCCCACTCGGCGCGTGCCGAATACCTCGAACCTAATGCTACCCGGCGTAGAGAGCGAGTCTCTGGTCATCGCGTTGGATTTGGCGGGGTTGGCTTGCTCGGCGGGCGCGGCATGTTCGTCCGGGGCCGTGGATCCCTCGCACGTGCTCACAGCAATGGGGCTGACCCCAGCGGAAGCGCGAGCTAGCCTGCGTCTCAGTGTGGGACGCACGAGCACGCGTGAAGAGATCGCCAGGGCGCTCGAACTTATCCCGGCGGCGGTTGCGCGCCAGCGCAGCGTCGGGCCGAATCGAGAAATGGCGGCGGCGCAATGAATTCTGAAATGCATTCTAGCGAACTGACCGTGGTGGCCATGAGCGGCGGCGTCGATAGCTCGACGGTGGCGGCCATGCTGCACGAATCGGGTGCGCCTGTTGTCGGCCTGACCATGCAGCTCTGGAATCAGCGCCGCTTCCCGGAACTGTCTCCAGGCGAAACCGCGCCGCAGCGTTGCTGTTCGCTCGATGATGTATACGACGCCCGCCGTGTCGCCGAGCATATCGGCATTCCCCATTACGTGGTCAATTTCGAGCGGCGCTTTGAAGAGACCGTCGTGCGCCCGTTCGTGCAGGATTATCTCGCGGGCCGCACCCCGATTCCTTGCGCCCTTTGCAACAATCACGTGAAATTCGATCAGTTGCTCGTGACGGCGCGGCAGATTGGCGCAGCGCGTATCGCCACTGGCCACTACGCTCGCATCGAGCGAAACGCGCAGACGGGCCGGTACAATCTTTTGCGCGCCTTGGATCTCTCCAAGGACCAGTCTTATTTTCTCTTTGGCTTGACGCAGGAGCAGCTGGCCCACGCCGCGTTTCCCCTGGGAAGCTTCTCGAAGCAGGCCGTTCGCGAGATGGCGCGCCGCTCGCGCTTACCCGTCGCCGAAAAGGCGGAGAGCCAGGAGATCTGTTTTGTTCCTTCGGGGAAGTATACGAATTTCATCGAGG
>Ga0066691_10000214_pt1 | contig 17188 bp, 12 predicted proteins | sample GraSoiAngelo_140_FD_66671 | JGI IMG/M metagenome (GOLD analysis project Ga0066691, IMG submission 66671) | Grasslands soil microbial communities from the Angelo Coastal Reserve, California, USA - 14_0929_12_30cm | ecosystem: Environmental > Terrestrial > Soil > Grasslands | place: USA... | reverse complement strand
TCGGTTCACGAACCGATATCGATGGAAGGCCGCCAACAGCTGCTGCAACTGGCATTAACGCTCGCCGACCGAACCCTCTGATTCGGGGTAAGGACAGAACCAGCCGTATGCCCAGCCGAAAAGAGTCGAATGGACAGAGCATTCTGTGCTAGCCGCAGGTTCAGCTTGATTCTGGTGCTAGCCGCCGGCATGAGCGGTGCCAACCCGCGTTCTCTCCCATCGCAGGGTTCCAAGACACAGAATTCTCCGGTTCCTGTCCGCTACACCGATGTGCGCGAAGCCGCAGGAATCACCTTCGTTCAAGATTCCACCCAGACTGAGCAAAAATATTACCTGGAAACTATGGGCACGGGAGTCGCCTGGATCGACTACGACCAGGACGGCCTCATGGACCTGTTCTTCGTGCAGTCGGCCGAGACTGACATTTACAAACCCCCGCATCCTTTGCGCTGCGCGCTCTATCACAACAACGGCGACGGCACCTTCACTGACGTGACTGACAAAGCCCGCGTCGGCAGTGAAGGGCACTATGGTCAGGGCGTCGCCGTGGGCGACTTCGACAACGACGGCTATCCTGATCTATATGTCACGGGCTACGGCCGCGCCATCCTGTACCACAACAATGGCGAGGGAAGGTTCACCGATGTTACCGTCAAGGCGGGGGTGGCAGACGAAGGAGTGTGGTCCACCAGCGCAGGATGGTTTGACTACGATAAGGACGGGTGGCTCGACCTGGTCGTCACGAATTACATCGAGTGGACACCAAAAAACAACCTCTGGTGCGGTGAACATCGGCCGGGTTACCGCTCCTATTGCCATCCCGGCAACTACAAAGGCCAAAAGACGAAGCTTTACCATAACAATCATGACGGAACCTTTACCGATGTGAGCGAAGCTTCAGGCGTCGGCAAGCCAGAATCGAAGGGCATGGGGGTCGTATTGGCCGATTTCAATAATGACGGCTGGCCCGACATTGCCATCGCCAACGATTCATGGCCGAACTTTTTATTCATTAATAAACACAACGGCACCTTTGAGGACGTTTCACTCGTTTCAGGACTGGCGGCTAGCGAAGATGGCCGGTACGAGGCAGGCATGGGCATCGACGCCGCGGATGTGGACGGCGATGGTTGGCTGGACGTGTACTTAACTCATCTCGATTTTGAATTGAACCGCCTCTACCACAATAACCGGGACGGCACCTTCACCGATGACACGTTCAATTCTGGGATCGGCAACAAGGCGATTCTCCTGAGCGGTGTGTCCATGATGTTCGTGGACTACGATAACGATGGATGGCCAGACATCCTTCAAGTAAACGGCGCGATGCTGGACAATATCCAGCTCTATCACAACGAGGTCTCCTACCAAGAACCCATGCTGATGTTTCGAAACTTAGGTGCAGGGAAGTTCGCGAAAACATCAGAGTCTTTGGGCCCCGACTTCGTGCGTCCGATTGCAGGGCGTGGTCTGGCAATCGCCGATTACGATAACGACGGCGACATCGATATCATCACCAACAACCGCGGTGGTTATCCGTCGCTTTTGCGAAATGACGGCGGAAGCTCGAATCACTGGCTGACGGTGAAATTGATTGGCACTCGCTCCAACCGGGATGGCATTGGATCTTCTTTGAAATTAAGCTCCGAAGGATTTGTGCATGTGGAACAGGCCAAGGGCGGCATGAGCTACATGTCGGCCAGTGACCCGCGAATTCATTTTGGCCTGGGGAAGCGCACGAGAATCGATTTCTTGGAGATCGCGTGGGCCAGCGGCCAGGTTGACCGCCTGACTAGTGTGCCGGTCGATCAGATCATCGCCGTAAAGGAGGGTACGGGTATAGTGCCGCGAAAATTTCCCAAGATTGTGAACCCCGGCCGATGAGCCGGAAATTCGGTCTTCGCACTCAGGCGCTATGAATCTTCCACGGCGAAATTTCCTCGGCTCTTCCCTCGTTCTCCTGGGGAGCAAGCTTTTAGAGGCTCTCACCGTACCTCTTTGGCAATGGCAACGCGCACTGATTCTCAACGCGGAGCGGCCTAATGCTGCTGAGACTTCTCCTGTCATTTTCGTAGATGTTGCTCGGGAAGCGGGCCTGAACGCCGTCAACGTCTGGGGTTCAATCGATCATAAGAGGTACATCATTGAGGCGAAGGGCAGCGGGATTGCCTTCTTTGACTATGATCACGACGGCTGGCTCGATGTCTACCTGACAAACGGTACACGACTTGATGCCAAATGGCCCGCAGATGAGGCACCCACCTCCCATCTCTACAAAAACAATCGCGATGGAACCTTCACCGATGTCACTGCGAAGTCCGGCCTGGCGCGCACCGGCTGGCAGACAGGAGTTTGTGTCGGTGACTATGACAATGATGGATGGGATGATCTGTTCTGTTGCTTTTGGGGACACAACATTCTGTTTCACAATAACGGGGACGGAACCTTCACTGACGTCACCCGCAAGGCCGGTGTTTACAACGAGCAGGTCCGGTGGGGCGCGGGATGTACCTGGCTCGATTACGATCGCAACAGCCACTTAGACCTTTTTGTCTGTAATTACATCAAGCTGGATCCTGATAAGACTCCTTCCTCCGAAAATACCCCCTCTTGCCAATGGAAAGGCATTCCTGTGATGTGCGGCCCTCGCGGTCTTCCGGGTGACACGAACGTTTTGTATTGCAACAATGGCGACGGCACTTTTACAGACATTTCAGAAAGATCGGGAATTCTGAAGCCCGGGCCGCGGTACTCGATTACCGCCGTATCCTATGACTTCGATAACGACGGTTGGCCAGACATTTATGTGGCTGTCGACTCGGAACCTAGCATGCTGTTTCGCAACAACCACGACGGGACGTTCACGGACGTTGCGGTAATGGCCGGCTGCGCTTACAGCGAAAATGGCCATGAACAAGCGGGAATGGGTGTTGCTGTGGGGGATTACGATTGCGATGGCTGGTTTGATATCTTCAAGACCAATTTCGCAGATGATACCTGCAATCTCTATCACAATAATGGAGACGGGACGTTCACCGATGTTACGTTCTCATCGGGGATTGGGATCAACAACCAGTACGTTGGATGGGGTTGCGGTTTTATTGACTTCGACAATGATGGGTGGCCTGACCTCTTACAGGTTAATGGCCATGTTTACCCAGAAATAGATGCCCATGATGTTGGTCAGACGTTCAAGAACCCTCGCATCGTTTACAGAAACCTTGGCAACGGCCGATTCAAAGACGTTTCATCGGAGATGGGACCGGGGATCAGGGAGCGCTTCTCCAGTCGGGGCGCTGCCTTTGGAGACTACGACAACGATGGCGATCTCGAGGCGCTGATCTTGAACATGAATGACCGACCCTCGCTTCTCCGCAATGACGGAGGCAACAAGCAGAACTGGATCAAACTTAAGCTTATCGGCACTCATTGCAATCGCACCGCCATTGGCGCGCGCGTGCGAGTGACCACGGGGCGCCATGCTCAGATGGATGAGGTGCACAGCGGTTCAAGCGTCATGTCACAATGCGACCTGCGCCTGCACTTCGGATTGGGGAAGGCCCAGATCGCGGATGTGATCGAAGTCAAATGGCCGACTACCCAGAAGATCGAACGGTTCACACAGGTCAAAGCCAATCAGATACTCACGATTCAGGAATCTAAGGGCATTGTCAGTACAATGAGAGCTTCGAATAAGTAGTCCCTTTGCAGCAGCCGCCCCCGGGCGCGAAAATCGCATGGGCACCTGTCAGCCTGGACGTCTAATCCGGATTGCGGTCCACTTCACGGTGACCGTCATCCTCCTCGCCCCAGCCGTTCACGGCCAATCCACGACCGATCACCAATCGGGCGCACTGGAGGGATACATCCGGGATAGAAGCGAACGCCCCATCACCGGGGCAATGGTTTACGTGCACTCCAAGGCTGGAACGAGGAATCAAGCTGCACGGACAGATTCGGAAGGACACTATCACCTGTCCGGGCTTGCTCCCGGCAGCTATACGCTGGAAGCGGAGATGAGAGGCTATCGAGCCGCAACGTTCAGCCCTATCCAGTTGTCAGGAACAGAGACCAAGAAAATTGATCTCGTGTTGGAATCCTCCGACTCGCCAGGTTCAACCCTAGGTGCCCCCGAGTTGTTCGACGAACCCAAATTCACCGTGGCTGGCGTTACCGATCCCACAAGTCTCGGTGGACATGGCTCAACGGCAACTCTAGGAACGTCGGAATCGCTTGAGAAAGGGATTGTCTCGCTGGGCAAGGAACCGCCGGCTACCTCAAAGACGTCTACACTCACAACCGCAACGGAGGAGTCGCTACGCGCGCAGGCTGAACACGAGCCGCAGAACTTCGAGGTAAATCATACGCTGGGGAAGGTTCTCCTTAATGACGGCAGACCTCGGGAAGCGCTCCACTACCTTGAGCATGCTTCGCGTCTCAAGGCTGGCGATTACGACAACTCGTATCAATTGGCACTCGCCTATGCTGGCGCCGCAGAATACGAGCGCGCACGCCAAACCGTTCAGAACCTGCTCCCGAATCACGACAAAGCCGAACTACATCACCTGCTCGCTGACATCGACGAGAGATTGAGTGACCCGCTGGCCGCGGTTCACGAGTACCAGCGCGCGGCGGAACTCGAACCGAGTGAAGCCAACTTATTTGACTGGGCCGCCGAACTCCTGATCCACCGGGCCGCTGAACCGAGCATTCGGGTATTCGCGAAAGGACATCGTCTCTTCCCGCACTCGGTCAGGATACTGGCCGGACTGGGCGTGGCCTGGTATGCACGAGGCGTCCATGACGAAGCCGCGCGACGTCTGTGCGAAGCGTCCGACTTGAATCCCAACGATCCGAGTCCGTACTTGCTGTTGGGAAAAATGCTAAGCGCTGAATCTGCCGTGTCGGACGAAGTGGGGAGGCGGCTGGAGCGATTCGCCAAGCTTGAACCAGAAAACGCCCTGGCAAATTATTACTACGCGCTCAGTCTTTGGAAGCGTCGGGCGAATCCCTCGGAGAATCTGGACGAGGTCCAGCGGCTGCTCGGGAATGCCATCCATCTTGATCCCAAGTTCGGCCTTGCCTACCTGCAACTGGGTGTCCTCTATTCGGAACACAAAGACTCTGGCAAAGCAATCCTAGCCTATCAAAAAGCGATTGAGACCAATGACGATCTGGAAGAAGCACACTATCGCCTAGGACAAGCTTATGCTCGGGCAGGAGAAAATCTGAAGGCACAGCGAGAGATCCAAGCTTACAAACAGATCGCAAAGCAAAACGCAGATCAAGCCGAGCGCCGGCGCGGAGAAATCCGCCAATTCCTTTATGTCTTGCAGCCGACTCCGGCCTCACTTTTGAGATAACACAATTCAGAGCGATTTAAGATCCTGCAAGAAACGCACTGGTGTCCGGTTAAGAGCTTCGGGTATCCGTGTAATCCACAGTTGCTGTGAGACTTAACTGGTATTCGAGCTTTTTTCGATTTGAATTCGTGAGGGCCTTTTTTGCCCCTTCCGCGCTCCATTCTGGCCAGGCGAAATAATGGAGCATGAACAATGGTCGAACCGTCTTCTCTCAACTGCCGGACTTTGCGCAGACTCTGATCGCGGTCGCACGCCCGTTGCATGCTCATGATCCCATCGGAGTGGAGCTGAATCAAAGTTTGCATGCTCTTGATTAGACCACAATTGACCCCTGCCTCTGCCTCTCCCTCTTTCCCTGGGTGACACGGCATTATGTCGAGCACTGATGTCGCTCCGCTGCAAGCTCCAAGCTGCGGCTGGGCCAGACCAGCATTATCTTCGGACTGAACCATGGGGCGTTTACCGTTTCGACCCAAACTCGTTGTCAACAACCCAGTAGCAACTCTGCCGCGGGCTATCGGTCACCTATGCCAGGAGCATGCCTAGCTTCTGCTTGGAAAAGCAGGCGCAAAAGTGCCGTTTACGAAATCTTTATGAACTTTTTAGACCAATTTTATGAGCGGTCATTTCCAATTGAGAGTGGCTGGCAAACGTGAGTTCGAGTCGACATTGGGACCTGCTGGGCCAGCGGCGAGCTATGAATTACGTCTTGGTTACTTTTTTGGTCGTGTGTATAGGAGCAGTAGTATTTCTCCTGTACTTTCTGATTGCGCTATGCAGAGACAAGAACGGCACGCTCGGCTGCGAGGCGCGCCCCGAGAGCGGGGCACCAGCGAGAGAGTCAGGGGGCCGAGTTGTGGACCTCCCGACCATCGGCGATCAGCCTGCGAGGAAATCGTGGAGTGGCAGGTGGGCGGCTCTTATTGCGATATGCGCGGGCGGCATATGGCTCCATTCACAACCGAAGAGATTAGACCAATCCGGTTCAACTGATTCAGGAGATAGATCATGCAAGACTTGGTTTACGTCCTTGTGACGATCGCGTTTTTCGCGGTCTCGATTGCTTACGTTCATTTCTGTGAACGAGTGAAGTGAGGGCAACGATATGAGCGGAGAATCAATCATCATGCTCGTGGTCACCGCTTTGACCATGGCTTACCTGGTCTACGCGCTGTTGCGTCCGGAGAAGTTCTGAAATGACAGCCAACGGATGGTTTCAAATACTGTTCTTTCTCGTGCTGATTTTTCTCGTGACCAAGCCAATGGGCGTGTTCATGGCACGCGTGTTCAATCGCGAGCGGACATTCATGGACCCCGTTCTTCGCCCGGTTGAAAAGCTTCTGTATCGCGTGACCGGCGTGGACGAGACCCACGAGATGCGCTGGACGGAGTACGCGATTTCGATGCTTTTGTTCAGCTTGGTATCGATGGTGGTCCTGTACCTGATTCAGCGGTTACAGGGTTTCCTGCCATTCAACCCGCAGAAGCTCGGGGCCGTAAGTCCCGCTCCACTGGCCTTCAACACCGCCGCCTCGTTTACCACCAACACCAACTGGCAGAACTATGCGGGTGAAACGACGATGAGCTATTTCACCCAAATGGCGGGCTTGGCTTATCACAACTTCGCTTCAGCGGCGACCGGCATCGCATTAGCCATAGCGTTTATCCGCGGCATCGCTCGCCGGCAAGCGCAAACGATCGGGAACTTCTGGGTCGATATGGTCCGCAGCGCCCTGTGGGTGCTCTTGCCGTTCTGCGTTCTGGGATCTTTGCTCCTGGTGTCGCAGGGTGTCGTGCAGAACCTGCGCCCGTATGACAAGGTATCGCTGGTTGAACCGATGCAGGTGCCGAAGGTGGATGCAAGTGGCAAATCGGTTCTCGGGCCGGACGGCAAGCCCGTCATGGACATCGTGACCGAACAAACTGTTGCCCAGGGACCTGTCGCCTCACAAGAGATCATCAAAGAATGGGGCACGAACGGCGGTGGATTCTTCAACGCCAACAGTGCCCATCCCTTCGAAAACCCGACACCACTGAGCAACCTCATCGAACTCTTCTCGATTTTTGCCGTCTCAGCAGGGCTTACCTACACGCTCGGCCGGATGACTGGTTCGCAAGCGCATGGCTGGGCGGTGTGGGCTGCCATGGCCATTCTATTTCTCGCCGGCGTCACGACGGTGTACTGGGCCGAGTCGCACGGAAATCCGCTTCTGGCTGGCACTGACCAACACCCCACCGTTCTGCAACCGGGCGGGAACATGGAGGGCAAAGAGGTTCGATTCGGTATCGCCAATTCCGCCCTGTTTGCAACCGTGACTACCGACGCGAGCTGCGGCGCCATCAATGGTTGGCATGATTCGTTCACCCCTCTTGGTGGCATGGTCCCGCTTGTAAACATCATGCTCAGCGAGGTGATCTTTGGCGGAGTCGGCGCAGGACTCTACGGAATCCTGATCTACGTGGTCCTGGCGGTATTCATCGCGGGCTTGATGGTCGGCCGCACGCCGGAATACCTGGGCAAGAAGATAGAAGCCTACGACGTCAAGATGGCCATGCTGGTGGCGCTGGTCTTTCCCCTCGTGATTCTTACTCTCGCTGGGATTTCCTCTGTCGAAGCGTTTGGGACATCCAGCATTGGCAATCCCGGCCCCCATGGCTTGACGGAGATCATCTATGCCTTTACTTCGCAAGCGGGAAATAACGGTTCGGCATTCGGAGGCCTGAGTGGGAACACACCCTGGTACAACGTCTCCGGCAGCCTCACGATGTTGATCGGACGTTTCCTGATGATCATTCCGATGCTGGCGATCGCCGGAAATCTGGCACAAAAGAAGTATGTGCCGCCATCTCTTGGTACATTTCCCGTGACCACGCCGCTCTTCACGGTGCTTTTGATTGGCGTGATCCTGATCGTCGGTGCGCTGACGTTTTTCCCGGCATTAAGTCTCGGTCCAATCCTGGAGCACCTGCTGATGATGGTAGGAAAGACATTCTGAAGATATGAGCCGCTTGTCAGGGTTCGGTTTGTTCGCAGTAACAGCGATGTTGGTGACTTACGCTTTGGAGTCCAAGAGCAGATGGTTCATTCTGGCGTTCGCTTTCGCGTGCGCCTTGGGATCGGTGTGCGGCTTTCTTCAGGGCGCATGGCCGTTCGGCCTGGTGGAAGGGATTTGGTCTGCAGTCGCGGTACAGCGCTGGTGGCTGAAGAGGAGCCTACAGGAAGGCTCAGAGTAGCGTAGGGAGTGGGCCAGCTCGATTCGAAGCCGGTGACTGAGTTGCGAGAAGAAGTATGGCGAAAAAGAAAAAAGCGATTTGGGAATGGAAGATCGTCCGAGGCGCAATACTGGACGCCTTCCTCAAGCTGAATCCGCGCAAGATGATGGGCAATCCCGTTATGTTCGTGGTGGAGATCGGCAGCGTGATCACCACTGTGCTGCTCTTCCAAGGTGGAACTGCTTTCAAGTTCAACCTGCAGATCACGCTGTGGCTGTGGTTCACGGTGTTGTTCGCGAACTTTGCTGAAGCTATGGCCGAAGGCCGCGGCAAGGCGCAGGCAGACACACTGCGCAAAGCACGCTCGGAAACCATCGCCAATCGGCTGATCGGCAGCAACGGGAACCTCGAGAAAGTGCCGAGTTCCAAGCTCCGCGCCGGAGACTTGGTGTTTGTTTCCGCGGGCGAGTTTATTCCGTCTGACGGCGAGATCATTGAAGGCGTCGCCTCCGTGGACGAATCAGCCATTACAGGTGAATCCGCGCCCGTGATCCGCGAGGCTGGAGGCGACCGTTCGGCTGTGACGGGTGGCACCCGGGTCTTGTCCGACAAGATCAAGGTGAGAATTACCTCAAATCCCGGCGAGACATTCCTCGACCGCATGATCGCTCTGGTTGAGGGCGCGGAGCGGCAGAAAACTCCCAATGAGATTGCACTCAACATTCTGCTGGCCGGATTGACGATTATTTTCCTACTCGCCGTAGTAACGCTGCAGCCATTTGCAATTTATTCCGGTTCTCCGCAGACCGTGTTTGTTTTGGTCTCGCTATTGGTTTGCCTGATTCCAACCACGATCGGCGGATTGCTTTCGGCCATCGGCATCGCCGGCATGGACCGCTTGGTTCAGCACAATGTTCTGGCGATGTCCGGTCGCGCGGTTGAAGCAGCCGGCGACGTGAACACCCTCTTGCTTGATAAGACTGGCACGATCACGCTCGGCAACCGCCAAGCAGCGCGATTTGTTCCGGCTCCTGGGGTAGCGGAAAACGAATTGGCCGACTCCGCTCAGTTATCGTCCCTGGCAGATGAGACACCGGAGGGCCGCTCCATCGTAGTTCTGGCGAAAGAAAAGTACGGATTGCGCGGACGCGAACTCTCTTCCCACGACGCGCATTTTGTCCCTTTTACGGCGCAGACTCGCATGTCCGGTGTGAACCTCAACGGATTCGAGATCCGTAAAGGCGCGGCCGGTGCGGTGCAGGCTTACCTGATCCAACATGGGCGCGAAGTCCCAGCGCCGGTCAAGGCAACTGTGGAAGAGATCGCCCGTTCCGGCGGTACCCCGCTAGTGGTTGCTGAAAAGACCCGTGGCGCGCTGGGCGTGATCGAACTGAAAGACGTGGTCAAGGGCGGCATGCGTGAGCGTTTTGATCAACTCCGAGCTATGGGCATCAAGACCGTGATGATCACTGGCGACAACCCGCTCACCGCCGCCGCGATCGCCCGCGAAGCTGGAGTTGACGATTTCCTGGCCCAAGCCACCCCGAAAGACAAGATGGACCTGATCAAGAAAGAGCAGGCCGAAGGCAAACTTGTCGCCATGACGGGTGATGGCACCAACGATGCGCCGGCGCTCGCTCAGGCTGATGTCGGGGTGGCCATGAATACGGGTACGCAGGCGGCCAAAGAAGCCGGGAACATGGTGGATCTGGATTCCAATCCCACGAAGTTAATTGAGGTCGTCGAGATCGGCAAGCAGCTACTGATGACTCGAGGCTCGTTGACCACGTTCTCGATCGCGAACGACGTTGCCAAGTACTTCGCGATCATCCCAGCCATGTTTGCGGGCACGTTCCCGGTATTGAACGCGCTCAACATCATGCGATTGCAGACGCCGGGGTCGGCGATTCTTTCCGCCGTCATCTTCAACGCCGTCATCATCATCGCCCTGATTCCACTGGCATTGCGAGGCGTGAGATATCGAGCGATGGGTGCGGCTGCGCTTCTGCGCCGCAATCTGTGGATCTACGGTATCGGCGGAATCATTATTCCGTTCATTGGCATCAAGCTCATCGACATGCTGATCACCAGGGTCGGGCTTGCTTAAAGGGAGTTTGTCATGAAGAAAAACCTTATCATTTCGGTGTTGATGACCATAGCGACGACCATCCTTCTCGGGATCGTTTATCCACTGGTCGTAACCGGCATCTCGCAAGTGCTTTTTCCTAAGAAGGCCAACGGACAATTCATTGAGGCGAATGGAAAGGTGGTTGGATCCCGAATCATTGGGCAAGCCTTCAGTTCGCCCGGGCACTTCCACTCGCGCCCATCAGCTGCTGGAAACGGGTATGACGCAACGGCGTCCAACGGCTCACAGTGGGGACCGACAAATCAAAAGCTAGTTGATCGCGTGAAGGGGGACGTCGCCGCAGCACAGTCCGAAAATCCGGGCACTCCTATCCCGATCGATTTGGTTACCGCTTCTGGTTCCGGGCTTGATCCCGAGATCTCACCGGCGGCGGCTGCGTTCCAGCTTCCGCGGGTGGCGAAAGAGCGAGGCATCAGCGAGGCGCAATTACGACAACTCGTGGCCAAGCACACGGAAAATCGTCAGCTGGGATTTCTAGGGGAACCAAGGGTTAATGTCTTGGAACTCAATTTGGAACTCGATAAGCAGTACCCCAGAAGCAAGCAGGCCAGAGCCCAACACGACACCGGCGAGTGAAGTGTCTCGATCAGAATTCAGGCGTTGCGCGGCAGAATGAATTCGCTCTGCGAGCCGATTCATGAGCTCAAGCGGCGGGGTGGTACAGCGTGTCCGGGGCCGAGAAAAGGAAATTGACTAACGAGTCAGCCCTCGCTTAGCTAGGACGAATCCTCCGATCGGTACTGCGGGGTCCTACCCGCGACTACCGTCGTAGCGCTCGTCACCTTCATCTGCTACGGCTTGCATGTCAACTCTCCGACTGTAAGCTTCGTGTCCTTGATTGGGGTAGTTCTGCAGTCGCTGATCGGTGATTTTCTCTCGTCGGCTTTTGCGTCACTGATCTCCATTCTTTGCCTCAATTATTTCTTTGTACCTCCAATCTTTTCCTTCCGAGTAAGCGATACCTCAGATACCTTCGCGCTGTTCTCCTTCCTGATTGCAAGCCTGGTGATCACGCGCCTTACCTCACAGGCACGCGAGGCAGCAGAATCCGAAGAGCCTCAAGGTAGACAAATGACGCGATTATATGAGCTGGCGCGGCAGTTGCTCGCAGTAGAACCAGCTCCCGCGATTTGCGCGAACCTGTTGAAACCGTTTTGCTGGCAATTCGAGCTGCGGGCGGTGTGCATGTTTGATGCCGCCACGACGCAGCTCCGCAGCTTGGAATTGTCATGGTGACAGTACGCGATTCGGAACACGATATGGTGCAGGCTTTGGAAGCAGGCGCCGACGACTACATCACCAAGCCATTACGGTTTGGTGAGCTGGTCGCACGCCTGCGAGCTGTGACCCGCCGCACCCTCAGCCAGAATCCCTCACCCAATGTAATCCACGCCGGCGACTTGGAGATCGATTTCGAGAAGCGACTGCTGTGGCGCGCTGGTACGGTCGTCCACCTCACGCCCACGGAATTCGACTTACTTTCACTACTTTTTTTTAAGGAAAAACGAGGGTATGCCTCTCACGCACACCAAGTTGCTTCGAACCATTTGGGGTGCCGAGCACGGCGAAGAGGTTGAGTACCTGCGAGCTTATGTCAAGACGCTGCGCAAAGAAATCGAGGATGATCCCGCCCAGCCGAAGTACATCTTGACAGAGCTGTGGCTCGGATATCGTTTTCAGAATCCTTCCGGTGGAGACTCACCGGAAGGATATGACGGTGCTCTCTCATCTGAACCCTGAAGCACGGCCAGTGCCATTACGGTGCTGGCGTAAGCACTTTGTTTATGGTTGCCCGCCGGGCTATTCAGGGAAAAGCCCTTTCCTGTCGCGTGCTCGCATCGTTGGACCTGCTTGTTGAGGCAAAAGACGTTCTCCCACCAGATGTCGCGATGCAATGTCAGCGTGTCAGATCGCGACGTTTACGAATTCTTTATGCACCTTTTACTCAGAATTTATGTGCTTTCGTGTCCAATGATCCTGGAAGTCGTTCCTGTGTTCCCCAGCGCTGAACGCTAAGTATGGAGTTTTTTTATCGCCACGACGTCTAAGAGTATCTTTTGCGGTCCGCATCTGAAAAAAGATTTTTGTGACTATCAACAAGGCATTTAATAGGGATCTTCACGGTTCTTTCACGTCACGCAGGGTAATCTCACCTTCACCAGCTTTGCTTTTCCGTCGACTTCAACAGTGAGAACCACGGACTGCGTCAGCAGAGAACCTAGAGTGTCTTTACCGTACTTTTCACAGACGATGGTCGCAAACAATTTAATTGAAAAGGGGGGCCGCTAATGAGGTCACCGTGTGCGATGGAAGAAGTCGTTGCAGCGACAAGATCCTCTCTAAAGCAGATGGGATGCGTCGCTTTGAAAGTAGCAAGAGTGCACAGTCAGAGGGCTAGGGGCATTCTGCGCACGAGTGTTGCTGCTCGATGGTTGCCGATAACCCTAGCTGTAGGCCTCGCGGTGGTACCAACCTCAAGTATCTATGCGCAGGCAGAGCCGACGCCCGAAACGGAAAAGCCACGCCAGGCCTCAGTCAACAGGGCAATGCTGGACGCTCTACCCACATCTTCGAGCGAGGCGGGGACTGATGTAGATAAGACAAGAAGCGGGGCAAGCAGTTCATCAGGCAATTTGAACAATCCCGAAACTCCACCCGCCGTGCAGAAACAGCTCCAGATCATGCAAGAGCGCATTGAGCAGCTCGAGCGACAATTAAAAGCAAGCGGGGAAGCGGGCACACCTTCGACAGCCGCGGCTAGAGGCTTGTCGACCCCCAATGAGTCCGCCGTTGCACCCCCAGCTCCCAATCCCGAGACAGTAGCGGCACGGCCGCAGGACAATTCCAAGTCCGCTGAACCGGCATCGGGCACCGCAACCGTCAAGAAGGAAGGGGCGATGGTGCCAACGTCGAGTGAATCCACTGCATCCCAAGCCTCGGAGACTCCCGCGGTGGACACGCAAACCCCTTTTGCGTACGCTGACTGGACCTGGCTGAACGGCACCGCCCGCAACAAAGATGCGGTGTGGGATTCGCAGTTCTTCACCCCAGAAATCAGATTTGACACTCACTTCATCCAAAGCTTCAACAAGCCAAGGGACAATACGCTCGGCGGTTCCACGGAAATCTTTCGTTCGGGCGAGGTCCAGATCGAGCAGATTAGCTTCGGCGGCGACTTCCATTGGCAAAACGTCCGCGGCCGTGTCTTGACGCTAGGGGGAATGTTCGGCGTCACTACTCCCCGCAATGATGCCAGCGTCGGGCGCGGGCAATGGGACCTTCGTGGAGCGTACCGCTACTTTTCGGAGGCCTATGGCGGATACCACTTCAATGTGAACCATGGGCTCAACATAGACGCCGGGCTGTTTGTCTTTTACATCGGGTTGTTCAGTTACTACAACTTCGATAACTGGGCTTACCAGCCATCCTTTGTGTCATCTAACACGCCGTGGTTCTTCAATGGCCTGCGGATCCAATGGTTTCCTACGAACAAACTTAAGATTGAACCGTGGATCATCAACGGGTGGCAGTCTTACGGCAAGTTCGGCACTCGGCCGGGACTAGGCGGCCAGATCATCTATCGTCTGAAGCCCTGGGTCGCGCTTGTGTTCAACAACTATGGCATGGGCGAAGACACTCTGAGTACCATCCATCCGGGAGCTGGGCGCTCGCGTATCCACACGGATGACAGCATCGAAGTCAAGTATTACGACAGGCCAACCAAGTTTCTCGACAAGATGGCGTTTTCTTTCACGGGCGATCTGGGATGCGAATACGGTGGCGGCGTGAGCTGCCACAAAAACAAACCTCTTGTGACTTTGCCGGACGGTAGCGTGAGGGGTGGTCCCAAGCAGAGTTTCGCGGGTTGGATGCTGTATAACCGCTTCTGGTTCAAGCACGACACCCACGGCATAACCGTGGGTGGTGGCGTACTCGACAATCCAGGGCGCTACCTGGTGCTGTTGTCTCCTATCAACGGGGCGGATGCCGTCTCCGGGTCGCCGTACTTCCCGGCCGCTCCGGGGTTGCCTTTCAAGGGTTGGGATGCCTCAATCACCTACGACTGGATGCCGAAACAATACATCACTTTCCGCTGGGAGTACGGCTATCGTCACGCCAGTGTGCCGTATTGGTCGGGTGCGGACGGGATAACACCTCCTGGTGGCAACAACGGTTCTCCTGCCCAATTCGTTTGCCTGGACAACACCCCCGGCCCGACGGGTGCGGGCTGCGGCTCACACGGTGGTCTTTGGACCCCAGACCTGCGGAAGGATGAGCCAAGTATCAGAATGGCCATTATGGTGAAGTTCTAGTTCCATGCGCGATTGGTTATTGTTTAAGCGAAGATGATGCGCGACCTGAAGAGGCAGCGTACGGAGCCGGTTTCCAGTTCTGGCGCTGCTTCCCGGGCCTCTCCCTTGGTGCCGCTACGATGGGCAGGCCAGCAGTCGTTTCGGATGCTGCTCTAGAACCCGGCGATACTTCAGACGTTAGATTGGCGCTGATGTACTTCCCGGAGTACCCCTACGAAGAGGTGCAACCCGGAGCGACATTTACTGTTCGTGAAGGTTCCTTGGTCGTCGGCTACGGTGTGATCCGGTCGCGGGGAATGGAATCGGTTCCCCTGCCTCTTCTTAATCGCCGCGTGGAGAGGTCATTTAACATTGAGCAACTCGATGTCAACCGGCTGCTCGAACCGTGGCGCTGGCTGTCCGCTGATCCTGTGACGCTGGTCGCCCGGAATGGCTTCGGCGATTTGTTTTTGCGAACCACCAAAGGGAAGATTTTGTGGCTAAACGTAGGTGCCGGCACTCTGACTGAAATTGCCGAATCAGAGTCGGGCTTTGAACATTCTTTGGCAGAATCGGCAAAACGTGGACTCTGGTTTGCGGAACAACAGTTGGCAGCATTTGCCGAACATGGCCTGAAGCCTAACGATCTGCAATGTATCGGTTTCAAGACGCCTGTTGTTTTTGCTGAAAGCGCGGATGTCCCGAACAACGCCTACGTCACCGACCTGTACGAACAACTGGCACTCCTCGGGGATTTGCATCGGCAGATTGCCGAGAGTCCTAACGGCGGAAAGGTCAGGCTCAAGGTCGGCCAGCTGCCAACCGAGCCGTGATTGACGGAAAATCTCGGTTTCACACATTGACCTTATTGAATGCCGGATAATCCTTTGTTAAGAAAATCAATTTAATTTGATGTTGCGATGTTCCACGAAGACGTGAAATAGCGAGTGAAGAGAGTTTGCTGGTTGTGCAGGATTCCTTTAACAAGCGGTCGCGTTATTAAAGGATAAGGCGTTATGTCTTAATAGAAAAGAGGGCACGTTTTCAGCGCTTCGCATGCAGCCCACGATCTGAACTCTAAGGACCCGCCCATCCGAGACCGCCGTTCGCATCGCCAATTCATCTAGCACGTAGAAGTTCTCCTACAAATTGCTCCAGATCCAGCGCCTCAACTCCTTTAGCAACCGCCGTTGTAGGTACTTGTAAGCGCGACTTTCGATGGACCAGGATCAATCTTCCTGCTCGTTTTTGCAGCGCGCGCTGAAGAGATGTCAACGGGGATGCCATGGGCGGGCGAACAGTCTTTGCGGATTTCGCTTCTACCAGCCACAGCTTGGCGTTTGGGCGTGGAACAAGGAAGTCTACTTCCAGACCCTGCTGATCGCGAAAATAGTAGAGTTCCTTGCGCATCCCACGGTCGGCCTGACTCTTGAGTATTTCCGCCGCGACGAAGCCTTCAAACACAGCCCCAAGGAATGGCGAGCGCTCAAGCTCACCCACAGACGTCAGGCCCAGCAGATAGCAGGCAAGACCGGAGTCGCCCAGGTAGACTTTCGGCGACTTAATCAGTCGCTTTCCGAGGTTTTCGAAATACGGCGGCACGAGAATGATCTGGCCGGTCACGTCAAGAATGTGCAGCCAGTCGCCAATCGTGGGCACAGTGACGCCGAGCGGCGCAGCCAAGTCGGTCTTATTCAGAATCTGGCCGTGACGGCTCGCCAAAAGTGCCAGAAAGCGACGAAACGTCGCCAAATCCCGCACATTAGTGATCGCTCGAACGTCTCTCTCCAGATATGTTTGCAGGTAGGAAGCAAACCAAAGGCTACGAGCCTTCGGCCGAGCGAGCACCTCTGGAAAACCTCCGTGCAGCAGATTCACTTTCTTCGTTTCCGAAAGACTGAACGGCAGAAGTTGGAGGATAGCCGCTCGTCCCGCCATGGATTCGCTAATGCCTTGCATGAGCGGCGCCTCCTGGGACCCCGTGAACAGCCATTGCCCCATTCGCCGCCGGCCCGTATCGATAACGGTACGAACATACGCAAGTAATTCGGGCGTGTTCTGAATCTCGTCGAAGACGACTGGAGGACGGAGTGCCTCTAGGAAGGCGCGGGGATCACTCCGCACCCGTGCCTGAACATCAGGATCTTCGAGCAGTACAAACTGGGTTTTAG
>Ga0066691_10000204_pt1 | contig 17413 bp, 10 predicted proteins | sample GraSoiAngelo_140_FD_66671 | JGI IMG/M metagenome (GOLD analysis project Ga0066691, IMG submission 66671) | Grasslands soil microbial communities from the Angelo Coastal Reserve, California, USA - 14_0929_12_30cm | ecosystem: Environmental > Terrestrial > Soil > Grasslands | place: USA... | reverse complement strand
GCCGAGCCCGAAGAACAACAGTGAGCCGATAACGAGCAACTCCAGGCGGAGTCGGTGCGACAGGCGGATATAGACCGAAGTGAAAATGCCCACTGCGAGCGCCGTGGCGACGATGACGTGGGGTAAGTACGTGGGAAACGCGCTCAAGAACAGGGCATCTCCCACGGCCTGTCCCATGATGTAGCAGCCGATCACCAGGAACAGGTAGAGGAATAGGAGCGAGGAAGGCCTGAATTCCTCGCGCCTTACATTCAGAGCGCTCTCAATATAAGGAATCATTGCTGTGGCCCGCCAGTATACCGATTGGAGTCCACCGGAGAAGTCGCACTTCCGGTTGCTGGCAGTGATGTTTGCGGCTGCTTGTCGGTATAGTCGGGCGTAAAAGCTCCGTTACGGATTTCCAGCGCGGATGCCCTGCCGCCGAAGACCATACCTGTATCAATCAACCAAACACGGTTACCAAAGCGATGGTTGACCTCAAAGTCGGGCTGCACAGTGTGACCGCAGACGATGTACCCAATCTTCAGCCGCTCCAGCATCGCATCCACGCCTGCCTTGAGAGTTTCTTCGGGCTCCAGGGCCAGACCTCGGTACCAGAGCGGGCTATCCGGAGAATTGACAAACCAGGCAGAAAAGCCCAGAAATTTTTGAAGGTCATTTTTCAGTTCAGGGGCCACCTGCCCGTCGGCCTGAACGGCCTTCCACTCGACTTCAGCCTGGCGGAGAGCCTCCTCGATCCTCATATATCTCCAGATTACTTTCTTTTTCGAGAGCGATTGCCACAGAGAATCGAAGGCGGCGAGTTCTGAACGAATCTCTTGATTTAATTTCTGGATGTCGCCAAAGGGAGTGTTTGGATTCAGGCCCCCATGCACATACAGGACATCGCCAATCTCCACGACGGCATCGTGCTCGCGGAGCCAGTGGCCATAGACACCTTGGGGACTGAAGGCGTCGCGGCGTTCAAAGAATCCGAGGGGATGTTCGAGCAGCCATTTTTCGCGTGCCATTTGGTCAGCGGGAACGGCAGCGCGCGCGGGGCTGTGGTGCGATGCGAAATCCAAATAATCCTGATAGGCTTCCTCGCGCACCTTCTCCGATTGTTCCGTGACGAAGCCCCGGTAGTCTTCGGGAGAAACGTAGCGCAGGTCACCCATCATGGCCATCACTTCGTGGTTGCCCAGCAAGGCGATCACTTTCCCCTTTTGTCTGCGCGCCTGGCGTTCCAGCGCCATCAGCAGGTTGAGGCATTCACGAGACTTCGGACCACGATCCACGACGTCGCCGACTTGCACCAGGACAGTGCCGCCACCGATCCAGTTACTTTTGTCGTTAATCAGGCCCGTATGTCGAAGGATGGAAGCGAAATCAGTAAGGTCGCCATGAACATCGCCAATGGCTACAATTCGTCCCTCTAGGGCTGGAGCAGCCAGAGTTACGATCATCAGCAGTGAAACGCAAATTCCCGGCAGGTGAATTGTCCTGGGTTTCAGCAAGGGGCTAGGCACTCCAAGTAGCGGCACTTTATGCCCTTCTCCTTGTGATTTCAAGCATTGGGGAAGCGGTACCCGCGGAGCCCGCGGTGCAGTTTGAGGTCTTGGCTTCGTAGATGATGCCATCCAGCCGCCGAGCTTCTCCAAAATGCGATAGTCCGACATGGTCTGCCCGATCATCAGGTTATTTTCCGGTTGGCACGCGGCTTCCGGTGGGCACGCGCCGCTTCCGCTACGGTAGAACAGTTCCCGCGCATGTCCAGCATTGTGTGCGGAGGCGCGACGGTATATATTAATGCTCCCCCAGGAATCCAAAATCGCAGCGTCGAATCTCGACTGAGTTCGAGACACAAAGGAGAAATCGTCCATGAAAAGGTCACACCTATTGTTGGCGGTCGGCTTGGCCGTTTTGCTGGTGTCGGCCGTCGGTTGGACACAGCAATCCCAGCGCATCAATTACCGGGTGACGAATTACTTCAGCGTGGCTCCCGAAAAAGTAACCGCCATGCTCGAGGAGGCCAGAACCACGGAACGGAAACTGATGCAGGAACGCATCGCCTCTGGCGAAAACATCACGTTGTGGGCTCTGCTGCGGGAGGCCTATCGCGGCATCCCGGCCAGTAGTTATAACTACGCGATTTCCGCTACCTTCGACGGCGCCCCTCAGACGCCAAACGCCCCAAAGCGCGACGAGGTGTATCGCAAGGCCACTGGAATGAGTTTCCAGGAATACACGCAGAAGCTGAATACGCTCCGGACGAATGTTGGCAGCGTGCTTTACAGGGTGGAGGCCGCCACGCCCGGCTCCCAAGCGAAGGATGGAAACTACATTGCTGTCACCCGCTGGAAGATCACGGCAGGGCGCGGCGGGGATTACGGCAACTACGTGACGAACATGCTTTTGCCGTTAAACGGCCTAGCGGTGAAAGAAGGCCGTTCCCTGGGGTGGAGCGCCGCGCGCGTCGTTTCGCCCGGCGGAGCCGAGGCGCCCTTCAATGCTGTGCTCTCTAATACCGTGAAGGATCTCGCCGCCGCTATGCCAACCGCGGCACCCAGCCCGGAATTAGGACAAAGTCGTTTCGCCCAGGTGTTTCCGAAACAAAACTTTGCCGCGTTCGTCGAGCAAGGCCAGGCTCTGCGCAGTCTGGTTCGAACGGAGCTGTTCGAAGTCATGGTGGCGGTGGAGCGTCCGGCGACGGTAAGCTCAGCTCGTTAGCTCAGGGGCCCAAAACAGGCCTATAACGTTGCGATTGTGACCGTCTTCCTAGCAGGGCGGAACGTCGGGTCGGAGTGTAACTTCCGCGTAGCCGCGCACCGCTTTCGCATTTCTGCTTGAAGGTTTCCTCGGCCACATGTGGGCTAAGGCTCCCACTGTGGTAAGGCTGAGGTCTCGCAGAAGTAGTCCGCTTCCATTCTGCCTGAGCCCCACCGTCGAATGCTTCGTCATTCGACTGGTATCGCTATGGATCGCCGACGGCCATTGAACTGCCTAAGCCGACTTGGCAAAACCGTACAAAGTTTCAGGATTCTCCACGAGAATGCGGTGGCGGGCCGCCTCGTTGGGTGCCCACTGAGCCAGCAAGTCGAATAGGATAGCGTCGTCCGGCGTATTCGGTTCGTTAGGATGAGGCCAGTTGCTACCCCATACCATTCGCTCCGGCGCGGCTTGGACGTAGGCCTGGCCAACTTTGTTCACATCTGCATACGTAGGCGGACCGTCCTTCGTGTTGCCGGGAATCACCGATAGCTTCACCCAGGTGCGGCCCTTGTCGATCAGTCTCCGAATGAGCGCGAACACTGGATGTTCCGTGCCTATCGGCTCCGGCACGTACCCCATGTGGTCGAACACGATTACGGAAGGAATGCGGTTCCACAAATCCTCGGCTGCGACGATTTGCTCAGCGTCCATGGCGATTTGAACGTGCCAACCCAGCGCGTTCACACGTTTCGACAGCGGCTCGATCATATCGACTGTGGTAGCGGCGATGGTGGCGGGATTGGCACTCAGGGAGAAGCGGATACCGCGAATTCCACCGCGTTCTAGAGTTTTCAGTTCCGCATCCGTGACGGTGGGGTGAATAACGGCAACCCCTCGCGCATTTCTTCCAAGTTGAGCAATGGCGTCGAGAGTGACGCGATTATCGGTGGCGTAGGGTCTTGGCGTTACGACCACATTCCGTGTCGTACCGATTCGCCCCTGAAGTAAGCGGTATTCCGCCACACGCGCACGAGGCACAGTTCCAGGCTGAAGGGGCGCGAAGCGAGCGGGATCATAGACGTGATGGTGGCAGTCGCACGCGAGCGCAGGGGCTTTGAGCTTTGGGAATTCGATGCCGCTGGAATTCGGCACCGCCACTTGTGCCGCACTGACCCCATCAAGCCTTGCGACTGCGCTTAATGCCGCGAAGCTGACGCCCTGGAGGAAGGTGCGCCGTCCGATTTTGGCCTCATTCATCGTGCCCTCTTTCATTTCGCCCGACGCGGGAGCCTCTTGATAGCGAGCCGTAATACCGAGTTGTGCGGCATTCTAGAGCACCTTACTCGGGCAGTGTCAATCGGGCTGTTTCGCCTCGACTCTGTCATCGCGGCGAAGGTGATCCTGTATGGACGGGGCGATGTGTTCCATTTCGAGAACAAGCCGAGGCGCTCTTCCTTCGTGAGACCAGGCAGCGCGAAACCTTGAAACGACTTTTCCCCGCAACCTATTCGCCTGACATTGGGGTCTTCAGCGATGGCAAGGTCGAGGTAATGTTTAAGCTCACAATTTCGCAGGCTCAAAGTCTCGCGAGTTTGCTCAAGGAGCATAGGCTATAGATGCTGGGGGGCGTCCGGTTGTGGGCCGGGTTCCGATGAAGCGCATTTATCAAGCTAAACCTTATTCAGTTCGTAACGTTTGGGGTCGGAGCATCGTCACTACTCAAGATGCTTTTCGCCGTTGGCACGCGTCGCTCCTTCAGAAATTCCGCTGCGCTCAAGTTCGTTTAGTCTATTTGTAGTATTGCCGGAGATGTTGGTGGCCTGTAGTGTTCCGAAGCCGTGAAGAGACGCCGCGAAAAGCGCTCCGGGCGACGTTACCCGGTTCTCTGGAAACTGCAGGGCAGGGGCATTTCGTTCCTGGGATTTCGGCAGGGCGATGAAGAGGCCCTTCAGGGACGAGTCCTAAATATTAACCGCGGCGGGCTTTGCTTGTTGACCGAACAGCCTATCGAAAAGTCTGCTGTCCTGCAGTGCGAAATCTTCCCCGACGGATCGCACGTCGGAATTCCTACGGTTATGGAAGTCCGATGGATGCGACAGAATCCAGATGGGCCCGGCACGAACGTGGGCCTGCGTTTTCTGATCTAGCCTCCTGCACCGATCCGCTTTGAATCAGAAGCACGTTCGTCTCTAATCAAATCAGCTAGGCACCTTCGCTAGCAGCTAATCTTGCTAGGTGTTTAAGGGTAATTGACGCCATTCCTTCCGAAGCGTAAACACGAGCGGATTTCCTCGTATAGACGTTGCTGAAAGCAAATCACAACGGGACGAAATTTAGATGGCGGTAACGCCAGAGATCGAAGCGGTCGAGGATCGTCCAAAGAATGCCGGAGAAGTTGATCCAATCTCAAGGAGGAAGCATGCGCAGGATCAGTCTCGCTGTAGCGATAACAACGATGTTGGCGGCGGTTCCTCTATGGGCTGCGGCGTACAATGCCAGACCCTCGTTTTGCAGCGGTTCAGCAAGTTGGTGTACGTTCTCATTCAGTCCAAAAGGATCGATCATTATAAACGCGTACGGTGGTGGACAAGCCTTCCTGCCTACCGATTTCAAGTGGTCTTACTTTAGAGCTGGTTCCACATCGCACACAGTTACCGACAACGGGCCATGTCCGCCGCCAATGTACAATTGCACGTTGGTTCACGTAACCATTGCGGACTTCACTTTCTTCGACGCCAGCACGGGGACAGAGGTGAGCGTGACCAACGGCGCATATGACGTAGAGGTGTGGTACTGCGGGGGCGGTACCAAGTGTTATAAGCCAGTGGACGGAGGCCTTACGGTGTCGGATTGAGCTCTGGTTATTCTTAAAATAGAAAAGGTGGTGCAAGAGGTGATGCCAGAACGATACCAAGGCACACGCTGGCATGGCGGTGGTCACATCGCCCGTTGGACACCCGTAAGGGTCGTTGGAGGCGGGGAAGAAGTCCTGCGAGGTGAGGGGCTATCGGGAACTTCGGGGAATTGGCGAGGAAACTGAATCCGCACTCGACTCCACAGCAACAGGTGGCGTAGAGTGACTCTTTGCTCTAAGTCAAATAAGACAAACACTTCCCTCAGCATGCAATAGGCATCTTGCAGCGATGCAATACGTGAAAGGCGCATTAACGGAGAAAATGCACCGTGCCTCCCGTACAGCGGCGGGCTTCATCCTGGCGGATACGGAGTGGAAGCCGCTCTACGCCAATGCGGAAGCCAAGAAGATAGTGACCTACCCTGAGGCCCCCCGGCGATTCCAATCGGCATGGGCCCTCATGGGGAAAAGGATCTTTGCTCTGACCGGCAAGCAGAATTCCTCTTTCGCATCTACTTCTCACGTGGAGTTCCTGTCCGGCAGGAGAAAGTACGTCGGCTTGGCCATTCCTCTGGCTAAATGGCGAAGACCACCCGCTGCGGCGGCGGTGGCAGTAGTGCTGGAACGAAGCGGCGCAGCTTCATGGGGTGCTGCTGAGGTGAGCGAGTCTTTTCGACTGACGGAACGCGAACGGGAAGTCGTCGAGCTTTTGATTCAGGGGCTCACCAACAAGGAGATTGCCGGGCGGATGAATATTAGCCCAAATACCGTGAGGGCATTCATCAGGATGGTCATGGGCAAGCTAGGAGTCTCGACACGTTCCGGGATTGTCGGGATCCTGTTTCGCGGCATCTATACTGCAACCGATCCCCGGTCTTGACCCATTCACCCTGAAACTGCTGAGCCTTTTCTCGACGTTCCAGTAGTAGGCCGCTGAAGTTGGTCCGGATACGTAGGCTTTCTAGTCGGTAGCCGATGAAATTAGAAGTGTCCGTGCAAATCGGCTGGCGGGATTTGATGTCAAGCGAGAAAAATTATATGCCGCCACCAACCGGCCCGCTTTCAGTGCGGGCTGAGGAGTCCGACTCCGCCGCCTCCAAGATTTCGTTTTCACGAAATCTTGTCTTGAGCAAGCCCGGATGTTCGGACAACCGAAGGGCACACACCCGGTCAGGGCCAACTCTAGGAGTCTCGGCCTTCCCGGGTAAGGCGTAGCCCAGGCTTCACGCTTTGGACATCTCTATGATCCAGTCTTTCACACTGGGCAGAGCCTTGGGCGTATTCTCTATTTACCCCTCCCTTCCTTGAACGCCCCCGGGCGACACCCGGGCAAGAATCCATTACGAGGCCAGACTCATGTCGCTGAAAATTATGGTCGCCGATGACGAACCGAAGACTACGCACCTGATGAGGTCTCTGGCGACTCCTTTAGGTCATACCGTGCTGCCGTTTGGGGACTATCGAGCCGCCGGGCAAAGGGGGGAGACACAGCGGTTTGACGTGGCCTTTGTGGGCATGCGATTGCCCGAACTCAGCGGACTTGAGTTGGCCCATCGGATCCGCAACTCCAAGCCCAACCGGGAGACCGTCATCGTAATGCTCAGCGCCACGGACGACGTTGCCGGCTTGCGTAAGGCTTTCGGCGAGGGTGCGGACCTGGTTGTCGCTAAGCCTATTTCCGCAGATCGCCTGCGTCGGATGCTGGTGGCCATGGATCTGCCTGAGTGGAAAGGCAAGAGGCACGCAGTCCGGTTGCCTCTTTTTACCGAAGTCAACTGCACGTGGAAGGAGCGGCAGTTTCCCTTGCGCAGCTTGAACATCAGTGAGAGCGGCATGCTGCTTCAACCCGCGATCGACGCAGAGGTGGGCCAGGAAGTCGCGTTGGAGTTCAAGGTTGCAGAGGTTCACGCCTCCCTCAACGCGTCAGCGCGGATCATCCGCAAAGAAGGAACCAGGCACGTGGCCGTGGAATTTATCAGCCTGGCGCCGGAGAATCAAAATGCGATTCAGCTCTACGTCACGGGGCATCTGGAAGTCCGTACGCCCCGAGAGCCGCTAAACCTCGGACCGCGAAGGTTGTTCCGTACTTAGGGCTTCATAGTCGGGACCAGTAAACATGGCCATGAAGTGATCCCAGGACTCGAATCCAGCTTCTCCGCATTTTCCCTAGACTTCCCGGACTCGATCGCCTCTTGTGCCCGCACCCAGGGTTCTCGAGTGTGTTAAGCTGCTGACAAAACGAGAAAGAGGAGGGCCGCCACATGGCAATGGAGCAAAGGATAGCCCGGCGATTTGCAAGACTTCGCTTTGGATTTGGATTCGTGCTGCTCGTCGGCCTACTCACGAGCGCGGCCGTCCTATTCGCGCAGTACCCTTCGCGATCGCAAGTCAGCAAGGACGGCACGGCAGTCTTGCTGGAGGATTATGCGAACCTGCCGGTTTCGAATCCGACGCACGGAGGCTTGGCTTCGCCCGCAATCGACTACAAAGGGCAATTGGGCCGCGTGACTGCCCTGCGCTCGGAGCCGGCGAACGCGCCGCTGGCGGGCTCCCGCTTTTTCGTGGACGATCAGAGTTCCACCATCTATATTCTGGATAAGGCCGCGAAAAAGTTCACGCCGTATCTCAATTTTGCAGAGATATTCCCGAAATTCGCGTCCGACGTAGGCAACACGGCGGGCCTCGTTTCGTTTGCCTTTGGTCCCGCGTACGCGAAAAACGGCAAGTTCTATACCGTGCACACGGAAAAGCCGGATATGGAGGGCTCTGCGACTCCCACGAATGCGCGGCTAGCGACGCTCGATCTCAAGGGAAACTCCACAACTCCAGCGGTGAATCCGCCCGCGGGCCCCTCCCATCTGGAATCCGTGCTCGTGGAATGGACGGATACGAATATTCGCAATTCCACGTTTGAGGGAACGGCGCGCGAAATCTTGCGCACCGGCTACGATCGCAATCACCCCATGGCCGATTTGGTTTTTAACCCGATGGCTAAACCGGGAGACGCCGACTACGGCAATCTCTACATTTCGATTGGCGACGGCGCGGCTGGAGAAACGCCGGGACCTTCGCACACTCTGCCGCAGCGGCTCGACACGTTGGTCGGCAAGATCCTGAGAATTACCCCCGACATCAACTTGCGCCCGAAGGACACGCTGAGCGCCAATGGCCGATACAGAATTCCATCCGCTGGATCGGACCCGAATCCCTTTGTCTCTGTTACCGGCGCTCGCGGCGAGATCTATGCCTACGGTTTGCGCAATCCACACCGCTTGCAATGGGATGTGGAGACGAAAACGCTGATCGCGGATGACATCGGCGTGCACTATTGGGAAGAAGTCGACATCGTCACCAAAGGCGGCAATTACGGTTATGCCGAGCGTGAAGGGAACGAACAGTTTTTTGTAAACGACGCGGGCAAGACGGGCAGCCTCATGAACCCGGCAGTGCCTTTCCCCGAAAAGGATGCCCTCCAGGTGGAGGGCATCAGTGAGCCGGTTGCTCCCCTATATCCGGTCGCCGTCTACAGTCATCGCGAAGGAGATTCGATCGGCAACGGCTTCGTTTACCGCGGGAAGCTGATGCCGCAGCTTCGCGGAAAATATATTTTCAACGACATGACCACGGGCAGGATTTTTTACGCCGATTTCGCGGAGATGATTGCCGCGCACGGAAAACGCGGCCAGCAGGCGCAAATTCATGAGTTGCAGATTATGTACAAAGATCCCGCGGCCGCTGCCAGCCAACCCGCCAAGCGCCGGATGTTCGACATTGTCGCCGAAACCTACGCGCGCAAGGGCGGGATGCCACCCCCGGACCATGTGCTGCCGGGTAACGGCACGGCTACCACTCGTTCGCAAGATCCGGCGCATCCTGAAGCCAAAATGGATCCTGAGGGTGTGACGTACGGCGGGGGGCGCGCGGACATCCGCATGGGTTTAGGGGGCGACGGGGAACTCTACGTCTTGAGCAAGTCTGACGGTATGATCCGAAAATTGACTGCTGTCGTCACGCCGCCTCCGACTTCGAGGCACGGGGCGGCTTCGAAGGAGACCGCGTCGCGCTGACGACTCGCCTGACTAACGCAGTCGTCTACCTGCCAGCGGCCGTCGGACGGTAGCGCCCTTCGCATCGGGGAAATTCTTTGGTACTCTGTAGCGAGTCTGGAGAAACGCCGTAGTTTTCCTGATTTGACTTGACATTGTTGCACCGCCGGTGCTAAACCCCACGCAGATTGGGTTTTTCATGGTGTTTGGATGTGTGTGGTGTGTTTGTTTCTAGAGGTTACGGCGTCACCAGTGTTTTGAACAAAAAAACGATCGCTCGCGGTGATCGGTTCGCGGTGATCGGTCCCAAAATCATCTGACCTTCGGGGGGGTGTCTATGTGCAGTGTTTTGCCAAGGAATCGTCGCGTTTTGGCCTTTCTTTCGTTTGCCCTAGCTGTATCCATTCTATTTGCTACCCAGCTACATGCCCAGGTGGCCGGAGCAACTCTCTCCGGTACAGTCAATGATCCGTCCGGCGCGGTCGTTCCCAATGCCCAGGTGTCTGCCAGGAACACGGCAACGGGCGTGGCCCGAGTGGCCACCACAGATTCTGCCGGTTTTTACTCCATTCCCAATTTGTTGCCGGGCAATTATGAGGTCACCGTTACCGCCCCGGGATTTAGCACGGCTGTTCAATCGAACATAGAACTGGCCGTTGGCGCTCAGCAACAGCTCAATATAGGAATGAAAATTGGGGAAACTACGCAAAAAGTGCAGGTAACCGAGGCGGCTCCGGCTGTGCAGCTCACCTCATCAACGCTCAGTGGCGAAGTGCAGGCGCAAACCGTGCGCGAACTGCCCCTGAACGGCCGCGATTGGACCCAGCTCGCGACCCTTCAGCCAGGGGTCGACAAGATCGAGACCCAGATGAGCTACGACACCTCGGCGCGCGGGAACCGTGGCTTCGGAAGCGAGTACACCATCTCTGGTGGGCGGACGACCTTCAATAACTACCGCATTGACGGGATCAGCGTGGTGGATTACGCGAATGCCGCACCCGGGGACGTGCTCGGCGTTGTGCTCGGGGTGGACGCAATTCAGGAGTTTTCCGTTTTAACGGGCGGCTTTTCAGCGGAATACGGGCGGGCAGCCGGCGGGGTCGTGAACGCCGTAAGCAAATCGGGTACGAACTCGTTCCACGGCGACGTTTACGAATTCCTTAGGAACAGCGCCCTGGATGCGAACGATTTCTTTAGCGTGGGAGCCGGCAACCCCAAGCCGCCATTCAAGCGCAACCAGTTTGGCGGCTCGCTGGGCGGGCCGATCATCAAGGACAAAACTTTCATTTTTGCCGATTACGAGGGGCTGCGCCAGACCAAGGGTATTCCGACTTCCATCACGGTTCTGTCGGACACGGCCCGCGCCGGAATTCTTACAGACAAGGGATCGGGCGGCTGTGCCCCTTGCACCGTCACTCTGAGTCCTTACTCCAAGGCGCTGCTGGCAGCGTATCCACACGCCAATTCCGCGATAAGTAAAGATACCGGCAAATTCGTCTTCGCCGGCGTGCAGGTCGTCCCGGAGAATTTCGGCACCATCCGGCTCGATCACAGGATCAGCGACAAGGATAGCTTGTTCGGGACCTATCTGATCGATAAAGCGGATTACACGCAGCCCGACAAGATGAACCTTATTAATACCAACTCGAGCACCAAGCGGCAGACCGTCTCGATTGAAGAGACCCACACGTTCGGTACTAGTCTAGTGAATGCTGCGCGCGTCGGTTACAACCGGGACTACGTAGTCAACCAATTTAACCTCAGTGCGGTCAATCCCGCGGGTGCCGACCTGGCCCTTGGCAGCACGCTGAACCAGACCGCGCCCCGGTTGACCGTTAAAGGAATTGCCGACGAGTTTGGCGGGGTCAACTCGGGCTCCCACTATCTCCATGCCTGGAATTCCTATCAGTTCTACGACGATGCCAACTGGATCCATGGGGCCCATTCCATCAGAATTGGCGCGGGCGTCGAACGTGAGCTATACAACCCCACCGCGTTTCAAAACCCGGGCGGTCGCTGGAAGTTCCCTAGCATAGCGGATTTCCTGGGCGGCACAAATCCCACCTCTTTCGAGGCGGGCTTGCCGAATACGGTCTCCCCGAGGGAGATGCGCCAGACCATAATCTCGGCGTATGTTCAGGATGACTGGCGCTTCCGTCCCAACCTGACGCTCAACCTTGGCCTGCGCTACGAAATGGCCACCGTGCTACATGACGCGCAGGGCAAGTTCGGAAGCCTGGTAAGTATTCTTGAGCCAAACCCCGCGACCACGGCCGATGCGAACATGCGATGCGGCACCCAGTTCAACGCCGCAACTGCGTTTGGCGTTTCTCCACAGCCGGGCACCAGTTGCGATAGCGTCGGCCCCTATTACAAAAACCCGACGCTGCGGGACTTTGAGCCACGCCTGGGATTTGCCTGGGACCCCTTCCGCAACGGCAAAACCTCATTGCGTGGCAGCTTTGGCGTGTACGACATATTGCCGCTGCCCGGCTATTTCCTGTTGCAGCAGAACCAGGCTGCACCCTTCATGATCTTCAAGAGCACCACCGCTAAGGCCAATCCGGCCCTCACGGTCCCAGGAGCGTTTTCTGCCGGCAACGGACAGACCCTGCTGACAAGCTCCACGAGCAGCCGCCTCGCAGCCTCGACGATTGAGCCCAATCCCAAGCGCAGCTACACGATGCAGTGGAACTTCAACATCCAGCGCCAGCTCGATCCCACCCTCACGTTGACACTCGGATATCTAGGCTCTCGCGGCGTACACCTACTCATGCGTGGGGACGACGGCAATATGACCATCCCGACGCTGACTTCTGCGGGATACCTCTTCCCCGCGGGCGGCGCCCAGCTCAACCAAGCTTTAGGGGTTATTCGTTACGTCTATTGGAACACTTCGTCCAATTACAATGGAATGCACGTAAATCTGGAGAAGAGGTTCAGCCACGGCTTCCAGGCGCAATTCGCCTATACGTATGGTAAGTCGCTGGATGATGACTCGCAGACGATCGCTGGCGATACCTTCGGCAACGGTCTTAACTCGCCGCCATGGATGATCCCCAAAGCGTTCTACGGCCCATCAGACTACGACGTTAAGCACGCCATATCGATTAACGGCTTATGGGAGCTTCCAGCGCCCAAATCGCTGGGGAGTTTCGCTAACACGGCCTTGGGCGGATGGGAACTGGGCGGGATTTTCAGCATCAACAGCGGGGTGCCGACCACCCCGATCATCGCGGACGATCCTCTGGGCCTGGGGAATACAGGCGCCGACCAGTTCGGCCTTCCGAATATCATTGCGGGATGCAATCCCGTAAACCCGAACTGGAAAGCGGACAACCTCCAGTACATCAACGTCCAGCCCAACAGTGCGGGCGGTGTTGGATGCTTCACGCTACCTCAGGCCACTCCCGCGATCGCTGCTCAGTGCCAAACATTCGGCTTCGGTTCTAAGAGTAACCCGCTGGGCATTCCGGGCACTTGTGCAAATCTACTAGGTAATGTCAGCCGCAATAGTATTTACGGGCCGCGACTGGTGAACCTCGATTTCTCGGTTCTCAAGAACTTCCCAGTGAAGCGAATCTCGGAAGTGTTCAACATTCAGTTCCGGGCCGAGATGTTCAATATCTTGAACCAGGTTAGCTTCGTGCCACCCCAGCCGGGCAGCGGCGACGGCAACGCTGCGATTTTTGGCTCTGACGGGTCCCCGAGCGGAGGCAGCGTTGGTCAGTTGCAGGAGTACGCGACGGCGACGCCCTCGAGGGAAATTCAGTTTGCCTTGAAGTTTGTCTGGTAACGTAAGGCGCTGCCCCAGACGCCGTTGCACTTTGACTGTGAGCCCACGGGCAGGAGATCCCGCGGGCTCAACAGGTGCGGCGAGTCGCCACATTTGATAAGCTCCACTCGGCTGGACGGAAACGGCGGACGGTCGGTTCATGAATCGTTCCAGTGCCAAATCAGGTGCGAAAAGAAAATTTAGGAGGTCTGCTATGCCTTGGAGATCGAGCCTCAGAATTGCAGTCGGGCTATTAGGAGTTCTTTTTACAGCGACGCTCCTGTGGTCGCAGGCGCAAGCTCCTGAAATTACGGCTGTACGCGCCGGCCGATTGTTTGATCCTAAATCAGGCCAGATGTCGAACAACGAAGTGGTTCTCATACAAGGCGAGAAAATTACACAGGTCGGTCCCACGGCAAGCGTGACGATACCGGCGGGCGCGAGGGTGATCGACCTGAGCCGCGCGACCGTGCTACCGGGATTGATTGATGGCCACGTCCACCTCACCGACGCCGTCGGAAATATGCAGCACCAGATGATGGTGGCGTTTCATTGGGCGACGGCGAGTTTGAACGCGGGGTACACAACGTTAGTCGTCCAGGGATCGCATGGCGGCGGTTTTGCGGACGTGGAATTGAAGCGAGCGATCGAGAGCGGCTTGGTCACCGGCCCGCGCATTTTGCCCGCTGGGCCCCTTTTGGATCCCACAATGGCCGGAAATGCTTATTTCCCACTCGAGTTCAAGCCTCTTGAACAAGACATCGTCGCGAATGGAGCAGGCGCGCTGCGCGCGGGTGTGCGCGAACTGGCACATTACGGCGCGGATCACGTGAAGATCACCACTACGGGACGCTTTTACTTCAAGCCGAACGGCGAAATGGTGAACACGCCCACGCTCACGCTGGACGAGATGAAGGCGGTGGTGGACGAAGCGCACCGGCAGGGAATGTTCATTGCCTCGCACACTTATGGTGGCGAGGGCTTGAGAGTCACGATTGAAGCTGGCGTGGACGACATCCAGCATGGCACCGCTGCGACGGATGATGACATCAAGACGTTGGTCCAAAAACACCTGCCCATTACGACCACCATTCTGGACCATCGGCAGGACGAGCCTGAAGATCTGAAACAATGGGCGCCCTATAGCCGCTGGAGACTGGTCGAGCAGACTTGGAAGAAAATGCTTGCCGCGGGCGTTATCCTTGGCTGGGGAAGCGGGGCCGCGCCGCCGCCTGGAAGGGTCTACAACACGGCCTGCAACTGTTCCCATGGCGTGCAAGGGGAGATGTTTCCGATCTTCGTCCGCTGGGGCGCCACTCCTCTATACACGCTGCGCATGGCAACAACTGTGAATGCCGAGATCATTCACAAGCAAGACACCCTCGGCACGATTGAAAAAGGCAAGTTCGCCGATCTCATCGCCGTTTCCGGAGACCCGCTTCAGGATATTACGGAGATGCAACGCGTCAAATTTGTCATGAAAGGCGGCGTGGTAGTGCGAGACGATTTCGCTGCTCAGAATGGCGGGGCGCTGCGGAGCGAAAAATAAGCCATTTCTAACTCGACGCGAAAGCTCGTGTCAGGAAAATGTTTCACGTGAAACACTGTTCGAACGATGTTTTGCGTTCGGGCCTTTGCAAAGAGCTTCCGCCGGAACGGCTGATCTCTGGGGATGCAGCCGAATAACATGAGGTGATAGCGGCACGGACGGCGAGCCGAAGTTGACCCGTCCTGTCACTTTATCGCTATTGTTTTTTTCCCTCTGTGCGGCTCGCCTCGCCAGGCCTCTGCCACGGCTCTATACTCCCGTTCCAAGTCGTGTGACACGCGAATCTCGCCCTCACGCACAAACCGCTCATGGTTCTCTTCGAGCTCGGCAGGAACATACAGGTAGTTGGCGGTAAGCCCGAACGAAGCCTGCAAACCATACGGCCGCAGGTTTCCAAACGCGTGGATGCGCTCGAGACGTGCGCCATTCGAGAGGTGAAAAGTCGCCACCGGATCGTAAAGCCTTCCGTTCTGATGCACTTGTGTGAGGTAGGCAAGTGCGATGCGCTCGAGGGGTTTGGCAAGGACGTCTCGATTAACGACAGGCTGCTTGAGCATGGCAAACAAAGTCTCGACGGGTTCACGCCTCGCGCCCCCGGCGGCCAGTGTGAGGGAATAATCGGCAAGCAAGCGCGAGAGGCGCTCACGTGTGAAACCATGTTCATCCGCTTGATTCTGCAATGCTCGTGATAGGTTGGGAAGCGGCGAGAGCGTGCCGTAGGTTTTGATATTTGAGAATTCTGCGGCGAGATCGGTCACGACCTGTTTGATCAGAAAATTCCCGAAGGCGATGCCTCGCAGGCCCTTCAGGCAGTTACTGATGGAATAAAATATCGCGGTGTCTGCCTGTTCCGGCGGGAGCACAGGCGCCCGGATATCCAATAGAGGCGCTAGATCGCCGGTCAGGCCCTTCGTCAATGCGACTTCCACAAAGATGATCGGCTCCTCGATTAGCGCCGGATGGAAGAACGCAAAACATCGTCGATCTGCTTCGAGGCGGCGGCGCAAATCCGGCCATCCGTTGATCTCATGCACCGATTCGTAAGCCATGAGCTTTTCCAGCGTCAAAGCCGAGGTATGCCAGGTAATTCGCTCCATGCGTAAGAACCCGCGATTAAACCAGGACCTGAAAAGATGTTTGAGATCGGCATCGAGCGGCTGGAGATCCGTGCCATCCGTCGCTAATTCCAGCAGGTGTCCTCGCATAGCCACTAACGTTTCAGTTCCGTGGGCCGCTGTGTTGATGCGGCGCAGCAACTCCTGCCGTGGCGGCTCCACAGCGGCGGAAAGCGCCGTGAAATTGGCCGCGCTGGGCAGTCGTTTGTAGGCCGCTGCTGCGTTAAGGACCGCAGTATCGTCGGGCCCAAATCTTCGGCAAAGCATTTCAAAAAAGTTGCGCCGCTCCCCTGAGTTCATCGCGTTGTAAGCTTTAATGATTTCCTGGGCCAGCACGGTCTGTGAAGCTTCGCCCCGTTCCGAGAGCAAATGATGGCAGAGAAAATCCATATCGGTGCCACGCCGTTCGCGCAGCAGCCGGAGTAAATTGCTCAGGAAGCTAGGCATCTTAGGAGAATTATAGCCCGATCGGTAAATGAACCGCTGGCTCGGGGAATGTGATCAAGGCCCTTGCGTCGCGGGTAGAGCAATAATAGAGAGAGCACTGAGAGCGATCCATTGCGCCGCCCGCTCTATCTTGAGGGCGGCAGTCCGGCGGCGACTTAGACTGATAAGACCAGCGGAATCAGGTGGGTTTCAGTACCGGGCCCGGAGCCTCACGAGCGGCGAAAGCTGAACCAGCTTTCCTAATATAAGCAAAGCTTTTCCCTTAAGGCAGTTCCTGGTTGCGAATTCCCAGAACATATCGTCGAGAAATCTGCAGCTCATTGATGACGCGAAACTTAAGATATCCCTAGGTATCCAACCCAGTCCCCCAACTGCGGCACCGCGCCGCTAAAGTTTGGTGTTCCATGTGCTTTGCATTCTGGGGGCGAGCCTGAGTTGTTTGCTCCGTGAAGAGTTTGCAAAGTGGCGCTGGCCGGTACACACAGAGTTCCGCTTACCCTTCGGATGGAGGGCCTCCCGCCGGAGGAAGTGATATTTGGCCGTTCGGCCGTCATGCAGGAGTTGCGTCAAAGGGTCCAAAAATTTGCCGTCGCGAGTGTGCCGCTCCTGATTCAGGGCGAAAGTGGTACGGGCAAGGTAGTTTTGGCACGTTACATCCATTCGCGGTCAAGTGTCGCTGCCGGCCCGTTTGTTAGTGTCAATTGTGCTGCCATTCCCGGCAGTCTGCTGGAGAGCGAACTCTTCGGCTATGAAAAGGGGGCCTTTACCGGTGCCTACGTAAGCAAGCCAGGCCGCGTTGAGATGGCCCATACGGGTACCCTTTTCCTGGATGGGATCGACGAAATTGATCTGCCGCTTCAGGCTAAGCTGCTCCAACTCCTGCAGGATACGCAATTCTCCCGGATCGGCGGCGGAGAAGACATTACCGTGCAGATC
>Ga0066691_10000185_pt1 | contig 17903 bp, 19 predicted proteins | sample GraSoiAngelo_140_FD_66671 | JGI IMG/M metagenome (GOLD analysis project Ga0066691, IMG submission 66671) | Grasslands soil microbial communities from the Angelo Coastal Reserve, California, USA - 14_0929_12_30cm | ecosystem: Environmental > Terrestrial > Soil > Grasslands | place: USA... | reverse complement strand
GATCCTTCTCGTCTATTTGCCGAGATTCGTCGCATCGCCAAACCTGATGCCGCCATCCTCTTGCGCGACCTGCGCCGGCCGTCCCGATTTCGCTTTCCTCTTCATGTGCGCTGGTATGGCCGCCATTACGAAGGGCTGATGTACAAGCTTTACTGCGATTCCGTTCGCGCGGCCTACACGCGCGCAGAGCTTTCGGCGATGTTGCGCGCGGCGGATATCTTCGGCGCTCGCCTGTTTACGCACCGCTCCACTCATCTCGGCATCGAGCGGCGCGTCCGTGCGGTTAACTGATCGCCGACTGATTTCGTTTCACTTCCCGCGAGCGCCTCGCGTCTTTCGGAGCTCGCGCTTCATGAACCTCGCAAGCTCCTGCCGCGCTTGCTCGGCGATAGCACTCGGTAGTCCTCGCTCCAGAGCGCATTCGCAGTATCGGCGGGCCCTTGCATGCTGGCCGCGCCTGCCAAGGAATCGCGAGATACCGTACCATTCGAGCGCGCGATGTTCGTCTTTCGACACGGCGTCGTGGTGTGTGCAAAGGATCTGCAAAATCCGGACCGCCAGCGCGGCCAACCCTCTCAGGTCCATGCGATTATGGCGAAAAACGCCCTCCAGCCCGTGGGCCTTCCCGCATACGTAGTCAAAATAAATTCCGGGAATCATCGCGGAGTCGATGTCCTCGCGTCGCGACCAGCCCAGCGATTCGGCGCCCAGAACGTGCTCCTCCAGATGGCCGAGCTTCACACTGCCGATTTGTAGTTTCCAGATTTCCCGTGCCGGATGGATAAAATCGAGGTGTGCGTCTAGAACGGGAACGTTAATCGCTCGCGTCATCTGAAACCGGCTCACCAGCAACGGCCAGTCGAAGCTCTTTCCGTTGAACGTAACCAGCACAGGGCGTTTCCGCAGTCGTCGCGCAAGTTCGAGCAGGATCGAATATTCCTCGGCGGCATCGCGCATAAAAAACTGCTCGATTTGGATGCCGCCCGAGTCCCACCAAGCCAACCCGATCAGGAATGCCAGATTTCCTGCGCCTCCTATAAATCCTGTCGCTTCGATATCGAGAAAGAGCCATTTCTCAGGATTGGGCGCGTGTGTTGCGCGGAAGGGCTTGCCTGGGGTCCGGGATGCGAGCAGAAGCTTCACGGTTTGCGCATCTGGTTCGTACATACCAGGAGTCGCATACCACTGGCGCGCCGCGACATATTCGCCGAAGGGATTGCTCGCGATCTCCGCGCCCACAGCGGCCCAGGAAAGGGCAAGCTCTTCCACCGAAGCATCCGGCAAAGGTTCGCGTTGCCAAGCTGACGAGAGCCGTGTTTCGGAAAGTGCTGCCATCTCGAGCCAAACACGGGGCGACAAACGGCTTCGCCTGCGACTGTAACACGTCTTCGCGAGCAACGGCAACGCCTTATCGGAAAAGCAGCAACCCCGAATCAATAATGGAAGCGATAGCGCACCTCGCCGTAGACCTGGCGCGGATTGTTGAAGTGAAACCCGCCGAACGTGTTGCTGTTGTCGATGAGCAAATGACGATTCGTGACGTTTAGGGCGTTCACGGACACCGAGAGGTGCTCTCCCAGCAATTCCCCTGCGGCTAGATCGACCGTCGTGTGACCGGGAAGGTAATCCGGCGGGGCTGCGCCATTATGAAATCCCGATCCGTAGTAGACGTTCCCCGAGAGGAAGGCTCTCCGAGGAAGCGTCACATCGAAGCCAGCATTCAACGTATTTCTTTGGTCATGATCGAGCGGCGAATAATCGGGCTGAAAGGAGAAATTACTGAGTCCGCCGGTGACAGCTCCCTTGAATTCCGCGATCTGGTTTGAATATGCCAGGTGCACTTGGCCGCGCTGCCACAGCCGAGGAGACCGCAGCGTTAATTCCCAGCCGCGGATCAAGGCGTCCTGCGTCGTGAGGGGAAAGAAAATATTCGTCGAGACTACGTTCCCAGCGAAGCCGTAGTTCACATTACCGTGATCCAGGAAATTGTGGCTGCGCGTGTGAAAGGTATCAATATCAACGGCCCATGCCTTATATGGAATGGTCACACCGGACTGATACTCGGTGTCCCGCTCGCCGTGCAGTGGAATGAATTGCTGGGGGTTCGCCAAATCATTCGGAGTGTTCACGATTGCAAGTAATGGACCTCCGACGGTGGCCAAGGGCGGCGGTTGGTAGAATTGGCCGTAGAAGCCTCGAAAGACCCAGTTGATGCGCGGTATCCGGAGCGCAACTCCAGCGCGCGGACTGGTTGGATCTTCTGTAAGTGCTAGGGAAGAGAAGTGCGTCTGGCGAACGCCGCCGCTCAGGGTCAACCAGGAGGTCATCGAGAATTTGTCTTCCACGAACACCGCCTCCGTGTCTCCCGTGACAATCTCGCGATCCGCGATGGGCGAATTAGCCCCATCATTGAACAACACGCCGAAGAGTTGATTGTCGTGTTGCCAGAACCCGTACAAGCCCACTTGAAAGCTGTTTCGAGCTAGGGTGGCGCCGAGCGTGGTTTGGGCGCCGACGTAAGCGGAACCTCGGTGATCGGTGATGGCGTTGGGGAAATCAAATGATGCACTATCGTAGTTTGCGCCATTAAAGTGATAGAAAGGCGAGACGGTCAAGAGTCCGTTGTGCGTAAACGTCCGAACCCAGGAGAAGTTCACGTAGCCATCGCTTTCCTGCTGGCGATCCACCTGGATCACGCCGTTGGCGATGTCTGCTGGATCGACCGGCATCTGGTAGAAATCCCTACGGAGGGAACCCACCAAGCGCAACTGATCTTTCGGGTCCGCATTGAAGATCAGCGAGCCGAATCCCCCGAATCCGTTACCAGCGTCGTGCACGATTTCCGATACCGGCGTCTCCAGGCCTAGATTGCTTCGATTTCCATTCAGGCTTCCGTAGTAGGCCAGCCGCTGGCTATGCCCGCCACAGTTAACCTGATCATTTGTTTGATAGAAACTTCCATAACTGAGAGTGAGATCGCACTCACGGTCGCGCTCGAAACCGGTTCGGGGGACTACGTTGAAGACCCCGTAAGTGCGGTCACCGTACTCGGCGTCGTAGCTGCCTCGCTGCACTTCGACATAGTCGATGTCTTTGGGGTCAACCTGGGGGCCCACATTGCTGGCGATGTTCGTGTTGGGAACTGGTACGCCGTCGATGAGCCAGCTGTACTGATGTCCCCCCCGAATGTGAAGCATGTCGTGGACCATGTACGCCCCTGGCACGTAGTCCGTGATCATCGCCAGGTTGTTAGTCTGGTCGGCGCCCGGCGTGAGCTGAATGTCCTGGCGGCTCAGCATGGTTGTGGGCGTCACGCTGTCCGCGGGGGCACTTACCGCTTCTCCCCTGACAACGGTCTTCGTTGTCACGCCGGCCAGCGTCAGCTCGAAATGAAGAACCGGACTGGCATCAGACTTCACGATCAGCGCCTGTTCCTGCTGCTGGAATCCTTCCAGCGTGACCGTAGCCGTGTAGTTGCCGATGGGCACGGCGGCGAACTCAAATTCTCCACTCTCATTTGTTTTCTGAACTTGCATCCAGTCGGAATCCTGCGCTTTCAGCGTGACCGTTGCGCCTGGAATGGGCAGGTGCTGCGAATCATGAACCACGCCCCGCACCGTGCCGAAAATTGTGGCTTGAAGCGCGGCCAATTCCAGCAAACAGAAAACAACTACAGCAAATCTCACCGTGCGCATAGACCCCCTTGAGTAGCCGGCGCGCCCTCGTCAGGATGGGCGAATAGAGAATGAGTTGTCGGGTCCGGCTTCGCTACGCGGTCACTGGCAAGCGGGGTGGAGGAGACTCAACGCGTCGTTCCACGTTGGGCAAGAAATTTGATAAGAAAGCGATTGCGGGTTCGCTCCGCGCATCGTCATGCAAAATCAAAGGAGCGAGCAGCACAAAAATAATCGCGGCCGTGTAGTGGGCCGCGGCTTGCACGGGGCAGGGTTTCAGCGCCGCGCTCGAGCCGTTTGTACCCATATCGCAGTTCGCGGCCTGACGTTGCTCAGCATGCATGGGACACATGATTCCATTGCAGCAATCGAGCGCCAATGAGATAGCATCAAGCCCACTCGGCACTATTGTCACCGCGAGCGCCAAAGTTCCCAGAACTGCGATAATCCTTCGCGCCATATCCCTTCGTTATGCTAATCCTTCGGCGAAATCGATGCAATGCCGTCGTGCCATTGGCGCATTACTCGCCTGTGGACTTGACAGGCGCCCGCATCACCGATATAGAAAACGCATGGCTCAGTCTTTTCTTGTCTTCGACTTCGGTTCTGACGAGGAATTAGCACAGCAGGCACGGCACCGGGTGGATGGCTGGAAGCAGGGTTTCCGGCTCGATAAGAAGCTCTTGCTGAAATTCGACCGCAGCGAGCCGCCTGAAGGAGAAGGGGAAGCTCAAGGAGAAGTGAAAGCCAGCGCAAAATCCCGCCGCAAAAAGCCGGCCGACACCTCCGCAAACGAAAATATCCAGCTGATTGTTCGGCTGGATTTCTCGGATCACGAGCGCCTTTCTCATCAGAGATGGCTCGAGCGCATTCCCGCCGAAGCTCCCTTTAAGGGCACGCAGTCAAAGATCATCCGGCAGAATGACGCGGAATTTGCGGGGACCGCGGAGCGATTCGATTCTTTGCCTTGAAGTCTCGCGCGCCGAGAGGTTTGTGACTCGCGGCCTAGGTCGCGGAGGCCCGCGATCTAGGGTTTAGTTCCAATATGATCTCGTGTAACCGCCCGAATGTCAGGAGTTGCGCATCAGTTATAATGAAGTTTCGGCGGAGGCCCTTCGCCGACCAGAGGTGAAGCTGCATGGCCGTGCAAGCGCACCCTAAGACCAGCACCCTCCTATCTCACAGCTACCACGGGCTCCAAGCCAGCGATCTCATTCGAATGTACCGGCTGATGTACTGCTCTCGGCGCCTGGACGACCGTGAAATCCAACTCAAGCGCCAGCACAAGATCTATTTCCAAATCAGTGGAGCGGGGCACGAAGCAGTGTTGGTGGCGGCCGGACAGGTTCTGCGGCCCGGCCATGATTGGTTCTTTGCCTATTACCGCGATCAGGCCCTTTGTTTGAGTCTCGGGCTCACGCTTCAGGAGATGCTTCTGCAAGCCGTCGGCGCGAAGGAGGATCCCTCCTCCGGCGGCCATCAAATGCCCTCGCATTGGGGCAAGCCCGAGCTGAATATCGTTACCCGTTCGTCCACGGCCGGGATGCAATGGCTGCAGGCTGTGGGCGCGGCCGAGGCCTCGATCTATTTTGAACGGCATCCGCAGGCGATCGATCAGGCTGAGCACGCTCCCTTAGGAGCATCGGTGCGGCACAGTTCGGATGAAATCGTTTACGTGTCCGGCGGAGATGGCATGACCAGTCAGGGAGAATTCTTCGAAGCCCTGAACGCGGCATCCCTGCAGCGCTTGCCCGTGCTTTTTCTGGTCGAAGACAACGGCTACGCCATTTCTGTGCCGGTCGAAGCGCAGACCGCGGGCGCCAGCATCTCGAGACTCGTTCGGGACTACCCGAGCTTGCACGTCGCGGAATGCGACGGAACCGATCCGCTGGTGAGTTATGACGTCTTGAGGCGGGCCACGGAATATTGCCGCGCGCGCAAAGGACCCGCCCTCGTTCATGCGCACGTGACACGCCCTTATTCGCATTCGCTCTCGGATGACGAGAAACTCTACAAGACTTCCGAAGAGCGCGAAGAGGAGGCCCATCGCGATCCGATCCCCAAGTTCGGCCTACTTCTGGTGCGTGAAGGCATTCTGGACGAGCAAGAGTTGGAACGGCTCGAGGCGGACGTGGACCGCGAAATTCTGGAAGCCACGGATTTCGCGCTTGCGGCCGAGTTGCCGCCCGAAAGATCGATCCTGCAATGGGTGTATTCTCCCGACGTCGATCCCTCGTCTTCTCGATTCGAGTCAGAACCGAAATACGCCGGCGAACCGAAAACCAAGCTGAAAATGATTCCCGCCACTCTAGCCGACGAGATGGAACGCGACGCGCGAATTTTGGTTTTTGGCGAGGACGTGGCCGATTGCAGCCGCGAAGAACATCTGTCGCAGGTCAAGGGCAAGGGCGGGGTCTTTAAAGCCACGGCCGGCCTGCAACGCCGTTTCGGATCGGACCGCGTTTTCAATACGCCCCTCGCGGAAGCGGCCATCGTAGGCCGCGCTATCGGCATGGCTGTGCGCGGTCTGAAGCCTGTCGCTGAAATACAGTTTTTCGATTACATCTGGCCGGCAATGATGCAGATTCGCGATGAACTGATTGTGACCCGTTGGCGCTCGGCCGGTCGCTTCAAGGCTCCGGCGGTGATTCGCGCGGCCATTGGCGGTTACCTGACCGGGGGCGGGCCCTACCACAGCCAATCCGGCGAGGTCATCTTCACGCATTTGCCTGGGCTTCGAGTGGTCATGCCTTCAACCGCGCTCGAACTTTGCGGCCTCTTGCGCACAGCGATCCGTTGCGACGACCCCGTGCTGTTCCTGGAACACAAGCACCTCTACCGCCAGCCCTATAATCGTTCGCCCTATCCCGGTCCCGATTTTACGATCCCTTTCGGCAAAGCACGCGTGGTTCGGGAAGGCGCTGACGTTAGCGTAATCACTTATGGCGCCTTGGTGCATCGTGCGGAAGTGGCTGCCGCCGAACTGCAGCACGAGAGTATTGCGCTCGAGATTCTGGACCTTAGATCGCTATCTCCTTACGATTGGGAAGCCATTGTCCGCACGGTGACCAAGACGAACCGCGTGATCGTTGCCTACGAGGACATGCGTTCCTGGGGTTATGGAGCTGAAATCGCGGCGCGCATCGGCGAGGAACTCTTCGATGAGTTGGACGCCCCGGTGCGCCGTGTTGCCTCCATGGATAGCTTCTGCGCTTATCAGCCGCAGCTCGAAGAGAAAATACTGCCACAGAGCCGGGATATTGTCAGCGCGGCGCGCGAATTGGCTGCTTTTTGACCCGCCTCCGTAACATCTCGTATTTTCGAATCTCCTTTGCTGGCTAAAGCTCCCTCACGATTCGAAGAGCGTTTCACCTGGAAGATTTCTTAGATCTGACAATAGGTATTCGAGATGTGGCGCTCTGCGCCTCTAAGCCTTGGCTCTCGCTTTGCCACCACGTTCAAACGTCGCTCCATCCACGGAAAGTATCCCGGCTCCCACTGTGAACAGCGCAAAACAGGCCACCCCAAGCATTAACGGCAGGCCATATCCTTCTACGTCGTAAATTCCCGAATGCGGTAAGCTGACTCTCCAAACCGCGATGGCCATTTGGATAGCTAGCAGCAGGCCGACAACCCTGGTGAGCAATCCCAGAACGAGTAGCACACCTCCAAAGAGTTCCAATGAGCCTGCAATGTAGGCAAAGTACGATGGGAAGCCCTGTTTGGGGAACCACGCCAGCCATTTCCCGGGCGCCCCAAAAAGCTTATCGTAGCCTGTAGACAGGAAGATTGCGGCGACTCCCACCCGTAGCACGAGCAAACCCAGCGGCTTCAGTTTGTCCAGAATTTGCATGTCATTGCCCTCTGTGCACAGATTGTAGCAAAGCCCATCTTTCATGACGGGGATGCGTCGCATTGATCGTCTGGACTTCAGTTCTGGCGCCGAGAGTCGGCCGCCTCAAACGCCACGAAGAAAGCACTGCCGTGAGGGATCGTGTAGAATTCATTGCTGTGCGCTTTAGACCAAGGATGGCCGCGACGCCGTCAGCAGCGACTCGAAATTCGGCACCAAACGTCCACTCTTTGCCAGTGAGCGGCCGATGAGTCAGCGGCGCAGGCTTCTAATCTTCATTCTCGTCGCTCTTATTGGTGGAGTTTGGTGGGCGCGCCGGCATCCCGCGCATTACCCGGACGCCTACATCGCCGATCGAAGCGCCACGCTTTGGAGCGCGACCGCGCAGGTCCGTCGGCAGGTCGCGACTTTGGGCTATGGCGAGAGGGTCAGCGTTCTGGGGCGTGCGGGTGAATTGATGGAAGTGCGGGCGGCAGACGGGACTCAAGGTTGGGTTGATAGCCGCTTGCTGATGGCCCCGGCGCTTTGGAGTCGGGTGGGCCAACTCATTTCCGATGCCCGCAATATGCCTGTCCAAGCGAAGGGACACACGCGGACCATCAGCAACGTACACATTGATCCCGGCCGGGATTCACCCCGTATTTTTCAATTTGGACGCAACGTGCCGTTAGTCGTCCTGCGGCGGCACGTAACTGCCGCGCCTTCGTCCGGCGGCGAAGGGGGACGTGGCGGCGAAGAACCAGCGTCACCCGCCGAGGAGAAATCCGATCTGGAGGATTGGGCGCTGGTCCTATACTCCTCCGTCAGTACGGGTTCGAAATCAGCCTCCGCTAGAGCCCAGCCTGATGCTGGGCCAGCCTTCCCCATTGCGGGCTGGGTCCTTTCGCGATTCGTTGAACTCGATCCTCCGCCTCCGATTGGCGATTATGTCGGTGCCGCTGGCCGGCGGGTGGTAGCCTGGGTCCAACTCGATACCGTTCCCGATCCCGCCGGTGAGAAGCCCCAATATGTGGTTGCGGCTGCCAAAGGCGGAGAAGGACAGCCTTGCGATTTCACCTCCATTCGCGTCTACACCTGGGGCGCCCAGCGCAGGCAATACGAGACCTCGTTCGCCGACAACCGCGTCTGCGGCCGGCTTCCCGTGCGCGTCAGCCAGACTCCGGCTGGTCCTGAGTTCCGATTTAATGACGACAGAAGTGCCGAGCACGCTTACCGCTTGGTGCAAACGGTGGTACACCGCCTCACGCCGCCTGGCGCGGCCCGAAAGCCAAAATAATTGCAAATTCTTCCGGCCGATCGTGCCGGTTTCGCACGGGACATTGCATTTCCCTGCTTGCGCAAGGCGTCATTATGCTAATTTTGGTGCGGGTATCATTCATCCGACTTGCGTCGCGTCACACTACATTCACGCCGCTGCCTTGGGTTTTGGATTATCCTGAGCGCCATTTCCTCCGTAATTTCTGGCTGTTCGCGCGCGCACTCTCAAGCGGCAACCACACCAAAACCCCCGCCAATCGAATTCGTCCAGCAATGGGGCATTCGCGGCTCGCACCCTGGCCAATTTGAAAACCCCGTCGGCCCTGCCCTGGATCCGGTCGGCCGCGTATATTTTGCCGATCGCGCGACCAGCTTTGTACAGAAGTTTGAAGCCGCCGGAATACCTTTGCTCTGCTTTGAGCATCCCGCCGCCCGCACCGCTAATGCTATTGCGGTGGATTCCGGAGGAGCGATTTACGTTGCGAATTCGCGCATGGGCATGATCCAGTTGTTTTTCCCTGAAGGTGACCCGTTGCGCGCGTTGCGCATTGCTCCGCAGCGCAATTACGAGGGCCCATTCATCTTCAGCATTGATACGGATGGCAGGATTTACGTCCCTGACCCTGCGGGCGGAAGAGTGCAGGTCTTCAACAGCCGGGGACTCCTTCTGCGGATTTGGAGGATTCTGCCCGACGCCTCAGAGAGGGCCGCGCATCCCTTTGCCGCCGTGGCGGATAATGACCGCGCGGTATATGTCGGAGATGCCGCCGCCGGCCGCATTCTCAAGTTCACTCGCGATGGCGTGCAGAGCGCAGGATTCAAACCGCCGGATTCCGGAGATGTTTCCCACTTGCTGGGGCTGGCCGCTGCTGCTAAGCACGTGTTCGCCCTGCGAGGCTTTCCGGTGCGGCTGGAGGTTTGGAGTGAAGATGGTCGCCGCGAATTGATCGATACGCTGGGAGACCGGCTTTCTGCGGTAGAATCCGCAGCCTACCTTGCTGCCGATGCAGCCGGTAATTTGATTGTGCTTGATCCCGAGGCGCGCCGCATACTTCGCTTCCGCGCCCATTTGGATCTTCCCTGAGACGGGTGCCGCAATGCCTTTGCTACTGACGGAGCAAGACGTTCGTGCGCTGCTCGATATGCCTGCGGCCATCAGAGGCGTCGAGGAATCGCTGCTGCGGCAAGCTGCAGGCGACGGCTGGACTCATCCCCGGCGCCGCTTGGCTTTGCCCGAGCGCGTGTTCCTGAATTATATGTTCGCAGCCGATCAGAAAGCTGGCTGGATGGGCGCAAAGCTTTACTCCGTCGCGCATGGCGTCGCTCGTTTTGTGGTGCTGCTCTATCGCGCCGATAGCGGCGAATTGGTGGCTCTGATCGAAGCCGATTATCTCGGGCAAGTGCGCACCGGAGCCGCCAGCGCCGTAGCGACGAAATATATGGCGCGTCCGGAGGCGCGTGTCCTCGGAATTATCGGCACCGGTACGCAGGCGCGCACGCAGCTCTCCGCGGTCGGCCAAGTGCGTGAACTCGAGAGCATCCGCGCTTTCGGCCGCGACCGCACGCGGCTCGAGAAGTACTGCCGAGAAATGACCGACAGTCTGGGCAAGCCGGTTACCCCGGCGACATCGGCGGAAGAGACCGTGCGGGAAGCCGATATCCTGATCACCGCGACCACGGCCATGAACCCTATCGTTTCAGGCGCCTGGCTCGGCCCGGGCACTCACATCAATGCCATAGGCGCAAATTTTGCACAGAAACGAGAACTCGAAACTGATGCCGTGGACCGCGCCGCCATCATTGCCGTCGATTCGATTCAGCAGGCCAATATCGAATCGGGCGATCTGATTCAGGCTTTCGGTGACGATAATTCGCGCTGGCAGCAGGTGCGTGAGCTCTGTGAGATTGTGGCCGGAAAGCGGCCAGGGCGAAAGAATCCGGAGCAGATCACGCTTTTCAAATCAAACGGAATTGCCTCTTGGGACTTGGCGGTCGGGGCTCGTGTTTTCGAGCGCGCCGAAAAGGAAGGTCTCGGCCGGAAAATCGAATTTGGCGGCCACAGATAAATCCCAGGGTGAAGACTGACGTTAGGCGTTTGGTCTGCGTCCCAGCCGCTTGATCAAAGCCTGGTGCAATCTTTCCCGGACGTCGTTGGGAAGGGCGAGCGGCTGGGTATTGTAATAGATTTCAATCGTCTTACGGGTCGTATCCACGATGAGCCGGCAGTCCTTACAGCGCTCCAGGTGGCGCTCGATATCGCCCAGAAGTTCTGGTGTGAGCTCGCCATCCAGATAGGCAGAGATTTCGCGAATCAGTCCCTGGCAGTTCACGCCTGCTGCCTCTGTCCAAAGTATCGGGTGAGTCTTTCCCTCAGTCTCAATCGGGCCCGCAGCAGCCTTGATTTTACCGCAGGCACGGAAATCCCCAGTGCATCGGCCGTCTCCTCGGTCGAGAGCTGCTCCACATCGCGGAGCACAAAAACGGTGCGAAAGATCGGTTCGAGCTCGGCGATAGCATTGTTCAGGATCGAGTTTAGCTCCGTAACCTGATAACGCTGCTCCGGCGTCGGACCCCAATCCTGGATCTCCCGCGGCATCAGGTCTTCTTCGGTTTGCACCGGCTCGTCGAGCGAGGTGACGTTGGGCCGCCTGCGCCGCAGTCTCATCAAAGCTTCATTTACTGCAATGCGAACGAGCCAAGTGTAAAAGCGCGAGCTGCCCTGAAACTCGTGCAGATGTTGGAACGATTTCAGAAAGGCGTCCTGCGTGGCGTCTTCTGCATCTTCGCGGTTCTGCGTGATGTTTATCGCCAGGCGAAAAATACGGCGCTCGTAACGATTCACCAGCTCATCGAAGGCCCCCAGATCGCCGTTTTTTGCCAGTGATACCAGTGCGCCTTCGTCCTCGCGCACGATTGTAGAGGGCAAGTGTTTGGGTTCGGGTGAGCTCATCAGGGTCGATCGTGGTGTGGCGGCGATGCACCACTCACGCTGCAGCAGGTTAGCACAAATTGTTTCTGCCTCAATCATCCGAGAACCTTTATAGTGAAACCAATTTGCCAGTAGTGAGGACGCCTCGGCGCTGCGCCCGCCGCAGTTGCCCAGGTTGCGCGTTGTGCCCGGGAGCCAGCCCTCCTGATTGGACGCCACAGCGTTGTCCCGGGATTCACGGTTGATGGAAATATGCCAATCTTGTGCCGTTCTGCAGCCTGGATGGGTTTACTGAGATGCTCCATCGGCTTAGCGCATTTGTTTTTTGCGGGATTTCCTCATGATAATCTTAGCCCCTTCGGGTAGGCTCAGCCGTGACTTCGCTGCGCAGGACTGACGGCAAGAGTCACGAACCCGCCTGAGGCGGGAACTTTCGCCGCTAAATAGAGATGGCCATGCGGACTCTGCCGGACTACCTGAGGCGAGGAATGAAGCTGGTCGTGATCGGCTGCAATCCAGCCGATCGCTGGGCCCGTGCCGGTCACTATTACGCCGGACGCACCAATGTCTTCTGGCCTTTGCTATACGATTCGGGCATTCTCCCGGAGTCGCTGCCCTACACGGATGATAAGCGCCTGATCGAATTTGGCATCGGCCTTACCGATCTGGTGAAGCGCGCCACGCGTGACATCGGTGAGCTGGACCGGCAGGAAATTGCCGAGGGCCGGATTCTGCTGGCACAAAAGCTCGAGGAATACGCGCCCCGCGTGGTCGCTTTCAATGGCAAGGACACCTACGAAAAATTCGCCCAGAGACCTTGCAAGCTTGGCTTGCAAACCGGAAAGCTCTATGGCGCGCGAGTCTTCGTCCTGCCGGCAACGGGAATCCAAGCCTCAAAGAATCGCGGAATCCGGTTGCGCTATTTCCGCCAGCTTGCCCACGTGCTTCGCAGCTTGCCGGGTTGACCCCCCCTGAACGTACAATGTGTTCGTCTTCCCCGATAGGAGCCCAACGATCGCTCTGGAATTCACCCCCGTCCCGCTTGTGCTGAAATCCCGCTGGGACGCCATTTCCACGCTCACGTTGAATCGGCCGGAGCGCCTTAATGCGTTGAACAGCGCCCTCGGCCAGGCATTGCTTGACGCTCTGAATGGTCTTGCCGAAGACGCGGCCGTCCGCGCCGTCGTTCTGACCGGCGCAGGACGGGGATTCTGCGCCGGCGGCGATATCGACCTCCTCCGCAAAGCTCGCGAACGCGAGGACGTCACGGAAGTCGAGGCGCTGCTCAAACTGGGCAAGCAGATTATCCTGGCTATCGCGACCATGCCCAAGCCAGTTATTGCTGCCGTCAACGGACCGGCTGCCGGAGCGGGCGTCAATCTCGCGCTTGCCTGCACCACCCGCATCGCCTCCGACCACGCCAGCTTTACGCAAAGCTTCGCTAAAATCGGCCTCTTCCCCGATTTCGGCGCCACCTATTTTCTGCCGCGCTTGGTCGGCCCGGCATTAGCGGCAGAATTAATGCTAAGCGCGGAAGCCGTTACGGCTGCCGACGCTCTCAGGATCGGCCTCGTATCGCACGCTGTTCCGCATGATCGTTTTGAAGCCGAAACAGCTCTGCTCGCCACTCGCTTGGCCGCGGCGCCGCCGATTGTGGCCCACGGCATCAAACAGACGCTCTGCCTTGACGATCGCGTGCAGCTCGAAAGAGCGCTGGACGAGGAGATCCGCTGGCAGGTGGCCTGTTTTCGTTCTCAAGATTGCCTCGAGGGCCTGCAGGCGTTTTTCGAGAAACGGCCGCCCCGCTTTCAAGGCGTGTAGCAAAGCGCTCACCTGTCACAGGCACCGCCAACCGGAAAATCGGCATCTTCACCTGTTATATGAGTAGAGGCGCGATGCACCCGATCTTATGAGTGGCGATTCCATACCGTTGGTTCTGTCGCTCTCGCGCCTGGCAACCGGCTCCGAGGCCACTACGCTGTATCGCGAACTGCGCAAGCCTCTTCTTCGCTACCTAATATGTCTCGGCCTTTCGGCCGATGAGGCGCAGGACGTCTTCCAGGATGCGTTCCTCAGCCTGCAGCGCCACTTGACTTCCGGCGGCTCGCAGAAAAACATCCGCAGTTGGCTCTTCCGCGTTGCTCATAATGCCGCCAGAAATCGGCAGAATCGTTATGACCGCCGGTTTGCGGCGCCCCTGGAAGAAGGCCTGGATTCTGCGTTGGACGAAGCCACCCCCGAGCAAGTCGTGCTGCAAAAAGAAAAATTCCGGAGGTTGCGAAAGGCGATCCGCCTGCTCACGGAAACGGAACGCGAGTGCCTGCTGTTGCGGTCTAGGGGATTGCGTTATCGTGAAATCGCTGAAGTTTTGGACCTTCCCACGTCGACGGTGGGCGATACGGTCGATCGGGCGATCAGGAAATTAGCGGAGAAATGCAATGTGTGACTTTTCCGGGAAATTGACGGCTTGGCTCGACCGCGAGCTTTCGGCAAGCGATGCCGCCGACGTGGGGCGGCATCTCCGACTTTGCGCAGAATGCCGCGGCCGGGTCGAAGCATATGGTCAGGTGAGCCGCGCGTTCGAAGCATATTGTGATGCCTATTGCGAAGATGTCCTGGCGTCAAGACCTCGGCGTCAGCTGTCCCGTCGGACGCTTACGGTTTCGGCCGTGGCGGCAGTGGCAGCGGCTGTGGCCGCGCTGTTCTTGTTCGCGTCGCCGGGACGCGTTCGGCTATCGTCGGCCCGCGCTCCTGCGCTGAAGGCGACCTCAAGCATTATTTCTGAGTCGGCCACGCAGGTGGCGGCGCAGGCGCAGTCCGCGTCTCCATCGGTTCAGAACCTCCCTGAGCTCGAGCGACGCCACGCAGCAGAGCCAACAAGGCGTGCCGCTCCGCGGCCGCGATTTGCCCAAACCCACTGGCCGCCCGCACCGCCCGCAGTCGAAATTGCCATTCCCGCCGATGCCATCTTCCCTCCGGGCGCCGCTCCTGAAGGCGTCAGTTTCGCTGCGGACGTCACCATTGCCCCCGATGGTTCCGCACAGCAGATTCGCTTGAGGCCGCAACTTACGGAATTTGAAAGGAGACCCACTCGGCCATGAAACCGATAACCATCAGACGCGTCTGCATTTTTATTCTGGCGGCTTCTTCCTGCGCATTCGCGCAGCAGGGCCGAAGAGTTCGGATATCTCGAAATGGCGGTTCCGGCCCCATTACCGATGCCGGTCCCGGCCCCGTTACGGTTGGGGCAGGCGGTGCCTTCGGAAGCGACTCCAGCGCTCCGGTTCAGGGCGCGCCCTATTCCGCCACCATCACGAACGAGTCCGTCCAGACGCTGGCGGACGGAAATCGCATCGTCCAGAGCGGCACCGGTACGGTTGCGCGCGACTCGCAAGGGCGCACGCGCCAGGATGCGACCCTCCCGGCCATCGGCAATCTCTCTGCTGCCAATGCGCCGCATCTGGTCTTCATCCACGATCCTGAGGCGCAGAGTTCCTACACTTTGAATTTGACCGATAAAACCGCGCACAAGATGCCGCCCATGCCTCTTCCCCCGTCAGGTGGCCCGGGTTTAGGGGGCTCGAATACGTTTTTTATACAAACGGGGGAAGCGGCGACTCCTCCCGGTCCCTTGCCGCCGCCAGTGATTGTCACCCGGAAGGCGTTCCCGAAGGCCGACAAGGGCCAGGTAAACACCGAGGACCTCGGCTCGCAAACGATGGAAGGTGTTTTTGTAACCGGAGTGCGTACCACTTCGACGATTCCCGCCGGCCAGATCGGCAATGAGAAACCCATCACCATCGTCACCGAAGTTTGGACCTCGCCCGATCTCAAGACCATCGTCTACAGCAAGAGAAGCGATCCGCGTATGGGCGAGCAAACCTTCCAGCTTACGAACATCAGTCGGGCCGAACCGGATCCCTCTTTATTCAGCGTACCGGCCGATTTCAAAATCGTCGAAGGGCCCAAGCCCATCATCTACCGCTCCACCCAATAATCCAGCGAGCTCTAAGGCCCCTCGCCTGGAGACTCGGGCACTGCTCGTTTTTCTGTTGCGGGGCCCTGGGGAATCCTCTCTCCGTACGAGACGATTCCCGTCCAGTGCGATAGGATGTCTCCGTTGCAGGAGGCGCACCATGGACGGAAATGAATTCGTCACTAGGCTGAAAGCGGAAAACGAGGCGATCCTGGCCAAAATCGATGAACCGCCGATTGCCTCAGGCACTCCCAAGGGCGAGCTTCTTGCCACGCTCATCAAAATGGCCCTCAAAAACGAAATCGAAGCGGCGGAAATCGCCGCCGAGTGGGTTTCGACGACGCACGAGGTCCATGCCAAGCTGGCATTGGCCCGCCATGCCGGCGATGAGGCCCGGCACTATCAACTTATAGAGGAGAAAGCCGGTGCCATGGGCATTTCGCTCGACGGCTTTCGTCCGCTCGATCCGCCCAGCCCGGTGCTGACTTATCTTCGTACGCTGACCACTACCCCAGAACGCATCGCCGCCGCGCTCGTCGCCCGAGAAGCCATGGGTGGCCGCCGGAACGTGCAGTTCCTTGCTTTTCTCGACCACATCGGGCAGCGCGAATTGGCCGCGCTCTATCGTGACGTCATCAATCCCGACGAGGACCGCCACCACCACTCCGGCTGCACGGTCCTGGCAGAGTTGGCCACCGCGGCCGAAACGCAGCAAGCCGCCCGCCGAGCCGCCCTGGGCCTGCTTGAAACCGGCGACCGCGTCCGTTCGAACGCCCTGCAAAGCACTGGCGTCCCGGTCATCCCTGGTTGCTAACGCCTCGTCAGCCTGGTCATCGCCGGCCTATGTCGCTGGCTAAAAGCTGGAACTCAGCTCTGATATCATCACGAGAGCTATGAGTATCGCGGAAAAAATCATCTTGCAGCAAGGCGATCTCACCGAGGCGGACGCCGACGCCATCGTCAACGCCGCCAATAACGATCTCAAACTCGGCGGAGGCCTCGCCGGTGTGATTCGCCGCAAAGCCGGAGACGCAGTGCAGCGGGAATGTGACGCCATCGGCGCCATTCCCGTGGGAGGGGCGGCGATCACTTCGGCGGGGAAGCTGAAAGCGAGGCACGTCATTCATGCGGCGAGCATGCAGCTTGGCGGCTTGACTACCGGCCGTGCCTTGCGCAGTTCCACGGTGCATTCCTTGCGCATCGCCGCCGAGAATGGACTTCGCACCATCGCGTTTCCAGCCATCGGCACGGGCATCGGTGGTTTTCCGCTTTCCGAATGCGCGGCCATCATGCTGAAGGAGGCCGCGGAGCATCTGAAGAGCCCCACCTCGCTGGAACAAATCTACTTCGTTCTCTTTGACAAGACAGCGCTGTCCGCGTTTGAAAAGGCTCTGCGCGAAATGAACGAACGTGGCGATCTGGAAAGCGGCAGCCATTCGGGAGATTCGCAGTGAGCGGTACGAGTTCGTCTTCATCTCGCCCGCAGCCAGCTTCGGCGGAAGAACTCCTGGAAAAAGTAAAACGGGAATTGGAGCGCTACGAGCATCCGCTTTTTGATTTCGACGCGCGCGCCGCTTCCGGCGGAATCCAAATCGAGATCCGATTCAAGCCTGCGGGCGTTGACGTGCACACCTACTATTTCCTGCTTCAGCCGCGCGAGATCGAGCATTCGCAATTTCCCTGGTCATTTCAGCGCCAGCTTTACGATTGCCTGCACGACTACGTGATCGAAATGTTTATTCGCAACCCGCAAAGGAGGGACGCTTGACCGCGTCTGTTAGTGGAGGGCGAATAAAAGCAGTCCTCGCCACGCCGCTCGCTCGAGCGCTCGCCGAACGCATTCGCGCTGCAGGGCCGATTCCTTTCGCTGAATACATGCGTGAATGCCTCTATCACCCGCAGTTTGGCTATTACAGCAGGCCGGAAACGCGTCGTTTCGCGGATTTCTACACCAGCGCGGACGTGCATCCGATTTTTGGCCGGTTATTGGGTCGGCAGTTCGCGGAGATATGGCATGCGCTAGGCCGCCCGAGCGAATTTGTTGCCGTGGAGGCCGGTGCGGGTACAGGCCGCTTGGCTCGGCAAATACTCGATTTCGCCGCGCAAAAGCTCCCCGAATTTTACGGCGCTCTCCACTATTTCGTCCTTGAGCAATCCGCGGCTCGGCGGGAAAAGCAGCGCGACATCTTGGGGTTTCATCTGCAGAACGGTACA
>Ga0066691_10000181_pt1 | contig 17999 bp, 12 predicted proteins | sample GraSoiAngelo_140_FD_66671 | JGI IMG/M metagenome (GOLD analysis project Ga0066691, IMG submission 66671) | Grasslands soil microbial communities from the Angelo Coastal Reserve, California, USA - 14_0929_12_30cm | ecosystem: Environmental > Terrestrial > Soil > Grasslands | place: USA... | reverse complement strand
AGCTAGAGTTAGAAGCCATGGGGCACGAGCAAATCCTCAAACGAATTCGGCAAGCACTGAGCGCCCTGCGGGAATGGTGGCGCGGAGCATCCGGTACCCATACCTACGATGCGTATCTGCAGCACGCCGAAAGACAGAACAGGAAGCCTCTCACAGCACAGCAATTCTATCTCGACGACATCCAGCGAAAATATTCGCGGCCGAACCGCTGCTGTTGATCTGATTCCGAACGCCACTCCCCTCAGGGCACTGCGGGGCAACGACTTCGCTCAGGAAATACCGAACGAAGAGTTTCTCGGAACACAACCACCTGTTTATTCTGGCGAGTGTTTTGGTGGGAATTGTTAGAATCGAGCCGGCGGATCCTCAACACCAATGCGTCGCATCGGCATCTTAACCGGCGGAGGAGATGTTCCCGGCCTGAACGCCGTAATCAAGAGCGTCGTCTATCAAACGACGGACATGGATTATGAGGTACTGGGCATCCGCCGCGGCTGGGAAGGGCTCACCCATCTCCGCCAAGGAAATCAGCTCGACCCCGAATATGCGCAGATACTCGATCGCAACAACACACGCGGAATCGACCGCACGGGAGGCACGGTCCTACATACCTCGAGGACTAATCCCACGAAGATGGGCCGTTCAGCTCTGCCTAAGCACTTGGCTTCGGAGAAAGCCGAATCGTTGCGCGTTTCCGCAGAGACTTACGACCTCACACCGCTTGTACTCGACAATATCGCCCATCTCCGTCTGGATTATCTCATCGCCATCGGTGGCGATGACACGCTTAGCTTTGCAAAAATACTCGACTCCAAGGGAGTCTCCGTCATTGGCATTCCGAAAACCATGGACAATGACGTCCAGGGAACGGAATATTGCATCGGATTTTCTACCGCGATCAGCCGGGCCAAAGAAGCCATCACGCGGCAGCGCACCACGCTGGGATCGCATGAGCGCATCGGCATTTTCCGCATTTTCGGACGTGATTCGGGATTCACTGCCTTATATACCGCTTACGTGACTTCGGGCCGGTGTGTGATACCCGAAGTCAAATTTGAGCTGGACCGCCTGATCGAGATCCTGCTGGAGGACAAGCGCAATAACCCCAGCCGCTATGCCTTTGTGATCGCATCCGAAGGCGCAGTGTGGCAGGGCCACGCCGTTGCGGAATACGGCGAAGCGGATGCATACGGGCACAAGAGGAAGATTGACATCGGTCAGGCGCTGGGCGAGGAGATTCGCCAACGCACCGGCGAGGAAACCATGGTCAGCGATCTTACTTACGATCTCCGCAGCGGCGATCCAGACGCCTTGGATCAGATCGTGGCGATTACCTTCGCGAACGTGGCCGTGGATTTGATTCGCGAAGGAGTCCATGGGCGGCTCACCGCCGTACGCGACGGCAAATACACGCACGTGCCGATTCCCGATCCAAAGCTCGGCGCCCGCAGGATTGATGTGCCCAGCATGTATAACCTTACCCGGTACCGGCCGCACTATGCCGGCAGGATCGGCTCGCCGCTTTTGCTCTCAACCGCTGATGGCATCCATGCATAAGCGATGGAAGTGACTGCGATGCGCGGACTCAAAACGAAGGGCGTTGTGCTTACTAAACGCTATTTTGCCACGGACTCTTTCAAAAAACCGAAGGCGAGTGCCAGCCGCAAGGTGGCTTTATTTTTCTTGAGATGTCCGAGCACTTGGCGCTCTGCTTGCAGCCAATCGTCCAAGTCATGCCCAGGGGTCGCGCCTCGAGCAAGATAGATGTGGTAGGCGCGAAGCTCAATCTCCTCGGTTACTGGGCTTCTCCGCACAGCGACCCCAGACCCGCCCTGCGCCGGAGCCGTTTGCTGGGATGCATACGAAGCTGCCAGCCGAAGCAGTTGCTCGAAAGCGGCGTCGCGCGCGTTGGAGGTTGCGAACTCGCCCGGAGTCCCAGAATCGTACTCCAGGGGCTTGGGCTCCGCGTTTAGGGCGAGCGAATTCATATCCTCACGCTTCGGCGATCAGCAGGGGTATATAGCCATCATCTGGCCCTCTCAAGCGAAGCGCCAGTAACACTCCAATGGCCGCTCGATAATCGAGCGTGTAGGTTTTCGAGCAGGAATCACACAGCCAGTGATGCTGAACTGAGTGTGAATTTGGGGCCGAGGCAGGGTGCGGTGAATTCTGGCGGAAACGGAAGAACCGCCCATGCCCGTGATTGAAAGGAATTCCGCAATCCGGGTTCGCACAACGTGAGAGCATAGCGTCCTCCTCTCTGAAGGATGTCCCTACGACATTACAGCGTTCGGGCAAAAGAATCCAACGCATTAAATCAATTAGTCCAATCGGGTTTTCGAGTCTATCTCTTGGACCAGCGATCGTCTCGATTCCTGACCATCGGGCAACGGGCGGAGGGGCGTAGCACGAAACGCGGTACGTCCTGCCTTTAGATTCATCCTGGGCGAATATTACGGTTCCCCATGGAGCGGCCCAAATTGAGGCGGCGGAACGCGGCGCTTGGAAGCCGCCTGATAGGCCGACGCTATCTTCAGAATAATGTCTTCCTTTCCAGGCTCCGCCCGGAAAACAAGGGAGAAGGGAAGACCAGGCGCGGGCAGGGTTGTAGGCGTGCTGTTGTTTGTCGGAATATATCTCTTCTTATCGGCACTCAATACGAAGACAGGATCGTAAACCGTTGTCACGTAACCGGCAGGGATAAGGACCTCCGTGAGGCCGGCAAAGGGTCCCATGCGAAGCTCACCACGGATGTCGCCGCGAGGCTCCGGCTGAGGGGCCAATCCGATCTTGCCAGGAGGAAGGGAATAGTGGAGACGCACGACGGCGTCGAGACGGTTTTCATACATGACTTTCATTTCCACGCGCCGGAGGAGTTCTCGTATCATGATGTGCTCGTCGATCCCCTGCCGTTCGCCGAGCGCGTTGCGCATGTCGTCCATCTCTTCCCAATTCTTGAATGAGGCCCGCTGATCGTCGCCCCAGAATTTGGAGCGGGCGTTGAGGGCGTGGAAATCGATTAAGGTCTCGACGAATCCGCGCTCCTTCCAATCGGCGGCTCGCCGCATGGCGTATTGGTTGAAGTGAAAGGTGAACGCGTTCGACTCAACCTCCTCCTCGATGGCACGGACGTTCAAGTTTCGGGGGGTGGGCACGCGTCCTTCAGCCAGATTGAGGAAGTAATCAATCGGCTTCATCGTGCCGGATCCCAACGTCTTACCCGGCGCAAACTCTGTTGGTTTAATCTTTGCGGCGAACTCGGGGAATTGAGGCTGACCGTCGCGCGTGAGGCGGTAAAGAATATCGGGGAAAAATACCGGAACGAGCTGCGCTAGAGCCTCCGTATAGGACGGCTTCATGTTTTCGATGCTGGGATCATCCGGCCAGAGGGGGTCGACGGATTCGACCAGAGTAGCTCCGAGATAGTCGCCGAGGACCGTTTTGATCTCTTTGGCCGCCGCTTGAGAAATCGGCTCGTCAGCTTTCACGCCTGGGAAGGTCAGCATCGATTCGCGAATGATTCCGATGCGCATCCCGCGCAGTGAATCGCGAGTGCCCGGCGCAGCCGCGCTCGCGGCGTACGGCTTATCCAGAACGCTCGATCTCGGAACGGTGGTGAAGATATCGCGCGGGTCATAGTATCCGTTGGCCGGATCTTTGAGCGCGTCTAGTACCTTTGAGGCGTCTCTAATCGTGCGGCACATGATGCCTGCCCGATCGTTGTAGATATCCGCGCCGATGGCACCGCCAAGAAAGGAGATCAAGGACTTGTGAGGCAAGATCAGCGACACCGCGTTGTGATTGGAAGGCCCGCGGCAGGACATGCTGGTCTCTTCACAAAGACTGCACATCGCAAGATTGGCGCTTACCGAGACGCCCGAGCCAGAACTTGAACCCAAGGAGGCTGCGCGCGTGGTGTCGTAGATATCGCTCGGATTTCCCGCCCAACTGCTGCGCTGATAGCCCTGCGTCGAGACGAAAACTTTTGTGGGCCGGTTTGAGCCGCGCGATTCAGAACTATCGTCGCCGCGAATGGCGGGAACTGGACGTCCGTTGTACTCCGTGTTCGCGGCTTTGGCGTAAATGATGGCGCCTTTTTCTCGAAGCTGCGCGATGAGCGTGTGGTCGCGGGCTGGGAAATCAATATCGTAGTTGGCATCGGCGCCCCCGGTGCTGCGCATGTCTTTGGTGTCATAAGAATCCTTGAACGTGAAGATGACGCAGTACATGGGCAGCTTCTGGAGGTCGGGGTTCCTTGCGTATTGCGCGTCGAGTTGGGCCGCACGCTCGAGCGCATCCGGCTGCTTGCGGAATTCCTCGCACACGGCAGGGGAGCCCGGCGGCAGCGGCCCGTCCGAGGGACGGCGATCCCGATCGCCTTTGCACGTCACGGAGCGCTCACCTCGAAGGTTGATGGTGCCGAGCGCGTTAAGCTGACCTGCGTTGGGCATGCCGATGGTCATGCCGTACTGCTGCTGCACGCTCGGATCAGACGCGGTCGGCTCCATTCTGCCAAACTCAATCGGGGGCCCGGCGTACTGATCAAAATCGGGCAGTAGAGTAGATATCGCGACGGTCGCGGTTGGAAATTTGAGCGGCGCGCCAACACGAACTACGCCGGGCGCAGGCGGGACGGGCGCGCCATCTTTTGTCACCAGCTCATCGGCGACGCCGTTATAGGTTTTGGCGCGATTGATATAGAGCTGCACCAATCCTCGGCACGTGATCTGGCCTTCCCGGATAGCTCGATGAACATCGTCTATGGTCGCCTCTTGCAGGTGAAAGCGAGGCTGCTGTGAGTGCGCTGCTTTGGTGGTCGCCAGCATCGAAGCGACCAGGAGAAATGCTGTCTTAGCCCTGATCATAGACCCCTCCTGAATCCCGCGGTTGAATTTCTGATTTCAGAGTGCCACTCCCCACCCGTTTTTTGCGTAAGTGCTGATTCTAAATGAGGTTTAAGTTCAATAAATTTGTAAATGCACATTCTGCGAGGGTTAGGCACAAATCCAGGGTAAGTGCTCATTCCGCCGACCTTAACCATAAGAGCAGCCGTTGAGCCCTCTTTGGCCGAATCATGATCGCGCTAGGAATAGCCGACTAAGTCCGACGAAACTTCCGACGCGCCGAAAGGCAGAGTTATCGCGCTTTCGGAGGCACGGCGCGCCGACTCCGGTCACACCAGGTGCGTGTGCGCAATGCGCGAGCGCACGAATTTCGAGCATGTTCTATTTTACCTTATGAGTAAAGAGCAGATTCCGGAGAGATCCTTCGCTCACGATGCTCGCTCGAGACGTCGATCCTGATCGGATCGGCGTTTTCTCCTTCGGGGGTGCTCGGGACGCAACGCTGCGTCAGGCATCACTGTTCATCGACTCGTTTCTCGTGCATTCTGGTCACGCCTCAGGAGATCACGGTCGATGGCTCGCAGCAATTGGCTCCCCAAGTCGTTCGAAAGCCTGCGGAATTACAGTGCGCAGAAATTTACAGCCGATCTGATTGCGGGAATTACGGTGGGTTTTGTGGCCCTCCCTCTGGCCATGGCATTCGCAATTGCTTCCGGCGTGGCGCCGCAAGCCGGTCTTTACTGCGCGATTGTGGCGGGATTCCTGATTTCGTTTTTGGGAGGCTCCACAACGCAAATCGGAGGTCCAACCGGAGCATTTGTGGTGGTCGTCTATGGAATCGTAGCCAAATACGGGTTGGATGGCCTCTTCCTGTGCACGCTGATGGGCGGCATACTCCTTGTGATCCTGGGCGCCACCGGCATGGGTACGGTGGTCAAGTTTATACCTCGCCCCGTGGTGGTCGGTTTCACCAACGGCATTGCCGTAATTATTGCCAGCACCCAGATCAAGGACTTCTTTGGCATTCAGGCGGATAAAGTTCCGGGCGAATTTCTCGGCCGTTTGGAAGTACTCGGTCATAATTTCGGATCTTTCTCGCGAACGGAAACGACGCTAGGCGCCCTGAGTCTGGTCCTTATCATCCTGTTTGCAAAATACGTAAAGAAAATCCCCGGGTACATCGCGGCCTTATTTTTCGGCACGATGGCGGTTGCCATTTTCAGGCTGCCCGTGGAAACCATTGGCACCAGGTTTGGCGGAATTCCCTCCGGCTTGCCCAAACTCGTTCTGCCGCACTTTCATGTGGACTTATTGCGCCCGCTGCTGGCGCCGGCAATCACGGTGGCCCTGCTGGGCGCTATCGAATCGCTGATGTCCGCTGTGGTTTCCGATCGGCTGAGCGGAGACAGGCATAATCCGAACGTGGAGCTGGTCGGTCAGGGGATCGCCAACATTTTCTCGCCCCTGTTTGGAGGATTGCCGGCTACAGGCGCGATCGCGCGCACGGCCACCAACATTCGTTCCGGGGCCAAAACCCCGGTGGCCGGCATGGTGCACGCCTTCACGCTATTGGCCATTCTGATGTGGGCTGCGCCCCTGGCACGATTCATCCCGCTGTCGGTCCTGGCCGCAATTCTGCTCGTCGTCTCCTATAACATGGGGGAATGGCGAGAAATACCGGAACTGCTCAAGCTTTCCAGGTTGGAAATAGCCACGTGGCTGATCACATTTCTGTTGACGGTATTTGCCGATTTGACCGTGGCCGTTGAAGTCGGGATGATCCTAGCGGCCTTCGTCTTCATACGGAAGGTGACCGCGACAACCACGGTGACTCAAGTAACCCATGAATACATTCGCGAAGGTTACGTGCACATTCTCCAGCACAAGGAGATTCCCAATTACGTGGCGATCTTTCGTATCCATGGGCCATTTCTTTTCGGCGCCACCGACAAGCTGGACGAAATGGCTTCCTGCCTGTCGCAATTGCCGCCCATCATTATTCTTCGCCTTCGAAATATGACCGCTATTGATGCCACGGGATTGCAGGCTCTGGAGAAACTCGCGGATGCGGTGCATGAATCGGGCCGCGGCCTGATTCTCTGCGGGGCGAGAGAACAGCCTCGGCTGCTGATGCATCAAGCCGAATTTGAGGAACACGTCGGCGCCGGTAATATCTGCGGAAGCATCGCCGATGCGCTGGAGCGCGCCAAGGCGCTCTGTCCGGTCGTGGGTCATTACCGGGAATGGTCCGCCAATTGGGGGAGAAGGCTGACTGACCTGGCGTCTGTCAATATTGGCAACACGTCTCCACGTTAATTGGCGAGAGACATTTCTTGCACAGAGTGGAACTGTCTGAGAACTTCAGACGGCGTCCGCCGCTTCGTGCACGGCGCGTATGGGGAAACGTTCTAAATTTGGCAGGAATGCGGCCAGCAGGCCCACCGCCGGCAGCACGGAGCAGACGAGATAGACAAAACGAATGCTGGTCAAGTCCGCCAGTTCGCCAAGAACGGCGGCGCCAAGTCCCGCCATGCCAAATGCGAATCCAAAGAAGAGCCCTGAAACCATGCCTACCCTTCCAGGAACCAACTCCTGCCCATAAACCACAATTGCCGGGAAAGCAGAGGCCAGAATCAAGCCAATCACGACGCTGAGAATTCCCGTCCAAAACAGATTCGCAAACGGCAAGATCAATGAGAACGGGAGAACACCGAGAATCGAGCACCAAATGACCCGTTTGCGGCCGATCCGATCGCCGATCGGCCCGCCGGCGATCGTTCCGAGGGCAACCGCACCGAGAAATACGAACAGGTGGATCTGCGCACTTCGCACGGACACGTGGAACGTGCTCATCAAATAGAACGTGTAATAGCTTGTGATGCTGGCGAGATAGAAAAACTTTGAAAAAAGAAGAGCCAACAAAACCGCAATCGACAGGACCACTCTCTTGCCGGAGAGCACCGGTCGCTGCTCGTTATGGCTTCTGCGGGATGAGAGCAGGTGCGACATGTGTCTCTTGGTCCATCTGCTCACCCACGTGAGCAAAATGATCGCGAGCAGAACCGCAAGGGAAAACCAAGCGACGCTGGGTTGGCCCTTTGGCAGGACAATTATTGCTGCGAGCAAAGGACCTAGAGCCAGACCCGCATTGCCGCCAAGTTGAAAGAGCGACTGGGCCAGGCCGTGCTGTCCCCCTGATGCCATACGGGCGACTCGCGATGACTCAGGATGAAAAACCGATGCGCCTGTGCCCACTAGCGCCGCCGCAAAGAGGATGGTCGCAAACGATCGGGCCATGGCCAATATGAGCAATCCGACCAGCGTAAATATCATCCCAGCCGGCAGCGAATAGGGCATCGGCCGACGGTCTGTGTGGAGGCCGACGAGAGGCTGTAGAAGCGACGCCGTACATTGATAGGTGAGGGTTATAAGTCCTACTTCCGCGAAATCGAGATGGTAGGAATCCTTCAGCAAAGGGTAAATCGCGGGCAGCAAAGAGGAGATCATGTCGTTCAGAAGGTGGCAAAAGCTGATCGCCAGCAGAATTTCCAGGACCGTCTTCGATCCACTGTCCAGCGAAGTCTCGATCTGCGTCGTGCTCACACCGCCCTCTTTGCCCTGCGATCGAACAGTGGTTCGTTTTTGCCATAGCATTGTATCGCCTTTCAAGCTTGCCAGTTTGCGCGGGCGAGTGGCACCACACACATGTTACAGACTCGAGCAAGCGATCTGCATTCGACGAATCCAAAGCATGGAGATAGAATGTGCGGGCGGGAGGGCCCGCCGCCCTTGCACCCCAGCACGCGCGACTTCTTTCGCCGCGCGAGTGCTCATGCTTGAAAGGCGCGCGCTGGGGACCCCGCGAAGGTCTCCACCACGCCGAGCGCAGATGACCTCTCCGCCCCTACACCCCAGCACGCGCAAAGGCGGCGCGCGCCGGGAGCCCCTGGACCTCTCCATTGTGGTTCCCGCCTTTAACGAGGAGCAACGTTTACCAAAAACCTTGCAAAGCATTCGCGCCTATCTGAAGTCTCACTCTTTCCGAGCCGAAGTGCTGGTGGTCGATGATGGGTCTACAGACGCCACGGCAAAGGTCGTAGAGGTTTTAGGGACCGATTTTCCGGAATTGCGGTTGATCTCCAACGGCAGCAACCATGGCAAGGGTTTCAGCGTTCGGCACGGCATGCTCGAGGCGCGCGGAGAGTTCGCGCTCTTTACGGATGCAGATTTATCTACACCGATCGAGGAGGCGGATAAGTTGCTCGCGGTGCTGCGCGATGGCGCGTACGATGGAGCCATCGGCTCGCGGGCACTGGACCGCAGCTTAATTGAAACCCATCAACCGGCCTTTCGGGAACGAGCCGGCATCATCTTCAATTGCATCGTGCGTCAGATCACAGGTCTTCCCTTCCAGGACACGCAATGCGGTTTCAAGGCGTTTCGCCGCGAGAAAGCTCGTGTCATATTTGAGCAGCAACGCACGGAGGGATTCGGATTCGATCCGGAGATTCTGTTTCTGGCGCTGCGGAAAGGACTGCGTATCGCCGAGGTTCCCGTTCGTTGGGCGCACAATCCCGCGACCAAAGTGAACATGTTTGGCGATAGCCTCCGCATGTTTCTGGATTTGCTTGTGATTCGCTGGAATGCCTTCATGGGACGATACTCGATGCGATAGAGTGGGAGGCGGACTTGTTATCAGATGCTGCTGCTTGCTTATCAACTTTGCCGTTACTTCTCAGGCACGACGGCATCTCGCCGTTTGCTAACTCAGCCGAGCATGTCCGATGATTAGTCGCGGTCAGTATGAAGCTCGGCAGAGTCGTGTGGGATCGGGAGAGTTGCCTCCGGCGTGACGGTCTCGATTATCATTCCCGTTTATAATGAACGCCCTTACATTGAGGAGGTATTGCTCCGCGTCCAGGCAGTACGGCTGGAAAAGGAAGTCCTCGTAGTCGACGATGGATCCACCGATGGAACCCGCGAGTTGCTGCGGGACCTCGAAAAGACCCAGGCTGCCGGACAAACGGAAGCTCCTCTACGGAATGGCCGAGCCCTTCTCTCCCTCGAAAATATTCGCTTTATTTTCCAGGACAGCAATTGCGGCAAAGGCGCAGCGCTGCGCCGGGGATTTGAGATGGCCAATGGCGAGGTCCTTCTCGTGCAGGATGCCGATCTCGAGTACGACCCCAGAGATTATCAGAAGCTGCTCGAGCCGATTTTCGATGGACGTGCGGACGTCGTCTATGGTTCACGCTTTCTTGGAGGGCCACAGCGGGTACACTATTTCTGGCACTATGCCGGCAACAAATTTTTGACCCTGCTCTCTGACATGCTCACCAACCTGAAGCTCACAGACATGGAAACCTGCTACAAAGTCTTCCGGCGTGAGGTGGTGCAGAGCATTCACTTCCGATCGGATCGCTTCGGCTTTGAGCCCGAGTTTACGGCTAAAGTCGCCCGGGGAAACTGGCGCGTGTATGAGGTGCCGATCTCGTACTCCGGAAGGACCTACGCGGAGGGAAAGAAGATCACCTGGCGCGACGGCTTTACTACCCTATGGTGTATTCTTCGTTTTAACCTTTTTGACTGAGTCCCCCGTGCTTCGTGCCACCTCCGACTGGCCGTGTGCAGCAGCGCCCTATCGTTGGTTGGGCAGCCCGCGTCGTCTGGCGCCTTTAACGAAGAGACCTACTGCTAGCGAGGGCCACAATCACATCCTATAATCTTCATTGCCTAGCGCATTGCCATGATCGCGACTCCCACTAACAATGGCCGCGAGTGGACCATCGATTCCGTCCGCGAAGCACTTGCAGCCAAGCGCATCTCTGCGCGCGAGTTGACCGCGGAATTCTGCCAACGGATCGAGCGGCGTAATCGGGAGCTCAGCGCCTATTTGGCGCTTTCTCCCGAACGCGCCTACAGGCAAGCAGACTATCTCGATGGACTTGTCGCACGCGGCGAAGACTTGCCAGGCTTGGCGGGCTTGCCACTCGCGGTGAAGGATGTTCTCAGCACAAGGGGCATCGTAACTACGTGCGCCTCGCGTATCCTCGAAAACTACCGCCCACCCTTCGACGCCACTGCAGTCGAGCGCCTGGAACGCGCCGGGGCGATCCTGCTGGGGAAAACCAATTGCGACGAATTTGCCATGGGCGGCTCGAACGAAAACTCTGCCTACGGTCCGGTGCGAAATCCTGTGGCCATGGATCGCGTCCCGGGCGGCTCGAGCGGAGGATCGGCCGCAGCGGTAGCGGCCGGAATGGCCGTGGCGGCCTTAGGTACAGACACCGGCGGTTCGGTTCGCCAGCCAGGCTCGTTCTGCGGCATTCCCGCGATGATGCCCACATACGGCCGTGTATCGCGCTATGGGTTGATTGCTTTCGCGTCGTCGCTCGATCGCGTTGGTCCGCTGGCGCGCAACGTCCGCGATCTGGCCTTGATCATGGGCACGATTGCAGGCGGCGATCCGATGGATTCGACCGCCGCCGCTGTTCCGGTTCCCGATTACCTGCACGGCCTTGATGCGCCAGTAAAGGGGCTGAGGATTGGCGTTCCGACCGACTATTTCGCTGAGGGACTCGATTCCGCAGTGCGCGAAAAGATCGAAACCGGAATCAGCCTACTCGAGCAACTTGGTTGTCTGCGTACAGACTTGCGCATGCCGCACACGGAATATGCCGTCGCCACGTACTATCTAATTGCTACGGCCGAGGCGAGCTCCAATCTGGCGCGCTATGATGGCGTGCGCTACGGTATGCGGGTCCCCGGAGGAACCCTTATCGAAATGTACCGGAAGACGCGCGGTGCCGGGTTCGGGGCGGAAGTCAAACGCCGAATCATGCTCGGCACCTATGCGCTGTCCGCCGGGTACTACGATGCCTACTATCTCAAGGCGCAGCGAGTGCGCGCCTTGATTGCGCACGATTTTGCAGAGGCCTTCGAGCAGGTGGATGCGATTGTGACGCCGACTTCGCCCGTCCCGGCATTTCTCCTAGGCGAACGCACTTCCGATCCGCTCGCCATGTATCTCGCTGATATTTATACGGTTACAGGATCACTCGCGGGAGTTCCGGGCATCTCAGTGCCATGTGGCAAGACGCGCGAAGGCCTGCCCGTAGGCTTGCAGATTTTCGGTCAGCCGTTTGGAGAGGCGCGAGTCCTGCAACTCGCGCAAGCGTTCGAGAAAGCCGGGGGAGCGCAGGTCTAGCCCTCTATTACATCGTGATCGCACCGAGACAAATGCCAATTTTACGCACACTTGCTTCAATTCCGATCTCGATCCGCGCATCTTCAAGGCTACGGTGATTCCGAAGCGTCATCTAAGTCGTTTTCTGACGCCAGCTTGCCTCGTTCGAGCATCAAAAATGCGCGTAATGGAACGGAAGGACTATTGCGAGCAATCTGCGCCTGCAAGTAGGATGCGTGTTAGCGAGCGTGCGAGGATAAGCCGACCATGAGCACCCTTACAATCCGTTCGAGCCAAAAGATCTTTACGGAGGAGGAAGTCTCCGGGCTGACTGGAATCTGCCTCGAGCACCTGCGCAACCTCACCCGCATCAAGCGTTTGGGCCAAGCCGCCGAAGCGGCTGTCGAGGCAGCCGGCAGCACGGCGCAGAAATGGCTTTATACCATCTCGGATCTGATGGTTCTAACGATGGTCTGCGGCCGCTGCGAGCATTAATCGCGCTTACGGGAATTTCGTCATTCCGGCTTCTGACTTGTGGCCAACCTGCCCTTCATTTCTGGAATCTTTCAAATCTTAATTCTTTGAAGGTCTGATTCGATCTGTGGCAATTGCAGCATCGCTCCGACGGCGCTATGCTGGTCAAGTAAGCGTGGCCTGTCCATGATCGTGCCAGCAACGCATCACCCTGGAAAGCACCACAAGAAATTGAGCTTTTCGCTGGCAACTTGCGTTGCGGCATCAGTGCTTCTCGCCCTCAGTGTTAGCGCGCGGAACGCAGGTGCGTCGAGCTTTGGCCCTCAGGAGCAAGCCTCCCAGCCAGCCGCCAAGCCAAATGTCCAGCAGCCTGTGATCGCCGTCCCACTTCCCAAAGGCAAAAAGCTGATTCTCAGCGACGGCACCTTCCAGATTGTGCGCGAATATCACCGTGAAGGCGACCGGGTACGCTATTACAGCCTGGAACGCTCCTCGTGGGAGGAGATCCCTGCGGTGCTAGTGGACTGGACGGCGACACAAAAGGCTGAAGCGGAGCGAGGCGCACAGCAGAAGGAATTGGCCAAGCAAATCGCAGAAAGTGAAAGAGCCGCACGCTTTGCTGAGCTGGACGTGGATACAAGCTTCGAAGTCCGTCCGGGCACCTTTCTTCCCGATAACGTGGGATTTTATGTCCTCGATGACAATAAAATCGCCCATATGCAGCAGGAAAAAGCGGAAATCCACACCGAAAAGGGGCGAGCGGTTGCAAAGATCGTGACAGGCGTGCCTTTGATTTCGAGCAAGCAAGACATGGACATCCCCGGAAAGCAGGCGAACCTGCGAATCCACACAGGCGACGCGGAGTTCTATTTCCGAACAGCGGATAAGCGTGAGCCGCACCTCACGCTTCTGCGCGCGGAAGTGAAGGGCGAAAAGCGCACGGTCGCAGTTATCACTACGAATATTGCCGGCCAGCAGACCTTCAAGAATCGCGAAGTCTCTCTGCTGCAGTGGGATGCGGCTCGCGGTCTTTATCGTTATACAGTGGACCAGCCTCTCGAGTCCGGTGAGTACGCCATCATTGAAACGACACCAGGCGAAGGACAAAGCATGTACGTATGGACCTTCGGGGTTGACCTGCCGACGAACCCAAAGCCTGCGGGCGGGAAGCCGCCGAAGCGGTAATTTGGCGTAGGGAGAATGTGCGAGCTAATTAACGGGGGAAACGTGTGGAGCGCCAGAGGAAGACTTATCGAGGGCGTCGGCCAGGATAGTGACCAAATCAGAGATGCGAAAAGGCTTCTGGATGGTTTGAGCGCCGGCTTGAGCCAATTGTTCGGTGACCGCCGCAGCCGCCAATTCACCGCTCATGAACAGGAAAAAGGGCTTGGGATTGCCGCCGGGCGTGGCGTTCGTGACCGCCGCGTAAAGGCCGAGACCTGAACTTTCCGCACCGCCGCCAGCCCGCAAATTCAAGTCGCAGAGCACGGCATGGAAGGAGCGACGTTCCATCAACGAAAGGGCCTCCTCCACGCTGGCCGCGCCCTGCACGTGAAAACCACGGGCCGAAAGGCCTTCCCGGATCATTTCCCGGATACTCTCCTCGTCATCTACGACCAGAACCGAGTACGCTGCCGCAGCTTCCTTTGAAATTTCCTTTGAACTTGAGGCTGCCGCACCTTCCCTCGATTCGGCCAAGAACAGGGCGGTACCCCGCGCGATTGGCAACCAGGTGGTAAATAAGGAGCCGCCTTGCGACAGCCGCTGGGCTTCGATCTCGCCGTTATGCTCGCGAAGAATGGCCAGGCAAATGCTTAAGCCCAGACCCGTGCCGCGGCCGGGCCGCTTAGTGGTGAAGAAGGGATCAAAAATCTTCGGCAGTATCTCACGCCGAATCCCCGCACCATCATCTTGAAACGTGGCCACCACACGCTCGGCGGCGCGGCTGACGCGGATGCAAAGGGTCCCGTGATCACGAATCTCTCGAATGGCCTGCTCGGCGTTAGCAATCAGGTTCAGGAAAACTTGAGTGAGTTGGCTGGCGTCGCCCAGGATGAGAGGAAGATCGGGCGGGGCGGAAAAGTCAACCGTGATGCTATTCGAGCGCAAAGAATGTTCGTGGAGCTGCAGGCTACGCTGAATCAGTTCGCTCAAATTGAGGCAAATCTTGCGCGGCTGGGGTGGACGCGAAAAAGTCAAGAGGCTTTGCACGATCTGAGCGGCGCGGCGGGCCTGGCGGTGGGCAATTTCGAGCTGCCGCCGAGCAGAATCGTCGCCCGTAGAATCGCGCAGAAGTTCGGTGACCCCCAGGACTGCCGTGAGGGGGTTGTTCAGCTCATGGGCGACGCCGGCAATCATCTGACCCATGGCTGCAAGCCTTTCGCTCTGAATCAACTGCTGCTCCATGCGCTTCGAATCGGTAGTGTCGCGCACGGCGGCGATGACGCCGGCGATGCGACCGGAAAGATCCATGAGCGGGCTAGCGGTCGCCCGGAACAGCCGCGTTTCACCGTCGCTCCGCCGGGCCAGAAACTCGGTGCTGCCGTTGGAGCATTGTCCGGAGATAATGCTGTCCAAGAATGCCTGCACGTCTTTGCAGCTGAGCGGTTCGACGCGTTCGCTGAACAAAGACCCAATCAACTCTTCTGGCGAAAGGCCCAGCAATTCTCTGGAACGCGGGCTGACAAAAGTGTAGCGACCTTCCGGATCGAGAGCGACAACCAGATCGGGAAAGCTTTCCACGAGTCGCTGGGCAAATTCCTGCTCCCGCCGCAGGCGCGTCTCGATTTGGCGCCGTTCAGTGATATCCACAAGCGTTCCTTGACGGCGGCGCACGCGCCCTGCGGTATCGCGAATGAGAGCCGAGGCGTGCAGAGCGGCGAGTGCGGAGCCATCGCTGCGGCGCAGCGTGGCCTCGTGGCCATACACGACATCAGACTCAGCTAACTGGCGCCGCTCTGTCTCCCACTCTTCGGGCTGGACAAAAAATTCCGAGAGGGGAGTCCCGAGCAGCTCCGTCCGGTTTTCATAGCCGAGCATGCGCACCAGGGCCGGGTTGACATCTTCCAATTGTCCGTCGGCATCGGCCAGATAGATGCCTTCCTGCAAGGTCTCAAACAGGTCCTTGAAGCGGGCTTCGCTTTCGCGCTCCGTGGTTATATCGCGTGCGAGAACGCACACACCGCGCCGGGCGCCCTCGTGGACGAGCGCATGCGTGGTGCATTGGAAATATCTCGAGCCGGCTTCATGCTTCAGGCGGATGCGCAGGACACCGGATCGATGGCGCCGCTCGAGCAGGGAGAGCAATTCACGTTGCAGTGAGGCGAAGCCGGCGCCATCGACTAACTCCAGGAACTCATCGAGCCGGTGTCCCACCAGTTCGTGAAATGGGCGGCCGAGCATGTCCGCAAAGCTGCGATTGGTGGCGAGGATCTCTCCCTCGAGCGAAAGTGAGAGCAAGGCATCGTCAAAGGTGTCAATCAAGTCGCGAAAGCCGCGCTGGGAACGCTGCACCATCTCGAAGAGCTTCTCCACTTGCCCCTCAGCGCGCGATTGGGGCTGATGCGAGAGACCGTGGACGAGCGTGCGCAATTGGGCAATTTCACGCCATCGGGAAATGGCGTATGCACCAAATAGGCTGACCAGCAAAACCAGGCCGACCGGAAGAGCATCCAGCCTCCACGGCAGCAAATGGATTGGCTGCCAGGAAATTAGCGCCAATCCCACAGCCAGAGACAGAAGCAAGATGACCGCAAGCAGCCAAAGCCTGCCTTCGCGGGCTGTCAACCGATCCGACGGCGGAACGGCAGATGGATTCACGGAGAGACCGGCATCGACATCGGCCGCCGAGCGTTGGTGGTTGTAGTCGACATAACCCTTCTGTAGTTCGGCCTCTCCGGAAAAGGAGGGGCCAAGTGCGAGGTGACAGTCTATGTCCCGCGCAGAGGCGGGCGCAACTCCTTCGGCCAAGGATATTACCTACTAATTAAGCCGAGGCTGGAGGCCAAAGGGTGTCAGTGACTGTCAAGCCTAGTGTCACGCAGCGGGGCTGGGAACGACAGAGTGCGGCGCTCCGAGCAAAAGCTTGTGGAGCGCCGAACTTTGCGCGAAATCTGAAAGGCTTAGCCCTCCGCGATGGCGTCGGCGTCCTTGCGCAGGAAGTCCAGCGCGGCGGCTTCTTCCGGAGTGAGTTCAGGCGCCACGGCCTCCGCCTCCGCGGGCTGCGGAGGAGGAACCTCAACCAGAAGCTCGATATTGCGATAGCGCTCGAGCCCCGTGCCTGCCGGAATCAGCCGACCCATAATGACATTTTCCTTGAGGCCACGCAGGTAATCCACCTTGCCAGCGACGGCCGCCTCGGTGAGCACGCGCGTCGTCTCCTGGAAGCTTGCGGCGGAGATAAACGAGTCTGTAGAGAGCGAGGCCTTGGTGATACCAAGCAAGAGCGGACGACCTGTCGCAGGGCGTCCCCCCTCCGTAATGACGCGATCATTCTCTTCGCGGAAGCGGAATTTATCGACTTGTTCGTCAAGCAGGAAGCGGGTGTCGCCGACGTCTTCGACTTTCACCCAGCGCATCATCTGGCGAACGATGGTTTCAATGTGTTTGTCGTTGATGTTGACTCCCTGCAGACGATAGACCTCCTGGATGGAGTTGACCAGGTAGGCCTGCGTATACTTCTCGCCAAGGACGGCGAGGAGATCGTGCGGATTGAGCGGGCCATCGATCAAGGGCTCGCCAGCATGGACGTGCTCGCCTTCCTGCACGTTGATATGAACGCCGCGGGCGATCGAGTATTCCTTCTGGGTCTTACCGTCTTCGCTCTCAACGTAGATCTTGCGCATGCCCTTGCTGATTTCGCCGTATTTGACCACGCCATCGATTTCGCTGATGACGGCTGGATCTTTGGGCTTGCGAGTCTCAAAGAGCTCGACCACACGCGGCAGACCGCCGGTGATGTCCTTGGTCTTGGTGGTTTCCCGGGGAATCTTGGCCAGGACGTCGCCTGGCTGGACCTCGTCGCCGTCCGAGACCATCAGGTGCGCACGTGAAGGCATGAGGTACTTCTTGCGGCTGCGGCCCGCGGAATCGCGGACTTGAATCGTCGGCTGGTGCTTTTCGTCGCCTGGAGGCAACGTCACAACAAGTTGAGCCAGACCGGTGACCTCGTCCACTTGTTCCTCGATCGTGATGCCGGGTTGCAAATCTTTGAACTCCACGGTACCGCCCACCTCGGTCAAGATCGAGAAGGTAAACGGATCCCATTCGGCCAGAATCTGGCCGACATTGACGGATTGTCCCTCGTCGACGCGCATGCGTGCGCCATAAACGACGTGGTGGCGCTCCTTTTCGCGACCCTTCTCGTCCACGATCACAATCAACCCGGCCCGGTTCATAGCGATCAGCGCATTGTTGCGGCCGTGAACGCCCTTGAGGTCGAGGAAGCGAATGAAACCATTGCTGCGGGCCTCGACTTTGGATTGCTCGGCCACGCG
>Ga0066691_10000173_pt1 | contig 18233 bp, 16 predicted proteins | sample GraSoiAngelo_140_FD_66671 | JGI IMG/M metagenome (GOLD analysis project Ga0066691, IMG submission 66671) | Grasslands soil microbial communities from the Angelo Coastal Reserve, California, USA - 14_0929_12_30cm | ecosystem: Environmental > Terrestrial > Soil > Grasslands | place: USA... | reverse complement strand
TAGCAAAGAGGCCTTCCGAGGCGGAGAGATGTTCAACTGGAACAGCGACGAGTGCGACCGGATAAGCCGACACAACTACAGCGCCACCACTACCGCCCTAGCGGTTTAGTCCAAACGGCTCTATCGAACGCGCGCAGAGCACCTCGCCCAACTTCACGCTTTCGTGATTACGCGCCTCCGATAGAGCTCTAACGTTTCTCGGGACATGCGGTAAACAACGTGGTGGTTTTTGACAGACGGTAAGCGCATAGGTATGTCTCCGGATAGAGCGGTCGGTGTAGGATTACACGAGATTCCACATCGCATCAGGATTCCGGTAATTCAAAACTGTTGGAGGTTACTCAATGCAGATGAGGCGTAGTCGTTTCATGACGGGACTATATTTACAGACGGCTCTCGTGGTTGCTGCCGCACCGATCTGGTGTTCAGGTCTTACATCGCTGTTGTTTGCCGGACCGGCCACGAACGCCACCACGGCAACCTACGTTACGACCGGTGAGATTGACGCTGCCCTGCGGCAAATGCCACCAACCAGCACGACATATGACAAACCGATCAAGACAGTCGACACGGGGGCGTACAAAGTTACTATCGTTGTCCTCCGGCGGATACCGAGCAAGACCGCCGATAGCGCCCTCGTGCACGACAGGGTGACGGAGGTCTATCAAATACTCACGGGCGCCGGGATGTTTGAGACCGGAGGCGTGCTGGTGGATGGGCAGCCTGTGGACCTCACTTCAGAAGCCGCCGGCCCCAGCGTCAGAGGCACCATTCAGGGTGGCGAGATCCGCCGGATGGGGCCGGGCGATGTAGTCGTGATTCCTCCGGGCGTGCCGCATAGGTTTAGCAAGCTCGAAGGAACCATTACCTATCTGGTGACCCGTATCGAGGCGCCCCGTCCCTAAGGCAAGCAATGCGGAATGGCCTATGAGTCTCCGCCCAGTGAAGGTCGTATCTGGGCCAGGCGGTCGGATTATCCGAATCTGGGATACACATTCCGATAATGTTTATCAGGAGTTCGCTCAGCCGCCTCATTGAGGTATTCTCTAAAAACGCATCCGAGAGTTGACCGGAACCAGGAAGCACACGTGGAGCCCATCCGAACTTTCGGTGGGGATCACGAACGGCTGCAGCGAATCGCCGAGCGACTGCTCGTGTTCTTGTTTTTCCGGCGAGCGATGAACGCCGCGGACCTGTGGCAGTGCGTCAACCTCGATAGTACGATAGAGTTCACAAATAAGGGCTCGCAAAAATGAAATGGATTACGCGTGAACACGTAAAAGTGGATCGAGTCGCTTGCCCCTGGCTGATCAAAAAGTTTGTAGACCCCAACGCAGAGTTCCACTTTGTTCCGGCCGCGCAAGTAATGTCTGAAGCTCGACGACTCGGGGCTCTGCCCTTCGACATTCCCGGCGTAGACCTGGGTCATCACGGCAAGGAATGCTCGTTCGAGGCCATTCTGAAACAGTATGAACTAACCAAGAATCCTGCGTTGGCGCTGCTGGGAAAGATCGTCAACGGCGCGGATACCGATAACACGCTGTGGCAACGGCCCGAGGCTGCGGGACTGAATGCGATCGCCGAGGGATTCCGACTTCTGGGCTTCAGCAATGACCACGAAATCAATTCGGCCGAGTGGATTGTCTATGACGCACTCTATGCGTATTGCCAAGAAATGGTGAGCGGAGGCAAGGCCGACGGCGCCTTTCGGGAGCCGATCTGAACTTGGCAGACGTTCACACGCCGGCTCCTCGCACAGCACGTACATTCGGAGCAATTAGGACACGGGTCGCACGTTCCTCGGGCATCGATCGCAACGTCGCCGCCGCTTCAGGGGCGGTGTTTTTGGTTGGATTGGGCGAGGAACTGTGGAAAAAGTTCCTGCCCAAATATCTGGAGTCACTCGGCGCGAGCGTTCCCATTGTGGGCTTGTTCGGCACCGCCGAAGACTTCTTCGACGCTGTCTATCAATATCCGGGCGGCTGGGTCGCCGACCATTGGGGCCGCCAACGCGCATTTCTTCTGTTTCTCGCGGTAGCCGCAACAGGATATCTCGTATATCTCTTCAGCCCGTCCTGGCCATTTCTGTTTCTCGGCCTTGCGTTGGTGATGGTGTGGCAGTCGATGGGATCGCCCGCAATCTTCGCGACCGTTGGTGATGCGCTGCCAAAGGAACGCCGCGCAATGGGCTTTACGGTGCAGTCCATACTCAAGCGCATTCCGATCGTGATTTCGCCGGTCATTGGTGGCGCGATCATGAAGTCGCAGGGTTTGCAGGCAGGAATCCGAACCGGGCTGGTGATCACTCTGTTACTGGTAGGGATCACGATCCCGCTGCTGTTAGCGATTAATCTGCTGGTTATTCCGCACGACACGGTGCGAATGCGCGGCGTCTGGAATTCATTTCATCCCACGCTGAAGCGCCTGCTCGTCTCCGACATTACGATTCGGACCTGCGAGGGCATGGCTGATATTTTCGTCGTGCTGTATGTGACGAACGTTACGGGGATCACGATTGCTCGTTATGGTGTGCTGGTCGCAGTGCAAATCGCCACTGCGATCGCCGTCTATCTGCCATCGGCAAGGCTGGCCGATCGCCTCGGGCGAAAGCCCTTTGTGATTGCGACGTTCTTGTTCTTCGCTCTGTATCCCATCTCGGTCGTTCTCGCTCACAGCTTCGCATCACTGGTCCTTGCCTTTGTGATCGGCGGCTTGCGCGAGATTGGCGAGCCTTCGCGCAAGGCCATGATTGTTGATTTCGGAGAGCCACACCTGCGGGCGCGTACTGTGGGGCTGTATTATTTGGTCCGCAGTCTTTCGATCACACCCGCGTCAGCCATTGGTGGGTTGCTATGGAGAATCCGGCCTGAGGTTCCCTTCTTGATTGCAGGACTGATCGGCCTGGGCGGCACAATTCTATTTGCCGCGACTGTTGCTGATGAGCGACACGCCGCGTAATTGAGAGGACACCAGCCACGCCATGGAGCTGCTACAAAGCAGTCCAATCCATGCCAAGCGACGTCGGCGAAAGGCGGGCATCCTCACTTCTCTAGGTCGTCGTTCCCTACTGCGGACGCGAGCAGCCATCGACCACGAGAAAACCTCGAGGCCGATTAGCCTCCCAAGTTTTGGATCGGGGTTATCCAAATTTTGCGTTTGCAGTTTTGTGAGCGCAGTCCTAGGCTGCAGTGCGAGGTTGAAGGTATTCGAAAGCCGGCCCCGCTCCTTTCCACGACGGAAGGACTCCCGGGGCTTAGCCTTTCGCAACCTTAGTCCACTCGGGCACCCCGCCGTGCCGAGTCAATCCAGGACATCAGGCTCCACGAAGAGCCAAGGCAGTTAGCCGGGCCCAGCCCGTTTGCGCGGGTGTTTCCGCGAGACGGTCAGCGGCCGGCCAATTCCTTTGGTTCGATTACGAACGTTTGCACGCCGTTGAGGTGTTTGAAATGACTGAGAACACACGGACGATTTTGCTGGAGTTGCTCCTAGGGGGATTTTTTGCAGTGGCCTGCATACGCGCGAGCGTCCCGTCAGCGGTAAATGGCAGGCTTAGCTTGGGTGATCTGCTGCGATTTCCCACTCGCCTGGAACGGTTACGTCGCACGCGCTGGCAATGGTTCTCCATGGTCGCGCTGCTTCTCTTCGTTCGTTTGCAAACAGGTTTACCTACGATCCTGGAAGCGATCGTGGCCCTGCAGTTCGTGATTTTCTTCGCGCTGCCGACGAGGACGGGAACTACCTTGGGAAAAGGAAGGAGCGGGTATGAACCCGTTCTGGGAAGTCGCTGACTTCGTTCGCGGACTGCGCAGACAGATGCGCTTTGGCGAACTCTCGCGCGCTCCGCTACGGCTGCTGCGCCTCGAATTGCGAGGCGAGGCCCTCGCTTGCGATTGGGTGGCGCGGCCTCCCGATATTTGGGATGCCGACCTGCGGCAGCCGGTGAGGGATCGCAATGAGTCGCGACAAGCGCTGGCGGACGCCATCGCCGTGCGTGATCTCGCTTTCGACACGTTACCCGATCTGCATATGGCGGTCCTGCGCGCCTTTCGCTCGGCCGCCCGCGAGCCGCCCCAGTTGATCATTAGCGGCGTGGCCACACGCGAGGCTCCGCCGATGTTTCGGGTCAGTTCACTGGCGATGCGAGCGAAGTTGTACGGATTTCAATTTGAAATGGAGGACGGGATTTTGCAGGCGTTCAGGGGCAAGGGCGATGCGATTTTCGAGCTAATGAACGAAGTTCAATTTCAGGAGACAACCCCCTAGGGGGAAGGAGGAAATTGATTTATGGCCGCGAGTAAGACGCAAGGAAGTTACCTAGCTCTGTTTTGGACGGCGTGTACCGTGCTTTGTGCGGGCCTCGCCTATTTTGCCGAAGGGTTCGGCAAGCTGGTCCTGCTGATCGGTCTGGCGGGTGTGGTTATCAGCTTGGTCGGATTCTTAAAGATCAAACCGATGGAAGGAAAGACGGCAGGCCCGGCGACGATTGCGAGTCTTAAGGCTTTGGGAATCGCGGTCAATTTGGGAGGCTGGTTCATAACTGTGGCCGGCCTGCACCTGACCACGAGCGTGAGCGGTCGACTGATCTTCGCTTTGGTGGGCATCGCCGTGAGCCTCATCGGGGTACTCGGTGTATTGCCGGTAGCCTTTGGCAGGAGCGTGGCGGGGAAGGCGCAATCTTCAAGTTTTATAGGAGCGAAAACCACTATGGAGCATAGCCGATGAAAAAACTCCGCAGTAGAAGTTGTTGTCTGGGCCTTTGGGTGCTCGCGCTGGGTCTGGCGCTTGGGCTGGCAGCTCACGCTCAGGTTCCAGCACCGGCCGCTGCGCCCGCCGCCGCGGCGGCGCCAGTTCCAGCCACCCCGGCCGACGCCGAACTAAAGGATGCTGCAGGAAAGGCGCCTTCACAGATGGACCTGCAGAAAGGCGATCCCGGGGGGACGATCACTGGAACGATCAACGATGTTCCCCCTGCGGATAGCAAAGTTGGCGTCACGCTTCCGGACGTAGCCAATCAGGTGGGGCAGAACAAGATCGCGGTCAATTTTGTCTGGACGCTGGTCGCGGGCTTCCTGGTCATGTTCATGCAGGCGGGCTTCGCGATGGTGGAATCGGGCCTCACCCGCGTGAAGAACGCGAACCACACGTACATGATGAACTTCTTCGTGTACACCTGCGGTCTCTTCTCCTACTGGATCATAGGTTTTGCCATACAAATGGGCGGGGCGGCCGGCAACTCCAACCTGGGTGGATTGAATACCCTCACTTCCGAACATTCGCTCTCGTTGTTCGGAAAGATATGGGGTCTGTGGGGGCAGTCCGGAATGTTTCTGGCTGGCCACACCTATGACGTTGGCGTGATGGTGATCTTCCTATTCGAAATGGTCTTCATGGATACGGCGCTCACCATCGTCACCGGAGCGTGCGCGGAACGCTGGAAGTTCCTGGCGTTCACGGTCTCTTCGATCATCATGGGCGCGCTCACCTATCCGCTCTATGGCAACTGGGCTTGGGGCGGCGGTTGGCTGTCGCAACTGGGAAGCAACGTAGGCCTCGGCAAGGGCTACTGCGATTTTGCCGGATCGGGCGTAGTTCACTCGGTCGGCGGAGTGACGGCGCTGGCCGTCTGCATGCTGATTGGTCCGCGCATTGGCAAGTACAACCGCGACGGCTCGGCGAATGCCATCCTGGGGCACGACGTTTCAGCAGTGCTGATCGGGTGCTTCATCCTGGCCTTCGGCTGGTTTGGATTCAACCCCGGCAGCACGCTGGGCGCTTCAGCCAATGGCAACCTGCGCATTGGCACCATTGCGGTCGACACCATGCTGGCGGGGTGCACAGGAACGATTGGAGCCATCCTCTACATGTGGGCGCTTAGGGGTAAGCCGGACTACTCCATGAGCGGCAACGGGCTGCTGGCAGGGCTCGTAGCCATCACCGCACCGAGCGGCTTCGTCAGCACGACCGGAGCCTGCATCATCGGCTTGGTTGCCGGCGTTCTCGTTTGTCTGAGCTGCACATTCTTCGAAAACGTCCTCAAGGTTGACGATCCCGTCGGCGCAATCTCCGTACACGGCACGAACGGGTTGTGGGGCGTGCTTTCGGTAGGCCTCTTCGCAGACGGCACGAGCAATTACGGCGGAAGCTGGAACGGGATTAACGGCAGCGTCACGGGTCTGTTCTATGGCGATGCCAGCCAGCTTGTCGCACAACTTGTGGGCATATCTACACTGATCGGCATCGTTTTCACGCTCAGTCTGGTCATCAACCTGGCAATCGAGTTCTTCGTCGGGCATCGAGTCTCGGCGGAAACGGAACTGGCGGGGCTCGACATTCCGGAGATGGGACAACTCGGCTATCCCGAGTTCGTGTTCCAGCCGGAGCCCGCGGTTCTGATGGGCCGAGCCTAAGGGTTTGACCTCAGCAGAGTAACCCGAGCGCAAGTCCAATGGCAGGTGCGAGCGACGCGGCTCGCACCTGGCATTGGTGAACTCCGTACAAGGCTGGTCGCAAGCAAGGAGAAAAAAAGATGGCGGAAAACGAAATCGTGCTAAGGGGCACGGCATTGAACGATAACGACGAGGAATTGGCTGAGTACGGGGCGGGGAGCACTTTGGGCGCGCGCCCTTCGTTCCCGCTGGCCACCGTTCCCCGGAAAACCCAACTGCAGTTGTTGCGGATGTTCGCCGATCCGAACGTGCTGGACAAGGCCGAGCGCGCGGATCTGGTGGGGCAATTGCGCGAATGCGTCAGGGCGAACCCGCAGATTTCCGAATTGCGGGTACTGTTTGGAATGGCGCTGTGCGTGAACCTGGAAGTGCCGGACGCGATCGAGGAACTTCGCGAAGGTGTGCGGCTGACCCCGAATAGCTTTATCGCGCAGTTAAAGATGGGCGAACTGTGGATGCGCCTGCGCGTCATGGATAAAGCCGAAGAGCATACGCACCGCGCAGCCCTGCTTGCCGGGAATCGCGTACAGGCGGAACTGGCGCGCAGGCAAGGCGCGTCGATCCGCGCCATGAAACACGCAGGGATCGAACGGGGCGGGTACAAGAGTCCTTGGCTCGCGGTTACGCGCGCGGTGCGCCGCCTGTGGAGACGCGACGGCGAGTCGCGTGAAGCCATAGTGGCAGCGGAAATCCGCTAGCCCATGCAGCCGGCCCTTCAGCTTGCACTGCTTCTCGCTATTCTTCTGCCGGCGGGAAAGTGTGCAGCTTCGTTTTGCAGCCGCTTTGGAATACCGGCCATTCTGGGGGAACTGCTCGTTGGGGTGTTGCTTGGCCCCGGAGCCGTCAATCTGCTGCACCTGCATCTTTTTCAGGGCGGGCAAGCCACCGGCGCGCTGCTGCTTCTGGCACAGGTCGGGGGATTCGTGCTGATGTTTCTCGCGGGCGTGGAAACTGACGTCGACCGCATGCGCGAAGCCGGTACAACTGCGTTCCTCGTCGCGCTGTTCGGTGTCATCTGGCCATTCCTGCTGGGCGCAGGCGTTGGGCATCTCTTTGGCCTTTCCTGGATCACGGCGTGCTTTTTGGGCGGCGCGCTGACGGCCACAAGTGTTTCGATTTCGGCTCGAACTTTGATGGATGCAGGGCAGATGTCTTCCGCTGAGGGCACCGTGATTTTAGGTGCCGCCGTAATCGACGACGTGTTGGGTTTGTTCGTGCTGGCGTTCCTCGCCGCATCGATCATGACCAAGGGCCAATCTTTCGGCGTTGCACCGATGGCCAGCGCCTGGTTGCAACATCACGCCGCTCCTGCCGCTGTGCATCCACTGATCGTACAGATGGCGCTGATCTCGATCTCCGTCGGGCTATTTTTCGTCATCGGATATGGAGCGGCAAAACGCTGGCTCGATCCTTTAATTCTTCAATTGCGAAGGCTGACCGCTAACGAAGCGGTCCCCAGTTGCGTTTTGGCGTTGGTCCTGCTGTACGCGCTTTCTGCCGAATGGCTGGGTAGCGTGGCGGGAATTACAGGCGCGTATTTGCTCGGATATGTATTTGCTACCTCGGAATATAAAGCCGATGTGGAACGTAGTTTCTACGCCATCGGCCACGGTTTGTTGATTCCCTTGTTTTTCGTTTCCATCGGCCTTTCCAGCGACTATCGGGCACTCGGTGGGCACTGGGCTCTGTTATCGGCGACTCTCGCCGTGGCGATCATTGGCAAGCTAATCGGTTGCGGATTTGCTGCCCTAGCCTCCGGCATGGACTGGGTGCGCAGCCTCCGTGTCGGCTGCGGCATGATCTCTCGCGGTGAAGTTGGATTGATCGTGACGGCCATGGGAGCCAGCACCGGCATTTTCGGTCGGTCCGAAGTCGCCGTCATGGTTGCGGTCGTGCTGCTGACTACGCTGCTGACTCCACTGGTCTTGCGCGGCACGTTTCATCTGAGATCTCAACAGGATGTTGAGGAAGGTCTCGCAAAAGGGGCTCCGACCCAAATCGCTGTGGTTCGGCCGATTTCATTGCCCCCAGAGACAAGGCCGGACAGCGCTGAAGCCCCACCGAATGAGCCGACGTTCCGAGTGCGGACGTCTCGCGGGACCGATTCCGTTTCTCTCGGTAATGAAGCTGTGTCGAACCCGGATTGAAGGCGGCAGCAATGCTAGATGCACACGTGAGCTCCGGCGAACAACTTGACCACTATCGGATGGAGGGCGTCGTCGCCCGCAGCGCGGTGGCGACAATTTTCCGTGCCATCGATTTGCGCACGAATCAACCGGTAGCTCTTAAGGTTCCCCATACTGAACTGGAAAACGATCCCACTTTCTCCGACCGGTTTCGTCGCGAGGAGGAAATTGGCAAGGAGCTAAATCACCCTGGGCTCATCAAGCTTCTCCACGACTCCGAGCGCAGCCGCCCGTACATCGTGATGGAGTGGTTTGAAGGAAAGCCGCTGCGTCAGATCATGTCGGAAGAGAAGTTTACTGCCGAGCGCGCGGTGCGTATCGTCATACGGATCTGCGAAGCGCTCGAATATATTCACAACCATGGAATCGTCCACCGCGATCTACGGCCGGAACACATCCTGGTCGATGCCGAGGATCACATCAAGCTGATTGACTTCGGTGCGGCGGGACAAGCCGCGGGGCGTCGGATCACCTTCACCAATATCAGCCAGATCACCGGCGGATCGGAATACATCTCCCCTGAAGAGTTGAAAGGAAAGCGCGGCGATGCGCGCAGCGATATCTATGCCGCGGGAATTATTTTGTACGAAATGGTCACGGGCAGAAAGCCGTTTCCGGAAGCCGATCCTCTCGACCGGACCCTGAACCATCCCGTTCCGCCACGTGAAATCGATTCCGCGATCTCTCCTCAGCTACAGGAGGTGATTTACAGGGCTCTCGAACGCGAACCTCGGAACCGTTACGCGAATGCTCACGACTGCGCGCGGGATCTGCAACACCTGAATGATGTCGGCATAGCTGATCGCGCGGAACTACGGGATTGGAAGAAAGGGCGCTCCTCGCAGTCAAGAAGGGTCGCCCTATACGTGGCTATGGCGCTGATACCGATTGTAATTTTTGCCTTGTTGTTCTATTTCGCAAATCGCTAGCGGAAGGCACCTCAAGAACTGATCGTTCCGAACGAAAGTTTGAGTTTGCCTAACCGGCAAGAGACATTTAGCGTGATAAATGAAATCGGTACAGGGAGCTACGCGCATGGGAACCAGAACGGAAACAATACGATGGACTACGGAGATTCGACCTGTCATTCGAAGAATTGACGGCGGGCTTGTCGGATCCGTGATCCGCCAATACGGCTCGGCATTATCCTTTGTGGCCGCGGCATTGCTCGCGAGCCTTACGCTCCAGCCGTTATTTCCGCATCCTTTCCTCTTCCTCTTCTTCGCCGCTGTGATGGCCAGCGGCTGGTTCGGGGGCACGCTTGCAGGGCTTCTTGCCGTGCTGCTTTCGACCGTCACCGTGGAGTATTTCTTTTTTGCTCCGATCTATTCATTCGCCATCAAACCGACGGAGGTCAGCTACTTTGCGGCTTTTGTGATCTGCTCGCTCGTGGCTAGCTGGGTGAGTGCCTCAAAAAAGAAGGGCGAAGAGGCGCTGAAGGAAACGCGCAGTCAGCTCCAGGTTCTGGTCGCCGAACGCACCGCCGCGCTGCAGCAGTCGACCAGCGAACTTCAAGAGAACGAGCGGCACATTCAGCTTCTGACGGAAGTCATTCCCCAGCAGGCGCCGAGCCTCGCTTTGGAGCGCTCTGCGGAAACTGTTCCCGCCACTCCGCTGCAGCAGGTGCTTGCTGAAGTCGTGGATCTTACGACGTCCGTATTGAAGTGTGACTCCTGTTTCGTCTACGTGCTCGAGAATGATGAACTCGTGCTGCGCGCCTCAAAGAATCCTCATCCCGAAGCGGTCAATCGCCTCAAGCTGAAGATGGGGCAAGGGATCACCGGCTGGGTGGCCGAACACCGCCGTCCGGTGGCCGTGAGCCAGAATGCGTCGCAGGACCCGCGCTTTCAACTCTTCAACGATTTGCCCGAAGATCACTTTGAGGCTTTTCTTTCCGTTCCGTTGCTCAGCCGCGGCCGGTTGGTGGGCGTGATCAATCTGCAACATCGCGATCCGCACCGTTACAGCGATCGCCAGATTCGCCTAGTCTCTGCGGTCGGTTTCCTGGTCGGGACGGAAATAGAGCTGGCCCGCCTGGAAAGCGAAAACTTGCACCTTTCGGCAAGGCTGGAGACGCGCAAAATCTTGGAGCGCGCCAAAGGCATTATGCAGCGCGAGCTGAAAATCACGGAGGAGGAAGCTTACCTCACTTTGCAACGAGAAAGCCGGGACAGGGGCAAGTCAATGAAGGAAATTGCCGAAGCGATCCTCCTGAATGACGAAATCAGGCACACAAAGAAAGACAAGCTTAGTTCTACCTAGAGCGGTACCACAAGCTGTGGGTAGTGTTACAAATTTACGCGACGGTGGCCCACAACTCGGTACGAGAGCTCATGAGCACGCCGGTCACCCAAAAGCCGGGTAGGTTATCGAATCTCACCGGATAGGGTCGTGGAACCGATCGTGCCTGGGGCAAAATCGTTCCGGAAAATCTCTCCGCCCTTCATCACAAATTTCACTCGCTCGGTCTCGCTGATATCGGCCAGAGGATCGCCGGAAACGGCGACAATGTCGGCAAACTTACCCTTCGTAATCGACCCGACATCGTTTTTCCAGCGCATTTCCGTTGCGGCATTGATGGTTCCAGCCTGCAGGGCCGCTGCCGGAGCCATGCCGCCGATTTCGACCAGCGCCACTAACTCAAGGGCGTTGGTGCCTTCAGCCCATGCGGCGCCTTGGGAGCCACTACCAAGCACCGTTACGAGTCCTTTGGTAGCGATACACATGCGGACGTTCTTCTTAAAGATGGGGACTATCCCATACTTGCCGCCGGTGTTCTTGGCATCGGCGTCCTCGATGGCGGGGTGGGAATATTCGAGAATGGTCGGACTGTAGAACAGCCCTTTTTGGGCCATTTCGTTGCACATCTCTTGGGTCAAGCCCTGCCCGTGCTCGATGGAGTCGCCACTGTGGCCAGCGGTGATGGCGTTTTGTAAACCCTGGCCGCCATAGGCGTGTGAGCCTGTCTTCACGCCGAGGCGCTCCGCCTCATCGTCCAGCGCCTGCATGACCTCCAATGGATACGTCTCTTGAAATTGCAGCTCCCCCGTGGGTGAGAATTTCCAACCCCCTACCGGATACAGCTTGATATGGTCTACACCATGATCAACTTCGAAGCGCACAGCTGCTCGCGCCTCTTCGACATTATGAACAACGATCGCGCTCAGTAGTTCAGGATCCGGCTTTTCGTTGGGGCGCGGTGTGGTCCCTCCCCAGACGATTCCCCGACCCGATACTTGCACCCGGGGGCCGATGATAACGCCCAGGTTGATCATGTCGCGGAGTGTGACGTCCTGGTATCCGTTGCCGTGGGAGGTCATTTCCTTCAACGAAGTAAAGCCGTTCTCGAGGGCGTCTCGCAATCTCTTGGTGGCGACGAGCAGGGCCTGATCCGCGGTCATCTTTCCGCGCGCGGTCATGAAGTGGTCATGAGAGTCGATGAGTCCGGGCAGGACTGTCGCCTGGCTGAGATCAATCACTCGAGTTCCCGCGGGAATGGTGACGCTGCCGTCCGGTCCGACGTCCGCGATTCGCTGACCCTGAATAAGCACAACCTGTTTGGTCAACATCGTGCCGTTGATGCTGTCGAACAGCCGGCCGGCGCGAATGGCGACCGCGACCGGAGTTGGAGGGCATGCATATATGCCGCCCCAAGGGAGCACACAAGGCACAACAGGTCCTACGCCTCGCCAAGGACTCGGCACGACCTGAGGAGCCGGCGTTTGGGGTGCGTGGCCGGCACTTGAAACCTGCGCCCAAGGCGCGGGGGCAACCATTAAAACCCCGAAAATCCCGAGCGCCGCTTTCAACGCAAATCTGTATCGCATCATGCATCTCTCCCTTAAGTAGACTGCACTTTCAGATCCACCTTCACGGATACCTCACCACATTCAACGATAGGGTTATGGGAGGGACTATAGCCCCAAGAGGGCTCGTCTGCGATAGAAAGTTACGCTTGGTCACTCCCGATTTAAAGCCGAAACCTGTGGTTATAAACTGTTACCCCGAACAAGGCAGCTACGTCTATAAAAGTAGGCATATCTTTGGCGTGCCGGCGAGGTGCTAGATGAAATTGTGGTTTACGCGTATTGCGCGTTTCGCAGCGGTTCTCTTCCTTCTGACTGATGGGCCTTATTGCGGGCTCGGCGCTCGCGCATCACGCCCGGTCGGGATACGACCTATCGAAGACGGTGACCTTAAAGGCGACCGTTACTAAGATCGACTGGAGCAATCCGCATGCGCTCATCTACTTCGATGTAACCGACAGCGGACGCGTCCAGAATTGGCATGCCATCACGGGCGGCCCCTCGCGTTTGAGCCGCTATGGATGGACCGACGAAACGCTCAAAGCCGGCGATCAGATCACCATCACCGGCAATCCTACTAAAGAAGGAACCAATGAAATCTGGCTGACCAGGATTCTCCTGCCCAATGGCCGGGAGGTGGTCATGCACCGTTGAGCCGCCTCGCCGCGTACGAACTCCGCAGTCCTCTTTTCGAGATCGCCGAGCCCCGGCCGCCCTCATTTACTTATTCATCGCTTGGCATTTCCGGATGAACACGCATGCCGCCTGCCTTTTTCCGCTCCATTTGAGACGCCAGGTGGGCAGTTCCAAATCCTGAGGCGCAAGCGATTCCACCCTGAACGAAGGCGCCACATTTTATTTTCCTGCTAGGATGTGCGTTCACCTTACGGGAGGCCAATTGGAGGAAATATGGCCAAAATGCGTGCTGTGCAAGTGCCCCAGGCGAAGGGTCCTTTTCAGATCGTGGAGAGAGACATACCCGAGCCCGGGCCCGGTTGGGTGCGAATCCGAGTGGAAGCCTGCGGTATCTGCCACGCCGACTCCTACGTGAAAGAAGGACTCTGGCCGGGCATTCAATACCCGCGAGTTCCAGGACACGAAATCGCCGGAGTCATCGACGCTCTCGGGAGTGGCGTGGCCGGATGGAAACCGGGACAGCGCGCGGGAGTCGGCTGGCATGGAGGGCATTGCGGGTATTGCGAGAACTGCCGCGGTGGCGATTTTCTCTTCTGCACCGTGGCGCGGCGCGTCACCGCGATCACTCAGGATGGAGGCTATGCCGATTACATGATCACCCCGGCAACGGCGCTCGCGCTTATTCCCGAGGAGCTTGCGGCCGCGGAAGCAGGCCCGCTGCTCTGTGCGGGAGTCACCACGTTCAATTCACTTCGCAATAGCGGCGCGCGAGCCGGCGATCTGGTGGCGATATTGGGACTCGGCGGCCTAGGCCACTTGGGAGTTCAATTCGCGGCCAAGATGGGATTCCGAACCGTGGCCATCGCGCGCGGAAAGGACAAAGCAGCGCTGGCGAAGGAATTGGGCGCGAGAATTTATCTGGATAGCGAGGCGCAAAATCCCGGCGAAGAACTCACGAAATTGGGCGGGGCGCGCGTGATCCTGGCGACGGTCACCAGCGGCAAAGCGATGAACGCGGCCCTCGCCGGGCTGGGCCTGAACGGAAAAATGATTGTCGTCGGGGCGGCGGATGAACCGATTCAGGTCCCAGCGTACCTATTGATCGGCGGCCGGCGATCGGTTACCGGCTGGCCCTCGGGAACGAGCATCGATTCGCAAGACACGCTTGCCTTCAGCGCGCAAAACGGGGTGCGCTCGCGGAACGAGATTTTTCCCCTGGAACGCGCCGCCGAGGCTTACGAGCGCATGATGAGCGGCAAGGCGCGATTCCGCGTGGTCCTTACGACGGCGTGAGTTTTTAGGGCTGCCCTGGGTTTAGCGGCCGCGATCCCGGTCGTGCTCTCGATCCCGATCTCGGCGATCGTCTTCGCGGAAGCGGTCATGATCGCGGAAATCGCGGTCATGCTCGTGGTCCCAACGGTGATCGTGGTCCACCCGGCCGTGTTCTCCCTCCCAGTAGCCGGCAAAGAAGCGCTCCCCGTCATGATGCGGCGCCACCCAGCGAGCGCCGGCGTATGGCGGCCGGCTCCAATAACCCTCATGCCATCTGTAGCGCCTTCCTACTGGATACCAATATCCCGTTACCCACACGAATTCGGGACCTGGGGTTGGCGGCAATACGCGAACCACGCGAGCCCGCGGTGGCGGGCCAATACTGATTCCAATCGAAACCTGTGCGGCCAATGCGGACACGCCGCCCAGCAGCATGGCAGCGAATAAGGCTGTTCTCGTGAGCTTATTCATCTTGCGCAGCTCCTCCCGTAAACTCCGATAACCATAGCGCATCGGCATGGCGGCCGGAACCGCAAGACTCCTCTGCCGTAGCCGAAAAGCTAATCCCTCCACAGCGCTGTTTCATCGTAGTGGGACCGCCATTGACATGGCACAATCTGGCAATCGCTGATGCGGCGCAAAAGTTATCTGCGGGCGGCCGTGCTCTTTGCCGTACTCGCGGCCATCGCGGGATGGCAGATCAAACGCGAATACCGGCCGCCGGTGCTGAAGGCGGGCGTGCGGCTGTACGCGTACATCGCCAACGCCGGCGACGGAAGTGTCTCGGTGGTGGATCTGGTGGCGCTGAAAGCCATCGCCACAATTCCGGTGGGGCCGATTCCCGCGGGACTGCGCGTATTGATGCCGCGCAAGGAGATTTGGGGCGTATCCAGCTTATCGAGCTCATCGGGCGACGCCGGATACGCCTGGGTGATCAGCGCAGATAGTGGACGCGTAAGCTCGCGCATTTCCGTGGGCCCATTTCCGTCGGCGGTGGAATTTTCCGCCGACGGCCAGCGCGCCTACATCGCTTCGTCGGGATCGAACCAGATCGTTCAGATCGATACGGCGACGAGGCAGATCATCGGACGCGCGCGGACCGGGCGGCATCCCTGGGTCGCGCACCTCACACCCAATGGACGCCTGCTGCTCGTTCCCAACCGCAACGATTCCACGCTCGGAATTTTCGACGCGCAGACGCTCGCGCCGCTGGCCAGCGTCGGCGTGGCCGAACATCCCGAGCAAGTCGTGGTTCTGCCGGATAGCTCTGTCGCATTCGTTTCGGCGGCCGACGCGAAGGAAATTTCCGTGGTCGATCTGAAACGAAACGTATTGCTGAGCAACCTGCAGCTCGGCGGCGCGCCGCACGCCATGATCCTGAAGCCGGACGGCGGCGAACTCTACGTCACCGTGCCCGATTTGCACGCCATCGAGATCATTAACACCTGGACGACGGAAATCACGGAATCCATGCTGGTGGGACTGGCGCCGGAAAGCGGAGTGCTCAGCGCCAATGCCGATGCGCTTTATCTCTCCGATTCCGCCGCGGGGCGCGTTCTGCCGATCGCCATCGGCGCGCGGCGTCTGGCGCTGCCGATCCCGGTTGGGCGCGAGCCGGTGACGTGCCGGATGGACCCGAGCGGTGAGTTGCTGCTCGTGGCGAACCAGGAGTCCAACGATCTGGCGGTGATCCGTCTGCGCACTTCGAGCCTGATCACGATGGTTCCGGTCGGCTCGCACCCGACCGAAATCGTCTCGCTCCTGTTTTGAGTGCAAGATAACCGCTGACTCTGGCGTGTTGGGTCGACAAGTTCCAATTTGTGGCCTAGCAATTAGTGAAGTCCCCAGGCGAAGTGGTCTTCGCCTAAGGGGATTTCGAACCAGCCTTCGGCGGGAAGCACATCCACGGGCAGGCCGCCTTCCCAGAGCGCAATCACAAGAGAAAGCGATTTGCGCTTGCCCACGGGCAGCAGCTTGCGGGCGACGGAGACTTCCAGGATGCGATCGGAGGCGGCGGTGACCGCCTCTTGCGGTCCCAAGAGACAGCTTTCTTTCGTCTCCACGTGCTGATCGTAGAGTTTTCCTTCGCGCACGTGCAGCACGATGCGCAATTCGTCGTCGCCGCGCAGCGTGATGCGAAATTCGGCGTCCTGAAGAGCGGCCAGACCTGCGTCCACGGTGTCCACGCGAATGTAAAAGCGCTCGGCGCTGAAGCCATAGCGAAACTGATGCAGCCAATGCACGCGGCCGTGCATGGAGCTGTCCTGGCGATCGGGCGAATAAAGCCCCGCGCCGAGCCACTCAAAATAAGTGGATTCGCGCCCGTCCACAAGCACATCGAGAAATGCCGAGGGCGCGTCGACATGCGCGGGCGCCGCTATGCGTTTGATGGGCTCGGCCAATTCGTCGGGAGCCTCGCGGCCGAGACTCTGATAGGCCTCACTCAACAACTGCCGGAAAAAGGCGTCGAACTCCGCGTCGTTTGCGGAGCTGTGTTCGGGACCGAACCACCAGCACCAGTCGCTGCCTTCGGCCATGAGCAGGGCCTCGAATGCCGCAGCGAGCTGCTCGCCGCTGGGCGCTTCTGGTTCGCCGCGCTCGCGGCGCTCGAGCTGCTGGGAATAAAATTCGCGGGCGCGCGCCAGTAGTTCCCAAGCGGTGACGTCTTCCTTGTGACCGATCCACACATCGAAATTGGCGTTGATCCAGGAACCCGGCGCAATTCCCTGCACCGTGGCGATTTCGCTCGCTTCGCGGAGGGATTCGCTGACGGTCAGGGCGCGTATATCCGGATCGCGCGCAATTCGGCTATAGAAGTGGCGCAAAAATCCGCGGCCGTTGCCGGGGTAGTACTCCCAGGCATTTTCGCCGTCGAGAATCAGCGGCAAGGTTAGCGGGCCGCGCGAGTGCACGCGTTCGCCGACGATGCGGAGGCGCCGATAGAGGTCCTCGGCGGCGGCGACCGCGTCCATGCGGCTATAAACAAAGCCGACCAGATCGGAAAGGTAATGATCGCGAAAGATGCCGGCGATTTCGCGCTCGCCGAGATGGATGCGCAGCGGCGCGTAAAGACGATCGGCGTTCGAGGGAACGCCTTCGGCATCGCGGCCAAAGCCGATATTCAAGGTGCGGCCGAGAACGCCTTCATCACTTGCGAACCAGCGGAAGCCGAGCTCGGCGGCGATGGAAAGCGCCTCGTTGGAGACCGATCCTTCCGACGGCCACAGTCCCACGGGCGGCGCTCCGAAAAGGCGCTCGTGATAGGCGCGCGCGCGGAGGAGTTGCTCGCGAGCATCTTCGGGATGGCGGAACGCAGGGCTCGGCAGCGGAGTTCCGGGGTTGGCCTGCCGCGCGATATCCGTATCGCAAAGCAACGGCAAAATGGGATGATAAAACGGCGTGGTGGAGATTTCGATTTGTCCCGCATCGCGCGCGCGGCGATATTCGGGCAAAACGCGCGCCAGAAGCTCGAGCTGCTTGGCGCGCAACGCTTGCTTGTCCGCTTCGGTAAAATCGCTTCCCTTCTTCGATAACGCGCTCACCCGGGCATCCGTGGCGAGATACTCCTCATCCATCCAGGCAAGCTGTGAAAGCAGTTGCAAGTCGCGCCAGTCGCGCAGTGCAAATGTGCGCACGGTCAGCGCCGGGTCGGCGGAATGCGCGCGTTCAAAAAGCTCCCTGTAGCGAGGCCAGCGGCCGATCAGGTGGTCGAGGTTGGCCTGAAAGCCGCGCAGGAGCAATTCGGCTTTGTCTTCGTCGGTTAATTGCTGTGCGGGCGAAAAGGCCAGCGTGAACCAAGGCTCGTCGAATTTGCCGCCGGCGTATTCCTCGAGCTGCGCGGCGAGCGAAGGCACCACGTTGAAGGTGGCGTGCACGGCGGGAAATTC
>Ga0066691_10000168_pt1 | contig 18437 bp, 24 predicted proteins | sample GraSoiAngelo_140_FD_66671 | JGI IMG/M metagenome (GOLD analysis project Ga0066691, IMG submission 66671) | Grasslands soil microbial communities from the Angelo Coastal Reserve, California, USA - 14_0929_12_30cm | ecosystem: Environmental > Terrestrial > Soil > Grasslands | place: USA... | reverse complement strand
GACTGGCGCCTCTGGGACCGTGTCGACGCACTCGTGATGATGGAATCGCTCCGGGCCAAGCGCGCCGCGCGCCTCGCGCAGGATGCTGCGCGGCACGCGGGCGCCTCGCCCGACCAATCTTCTGAACATGCGGCCTGAGCTTCGACAGGAATCTCAGACGCCGCCTCGCCGCGTGGCATTCGTCCTCTCCGGTGGCGGCAGCCTGGGCGCGATCCAGGTGGGCATGCTGCAGGCCCTCCTCGAGGAAGGCATCAAGCCGGACCTGCTCGTCGGTACGTCCGCGGGCGCTGTGAACGCTGCCTGGGTCGCCGGGCTTCCCCACTGCGATGGCGTAAAGGACCTCGCCGGCATCTGGTGCGGGCTGCGGCGGCAGGACATCTTCCCTCTCAGTCCATGGGCAGGCGCTCGCGGATTGATCGGACGAACCAATCACATGATCCCGAACGAGGGCCTGCGCGCGCTCCTCGATCGGCACATTCCCTATCAGCGTCTGGAGGACGCGGAAGTTCCCATCCACATCGTGGCCACAGACCTGAAGACCGGGCACGCGGTGATCCTGTCCTCGGGGCCTGCGGTGCCGGCCCTCCTGGCGAGCACCGCCATCCCAGGAGTGTTTCCCCCCGTCACGATCGGGCGGCGAGAGCTGGTCGATGGCGGGGTGGCCGACATGACGCCGATCGCGGCGGCCATCGCACAGGGTGCGACGCACGTATACGTCCTGCCGATCGGATATTCGTGGCTGCGGCAAGAGCGCACCAACGCCATCGGCATGGCAATGCAAGCCCTGGCGCGGGTGGTCGAGCAGAGGCTGCACGTCGAGGTCGCCGCCTTCGGGCACTCGGCGGACATCCGCCTCCTCCCGACCATCGACGGCCCAGCTGTGTCCCCGGCGGATTTCAGCCGCTCGCCCGAGCTGATCAGCCGCGCCTATCGCGCGACGAAGCGGTATCTCTCGAAGCCGCCGGCAGAGCTGAAGGAGAGCGAGGCGCCCAGGCGCGTCGTCGAGCTCGCCCCGCTTAGCGCCCAGGTCGCTTAAACCCGCCGATTCCGCACGTTTGGCGTCAGCGGGGCCCTTCGGACGTCGAAATTACACCCTTTTGGCGCCAGACGTGCCGCTTGCTCCTTTAGCCCAACACCCGCTTGATCGCGCCGGCGCGCTCGACCAGCTCATCCGGCAGTGCATCCGAGAGGCGCGCCGCGAGTGTGCGGGGCCGGTGGCGGCGGTAAGCCACGACGCCCGCAGCGCAAGCCACGAGAGCGACGACCACCATCCCTGAGATGACCTGCACGCGACGCGTGCTCATCGCGGGTCCAACCTGCCTCTCGACGACATGGAACGTTCGATCCATCACTCTTCGGCCGGCTTTGACCGGGCGCTCGAGCTTGTCGGTCACAGCGCTCATGGCGTCTTCTCCTCCATTTGGCGTTTTCGTCACAAGATGAGAACGCATCGAGCTCGCGCACGACCCACGAGTCCTGACCAGGCCACCGAGTAGAAGCAGCGTGTGGCACGTTGCTTTAATGAGGCGTTCGACCCGCAAGGGCTGAACGCCTCACCTGCCTCAGACGAATCACACGTCAGGAGGACGTAACCGTGAAATGCGACATCTGCGGCGAAGAGGTCGACAACTCGGAAGCCCTCGCGCAGCACAAGGAACGCATGCACGCGATGGGCAACGAAAACCCGGAGCCGGCCGAGACCGGCGAGCTTCCGGAGGAGCAAGAGGTTCCGGAGCCCGCGCAGCGACCGGGGCAGATGTAGCCCTATCTGAAGACAAAGCAGGGCAACTGGGGTCGGCGGCGGGAAGTCCGCCGCCGACTGTTTTATGCCCGGGCTACGCTAAAGCCCCATACAGCTGCGGCGGTTGCGTAGGCGCAGTCGCCCCGTCGGGGCCGTCCTCGGTGGTGACGGCCATCTGCGCGAAGCCTGAGAGAGGCCTGCTCACGAGCACCACCTTGCCGCCGTTGCTGTCGGGCACGAACACGGCCGCGGCCTCCGGGCGGCCGCCAGGTGTGATGAGCCAGACCTCGTAGACCTTTCCTTTTGCGAGTGCGGGCAAACCCTTGAAGTCGACCAGGGTCACCCCGTCGTTCTTCAGGTCGATCACCGTCCCGCGCGCCCCGGTGAGGGGACCATGGCCCACCAGCGTGAATCGCGCGACCTGGGGCGGCGCCGGGGTCACCGAATTCCGCCCCACCAGGGCGCCGGCGACCAGCCCGACCAGGAGCGCGAGCAAAACCGTCGCCGCCGCCGCCGCCGCGTAGAGCCGGCCGACCTGGATGGTTGCGGCCGGCTTCCACCGCCCGTTGACTGGAACCGTCTTCTTGCGCGCCGGCGCGCTGGGAAGCGTCGACGACCTCGCCGCTGCAGCAGCCACCAGCACCCGCTCGCGCAGGCGCGCCGGCGGTGCAATCTCATCGACCTCGAGCGGCAGGGAGGCAGCGGCTGCGCGAAAACGCGCCGCGGCCTGGCTGCAAGATGCGCAGCCCTCGACATGGACCCGCATGGCCTCAGCCTCGCCGGTATCCAGCGCACCGAGCACCCACGCCGCAACCGCGCCTTCCAGCGCTTCGTGATCAGACATCGATCATTTCCCGGGGTCCCCGCGGACTCAAGGCGCAGCCTCCAAGTCCGTTGGGTAAAGCCCTCTACCCTGGAGATACGAATGCAACTTCTCCAGGGCAAGTCGCATCCTGCCCTTGACCGTGCTGACAGGGACCTTGGTCATGTCCGCGATCTCGGCCTGCGAGTAGCCGCCGAAGTACGCGAGCTGCACGGCCTGGCGCTGCTCCGCGGGCAGGCTGCTCACCGCCTGGCGGACTGCCGCGCGCTCCAGCGATAGCGAGACCTCGCGCCAGGGATCGGAGCCGTGCGATTCGGCCAGGTCGGGCTGCAGCTCCAGCTCCTCGCGCTCGTGGGCGCCACGCCCGCGCAGGAAGTCGATCGAGCGATTGCGGACGGCGGTGATGAGCCACGTCCGCAGCGAGCCCTTCCGGGGATCGAACGACGAGGCGTTGGTCCAGATTTTCAAGAAGGCTTCCTGCACCGCGTCCTCTGCGCGCGCAGGGTCACCGAGGACCCGCATCGCGACGGCGTAGGCAAGCCCCGCATATCGGTCGTACAGCTCGAGCAGCGCGTCCTGGTTGCCGGCGGCCAGGACCACCCCGAGCTCGGCGTCCGCGAGGCCTTCCGTCCCTATTGGCCTAGCCGCCCTCGAACGCGCCGACCGGCGCCTCGCCGGCGTGCGTACGTCGGGTGGTCAGCTCGCCCACCGGTGACCGCTTCGGAGGCGCCACCGACCACTCCTCGTTGTCGATCAGCCTCCATGCCCATTCGGGGTTCATGCGCCTTCGCTCGCGAGCCGCATACAACGCCTTCGACATGAGCTTGATCCCCGACAGGCCGGGCAGCCTGCCGATCTTCTCGTCTATGCCGAGCAGGTCTTCTTCGCCCTGCTCGTCGTCGAATAGATAGAGGGCGAGCGCGTCGACCTGCTCCTGCGTCTTCACCCCTTGGCCGACCGGGACCCAGAACCGATTCAACATCCACCGGTCCATGCGCTGCGCCTTCTCGTTTTCGGCCAGCCATTCCTTGGCGGAGTTGAAGTAGAAGGCGTAGTGCCGGCGCTCGTCTTTGATGATCCGGCTCAGCAGGTCCCTGAGGACCGGGTGTCCTGACTTCCGGATCAGGGCGTTATAACCCGTCAACGTCGAGAGCTCGTTGATCGCTCCGATCGTGAGGTACACGGCCGAGAAGTCCTTCAGCAGCCATGACCCGACCATGGTCGACAGGATGCTGACGCTGTTCTGGACGCCGAGGTTGGCGCGCACGTTGGCGATCCGATCCTGGGTGTCGAACTCGATGCCGTACAGGTTGAGGAACTTGCCGATGTTCTCCCCGTGCCACAGCTCCTCATAGTTCCAGCAAGCCAGGAACGCGGTGAGGATGGGGTCCATGCAGGCTCGCGTCACCAGCAGGTGCGATAGGTAGAGAGGGACGTGGTTCTCGATATCCATCATGTAGTGGAGGCAGAACAGGTCACCTTTGGACAGCGGGCTGGCGGTGACCGTCTGCCAGTCGATCCCGGCGGTGTCGAGCTTCCTCGACTCCTCTTTGTAACGCTCGATGCTGAAGCTCATCGTCCCTCCATCCTCTCTGACAGGCGCTGATCTTCGATACGCAGCCCGGCCTGGCGGGGATCATTGTCGCCTCACGGCGCCAGGGTTGCGTCAGATTGTCGAGGGGGCGAGGTCGTAGATGGTGGTGCTGCCCACCGTGACGGCGGTGCCATTGGCGATCACCCACTGCTGGACGGCTGAGCTCGAGCCGCCACCCGGACCGCCGCCGGAGATCACCACGTAGCGGAGCTTTCCCGACAAGACGAGCTGGGCGAGCTTGTCCACCGTCATGGCCGGGTCGGTGCCCGAAAAGCCGCCCATCGCCATCACCGGCCTGCCGGTCGCGAGCTCGATCGAGGCGGCTTCGTTCGCAGACTGGACCGCCACGAGCCATGTTGCCTCGCCCTGGTGCTGCTCGAGGTAGGCGATGACGTCGGATCCAAGCGCCCCGCCCACGCCGCCGGCCCTGACCTGGGGGCCGCCGGCGCCGCCGGACGCGGTGCTGCCGAGCCGGACGGGAGGCTGACCGGTGAAGCCGTTGCGAAGACCTGGAGCGGCAGCCACCGCGGGGCCGGCCGAAGGAATGGCGCCAGAGCTCGACCGGCCGACGGTCGCCACCGAGTAAGCCGCCGGCCCGAGCATCACCGCGACTACCCCGACCGCCACCGCCGCAGCCGGCACGGGGTCGGGCAGCCAGCGCCTGAGGGCGGGCCAGCTCGCGGCCACGATCGCGGCCGCGGCCACGATCGCAACGGCCAGCTCGAGCGGGCCGAGCCACGGCAGGAAGGTCGGCGTACGGGCGAGCAGCTGCGCACCCCACCACCCGGTACCGGCAAGAGCAGCGGCCAGGATCACGGAACCGAGCGGCGAGCGACCACTCAGCTTCCACATGTCGACCACCCCGGCACCCACCAATGCGGCCACGCCCGGGGCCAGCGCGACCGTGTAGTAGGGGTGAAAGATTCCGCTGGCAAAGCTGAAGACGACGAAGTGGGTGACGAACCAGAGTCCCCACAAGACGTAGCCCGCCCGGGCGAGGTCTGCACGCGGGAGCGAACGGTGCACCCACAGGCCGACGCCGACCGAAACCACAGCAAGAGGAATCAGCCAGGCGATCTGGCCTCCGATCTCGGTGCTGAAAAGACGCAGAAGGCCGGTCGCGCCACCGAATCCGGCGCCACCGCCCACGACCGCTCCACTCGGAGCGCCGGAGGGACCGCCCTGGCCGAAGATACGGCCAAGGCCGTTGTAACCGAGCACGAGGTTCACCACCGAGTTGTCGGTGCTGCCGCCGATGTACGGGCGATAGGCGGCCGGAATCGCATCCACGATGACGAGCCACCAGCCCGTGCTGACAACGAGCACCGCCCCGGCTGCGAGCAGCTGCAAGATGCGTGCGCCGAAGCGGCGGGGTCCAAAGAGGAAATATGTGAGAACGAGCGCGGGCAGCACGATGTATGCCTGCAGGTCTTTGGTGTTGAAGGCCAGGCCCACCAGCCCCGCGCAAAGGAGCAGCCAGCGCGTGCGGCCGCCGTCGAGAGCGCGCACCATCGCCCACGCTGACCCAACCAGCAGAAGCGTAAGCAGGGCGTCGGGGTTGTTGTAGCGGAACATCAGCACCGCCACCGGCGTGAACGCCATGGCCGCGGCGGCAACCAGCCCGGCCACAGGCCCAAACGCGCGCCGGACGGCGAAGAAGAGGATCAGCACCGTCAGCGCGCCGGCGATCGCTTCGGGCGCGAGCATGCTCCAGGAGCTGAGCCCGAAAATTCGCGCCGACAGCTCCATCAGCCAGAGCGACGCGGGCGGCTTGTCGACGGTGATGTAGTTGGCCGCATCGAGGGAGCCGAAGAAGAAGGCTTTCCAGCTCTGGGTCCCGGCCTGGACCGCGGCCGCGTAGTAGGTATTGGCCCACCCGTTGCGATCCAATCCCCATAGATAGAGGACGAGGGTGGCCATCGTGAGCGCGCCCACCGAAAGGCGCACCCAGCCAGATTCGCCCAATCGCCCCTGCAGGATCGCGGCCACGCGGTGCGAAAAGCGTGATCGTGGCGGCGCGATGGGATGGGCCGTCGCGCTCACAGGGCACGCTCCGCGCGCCGGCGAGAATGAAAGAGGAGAGCCCTCAGAATCAAGAACCGAGCCCCGGTGGCGATCGCGTTGACCGCGGTCAGGACGCCGATCTCGATTCGCGGCGACGCGGCCGGCGCGAACGTGCTCAGCAGCACGATCGCGGCATTCGTCAGCCCCAGTGCGATTGCGAATGCGACAAGGCCCCCGGCGTGGTGTTGGAGCAGGCGATCTGGACCCCGAACCCCAAACGTCAGCCTGCGATTTGCGGCCGTGTTGGCGACCGCCGTGACCACCAGCGCGATGGAGTTGCTCGAGGTCGCGGTTAGCGCGCCGCGCAGCAGCCAGAAGAGACCGGCATAGGCGAGCGTGCTCGCGATACCCACCGCGGCGAAGCGAGCCAGCTGGCCGGCCAGCCGAGGGGGAGTCTCGCGAAACCTGCCTGTTGCCAGACGCCAGATCCCACGCAGGTCTTCCATCGCTGTGGCCACGATGTCGACGCTCGACGACGGGTCGTCGGCCCACGCGACAGGCAGCTCGTGGATGCGAAGGCCGGCCCTCTCCGCGACCACCAGCAGCTCCGTGTCGAAAAACCAGTTGCGATTCTTCACCTGCGGCAGCAGCCTGTGGGCGACATCGGCGCGCATGGACTTGAAGCCGCACTGGGCGTCCCGAAACGTGACTCCGAGGCTGACGCGCAGCAAGAGGTTGTAACAGCGCGAAATGAGCTCCCGCTTGACGCCGCGAACCACGCGCGCGCCGCGAGCGAGGCGGCTGCCAATGCAGACATCGCTGTGGCCCGATATGACAGGGGCGACGAGAGGCAGGAGTGCCGTCAGGTCGGTCGACAGGTCCACGTCCATGTACGCGACAACGCGCGCGTCACTCGTCAGCCATGCCGACGCCAGGGCGCGGCCCCTTCCCTTCTCGTTGATGTGCAGCGGGCGCACATTGGGGATGTCACGAGCCAGCTGCCTGGCGATGAACCACGTTCCGTCCGTGCTGGCGTTGTCAGCGATGGTGATGCGAGCGGAGAAAGGGAACTCGTGAACGAGATATGCATGCAGGCGGCGAACGTTGCGCGCGAGGTCTAGCTCCTCGTTGAAGACGGGGATCACGAAATCGATGACGGGCGCGACCGTCATGACGTCGAGCGCCGGCAGAGCCAAGACCGTCGTGTCATGTGCGGCGTTCATGCCGACAACATCGGCGCGCCACCTTCGGGGCCGATTGGAGAAGGCTCAGAGCTCGCTTAGACGGCTCTTGCCAAATTCACAGCCTCCTCACACGGCGCGCTGAGCGTCCGGCGCCAACCTCGGAGCCAACGCTCGAGCAAAAAATCATCAGGAGGAAGCAAGCCAACATGAACAGAGTTCGTACGGCAGTAACAGCGGCGGCCATCGCCGGGTCGATGGTCGTAGGTGGGGTCGTCGGAGCCGCCCTGTACGGCGTGACCACCCTCAGCGCGGCCGCGGCCACCACCGCGACCAGTCCAACCCCGGCGCCGAGCTCCTCGACGGGCAAGTTCGTGCCCAACGAGACGGCCGCGCACGAGGCCACAGAGAGCGCTGCTCGCGAGGCCCAGGAGAACGCTGGGCAGGTCCCGACCGTACCGTAAAGGTGCGCTCACAGCACGGCAGGGCCAGCGAAATGCTGGCCCTGCCCATTCATTGCTCGGGAATTACATGAAGAATCGGATCCTGATCGCCGGAGTCGCAGTCGTCGCAGCGGTCGGTTTGGCCGGAGGCGGCGCCTATGTCTACTTCTTCTCCGGCCTTCGCTCGACACCGGCCACGCTGGGCCTTTCGGCGACGCCCAACGCCTCCCCCACCGCCACCACGAGCACCGGACTCGCCGGGAGCTGGACGGTGACGACGGGATCCCTTGCCGGGTACCGGGTCAAAGAGCTTTTCGTCGGCCAGTCCTCGAAGCACGAAGCCGTGGCGCGCACCTCGACGGTGAGCGGAACCGTGGCCGTGAGCGGTGACGCGACGAGCGGCTACCAGGTCAGCGCCATCACGATCATGGCCGTGCTCACCGACCTCCACAGCATCGACTCCGTCGCCGGCCGTGACGTCACCCAGCGCGACGGCGTCGTGTCCCGGCAGATGGACCTTCAGCAGTTCCCCAATGCGACGTTCATCGCATCTTCGCTGTCGGTTCCGGGACCGGTGACGAGCCAGACCATCGAACTTTCGATACCGGGCAAGCTGACCATCCACGGCGTCACCAAGGATGTGACGGCGACCGCCAAGGCGCAGGAGGCCGGCGGCAAGCTCGAGATCGCGGGGAGCGTGGCGATCGACATGACGGACTACGGGGTTTCGCCGCCGGCAGTCCCCTTCGTAACCGTCGACTCCCAGGTGACAGTCGAATTCGATATCTTCCTGACCAAGGGCTCCTAGCCGAACATCTGGCGCGCCACGAACAGCACATTGGCGGGACGCTCGGCCAGCCGCCTCAGGTACCAGGCATACCAGGCATCGCCGTAGGCGATGAGCGCTTTGACCCGGTAGCCCTCAGTGGCCAGTCTCGCCTGGTGCGCTGCCTGGATCCCATACAGCATGTGCACCTCGAGCGCGTGGCGGTCCATGCCGATGGCATCGGCGAACCGCGCGATGCGCTCGATGAGCGGCACGTCGTGGGTGGCCAGCACCAGCTTGAGCCGGCCTCGGTTCACATCTGGAAGCATCAGCGCGCACAGCGCCAGGTAGTTCGCGTCGACGTCGCGCTTGGCGGGAAACGCGCGATCCGCCGGCTCGGCGTAGGCGCCCTTGACCAGCCTGACGGCGGGCTTGAACGGCAGCATCCGATGCACATCGGCGGCGGTGCGGTACAGGTACGCCTGCAGGCAGACACCGGTGGCGGGATGTCGTGAGTGCACGCGGTTGTACAAGTCGAGCGTGCGGTCGGTGTAGGCGCTGCCTTCCATATCGATCCACATGAAGCCCTTGACCTTCGCGGCCGCGGCGGCCAGCCGGTTCAGGTTGGCGAAGGTGGCCTCTGGGTCGATGTCGAGCCCGACCTGCGTGGGCTTGATGGAGATCTCAGGCTCGAGGCCGGCCTCCGCTGCTTGTGTCAGCACCATCTCGTAGTGCTCGACCGCCGCGGCAGCTTCGGACATCGCCTTGATGTTCTCGCCCAGCTTCGTGAACACCGCCCCGATTCCCCTGGCCTTGAACTCCACGGCGGCTTTCAGGGCCGACTCGTACTCCTCGCCCGGCATGAACCGCTTGACCGCGCGGCGCACGAAACCCCAGCTCGGCACGTGCTCTGACAGCCAGGGATTCTGCGCGCACCAGAGAAGTAGCCCCCTCACAACCTGGCAATGATATTGGGGCTCGGGGCCGCGCCAGCCACGGTTTCGACCACGGCGTCCCAGCCCTCCGGGTCATTGGCCACGACCGCCGGACGTTCGATCGGCGGCGGCTCTGATTTGAAGCCCGCGCCGGTGTCGAAGACCACGATCCGCTCGTCCGCTTCGATAAGCCCTCGTTCTCGCATCACCGGCAGGGCCGCAAAAGCCGCCGCGGACTCCAGGCTGAGATAGCCACCGCCCATGCGGGCGGCGTACATCTGCATGGAGACGATCTCCGCCTCCGGGACAGCGACCGCTCCCCCGCCCGAGCGCCGAAGGCATTCGAGGATGAGGTGGTCGCCAAGGGCGGACGGCACACGAATGCCCGCTGCGCGGGTGGCCGCTCCTGGCCACGGCTCGGCAAAAGCCGTCCCTTGTTCGAAGGCACGCACGATCGGCGCACAGCCATCCGACTGCACCGAATACATACGAGGCCGCGACGAGCCGATGAACCCCAACGCCTCCAGCTCGTCGAACGCCTTCCACATGCCGATCAGGCCGGTGCCGCCGCCGGTCGGATAGACGACGGCGTCCGGCAGGGTCCAGCCGAAGTCCTCCGCCAGCTCGAAACCAAGTGTCTTCTTACCCTCCACGCGGTAGGGCTCGCGCAGGGTGGCCATGTCGAACGCGCCCGCCTTCTCGCAGACGAGGCGCGCGAGCTTGCCGCAATCGGAGATGAGGCCGTCGAGGAGGATGAGACGGGCCCCGCACACAAGCGCCTCCGCCTGATTGGCAAGCGGGGCGTCGGCCGGCATGACCACCGTCGCCTCCACTCCCGCCGCCGACGCGTACGCCGCCAGAGCGCCCGCCGCATTCCCAGCCGAGGGCGCGACGAGGTGGGTCGCTCCCAGCTCGACCGCACGGCTGACAGCGACGGCCATGCCTCGCGCCTTGAAGGATCCAGTCGGGTTCATGCTTTCAGCTTTCACACGCAGCCCGCCCAGCCCAAGGTTTCGTGACAGGCGACCCCCCGCCAGCAGCGGCGTCGAACCTTCGCCAAGGGTGGTGATGAACTTTCGCGAGCGGACGGGTAGCAGCTCCTCCCACCGCCACAGTCCGCCGCGACGAACCGCGATCGCCTGCCTGGTCAAAGTGAGGCGAGCGCGCTCGAGCTCGTAGCGCGCCAGGAGCGTGCGACCGTCTGAGGGATCAGTGCCGCGGAGCTGATCCGGGTCGTGGCGATTTCTCGAGAGCGCGCCCTCGAGAAAAGCGAGCGTGGATGCTGTGGGGTCACCCCGACTCATAGGCGGAGACTAGACGAAGCTCAGTCAGGCGGGCGGCCGCGAACCTCCGAGCAAGCATTCGACACTGCAGTAGACCAGCGTCCCGCGGAAGACGGCGCCGAAATCGATCGGCCTCGCGCATCCGTCGCAATAGGAGGGTTGGGCATCGATGACTTCCGCACGCTTGACGACGTGTACATGCGCAGGCCCGCTTGCGATGCCCTGGCGAAGCGCCGACCGCTCCGCAACAGGTCTGTGCAGCCGTCCGGCCGGCAGGTGAACAACCCCCATGTCTTCCTCCCCTGGGATACCGCACCAAGTATCTCGCCGCGATCGCAACAATCGCCGTACGAATGTGGGAATTCGCCGTACTACAGAACAGGTCTGCGGCGGGGGACCGCTGTCCCCCCGGCGATGATTGCCGTTCTTACGCGGCTACCAGTAGTACCAGCGGCCTCCGCCTTCGGCGGCCCGGAAGAAGAACCCGAACACCCAAAGGATCAGCCCGATGATGAGCAGCAGCCACAACATCTGCAGCCCGCTCGCAATCAAGCCACCCCCACCAAGGAGCAGGAGCAACAGGACGAGGACAATCAACGGGATCACTCTGCGCTGTACCTCCTTTCCCGACCGACCGATGTGGCCAGTCTCAAAATCCGCATCTGTCTACTGAAACCCACCAAATGCGGCGCGGTTACCCACGCGCGCGCCGGCGGCGCGCGCCGGTCTTCCCGCCCTTCATCAGCGATCGCCATCCTCTCGCGTGAATCTCGATCCCAAATTTGCGCGCCGCAGCCCTGATTCGCTTCCAGGCCGTGTCGCGCTCGGCCTCCGTGACGCCCTCGACCTGGTCGAACCGAGCGATCGCATTGCGGACATGACGCGCGTCGGTGATCGGTTCTTTGCGCTTCTTCGTAAATGCGAACTTCTCGGCCGGCAGCCGGTTCTGCTGTCGCGTGCTCAGGCCTGACGTGCGTCTGCGGATGGTGGCACCGCTTGCGCGGCGGCTCTGCACTGTGCGCGCGCGCTTGATGTTTCTGCGTGCGGCTGTCTTCTGCTTTGTCGTCGCCATCAAATCAACCTCCTTTCTTGATTACGCGGCCGCATGAACGAAGAGGGCCGGCCCCTGCACGCGGGGCGCGGCCCTCGGCTCCCCTGAGGAGGGTCAGGAAGGAGTTGCGGACGGTGATGGGTGGGTGCCGCCGCCACCGCCCGGCGCCGGAGCCGGCGAAGTGACGGTTGTCGGGTTCGAAGGTGTCGAATACGGCGCCCTCGTTCCAAACCAATTCCACTGACTGAAGCCGAAGAAGAGGAGGATGAGCACCAAGAGCGCCATGATCGCGGCTGCGATTCCAGCGCCCGCACCGGCTGTCGTCCCCTCGGTCTCCACCACCTCGGAACCCACCGGGCTCCAGTAGCGTCGGACGCTGTATCCGCCGGCTCCCACGAGCGCGGCGAATAGGAGAACGACGAGCAGGATGAACAGTAGCGTTCCCAAACGATGACCTCCTGTTTGGTTCGGGCCCCCTACACATCTTGGATAGGCCTCTTCTATGGAAACGCCCATTACAGCGCGGACTACGCAGCGCCTAATTTTTCGAAGTCGTCACGTATGAGTGCGCGGTAGCGCGGCTGCAGCTATCGAGTTAGGGAGTTCGATTGGAGGACATGAAAAAGTGCGCCTAAATCGCGCGTAAGTTACGTAGTTGTCGTGCGCTTTCGGCGCCGGAAGACCGCCAAATGCCCGAGCATCCTCTTCGCAAACGACGGCGGGGCGAATGGCCGGGACAAAGGTTGGTCTGAAGCCTTGTCCTCGTTGATCACCTCGATTGGCTTGCGAACCTCCCTGGACTCGTGCATCGGGCTCGCGATGAGACCCTTCGTGACCGGCTGACCGAGGCGAAACTCGTTGAAGACAGCGCCAAACAGGATGAGCTCGCTCACGATGTAGAACCACGCGGCGAGGAGGAAGAAGAGGCCGAACTGCGCGCCATATGTGTTGAAGCCGCCGGCGAGGCGCACATATAGAGGAAAACCGAGCGAGAAGACTTCGATCAGGGTTCCGGCGAGGAGCGCGCCTGGCAGCACGTCGCGCACCTCGAACGAGCGGTTGGGGACGAAGCGATAGAGCAACGAAAGCAGCGTGACCATAACCGCCGACCCAATGATGAATCCGGTCACCCATGCCAAGGGGAACAGCGCGGCCACGGCATTCGCCGCCACCGTGATGCCGACGGCGATCACCAGCAGGATCATCATCACAAGGCCCATCAGCTTCTGCCTGACCAGGTTCCGCTGCTTCGTGCCAAAGATCTGCGTCAACGCAAACTCCATGGTCCCGAAGATGCTGCTGGCGCTCCACAGTAGGCCGGCCAGCGACAGCAGACCCAACCACCCGGCCGATTGCCTCACCCCATGGACGGCGTCGAGCAGTTGCGGCTGGGCCGTGGTCGGGAAGACCTCGATGATCAGGGCTTCGGCCTTCGCCTCGAGGCCTGGATCTCGAATCGCGTATCCGATCAGGGAGAGAGCTCCGAGCATCAGCGGGAACATCGCCAGCATGCACGTGAATGCGAGCGCCGAGGCGTAGTTGCTCGCCTGGCTCTGCCCATATGCGGCGAGGACCCCGATCGGCAGCCAGCTCTTGATTGCTCTGATCATTTCGGCGCCGGGCCGCGCCGCTTCACGATGCGCGAGGCAAGCGCGCCGGCCGTGCTGACCGCGACGGTGGTCGCGACCCTCTCGGCGATCGTCCGCCATGGGCTCGGACTGCGAGAGTCATCGGAGCCGGCGACGACGACCTTGACTTTCGCGGGCAGGTTGCGGAGCGCCTTGGTCGCCCTGGTCGGCAGATGACGAATAGATGCCGGCACCGGGTCCTTGACGGTCGCCGCATGCGACCGATGGCGTGTCAACCTGTAGATCGCAAAGCTGACGGCTGCCGCAGACGCGAGGCCGATACCGACCATCGCCGCCACGCGCGCTGCCTTTCGCGCGCCCGACACCGCGCGGCGCTCGAGCAGCTTCAGGTTCGCGTCGAGGCGCTGCCGGGTCTCGGCTATCTGCCGTTCGATCTCAGCTGACGAAGCGCCCACGCCTTGTTCTCCTTCAGTGTTTCGAGCGTCCTGGTCGGCAGCCGCAACCTCAGCCGCGATCTGCCGAACAGGTAGAGCACGCCCGCCAAAACGAAGTAAACCACTGCCCACAGCAGCGCGGCCTGCCAGTGCCAGGGGACGGCCTCGACCACCGCGACGGGTAGGGCGACGAGCAACGCGATCGCGACCACCATGCCCGCGGCGGCCATGGATCCGAGCGCGATGGCGTTCGTGATCGCGAGCTCCTTGAGCTCCTGCCGGGCGAGCATGACCTCGAGGCTGACCAGGCGCTGGACGTCCTGCACGACATCCGCCGCCAGCTCCCTCGATGTCGCCTTGGGCTCGGTAGTTTGCATTCCTTCTTATGAGAACGCCGCGCCGCATGCGGCGACCCGGTGACTCGAATCACAGGATCGCCGCGTAGTCATGCCGCAGACATCAAGTTCGTGCGGGTATTCAGGTCGGGAGGCCGTGACCGGCAACCTCATAAGCCGTGGCGATGTCGGCGATCACCATCACGGCCGCCGCGGACCAGCCGATGACTTTGGTCGGAAGCCGATTGACGTAGTCGCCCATAAGCTTTCGATTCGACGTCAGCAGGAGCATGAGCACGATCAGAACCGGCGCAATGACGCCGTCGAGCACCTGAGAGTAGAAGAGTGCCTTGATCGGATCGATGGCGGAGACCGCAAGCTCCATGGCGACCAGGAACGAAAGACCGATGACGACATAGAACTGCGGCGCGTTTTGCGCGTGCCGCCCGAGGCCGCGTCGCCACCCGGCCAGGCCGGCTACTCCAAAGGCGGCCGACGCGGCGAGCACCGGGATCGCCAGCAGGCCCGCTCCGATGATCCCCACGGCGAAGAGATCTGTGGCATAGCGACCGGCGAAAGGCTCCAATGCGCGTGCGGCATCGGCGGCGGTTTTGATGCTTGCGTGATGGGCGTACAGAACTGTCCCGGTCGACACCATGATGAAAAATGCGGTGACGTTCGACCAGATCATTCCGGCGGTGATGTCGATGTTTCGCTGCGTCATGCCCTGCACGCCACGCCTCTCTTCAACCTCCCCGCTCGCCTGCCAGAAGAACAGGTATGGGGTGATGGTCGTGCCCAGGAGAGCCACTGAGCCCAGCAAGTACCCTGGCGAGAACGAAACGTGCGGCACCAACGTGCTCAGGAGGACATCGGCCCAGTTGGGGCGAGCCAGGAACGCCGCGAGGATGTAGGTGGCGAACACGGCCACCAGCCACAGGAGGTATTTGCTGAGGACCCTGTAGTCCGTGAAGATGGTCACGTAGGCCATGAGGCCCGCCAGCGGCACGACCCAGAACACCAATCGCGCGCCGGTGAGGAGCTCCAGCGCGGCGGCCATCGCGAGCAGGTCGGCGCCCATGGTGATCACGTTGGCCACCACCATGAGCAGCACCGCGGGCGTTGCAACGCGCGCGCCATACGTATTGCGCAAGAGCGTCGCGAGGTCGGTCTTGGTCACATTGCCGACCTTGGCCGATATCTGCTGGACGACGATGAGCATCGGCGTCGACAGCAGCAGCAGCCAGTTCTGCGCGTAGCCGGCAGTGGTCCCCACGACAGAGTACGTGGCAATGCCGGCTGGGTCGTTGTCGGCGCCGCCGGTGATGACGCCAGGCCCGATCGCTCTCAGCACGTCGGAGAATCTGAGCCGCCTCTCGTGCGCCCGGCGACGGCGGAGCTCGGTCTCTGCCATCTAGTGAGGCCGCCGGGCCGGAACCGGAGGTGTGACCATTGTCCAGATGCTGCGGGTGTCCTCGTCGAGTAGCTCGCGCGCCTCGAACGCATCGGTTTCGTCGACGCGCGCGAGCAGGATCCCGTGCCCGCTCGAGAGCGCCTTGCGTACGTCCGTCGCAAACTCTCCCACCGACTCCAGGAGCGGATCACCACCAGACATCACGATGCCTGCTGCCTTTGCCCTCAACCGGCGGTGCTGGCGCAGGAATGTGAGCGCGTGGTTGGCGACGGCCCGATTGGAAAACGCGGCGATGATGGTCTGGTCGTAGAGCCCCCGCCGCTGGTCATGTCGCTTGACCTTCAGCCGGCGCGCGTCGACGTCGGCGATTCCCCTCGCGAGGTATCGATGAGCTTCGGCGATCAGCTCCTGGCGGTCCCGAAGCGATTCGAGCTCGCCCGACAGGTGCAGGATGCCGCCGTGCTGCTTGACGTCGACCGCATCCCCATATAAAGGATGGGGCTGACCGGGCTGACCCACCATCACCGTCGTCCACCAGGACTCGATCTGCGTGTCCACACCGCCCGTTCTCCCCATGTGATTCCGGAACGCGGCGGTGCGAGGGGTTACCGGCCGGCTGGGCGTTACGGTTCTAGGATGGAATCCGTCGCGACACCCCCGCAGATACTTCCGCGATCGGTGGACAGGCGCCTGTTCCAGGCGATCCATGGCCTGCCGCACTCGCCCCGCAGCGACCACTACATATCGCTGGTCTCGGACCTCGGCGAAGGCCTCGGCTGGGTGGCGGCGGGAGTGGGCGTGGCGTGGCTTGGCGGTCAGAGGGGACGGCGAGCGGGGATCGCCACCGCCCTGGCTTCGCTCGGGACGACTTACCTGGTGCAGCGAATGGTCAAGCCGATCTTCAGGCGGCGGCGCCCGTTCGTGAGCCGCGAGGTCATGGTCGTCGGGATTCGTACGGCCGACGCCTCGTTTCCATCCGGCCACACCGCCTCATCGTTTGCCGCCGCGACCGCACTTTCCACCTTCTATCCAAATGCGGCCCCGCTGGTCTTCACCCTCGCCACGCTGGTCGGGGCCTCGCGGGTTCACCTGGGCCACCACTTCCCGAGCGACGTCACCGCGGGCGCCGTAATCGGGATCGGGATGGGTACGTTCACCGCGTGGCTGCTAAAGCTCCCGAAATTCCTCTGATCAGCGGGGGCAGGATCACCTTTACGGCGCTGACCTCGGCCGTAACGGTCGCCGGCGTCCTGCCCACCAGCACGTTGTCGGCGTAGACGCGAACGCGCGGCTTGGTCGTCACGGAAACCTTCTTGAAACGGAACACCTGGCCGAGCCCTTCCTCGGCATGCTTCATCAGAAGGGCCGAAGCCAATGCTCGTGCGGCGATGTCCGACCTGGTCCGGCCCGCCAGCACTGCGAACTCGAGGTAGTGATCCCTCGGGGTACTGTCCCCCACCGGCAACAGGGACCCGATCGACGACGTGTTGGTGAAGACGAGAGACATGGCCGACCCGCTTCCCTTCAGGTCGCCCTCCAGCTCGTACGAGAAGCGCTTGGCCGTCAGCACTGACGCAAGGTCGGTGGCCAACGAGCCATATTTCCGATCCTTCAGAGTCTCGCCCAGCGCGATCGTCTCGCCGAAAAGTCCGATCAGGCAGGCCTCGAGGAACACGGTCCCGTTGACGCGTCCCAGCGTGATGGGGCGCGGCCGCCCTTGCTTGACGACCTCGATCTGCGTGTCGAGGTCAGGTGGCAGGCCGAGCGCGAGGGCGAAGTTGTTGAAGGTACCGAGCGAAAGAATGCCCACCGGATGCTTGGTATCGGCCAGCTTCCTGACGACGAACTCCACGCTGCCGTCACCGCCGGCGACGACTATGCGTGCTCGCGGGGTGATCAGCTTTTCAAAATCCACCTTGGGGTCGAACGGTATGACCAGGTGGTCCGCGAACAGTCCGCGCAGCCTGGCTTCGAGCTCGGGCGTCATGTTCCCAGCGCCGGTGCTGAGGATGAGCAAGCGTCTCGCCGTGCGTTCGGTCGACTTCTCGGCACGGGCGCCGGCAGCCGTTTTCACCCCCATATGGTGGAAGAGCCCGGCCCTTGCAGGCCAGGCTCCCCCACCCGGTCAACGCATCGGCTTCGATGCATACCTGATCGGGACACATATGCTCCACGCATGGTTATCCGGAGCGACCTCGAAGGACTGAGCGACGCGGCGGCGCGCCGCGCTCTCGGTGGCCTGCCTCGATCCGATTACGAGGTCGTGATCAAGCCGCTCCGCTACCGCACCTCTCCCCACCTCGCCGCTCGCTGTGAGTTCGAGGAACGCCGGATCGTGCTCCAGGTGCCGGTTCCGTTCCGGCCGTTCAAGGAGCCGGTCATCTACGCCGCGCGCCGTAAGCGAGGGCGCGGCTTGCGCTTTGCCTGGGCGTCCGAGAGCGTGTCCTTTCGCCTGCGCCGCGAGGTGCTTCGATTCCTCTACTGCCACGAGTGGATGCACTGGTACCTCAAAGAGGTGCTCGGCAAGCGCTCGGCCGCGGAGACCGCGTGCGACCGGTTCGCGCTGCGCAACTTCAGGCGGCCCAGGGTTTCGGCCGCGGACGCTGACGCCGCTCTGCGCCGCCGCGCGAGGGCGCGAGCCTAGCCGCGAACCGCAACCGCGGCTTCCTCCTGGGCAAGGTCTGCCAGCGCCGAACGCTCGATCTCGTCAAGGCTTTTGCCACGATCGCGTTCCAGAACCTTCATGCGCTTGTCGAACTGAGAGCTCGCGAAATCGATGTATGTCTGCATGCGCTGCCCGAACGGTGGGTTGGTCTCGTCGTAGGCGTCCCAGAACTCGGTCAC
>Ga0066691_10000167_pt1 | contig 18476 bp, 10 predicted proteins | sample GraSoiAngelo_140_FD_66671 | JGI IMG/M metagenome (GOLD analysis project Ga0066691, IMG submission 66671) | Grasslands soil microbial communities from the Angelo Coastal Reserve, California, USA - 14_0929_12_30cm | ecosystem: Environmental > Terrestrial > Soil > Grasslands | place: USA... | reverse complement strand
GCCTCGCTTCGTTTCTTCGACCAGCTTCCCCAGGGACTCGACGGTGTCCTCACTTTCCAGTACAAAGACGCCCGTATTTCGTAAGTCTCGGGGTTCTGGATGTACTTGAACAGGCAATCGGACACGAACATTTCCAACTTCTCGACCTCATCGCGGGAGGGAAGGAACGAATTCTTCAACGCCAGGAATACGGGATCACCGAAGCCGGGGTCGTCGGTCCCTCCCACTTCCCAAACGTCATCATTGTCATCAAGGCGGGTGGCGCGCCGGTAATCGAATGGCAGAAACATGTGATGGCGATGGTAGGGATCGCCGGGACTCACCACGAATTGCCGCTCCGCCATGAAGCGGGCTCGCGCCTTCAGCAACTGTTCAGCATCTTCGACGCAGAAAAAATGCAGGTTGGTCCAGCGCCCTCCGTTGTACAGCAAGCGAAGACTCTTCTGCCCTCTGCCGTGAAATGACAACGTCAGGAGTGTGGATTTATCCGTACGCTTTCGTTCTTTGACGGTAATTCCGTCCGAGTGAATTTCGAGAGCCTCAGGGTCAATGGCGGAATCGAGCTCGACGCAAGCATCCGTGTCCTCTTGCACGACCATCGAGGGCACGATGCGAATTCCCAGGTTGCCCGCCGCCATCAATTCCTTTGTCATTTGGGAATACTCATCCAGAAACACGAATCGCATTTGATACGACTTTTTTTGACCAGGCTCCAATACCAGGGACGAATGCCCGTTCACCCAGGGATTCCAGCCCCAGTTCCGCAGATCTTTGGTCGCGTTGGAGTGTACCGCGAACAGATCGGTCCCGATCCAGTCGCCGCCCTGGGCGGGCGTCTTGTAGATGCATTCGAAAGAAGTGTCTTGCAGACAATGAAACAGAAGAAACGGCGCGTCTCCGCGCGGACGCTGCAGTAATGCGTAGGAACTGTGGCCGGCCACAAAGGAATGGCAAAGGACTTTCTGTTCGTGAACAGTCTTTTGCATCGCCTCCAGCGTCCCGCTGGCGTTCGCCAAGGTCGTTGTAGCGCCGGCATAGGGCGCGGCATAATCATCGTTGGCGCGCAACGGGAATGCAAGTTCGCCGAATTCCAGAGTGCGGCCAGTCGTATTCTCAAACTCCACGTCCCACAGCAGGGAACCGTCGTCCGCGAAGCGGTAGCTCAAACCAAGGATGTAACTCTGGATGCCACCTTCGCCTTGCGAGCGCCCTCGATACTTGACCGCGAACACCTTGCCATCGAACCCAACGTTGCGGACATCCGGTGAAGCCAGGGTCGACTCGCGTTTCCATTTTCCCGAAATCCGGTATTGAACAAAGCTCTCCTGCTCGCGAATCCATTCCGGCGTGTTCAGTTCCCAAATCGTGGTGACTACGTCGCCGGTCCAATGCGTGTCTGCGCTCTTGATACCGAGCGTGTTGTCGGAGTTTCCGAGGAAGTTCGTTCCCAGCGCATCGCGTGCGTCACTGATCGAGTAGAGAGTGCCGTTTCGCCGGTCAAACCTCACGATCATCCGGCCCGAAGAAAGCCGCACCAGATCGGACTTGTTCGTGGCGCGCGATGCCGGAGGAATCGAGTGAGAAAGCGCAGGTGTCTCAGCGGCGGCGACGTCGGCAACCAAGGAAGCAACACCGGCTGTTCCGATTGATTTGAGCAGGTGACGACGGGAAAGTTTGCGGTTCACGGGAGCTCTGACGGCCCTTTCGCGGGGGCTTGGATTTTTCGAGCCCCATTAAATCTGCTCAGGCACGCATTTGCAACGGGATCCTAATTTGGTTCTGTGGAGAAGAGAGCCGCGCCGGGTGGCGCGCGGATCTCTCAGCAGAATCGCCGCCGCCCGCGACCGAGGACAGCAAGCACTGGACGGGCGGCATTGAGGGCCTCTGGCGAGCCTCTGACCAGAAAAATCAGTTCTCCAAATGCCGCATGAGGCTTGGTGCCGGTTACGGTCGCATTCAGGAGACCTCAGCTGTGCTCAGACGCTTTCGACGCAAGTTCATCAATCGAGTCCCTGTTTAGTGTGCTGGACTCGATCAAGATTGAATCCGGAGATGCGCCCTGGAAGGCTCCGTTCTCTCCCAGCCAAATCGGTCGGGAAGCTCGGTCGTTTCCGAACCATGGCTAGCATGGAAGTGGAAGAGTCGATTCGTGGCAACCCGATCGATGAAGTTGTTTTGCTGATGGCTTGTGACGATACGACTCCTTCTATTTTGATTGGGGCGGCCTCCTGCGATCTTCAAACTAGTGCAGGTGGAGGGTTGGGATCGGGAATGGCGTGTACGTCCGCCACACCTGGAGTTGGTGGGAAATGGAATCGAGCAAACCAGGAAGATTATCCGTGACGCGCTACGTTGCCGGCCGCAGGCTGTGGGATAGCTAGGGTTACCGAACGGAAGGTAAAGGCTAGTCTCCGACGTCGGTTGCTGATGGGGTTTTCGGGAAAAGCGCGGGTTGGCTGCCTAGTGGATTCAAGTCTTCGAGCACAGTGATTAGCGCCCCCCTTTGCAATTGGGCAACCGGAATGAGCCGATCCTGGTCCGGTAGCCGGTGTCCCCCGCCTTCAGATAATCGCCTACATACCAGAACGTACAGTCATCACTCGGATCCAACGCCGTCGTCGTGTAATCTTCCCAGCGTAGCGTGTTCGGCTGTGACGCTTCCCCTGTCGCAAGCACGGACTCGTGCAACGTCAAGACGCCCTTAGGATCGCCGGCCCGGCGCGCAGCGAAGCGCAGCCCCGGAAAATTCGGTAACCCGCCGAACGAGTATCCGACACCGATGTCGCCTTTCTTGTCCATCGCGATACTGGGCATCCAGCGGTAGAAGCCTTCCGGCGTATACGTGCCCTGCTGATATAGCTCTGGGTCGCCCTTCTTATCGAGGCGGAACTCGTACCAGCGCACACCTCCGCCGCCCTGCGAAGCGACGGAGTGCGCTGCAACGATCGACTCCTGGCCCCCAATTTTGCGGTAGACGAGTCGTTGCATGATCTTGTCGCCCTGCACGTCGAGCCGGCGTTCCGTATTGGGTTGGCGTACGCAGCTCGACAACTGCCCGTTGCAAAGGTAGTGATACGGCGCAACCTTGATCTTCACGGGACCATCCGCCTTCGTGTTGGCTGGGTTATTCCAGTCGACGTGCACTTTCCAGAAGTAGATGCCGTCATCATCGAAGATATTCTTAAGCTGCGTGCCACCAGCCGCCATCATGATGTTTGGTGTTCCCGTTGGCGGCGCTGCCGGGCCATCGATGTCGGCGTTGTTCAGAAAGTTTACGCCGTCGATGACGATGCACTGTTCAGTGGCGGGCTGTCCCGCGAGCATCTTCGCGCGATCTGCAATGCATGTATGCTTCTGAATTACATCGTCGCCGGTGCTGGTTGCCACGTAGTAGCCATCCGTCCAGACGGCCGGCCGCGGGTAGTCCGGGAACAAGAGCCGCTCAAAGGAGTAACGATAGTATGTGCCGAGCGGGTCCGGCCCGGTGCTAACCGCATAGCACATAGCCCAAACTCCTTCCTTCGCCTCCGGCGGTCTTTGGCCGTCGTCCGGCGGAGCGGGCGGCTGCGCCGGATTCGGGGGAAGCGCTCGAGCGACTCCGGGTGAAGACCGATCGCCGGACTTCGCAAGCTGCCCTGGCGGGGCTCGTTCGCCGCGAGCCCGGCCGGGCTCTTCCGGAAAGTCGCCGGCCGCAATTCGAGAAAACATCGGCATCACGATCAGCCATCGACCGGCAAGCTGGTCATAGCGAACCACCGCATCACCATTGTTGCGCGCCTCACACACGCCGCCGAAACCGGCCCATACGGATTTCGTGGCCACCGCTCCGTACAATACGTTGCCGCTTTTGTCGTATTTCTTCCCCCTCTTCGAATAAACTGCGATTCTGGAATTGACAGTCTGCACGATATGATCTGGGCCGACGGCCATGCTGTTGTCCGACGGATTGTGGAAGCTGGTTGTGCCTTGCGGCCCCTCGAATCCAGCGCCTAGTCCGTCGAAGCTTTCGAGCACAGACGCCGCTGGCCGAGTGCCCTGGTAACGTTGCTCAACCGCGATGCCTGCAGGAGTCAAGGTTGGCGCCGGTGTCGGTGGAGGGATGGCTTCGTCGGGCCTTTTTTCTTGCTCAGCATTTGGATCGTCCCGTAAGAAACCGGGTGACGTGCCGCACCCCGCCCCTTCGCAATCAGCCGGCGCGGTTCCATCGGCTGACTCTCCCTCGAGCGCAAGCGGCCGCGAAACATCGTATCTTGCGGCCTTGTGTACGAATACGCCGCCTACTCGGGGCCTTCCTTCTTGGGTATCGCTAGCTCGCGATTCGAGTTCGGCCCCGCTCGCAAAGACAAGAAATGCGACCCCAATTCCGATAATGGTAGTGGTGCTGGATCGTCGGATAAGGCCGACGACATCCGGGGACTGGGCTTCAGCACTATGGGTCGCGATTCCGAGCGATAAGACCATAGCTGACTCACACCTCCGGCTTTGTAATGCCCGGAATCCAAAAGCTGACTTCAATTCTGTCAACCATCGGAGTCCTCCAGGTTTCGCTCCATTTTCATGCTTTCTGCATCTGGCGTCTGAGGGGAGTAAGCCTGCCCGGTCCGTGTCCGTGCTGCTCCGCGGATTACCAGGTAGACGGGAATCCCGAGGACGACCATCAGCAATCCCGGCCACGTAGTTGAGGGGCGATACACGAAAAGCACAACCAGGATGACGGTGGCGGCAAGGATATAGAAACCCGGCACAAAGGGATATCCAAGCGTGCGATAAGGGCGTGGCGCATCCGGCCGCTTGAAACGTAGCCGGAACACTCCCACCACAGTCAGCACATAAAAGATCAAGGCCGCGGAAATGACGTATTCGAGCAGGTTGCTGTAGAGGTTTCCCCAAGATTGAGTTGCAGGCTCATAAATACGCGGCAGCACCAGGATGGCGGCCCATAATCCTTGGAGGATGAGAGAAAGCGCAGGGACATTCGCAGCGTTGAGTTTGCCTGCGAAAGGGAAGAACAGTTTCTGGCGGGCCATTGTGTAGTAGACGCGCGCTCCGGTCAGGGTCAGGGCATTAATAGTGCCAAAAGTCGAGATCATGATGGCGACTGCCATCACTATCGATCCGGCGGTGGGAAAGATGGCCCGCAAGGTTGCGGTTCCCACGCGGTCCGCCGGCGCGTGCTGGATCGCCGGCAGGGGAAGTGTGAACAGATATGCCACGTTGGCGAGGATGTACAGGGTGATAACCAGAGTCGCGCCGATCACCATGGCGAGGGTGACATTGCGTTCCGCTTTTTTCACCTCGGCTGCGGCGAAAGCAATGTTGTGCCACGAGTCAGCCGAAAATAGCGATCCAGTTTGACTGAGGCAGATGGCGACGAACATTCCCCACGTTGTGGTCGCGTCGAGCTCTCGGCCCAGAGAAACAATTCCATTCGGATGCCAGGGCGCGCTGAAGTTTGCCGAAACCACCGAGACTGTGCGCCCATGGAAAATACCCAAAACAATCAGGCCGCCCAGTGCTAGGGTCTTGGCGATCGTAAATACATTCTGGATGACCTTCCCGTAACGGAGTCCCAAAGTATTGCTGAAGGTGAGGAAAAAGATGACCGAAATTGCCAGCAACTGGGCCGTTGACAGGGAGATGTGGTAATGAGTAGAGAGGCGGACCGGAGGGAACAGGTATCTGTCCTCGGCCACGAGTGGCCACAGCACACCTGAGAATCGTGCGAACGCAACGGCGACGGCGGCAATCGTGCCGGTTTCGATGACAGCAAATAATGTCCAGCCGTACAGAAATCCCGAAAGCGGCGAGTACGCCTCGCGAAGGTAGACGTACATGCCCCCGGCATGCGGCATCATGGCCGAGAGTTCTCCATAGCACAAGGCGCCTGCAATCGTGAGCACTCCTGCCAGTCCCCATGCCACTAGGAGCCACCCTGCGCTTCCGAGGTGACGGGCCATGTCGGCGGGAACAATAAAGATCCCCGAGCCGATCATCGCTCCCACTACAAACATCGTCGAATCGAATAGGTTCAATCCGCGCGCGAACTTGCGGGGGTTTTGGTGCGTAGTTTCTGAGCCTGATGAGTCGGCTTCTCCTGTCATGTGTCCGATCTCGGGCGGTTGGTGGAGTAGGAGTAGGTTTGACGATTGCATATTGTATCCATAAAATACCCCCTTTGCCTACTCCATTGCAGAAGACTTATCCACGCAAACTCTACCTGTGCTTAACGGCGCTGGTCTGGGTGGCGGTCCACGCCAGCGTGCTGCCAGCAGAGACTCTCTCCAACTACGACTTCCAGATTTCCTCATCTTCAACCGGGTTGATTGACATTCACCGGGTTCATGACGCATACGACACGAATTACGTTGCGCCGGGACAAACATTGGGGGATGTGACGATCCGCTATAGGCAGGTTGGCACAACCCGGTGGAAGATTGTGTCGAGTGCGTACGACGGCACAACAGCGGACCAGCAGGTTGCATATCGGATCGGCCGCGTCGTTCCCACCATTGCAAGCTCGAGCCGCGCGAAGTCGTCGGCTGCTCCCTGGAGCCTTTACGCACTCAACGATCAGGTTCAGCCGCAGAATTCCACAGATCTCGACACTCCGTTTTACGCCTGGTATGGCCAGAAAGCCTCGGAGCAATGGGTGGAATACGACTTCGATAAACCCCGCCAAGTCTCTTCTGCGGAGGTGTATTGGGTCGAAGGAAAACAGGAGGACAATCTCTTCCGCGTTCCCGTCGCGTGGAAATTGCAATATCAAGTCGGTCCGGCGTGGAAGGATGTCGAAGCTTCTGGTGCGTACGGAATTTCACGAGGTCGCTTCAACCATATCGATTTCCAGACTGTCACAACGGCGGCCTTACGTCTGGTCCTGCAACTTCCCGCAGATGCAACCAGTGGCATCTTTGAGTGGCGTGTTAACAGTTCCGAGGGAAAGCAGGTCCAAGCGGTGCCGGAGATCGAGCCAACCGAGACTTTCCGACTCCAAGCGAATGCGCTCGTCTGGACGATCAAACTTCGCAATCAGAGTTCCAGCCGCATGGAAGTCGGAGATCTGGCAATTCCGCTGCCGTTCAACACGAATTACGTGTGGGATAAGACCGTGACCTACACGAAGCGGCTGATCCGGCACAGTTTTGTCGGCGGGAACGGCTCGTACATATTCTGGATGCGGCCGAACGCCGAAGGACCTTATCTCGTCATGGTGCCACAGAACAACACCGCGCTCGAATACTTTGACCAGATCCCAAATCAGCCTTTTACCGCATACATTCATTCTTCGGCGAGCCAGGCGGAACTGGCTGCCCAAAAGGGGAACTGGCGGCTTCCCGGCACAAAGCAAATCCTGGCGCCGAAGGGTCAACCAGGTGATTCCGCCACCTGCCAATTCAAGTTTTCCTGGGCGGCTGACTACAACGGTGTTCGCGACACCCTTTATGCAAGTAGCGGATTTGACGTGAATGTCGTCCCCGGTATGACGATTCCAACGGACCTGACCGCGATGTTCTCGCTGCGTACTCGCAACCGGATTACCGCCGTGGATGCGGAATTCCCGGCAGAGACCGGAATCCGCTACATGGGCGAACGCGGCAAAGATGTTCACGTCTATGCAGCACAATTCGCGCACCTTGGCGAAAACATGGTGAAAGTTCGCTATGGCAACCATCAATATCTCTCTCTGGAGTTTTTCGTCACCCAACCGCTTGAGACGTTGATCAAGATCCGTGCCCGCTTCCTGGTTACCCATGAGCAATGGAACGATGCGCACCGCTGGTACAACGGCCTCTATTCCCAGTGGGACATGAAGCACCAAGTTCTGCGCAGCCCGGATGATCTGGACGGCCTGCAGTCGTACGCTGTGGCTTCGGACGATCCTGCGCTTGGCAAGGCTCCCTATCTTGCTGCCAAGAACGCTTCCTATCCAGACGCACAGGAAATCGCCTCAGTGGAGAACTACATTCGTCATTATGTCTGGGGAGGACTGCAACAGACTGGCAAGGAACCGTACCCTTATGCCATTTACGGCATTCCCAATTGGAAGGTCAATCGAGAAAGCGCCAACGATGACCAGCGCGGCAGGAAGCATATCTGGCGCATCTATGATTACCCGCATGTGGTCCTGCTCTACTACAGCATGTACCAGATTGCGGACCGATATCCCACGCTCGTGCACTATCTCGACAAGGCTGAATATCTGGAGCGTGCGTATGGAACGGCAATCGCTTTCTTCACAGTCCCGATGGAGATCGTGAAGTGGTCCGCCTATGAGACCGGCACATACAACGAACTGATTATTCCCGATCTGATCCGAGCGCTCGATGAGAACAACAAACACGAGCAAGCTGCCATCCTCCGCGCTCACTGGGAGAAGAAAGCGAAGTACTTCATCAATGATCACCCATACTTGTTCGGTTCGGAGTATCCGTTCGATTCAACCGGGTTCGAGTCCACGCACGCTCTGGCGAAGTATGCGATCAAGCGGCTGAGCGACCCCGAGGCTACGGACTTTCGTGCATCGGTGAAGCGGGAGGACGCGGAAGGCTTTCTCGATCAGCAGATGAAGTTGAATCTCGCCTGCCGTGGCCTGGAACCGGCGTATTACTGGCTAGGCAGCGACTACCGGGCGAGTGGCAATGCCAGTTACACGCTGAGCTACATGTCTCAGATGGGTGGGTGGGCAGTGGAAGATTACGCCGTCAACTACGCTGATGATCCAACGCCGTATTTGCGCCTGGGCTACGCCTCCTACTTAAGTTCCTGGGCGCTGGTGAACTCCGGCACTCGACAATCGAATTACGGTTACTGGTTTCCTGGGAAGGAAAATAATGGCGGGGCGGGCGGCGGATTCGAACCGCGCCCCTGGGGTCGCGCCTGGCTGGGCAACAAACAGATGGGGCGAGGTTCGTGGTGGTACTCGGGTGAGATTGATCTCGGTTTCAGCGGCGCGTTGCGTACGGCCGCTACGGTGGTCGCCGACGATCCGATCTTTGGGTTGATTGCGTACGGGGGTGACTTGACGCACGACCAGTCGGCTACGCGAGTTATCCCCAAAGACGGGCTCCGCCAGCGTTTCTATATTGTGCGCGGAAAAACTCGGCTACAAATGCGACTTGACCGCGACGGCTTTGCCGCTGGCGCTCCTATCACTTTTGATGACGAGCTTTCCAGTGTCAAATTTGTTCTTGAGAACCGTTTCGCGGATTCGCACTCGACCGTTTTGCACGTTCAGGGTTTGCCCCCAGGGACGTACACGATCTCCGTAGACGGCAACAAGGTTGGCTCGGAACCGCTCCATGAAGGCCAGAGTGCGGACCTACGTCTGCCCGTGAGCTCCGCAGCCACTTCTCAGGTATCCATTACGCGGTGACCCAAGCTCGGCTTTGGTTAGGAAGCTCCCTGCTTCGTGTTCCAATAGACCGCATAGCGTTCGTGGATCACCTTGTAGAGGGCACACCGATAGGAAAGGACCCGCTTTGACCCACGGCGCGGACGGTCAGCGGCTCTTTGGGATCCGGCTCGAGCCATGCGGTTGGCCGATTGTCATCGGTCGCGATGGCGGGTACCTTGCGCTGATCGGTCGCGTTCGGTTCGGAGGCGCCATACGTCATTTCTTTACTCACCGGTTCGAAACGTGCCACCAACACCCGGGGGACCGTACATGACGCCTTGGATCGTCTGATCATCCGGCATCGGATCGATGTGCAGGTCCATCGGAAGGCTTAGTTCAACTGTGTCCCCGGATCGCCAAACTCGATTCAGGCTCAAGTAGCTGCTCGGGCTGGAGAACACGGGCAGGACCCCTCCGCTCACTTTCACGCTGCCCCCGCGAGCCCAATAAGGATCCCGGCTTATGCCGTCGCGCCTGACACCGCCCGCTCGTTCCTCGAGTAGTGAGCTGCCGTCGTCGCGAGTCCTACCGTATCGCATCGCCGCGGACTGTGCGGACCGCGAATACCCCGGGGATTCCATAGCCGTCTTTCGCTTGGAATCGCACCGTCACCTTCTGTTTGCCTTTCAGTAGTTCACTCGGCAAGACATACTGCACATCGAAGAAACGAACATCCTGCTCGGGCGTTCTACGCTCGATCATCTGTTCGCCAATCTTGGTGCCATCAGCGAGAATGTCGAAGCCACCCTTCCGGCCTCGCGCATCATTGCTATAAGTCACGATCAAGACCATGGGATGAGCAGCATCCACGGGCAAGTCGAACGAGAACCACTTGGCTGCCTCGCGCCCGTATTGGCCCATGAGCTCGACGGGCGAGCTCTCTTCGCCCTGTTCGTCAAAGTCCCGCTCCGACTGCATCTGGCCGGGCTGCGCCAACGCTACCGTGGCCGCCTCCAGTCTCCTCTTCCTCTGCTCCTCGGCTGCGTACAGCGCCGACTGCTTAGCCCATTCGGCAGGTGTGAAGACGTCCCAGTAGATCGCATAGCGGCGGCGCGGCAGTTCGTAGAACGGTAGAAACTCAATGTCGTTGGACAAACCGACCTTAGCCGTGCGGAAGAACCCTGGCTTCCCTGCAAGCGGTTTTAGCCATCCGTCCACCCGCTGTTCCGCGGTCACCAGGGCAGGCGCAGGCGGGGGAGGGGTTCCATCCTGCCGGAACCTGCCCTCCTCGATTTCTGGTCCGAGATCTCCGGCCAGTACCAGCGGCCCCCACATGATAGCCATGCGATTCGGGTTGTCAGGCAATGGTTCCTTACGCAGCGTCTTCGGCAACACCAGCGCCAGCGTGTCACCCGGTTTCCACCTTCGCGTAATCTCGACGTACGAGTCCGGGCGTGAAAGCTTGGTTAGTGTTTTGCCGTTCACTTTCACGGTGAAACCGGTTTCTGCCCAGTAGGGACGACGCAGCGCAATCGTGAACATCTTGGGCTCGGTAGCCACGATCTTTAGGGTGGCGGCGTCGCCGATCGGTAAATCAGTCGTCATTTCCAGCTTCACGCCGGCCGTTTTCCAGTCCACGGTTGTGGGGGCGTAGAGACTCACCCAAAGCTTATTGGGAGATTCGTAGTAAATGCCGTAGGCGTGGAACGCGTGTGTCTCCATCTGTGATCCGACGCAGCAGGTGAAAGTGTCGAACTTGGTCTGATACTCGTGTTGCACACCGCGACCGACCGGCACCATGTAGCTGACACGCCCATCTTTCGGGTCTTGTCCCCCGAGGATTGCATTGAAGTCGGCACGCTCGACAAAATCGGCGTAGCGCACTTCCGGATCCACGGAAAACAAGGCCCGCGCCATTTTGATCATGTTGTACGTGCCGCAGCTCTCGGCCGTACGCCCGTTCACCATCTCATTGAGCTCGTCCGGCTGCCCGAAGTATTCGTTCTTGCCGTGGCCGCCGGTCGCAAAAGTGTGATGTTCGGCCACTTCGTCCCAGAAGAACTTCGCGGCTTGGCCGTCGGTTTCATTGCCGGAATAGATGTATCGCTCCAATTCGCCCAGCATTTTGGGAACGTTCGTATTGGCGTGCTTGCCGGAAAGAATGTCTTGTCCGTTTGCAAGTGGATCCACTATGGCGCGGTGCTCGAACTTGTCAGAGAGCTTCAACCAGCGCCGATCGCCGGTATCGGCGTATAGATCAGCCAGGACCTCGTTCATGCCGCCGAACTCGGTCGCCAGCATGTGCTGGATCTGTTCGTCATTCAGAGGCGAGAGGATCTTCTCAACCCACCCGGCAAACCTTATTTCCACGTCGAGCGCAGTGCGATTGCCAGTAAGCCGATAGGCGTCGCGCAGGCCGGCAAAGATCTTGTGCTCAACGTACCAGGGCGACCACAAGCCGTTCAGATCGAAGCCGCCCGAGCGGATCATACCCTTGCTCAACTCTTCGAAGCGCTGTTTGCCATTAATCCCGTTGTCATCGAGGAGCGCCCCGATATACCCATCACCTTGGGCGTTCTGGATGTTCTCAAGTTCCGTAACCATGTCATCGGCGCGCTGCTTGAAGCGTCGATCCCAGGTGGCGGCATACATCAGGCTAACCGCCGACAGGTAATGTCCCGCGATATGACCAGTGAGTTGTCGTCCGGCGCCGTCCCAACCGCCGTATCCTGGTGCTTTCGGATTTAAGCCGGCGCGCTCGCGCAGATAGGCGAGCATGCGCTCGGGTTGCAGTTCGAGGAGGTACTCGGCATCGAGGTCCTGTGCGCGCTTGAGCGGGCCACCGGTCAGGCGCACGCTCGTCAACGGCAAGGGTACCGCCTTGATCTGCACCTTTCCCGGGGCAGGCGTGGGAGCCGCGGTCTCTGAATATGTAACCGCCTGCAGAACTACGCAGGAAAGCACAAGGAGTATGGCAGTGGGCCTACACATGACAGTCTCCGAAACACAACCTCCGAAGATAAAGCTTACTAAAAGCTAGATTCGCCACGTCCGGCTGCGCGACAAACGAGACCGGCAGACTAGCCGAGAACTCGGGCTGTTACTCGAACACTGTTCGCTGGAAGATACTTGCGAATACTTCGCCAGATGACTCACGCGCTCTCCGGTGTCCCCTGTCGAAGTACTCCAATCAAGAGCACGTCAGAAAGTTGCCCGTGCCGGTGTACCGTTGAACACAATCTCTCGCGAAACCTGACCTAACTTAATCACGAGAGGCCGGGACCCGGGCTCCACCATTCGTGATCCTGAAGCAAGACCGAGTGTCAGTGAACGCTGGCGCTCGTCCCACTTCATTTCAATACCCATCCACTCGCCCTTGCGATAAGCGAACGATGTTCCATCATCCTCATAAAGCAAGAACTTCGCATCGGCCCCCGGGTAGACGGATACCGACATGGGCTGATCGACCTTTTCGCTCACATATTGCTTCACCGGCCCTAAGGGCAATATCGATCCCGCACGCACATAGAGAGGCATAGTCTCCAAATCAACCGTTCGTGTGATTTGACTGCCTCCTTCTTTGCGCTCGCCCGTCCAGAAGTCGTACCATGCACCTCGCGGGAGATACACTCGCCGCGTTGTGGCTCCCTTTTCGACCACAGGCGCGACCAGCACACTTGGTCCCCACAAGTATTGGTCGCCACAGGCCAGGGCTGCGGGATCGTCCGGATGATGCAGCCACAGTGCGCGCATTATGGGCATGCCGGTGATTGTCGACTCGCGGGCCGTACTGTACAGGTAAGGCAGCAACCGATAACGGAGCTCTAGATAGTTCCGACAGATCGGCTCGACCGCGTGATTGTGCAATTGACCGTTGTCAGGAATCGCAGCCCCGCCATAATTCTTGATTTCGACTGGCCCGGGATCGCCGGTATTCCATCCCCAGGGCAGGCGGAGCTTCCAGGTGCGGCCGTGGGCGCGAAACAGGGGGCAAAACGCGCCAAATTGAAACCACCGCACGTACAGTTCTGCGGTAAATTCCGGCGTTGGAACGAAACCGCCGATGTCAGTGCCCCAGTATGGAATCCCGCTCAGTCCAGTATTGATACCCACAGCAATCTGCGTTCTTAGGGTCTCCCAGGTTGAATACACATCGCCGGACCATAGAAAGGACGCGTAACGCTGCATGCCGGCGTAGCCGTTGCGGTGCAATGCATAAGGTCGCTCATTCGGCCGGTCTAACAGGGGCCCTTCCCAATACATCCGATTACGCGTCAAGCGTGAGGCGATGTCCAAGGGATCGCCCTCATCTGGCCACCAACCATCGACGCCCATGGCAAAGTCCTTACGATGCGCTTGCCAATAGCAACTAGCCTCCTGTTCGTCAAAGCGATCTAATTCACATTTGTCGTGAACCCTGCCGCGAAGTCTGTCAGTGAGAATCACCGCGTGAAGCGCGACGCGGAAGTTCTTTTCGTGCAGCGCGTCAAGAATTGCCTTGGGATCTGGAAACACATGGGAATTCCATGCGAATGATCCGTTTTCGGTATTCCAGCCCGACGGACAGAAACCGGTGCCGAGATAGATCAGGACATCACACGGTAACTTCTTTTGCCGAAAGGTGTCCGCCTCATCGATGACTTCCCGGGAGCTGGCCAGGGTGCGGTGTGACTGCTGATATCCAAAGCTCCACAGCGGCGGGAGTTCAGGGTAGCCGGTCAGCCGCGCATACTCGGTCATGATCGTGCCCGGCTCCGACGCGGTGATGAAGAAGAGGTCAAGCGGCAGACCATCTTCCGGCCTGGCTGCTTGAAATCTGCTGCGCGATTGTCGGAAGTCGAATGTGCCGAACGGCTGATGAAAGAGCATGGCCCATCCCGTGGTTGAAATTAGCCAAGGAATCGGAACGCGTCCGCCATGCGTCCTGAGTTCATATCCGCCTTGACCGTTAATCATTGGATCGAAGGACCCGCGCCGATCAAATTGTGCACCGCCTTCTCCTAAGCCGACGAGAGGTGCGTTCCCGGTGTCAAACTCCACAGCCCCGCTGCTTGGATCAATCGCAAGATGCTGTACGGCGCGGCCTTGAGCAGTCTCGATGGTGATGGCAAGCGGAGCAGGCGAAACCTGTAGCCGTACTCCACCCGCCTGCAACGTGTGAGACTGCCAGTCATCTTCGAGCACGAGAATGGGCCGCCCCACAGATGGCGAGACTAACGGCCCGGTCACGGGAATCGTACCCAGTTGACCATGCGGGCCTGGGAAAATGCTCAGGCGAAAGGTGTGAGGGCTAACCGAACTGATGTGGACGGAGCGGGTTGGCACTGAAGAGGCAGGCGCACGCGTGCCACGGAGCGGCATAACGATCGCACCCGCCGCGGCGAACAACTGTTTCAGAACTCTCCGGCGATCCCAGCCATGGTTCATGATCCCGCTAATAGACGGACAGAAGTGTTTGTAGGATACTTTATCCAATCACAACAAGCTAGTTTCTGGGGGAAGGGAATCATTAATGACCAGAACCGCTACGGCTGGGGTCTCTAGGGAAACTGCCCTCGTCTGCTTAATCCTTTTTATTCACCTGGGCGCTGTGGGCGAAACGAAAATGCCGGCCGGACATTCCGTCGGAAAGGTGTCGACGCTTGGCGACTTAATTGTTCTTGAGCTGGATGAAGGCGTGCGTGGGAAGGAGAATCTCTTTGATCTAGGCGGCCGTACCCTGCGCTTTACGCCTGACGGCTCGCAATTTCGAGTGGACAGCGGTTCGCTAACGTGGGACCCGGATTTCGGTCAGGAAATATCAAACGAGGAAGTTAGTTTGCACAACTTTCGGTTGCCATTCTCGCAGAAGAACTGGACTTCGCTGCAGGTAGGAAGGGCCGGGTGGGTTAGCTTTGGTAGCAGTAATGCCAATCAGGGGAATAAACCTTACAGCGGAGGCAGCGTATCGATCGGACGGTTCGATCCACTCACAGAAGCGGCCGGCAAGTTGGTCAACACGGTTCCAGCGATCTGTGTGTTCTTCAAACCGCGCATGTCAGGGCACGTGTACGCAAAGGAACTCGCCGATGCCCTGGTTATTACCTGGGATCTTACCGAGCCCTTCGGCAACATTCAGGACTTCACGTGGTTCAGGACCGAGAACCTGTTTCAGACAGTACTCCATCGGGATGGCACAATCGAAATGGCGTATAAGGAACTCACGGCGAAGGACGCGATCGTGGGTGTTTACCCAGAGTTGCCGGGGAAGCAAACCGTGGTGGCAACACTCGAGGGCAGATTGCATCCCGCGCTTCCTCCGTACTTAGATGTCCAGGCGGTGAAGGCTTCGATTATCGACGGTGCGCTGCTGAGAGTTGCCTTTGAGACCCGCGGGGCGATACCGCCAGAAGGGGATCCGGCGGCGAAGGGCATCGCGTACAGGTTGAACTTTGCTCCCGCTGGCGTGAAGTGGATCGTGGAAGGCATGGCTTCGGAAGAGGGGCCAACCGGACGGGCAAGATATTTCGTCTTCGGTCCAGGAGCATCGCACAAGCCGAAGATCGCTGGCAACAGCATCACAATCGAAGGAATACTGCCTGCCGCGTTGCGTGGCGCTCGGGAGTTCGAGATCTCCGCCGATGTCTTAACCGAGGCAACGACCAGCGGACCAGTGGGGCACATTGGCCCACGAACGATTCAAATTTCAGGTCTGCAAAATCCGGAAGCGCACTTCAGTGCTGTGACCAGCAAGGATGGTCCTTTCTCCACCGTATACGAAGCTTTTCATTATGGAGCTTCGCCCAGCCCGACCGATCTTGCTTGCACGGTCATCAACGCTCTGGGCGACAAATTCGATTTCCTAGCCTACTACTCGGATTTCCGCATTGACAACCAGGAGGCGGGAACCCCTAGCGATGGTCCAGTCGGCGGTAATGTAACCGGTATCGGTCAAACTCAGAACGACCTTGACGCCTACTGCAGCCAAGGCAGGTTCCAGTGGGAGTATGTACAACCCGTGTCCGTCGGCGCCAACCAGATGCAGGAGTATCCACCCGATGGAGCACCGGCTGGCACGGATCGTGATATCACTTTCTATCGCGATCAACTGCGGGAGAGTTCGCCGGAGGGAAAAATGCTGCCCTACAACTACGCCATGTCGCAGTTGGGGCACGAAATGGGGCATCGCTGGGCAGCTTTTGTTTCGGCCAAAGTGAATGGGGAAAGGATTTCCCTCGGGCCGGTCCACTGGGCACGCGGACTGCAGGCACCAGCAGCATTTCCGTATCAGCGACCCATGGAAGCCTCAGCCATGGGTGGCGGCGTTTGGCAGGACAACTTTGATGGTACCTACACTCAATTGGATGATGACTACTACGTGCCGGCCAACGGCTATTCGCATCTCGATCTCTATCTCATGGGCCTGATTTCGCCCGCCGAGGTGCCGGACTTCTTTCTACTCAAGAATCTCGCTCCGCTTGGCAAAGATGGCAACGGCCGCACGGTGTTCAAGGCGGAGCGAACCAAGATCACTGTCCAGGATGTGATCGCGCAAGAAGGGCCACGACAGCCGGATGTGAACCACTCGCAAAGGAAGTTCAATACCGGCATGGTTCTGGTCATAGATCACGGCAAGGCTCCCAGCCGGGAGTTGGTCGAAGGGGTGAACGGAATTCGTTTAGGGTGGATTGAATACTGGGATCGGTCCACGGGGCACCGCGCGTCGATGACGGCGATTCCGCGGTGAGCTTCGAATCATTCCCGTCTCCGCCGGATCCAAGGCCCCCGCTCGCCGGTCAATAACGCTCACCTAACACGCACCGCCTACGGAGAAGAGTTCATCGAGACGTTGCACGTAAGCGACACGAGTTCGGCCAAGACACGCGAGACAGTGTGGCCCGCCGCAGGGCGCTTTCCGCCCCCTGGCTAGTGCTAGTAAAGCCGCCGTCTTCGGTGTCGCTTCGTCGTGGAACAGCCAGGCCATGGCGACGGAGCAATCAAACACAAACGCTGCACTCATCGGCCGTCCTCCCGAATGAGGTCCTTGACCTTCAATCCGCCCAAGGACAAACCCGTGGCCAGCTTCTGGATCCGATCAATGGCGGCGACGCGCTCCTCTGGTCTTACTCCCTTTTGCACGGGCACGAGCCTGGCCACGGGTGCCCCGTGTTTGGTGATCGTGATTTCCTCACCCGCCTCAATCTTTTCCAGGAGTTCCGGCAAATAGGTTTTTGCCTCGTAGGCGCCGACCGTGTTGCTGTCCTAGAGCGTGGCCATAAGAGTTCCCTTGTTAGACGAGTGTAAGGCTAGTTTAAAGCGCGCCCCATGTCAGAGGTCCACTCGAAGTTCCCGAAGGGATTCACAAGAGCTGTCCTTTTGTAGCAACATGTTGTCTGCATCGTGTTTATTCAAGAGTCGGGCAGCAGGATGTCTGGAGCAACCAGTGCTTGGGTATGAACGTAGATAAAGAGAAGAAAGACGCGATTGTGGGGACCGGTGAATCCAAGGACTTGTTGGTCTTTTCCCTCCTCCGCGAGTCGAGATGCTCGGAATGCAACAAGGAGCTTTGGAAGGGGTCCTTTCTATTCAAGGAGGGAGAGCGCGGACTCTGCATGAATTGTGCCGACCTCGATGAGCTCGTTTACCTTGCGAGCGGAGATGCCGCGTTGACACGCCGAGCCAGGAAGTACAGCCCGCTTTGGGCCGTGGTTGTCCGTTTCAGCCGGGCGCGCCAGCGATACGAACGGCAGGGCATTCTGGTTTCCGAGGCTGCGCTCGATCAGGCTGAACGAGAGTGCCTCGCGGACACGGAAGTGCGTGCATTCGGTCGCGAACGGGACCGGGAACGTCGCGCCGAGCAGGATCAGAATCTTCTCGCCGACATGGCGCGGGAGATATCCAGGTTGTTTCCCGGTTGCCCGCCCGCGGAAGCCCGAACCATAGCGGCGCACACAGCACGGCGGGGCAGCGGACGAGTCGGGCGCACGGCTGCGGGCAGGTCGCTGGAAGAGGAAGCGCTGACCCTGGCTGTGATTGCGCATATTCGACATCGTCACACGGGGTACGATCAGCTTCTGATGAGAGGCTGCTATCGCGACGAGGCGCGCGCTTCGATTCGCGATGAAGTCGATCGAGTGCTGGAATCGTGGCGCAATCCCGGCTA
>Ga0066691_10000165_pt1 | contig 18507 bp, 20 predicted proteins | sample GraSoiAngelo_140_FD_66671 | JGI IMG/M metagenome (GOLD analysis project Ga0066691, IMG submission 66671) | Grasslands soil microbial communities from the Angelo Coastal Reserve, California, USA - 14_0929_12_30cm | ecosystem: Environmental > Terrestrial > Soil > Grasslands | place: USA... | reverse complement strand
GGCTTCTACGACAACTGGTATGTGTACTTCATCGGTCCTTTGGTGGGGGCCGCGATCGCGGCGCTTTCGTACCGTTACATATTCGCGCCGGAAGATCTGGCGCCAACGAAGTCGGTGGCGCCGAACCCCTAGGTCAGTGCGGCGCGCATCGAGCCGCCGCGTGAAAACCCTTGACCGGCTGGGACCCGACGAACATCATCCGCTCGCGCTCGCCAACCTCGCGGCGCGCGCAGGGGAGGAGTCGCATGAGTGTTCGTTCACGGTCGTGGGCGCTCGTTTCGGCCACCGTGCTTGTCCTGTCCGCGGCTATCGCAGCACTCGGCCCCGCAGCGGCCGTCGCATCGGAAACCGGAAAGATCGATTGGACGCCCTGCCACCAGGAGCTTGGCCCTACGTTCGAATGCGGGACGTTGCAGGTACCGCTGGAGTACTCGAGCCGCGGAAACCAAGATTCGAACTCGAATGAACCGCAGCAGATCTCGAACTCGAGAGACGGACGGCAGATCTCGATCGCCGTGGCCCGACTGCTCGCCACGGATCAACGAAATCGGATCGGATCGATCTTCATCAACCCGGGCGGTCCCGGAGGGTCCGGCGTCGATTTCGTCCTCTTCGCCGGTCCGTTCCTCTTCTCGGCGGACGTCCGAGCGAAATTCGACATCGTGGGTTTCGATCCCCGCGGGATCTTCCGTAGCACGCAGCTCCAATGCTTCGGCAGCCCGGCGGAGTGGGCGCCGTTCTTCCTACCGTTTGCCTTCCCGAGCAACGCGGCTGAGGAAAAGTTGCAGAGGGCGGCCGACGCTTTTCTCGCCGGCGCGTGTGCGGAGCGGGGCGGAAGGATCATCGATCACATGTCGACGGCAAACGTCGCGCGGGACCTCGACATGCTCCGCGCGGCAGTGGGCGACACTCGGCTCACGTACGCCGGCTACTCGTACGGGTCGTACCTCGGCGTGACCTACGCGAACCTGTTTCCCGGCCGCGTACGCGCGCTGATCGTCGACGGGGTGTTGGACCCGATCGCGTGGTCTACGGGCACCCGACGAGAGGGAGACACCGTGCCGTTCTCCACACGGCTGCGCAGCGACCAGGGCGCCCAGGCAACTCTGCAGGAATTCTTCCGCCTTTGTGACGCCGGCACCGGCTGCGCCTTCGCGCCGAACTCGGCGCAGCGATTCGCCGCGCTTGGCGAGCGGCTCAAGGCGAGTCCCCTCCAGCTCATCGATCCGGCGACAGGCCAGGTCATCGAGTTCAACTACTCGCTCTTGATCCTGAACACCCTCTTTGCGATGTATGCCTCCGAATCGTGGCCATTCCTCGCCGCTTTCCTCGCGGATCTCGAGGCGATCGTCGGCCCGGCGCAGCTCGGCGCGTCACTCGACGCGCTGCGTGAGACGATCGGCTTGAATCAGAGGTTCGCCGACCCCACATATCGCAATAACCTCGAAGGCTTCCCTGGAGTCGCCTGTTCCGATTCGGATAACCCCGATTCGTACAAAGCATGGTCACGCCAGGGCGCGCTGGCCGACGAACAGTTCGGCTACTTCGGCAGGCTATGGACCTGGGTTTCGAGCATCTGCGCGGTATGGCCGGGTACGGACAGCGGTCGGTACCTCGGACCGTTCACCCGGACAACCGCCAATCCAGTGCTCGTGATCGGCAATCAGTTCGATCCGGCGACCCGATACCAAGGAGCTGTCACCGTCAGCGGTCTCCTTCCACGGTCACGGCTGCTGACTGTCCATGGCTGGGGACACACGTCCCTGTTTCGGTCGCAGTGCGCCGACGCGGCCGTCGCCGCATACCTGCTCCGGATGACGCTGCCGGCGACGGGCACAGTCTGCGAGCAGGACTTCATCCCATTCGCGCCAACGACGCTCTCGCTCCAGCAGAGCTCTTCCAGCCAGGCGCGGGCTCGCGGTCTGCTCATACCAAGCGGGCTCGCACGATCAGGTCACTGAGAGTTAGTAACGGGCGGGCCGGGCGTCCAGCGCGACGCCCGGCCCCCTGCGAGTTGAGTCGGTGACAAGCGACGAGATCGATCGGATCCTCGAGCGGCACTTCGCGGCGGAGCAAAAGCGTGACATCGGCGCGATCCTCGCGACTTACACCGATGACATCGAGCACGACGCCGTGGGCCGGGAACCGAACCCCATCCGCGGCAAGGCTGCGATTGGCGTCTTCTCCCGCGAGTTCCTGAACGACCTCGAGCACGCGCGGGTCATCCCGGTGCGTCGCCTCCACGGCGATGCGTTCGCCGTCGACGAATCGATCGTTGAGGGGGTACGCCCACGGCAGGCCATACGACCTCGAGGGATACGGCCGGCCGGTTCGCTTTCGGCTGTTGCACCTCTTCGAGTTCCGTGACGGCCTGATCTCACGTGAGAACGCCTGGCTCGACATGCTCGCGATCCAACGGCAGCTCGCGCCGCCGCGGCACGACTAGATCCGCGCCACTAGATCCAGGAGCACGTCGGCATTGTCCGGCGAGAGCGACTTGCCCCGTTGCGCGTTCACCTCGTTCGCGAACGCGTTCAGGATGTTCCGCTCCGCTTTTCGATTCCCACGGTCGCGCGCGGCCACCGCCGCATCAAGCTTGGCGCAGAGAGAGTCACCGATGCGCTCCTTCGTGGCGAACCGCTTCGCGAGGACGCAGAGGGCCTCCTCGTTTGCGCCGACCGTGAAGGTGGTCGAGGCGATCTGCACGTTGCCGGCCCTGTCTGTCGCGACCGCGCTCAAGGTGTTGAGTCCGAGCGCGAAGCTATACGCCGGGCCGCTCGCGCCCGGGCATGTGGTGTGTGCCGGGTCGAGCAGCGACAGGGAATCAGCGGCGGTGCACGTGATGGCGACCGTCTGGTCGACCGTGTAGGTCCCGAGATTTCCGGAGTACGCGATCGTCGGCTTGGTCAGGTCAACGTTGAGGCCGGTCACCGTGGCCGACGCGGTGTTGCCGGCGCCATCGGTCGCGGTTCGGGTCAGCGACTGATTCGCGCCCTCGCCGAGCGTGACCGCCGGGGAGCACAACAAGCCCGCCGGAATGTTGTCCGTGCACGTGAAGGTGACGGTCGGTCCGACGGCACCGCCGTACCAGCCGTTGGCGTTCGCGGGCGGCACATTGGCGGCGATCGTCGGCGGCGTCCGGTCATGGATCAGGACGACCTGCGGATCGTGGTCGCTGGCACGCGTCGTCGCATCGAACTCGGCGTTCACATGGACCACGTCGAGCTCCGACGCCGGTGCGAGCGATGTGCTCACCATGATGTGATCGAGCGTCTGCGAATTGCCCTCGAAGTCGTAGGTGTAACGCTCGTTCAACGGAAGGCTCTCGATCAGATCGTCGAGCGGCGCGCTCTTCAGCGTGGCGAGCGTTGCGGAGAACTCGAAGTCGTTTAGATCGCCAAGAACGACCACCTGGGCCTCCGCGTCGATAGCGAGGATGCTCTTCACGAAGTCGGTAACGAGCTGCGCCTGCTGGCCGCGCTGGACTTCCGAGGAACGCGTTGGCGGCTGGAAGCGCCCGACGAGCGCCTGATCGCCGCCCTTCGAGTTGAAGTGGTTCGCGATCAGGAACAAGTGCCGCTCGTAGTACGTGAGCTCAGCCACCAGTGGCTTGCGGCTCGAGCTCCACGCGCCGTTCGCCGGGTCGATGCGACCGGGACTCTGCGAAAGCTGCGGCGAGCCGCCGACATTCGCGACGGCAGTCGCGCTCGTCGAGGTGCCACCCGGACGATCGACAAACGCGAGGCCATCGCCCGAACGGAACAGGAAGATCTGCCGGATGTTGCCGCCGGGTTCTCCGCCGTCCTGGTCGTTCACCGGATCGATCTGGCGATAGTCATAGGTCGGCCCGCCGGCGGCTTGGATCGCGTCCGTCAGCTTCTTGATCGTCGCCGACGCATCCACCACGCCGTTATCGGTGGCGCCGTCGTTGTCCTGCACTTCCTCGACCGCAATAATCCGCGGCGCGCGCAGGTTGTTCACGATGAGGTCGCCGAGCGTCGCGAACTTCGACGGTGGATCGTTGGCGTCAAGGTTCTGGACGTTGAACGTCGCCAGCGAGAGATCCGTGACACCGGGGACGCGCGTCGTCTCACGAGTCAGACCGCCGGGAACCGCGACCGGCGTCGAGGTGAGCTCGACCATGAAGTTGCCGAAGTTGTAGTCGACGACACCGACGACCGAGCCGGCGAAGTGATCACCGACGTTGAGACCACCCGGGAAGGGAACGATCGCGTCGTCGACGATGATCCGCTCGGGATTCCCATCCGCGTAGCTTCCGTAGAGGATCCCGCCTCGCGCAGAGCGCGGGCCGGCCCAGGAGCCGTTGTCCGGAAGCACCGGAATCTCGTTGAACGAGTTCGTCGGACCGACGATGACCGGATCGTTGATCTGAACCAGCATCCCCTCGAGCGACTCGTAGAAATCGATGCCGTCGCTCGCGGGGTCGAATACGCCACTCGTCTCGACGCTACCGGTCGCGTCATCCTCGATCACCGCTGTCGGGGGCATGCGCCCGCCGAGCCCGATGACCGTCGCCGCCGGGAGGGCGTTCCCGCGCGACAGGACGGTGATGATCGGAGACACAAGCTCAGTCGTCGTCAGGTTGGCGGTCGAGGACCCGCCGGGCCGGAACTCGCTCACCCTCGCCTTTACCCGCACGGCGTCGCCAACGGTGACCGAGCCGGGAGCGCTGCTCGTGAAGACGAAGATGCCTTCAGAGGTCGCGGGATCGCTGTCGGGGCTCGGATCCTGGAGATAGAAGCCGTTGCTGCGCTTCGCCGTCACGATCCCGGGGATGTTTCCGAGGGTCTGCCCGTTCAGGGGCGAGATGTGCGTAGCTCCCTGAATCTCGTGGATGAAGGTCGCCGGCGGCGGGGCCGCCTCCGTCGTGAAGCTGAACGTGTAGTTCGCGGCCATGTTGTTCGGCGGATCCGCCGTGTCCTGGTCGGTGACCTCGGAGGCGAGAACGGTCACCGTGCAGCTTTCGGAGAAGGCGAAGTCCACCACGGGGTGGAGTGAGTACGTCGCCGGACCGCCGCTCTGGATGGCGGCGTGGGAGCCGCTCGAGGCGCAGGCGATCGCGTACCAGGCCGTCGAGACATCCACCGGCTCGCTGAAGGTGATCGTGATGTTCGTCTTGAAGCCGACGCCGACGGCTCCGGACAGGGGCGACGTCGCCGTAACCGCCGGCGCGTTGTCCCCGGTGCACAACTGGAAGGGTGATGCCGTGTTCCGCGGATTCGGTGCGCCTACCGCGAAGTCCGCTCCGTTGTTGTCGGTGTCGACGCAGCCATCGCTCATCCGGATCGCCGCGGTCGGGTTGCTGAGGCTCGGGGTCGGTCCAGTGCCTTCGAAGCAGTTGGTGCCGGTTCCGTAACCCACGAGGTCGATGACCGAGGGACCGGTCGGGCAGGAGATTCCACTCGAGATCGTCGTCTGTGTGCTGACGAGGGCGACCTTTCCAGCGACGCTCGCCATCGGGAGGCCACCCGAGACGTCGGGAGTCGGCAGGCTCGCCGTGCCACCGAGCCCGGCAGTCTCCTGCACCAGGTAGTACTGGCCCGGCGCGAGGGTTACCGGGGTCAGGTCTGTCCGCTGCCAGAACGTGCCGGCTGTCGCCGCGTACTGAACCGACCAGCCGGTAAGGTCGACCGGTGCCGCGCCGCGGTTGTAGAGCTCGATGAAGTCGTTCTTGAAAGTCGCCCCGGCGTTGCCACCGCCGCCGTAGACCTGGCTGATAACGATCGACGGCGACGCCGCCGCGCTTTGCCCGAACGGCATGGGCGCCGCGACCATCGAGGCAAAGACGAGGAGCGCAAGAGACCTGCGACGGATCATCCCTACCCCTCACCCCGCGTCTGAGCGCGCCTCGGGCACAGTACCGGAAATGACCAGCATCTGGCTCGACGAAATCGCGCCGGACGGTTATCCGAGCCTCGACGAAGACACGACCGCCGATGTCGCGATCGTCGGCGCGGGTGTCGCCGGTGTCGCGACCGCCTACCACGTGTCGCGCGGCGGAGCAAAAGTCGTGGTGGTCGAGGCACGCACGGTCGCCGAGGCAGCGAGCGGGCGGAACGCGGGGTTCCTTCTCGCCGGCGTTGCGGAGAACTTCGTCGCGGCGGCGCGCCGCTATGGCGAGAACCGCGCGCTACACATCTGGCGCCTCACCGAACACAACCAGCGGCTCGTGCGCGAAATCGTCGCGCGGGAGCGTATCCGGTGCGACCTCGCGTGGAACGGCTCCGCCCAGATCGCCGGGGACGATGAGGAATGGGCGGAGGTGCGTGAGAGCGCCGCCCGTCTGAAGAAGGAGGCTGTGCGCGTCCGCCTGGTGCCTGAGGACCGCTCGGCAATCTACGACGGTGACGGCGAGCTTCACCCAGTGCGGTACGTTCGTGGGCTCGCGCGGGCCGCCGTGAAGGCAGGCGCCCGCATCCACGAGGGCACGCGCGCGATCACGGCAACGAAGAGCGAGGTCCGCACGGACCGCGCACGTATCCGGGCGGGAGCAGTTGTGGTCTGCGTCAACGCCTACTCGCAGCATCTCGTGCGTTTGCGCGTGCGGCCGGTCCGCGGCCAGATGCTCGCGACCGCACCCGTGGCGCGCCGCGTCTTCGAACGGCCGGCATACGCCAACCGCGGCTACCGCTACTGGCGCCAGCGTCCCGACGGCCGGCTCCTCGTCGGCGGCTGGCGGGACACCGCGGTGGACGAGGAGGTGGGCGAGGACGAGCGGACTACGTCACGCATCCAGAAGCAGCTGGAGGGGTTCCTTCGCGAGCGTTGTGCGGAGGCGGAGATCACGCACCGCTGGGCCGGGACGATGGGCTTCTCGCACGATGCGCTTCCGTACGTCGGCCACCTCGCGAGCGGTGTGTTCGTGAACGCCGGGTTCACCGGCCACGGCATGGCGTTCGCGACCGCGACCGGTGAGCTCATCGCCGACCTCCTCCGGGGCGAGAAGCGACCTGAGACCGATCTGCTCGCGCCGGACCGTCCCTGAGCGGCCAAGCAACCGAGCCTTTTGCGTGACCCGGCGCGTTGAGATTCATCGATGCATGCCTCGCTCGTTCCGACCGCGAACGATCTCGCCGACCTCGTCGCGTACATCTTCGGTAACCCGTACCTCTTCATTAGCTCGAGCACCGTCATGACGACGGGGCTCGTGCTCGGGGCCGCCGCGGTCTCGATGGTCCCGCGTAGCGCACCGGTCATACGCATCGTCGCGCCGCCGCTCGCCATGCTGCTCACCTACTTCGGGGTCGGCAGCATGGTGCTCGCGACCGAGATCCTCCTGCGCTTCCACGCCTCGATCCCCGACCCCTCCGAGACCCAGTTCGCGTCAGGCGTCGGCCACCTTCTCGCGGCGGCCGCGGGCATTGCCGTGCTCGCACCTCACCTGCGGGCGCGCTCGCGACGGACCTGGATCGTCGCCAACGCGGTGGCGGTCGCCTACTGGACCGTTCACGTCGTCGTGCTGACCCCGCCGTGGTTCGCGTTCCAGGGGCAGCTCGAGGTCATACGCGCCGCCGCCCTCGGCGCGCTCGCGACGGGCGCGGTGGTCAGCGCTTTCCTGTGGCGGTCAGCTCGCTCGGATTAGTCGCGCGAATCAGGGAATGACGGCGCGTACGCGGCGCACAGCATTCCGAAGTACGTTGGCGCCTCGTACGAAAGGAGCTCGCCTTTCCAGCCGCCCTGCCCAAGCGCGCCCTCGAGCATAAGCATCTGCCAGTAGCTATCGGCCTTGGCCTCGCGGGCAAACACCGACCCGAGCCGCGAAAACCGCAGGCCGTCGCCATTCCCGATCAGAGCCGCGACGGCCTCGTCAAACTCTTTCGACTTCGGTGTGTAGCCGTAGGGCCCTTTCGCGTCGTGCCCGTGGCCGTGATCGCAGCTCGCGATGAGGGCGATTCGCTTCCGCGATGCCGCCGCGGCCCGGCCGATGGCTTGGCCCGCTCGGACGTGCGCGTCGTCGCTCAGATCGCGGGCCGGCGCGACGACGGCGACCGGCACCTGGGGCTCGCTCCGCCCGCCCATGAAATGAGCGGGCACGAGCACGGCCCAGTCCATGGGAAAAACCGCCGACGCCGGGTCATTCGCGCCGTAGCTCACGGCCACGACGGGAATGCCGTTCTCGCGGATGGAGTCGCGGACGGAGAGCGACAGCTCGCGGTCAATCGGGATCCGTAGCGCGATGGGGCTGCCCCACTGGCCCAGGTCGCCCGACACGGCGGCGGCGTCGATCACGGCCATGGCACCCTCGACGTGGATGTTGTGCGGAGTCAACACGATCGAGACGTCCGGTTCGGCGGCTGCGAACCGGCGGCTGAGCTCCACCATCCCGGCCGTGGTGGCGCTGGCCAGCGAGGGTCGATCCTTTGGCTTCGCTTCGGGGATCGCGATCGATCCGTGAGGCGCGATGCACGCGAACACGAGCGGCATTCGCGGGAGTATGCGCGCCTAAACTTGAAGTACTTCGCGGGCCGCTAGCTCAACGGTAGAGCAGGGGACTTTTAATCCCTTGGTTCCGGGTTCGAATCCCGGGCGGCTCACCCGTCACGTATCGAATGATCATCCAGACGAGGATCGCCTCGAGCTCCGCCAGGTCCGCCTCAGAACTCGCCGGCATCCCACCGCCTAGTTCAGGACCGCACGCTCCACCTGGCCGACCAGCTCGTCGACCTCAAACGGCTTCCCGCAGACATACGCGGCGCCGATGAGGCTCGCGATCTCCCTGCGATCGGCGCGCCCGCTCACGATCACAATGGGAACGTCGTTCGCATCGGGCCGCCGCTCACGCCAGCGCGAAACGAACTGCGTCCCGTCGTAATCCGGCAGGCCGAGGTCGAGGACGACAGCGGCGGGCTTTCGAGCGAGCGCCGTTCGAAGGGCCTGACTGGCGTCAACGGCCGCGACGGGGTCGAGTCCGGCGTTGCGGAGCGACTCGGTGATCAGCCTGCGGATATCGCCATCGTCCTCGATGACGAGGACGCGTCGATTTAATCGTCGCTGCATCCTTGAGAATGGTGGCATTTGACTTGCCAAACCGCCAGCGACAGGCTCAGAAGCGAGCGGCTAGATGCCGCGCAACAACTCGGCCAACGGAACGTCCAACCGCTTGGAGAAGTGCGCGAGTGCCGATAGTGACGGCGCAACGCGCCCCGTCTCCATCTTCCACACGTACTGGCGCTGGAAATAGACCACGCCCTTGGGGCTCGAGCCGAGCTGGGCCATGGTGAGTCCCTTCCTCTCGCGCAGCTCGCGGATGCGCCTTCCAACCTTGCGCAGGAGACGAGGCTCGCCGGGGACGTCTGGATTCACCCGCGCCGGCATACAAACTCCACGATCTCAGCCAGCGCTTCATCCCCGTATGGGGCGGTGAACATGGCGCGCGAATGCTCCCGGCCACCGAACAGCACGAGCTTCTTCGGCGCGTTCGCGGCGGTGAAGCATGCCAGCACATTCGGCATCAGGCGCAGCGGATCGCGGTCCGCGAATACGAAAAGCTTTCGGCCGGTGATCTTCTTGGAGAGCTCGTCGGGGACCGCCGCGACAGGAGCGGAGATCGCCACGACACATTCGATGTCGCCCTCGAAGCTCGACGCGAGCACCGCGCTGCCTCCCATCGACGCGCCGACGAGCGCGATCTCTTTGACGCCGCGGCTACGGAGCGCGGCCTTCGCGGCGCGAAGATCGGCCACCGGGGTCCACGGCTTGTCGGGTCGGTACCGGTTCGTCTTGCCACTCGACCCGCCGTAGCCGCGCAGATTCACGGCGAGCGCTGGCACACCGCTCGCGACAAAGAGGGGCGCGGCGTCCCGCCATCCCGACGCGTCCCAGTTCATTCCATGCACGAGAATCACGACACGCGCCGCGGGCAGCCTGCCATACAGATCGGCCTGGATCGTCTCTCCTTCACTCGAGAGACTCAGGCGCTCCTGTGGCGCAACGCTCGTCGCCGTCGCCATCAGGGCACCGGGTCGAGAAGCGGCTTGCCCTCGATGAACGCGCGAATGTTCTCCGCGGCCCGCAGCGCCATGCGCGTCCGCGTGCGGTCAGACGCGGAGGCGATGTGCGGGAGAAGCACCGCGTTTTCGAGATCCAGCAGAGCGGGCTCCACGGCAGGTTCGCGCTCGTAAACATCCAGTCCTGCGCCAGCGATGACGCCCTCCTTCAACGCCTGCGCGAGCGCCTGCTCATCGACGACCGGACCGCGCGAGGTGTTGATCAGGATCGCCGTGCGTTTCATCTTGCGCAGTCGGTCCGCGTTCATCAGGTGGCGCGTTTCGGCGAGAAGCGGAACGTGGAGCGAGACGAAGTCGCTTCGGGAGAGCAGGTCATCGAGGCTCTCGACATATGTCGCACCGATCTCCTGCTCCGCGCCGTGGTTGCGGCGTGCGTCGTGATACAGGACGTGCATCGCGAACCCGTGGGCGCGGCGCGCCACAGCGAGCCCGATCCGTCCCATGCCGACGATGCCGAGCGTCGCGCCGTGAACGTCCTGGCCGGTGAACATGAAGGGGGTCCAGCCGCGGAATTTCCCGGCACGGAGGAATCGCTCGGCCTCTCCGAGACGGCGTGCGGTCGCCAGGAGCAACGCGAACGCCCCGTCTGCCGTTGTCTCGTCCAGGATCCCGGGCGCGAAGGTCACCGGTATGCCCCGCTCCTTGGCGGCGGCAGTGTCGATATTGTCGTAGCCCGTGCCCATCGTGGCGATCATGCGCAGCTTTTTTGCGGCGCGTATGGCGTCGCCGTTCACCGGATTTGCCGGAAGCGTATAGACGATGTCGGCGTCGGCGATCATCCGGCCAACCTCGTCGGCCGTGGGGATCGGAGGTTCGCCTGAACCCACGACGACGTCCGCCTTCGAGCGCAGGATCGCGAGCGCTTCCTCGGCGATCGGACGCGTGACCACGATCTTCACGAGCGCGAGCGAGTCTATGCCGCCACAATTTCGACGTGCCCAAACGCGTCGCGGTAGACGAGGTCGCCGCTCACAACGAGCGCATGTGGGAGCGCCTCGCCAAGGCGGGCATCCCATACACGCGCCCGCAGGGCACGCCGCCGAGGACCAGAGCCGGCAAGCGGCGGTTCTTCGATCGGATTACGAATGGCACTCTCGAAGGGGTCGAGCTCGAAGGAAAGCGCGCGCTCTCGCTGGCCGGCGGAGGCGGTTGGGACGCGATCCTCTTCGCGGAGCTCGGCGCCGCGACGACCCTCGTGGACATCAGCAGACGGCAGCTCGCGACGGTGCGCGCTCTCGCGCGAAGCCGTGGCACCGAGCTCGACTACCTTCGGACGGACATGCGCGACCTAAGCGCACTGGGCAGCGGCGAGTTCGACGTCGTCTTCCACCAGCATTCCCTGGTCTTCGTCCCGGACGCGGGACGCGTGATCGCCGAGGTGGCACGTGTCCTCGCCGCCGGCGGCGTCTACGTCTTCTCGACGATGCACCCGGTGACCTTCCTCTTTTACGAGTCTTGGACAGGCACCGGATGGCGGCCGAAGAAGACCTACTTCAACGATCGGCCGGTGCCGGTGCTCCAGCCGACGTGGGAGTTCGGCCGCGTGAAGGTCCACGCGCCGACGTACGAGTACGCGCACCGCACCGCGGATCTCGTCAACGCGTGTGTCGCTGCGGGCCTTTACGTCGACGGGCTCTGGGAGTGGTCACCGCACTATGACGGTGGGCCAGCGGGCTCCGACGACGCCCTGGAGCAGAAGCTCCCGGCGTTCATTCAGATCCGCGCGAGGAAGCCCTCTTCTTCGGGCCACGCAGGGAACGGCTCGCGTCGGCGTACTGATCCACCAGCGCCGCCACCTTTCGCGCGGCCGCCGGGATATTCACCGCCCAGCCCACGCCGAATACGCGCTCGCTGAAGATCTCGTCGGAGTCGGGATTCCAGTACGCCTCGCGCAGTCGGTCGTAGGTCGGCACCCGAAAGTCGTACGGCACGACCCCCGCGACCTTGCCATGCCATGTCCGCTCGGCATCTGGCTTTTTGAGCTCCTGATAGAGAGCGCCAAAGAACGCGAGCCAGACAAGGGTCCTCGCGAGTCGATACAGGTCCTTCATCGTGATGCACCGACCGGAGCAGGAGTGGTGCCGGGATGCGTCGCGAGGATCCCCTTCGCGCAGAGCGGGCACTCCGCGCTGGTGTACGAGGGGATGTCTAGGCGCCACAAAGCTTCGCTGGGCACGTCCAAGTGCGCCTCGCCGCCGGAACGATCGACGAGGACGGCCGCCCCGGCGACCTCTCCGCCTGCCGAGCGCACAGCGTCGATCGTCTCCTGAACCGAGCCGCCGGTCGTCATGATGTCGTCGACCACGGCCACGCGTTCGCCGGATCGAAGAGCGAACCCGCGGCGGAACTCGCGACCGATGCCGTTCGCGCGGCGCTCCGCATAGATAGCCCGAGCGCCGAGCTGCCGCGCAACCTCGTGCGCGAGGATGATCCCGCCGGTGGTGGGTCCGGCCACGGTGTCGGCACCCAGCAACCGTACCCACGACGCGATCGCGGCGCACAGCCGCTCGGTATCGTCCGGGTGCTGAAGCACCTGGAACTTCTCGAGATAAAGCGGGGAGTGGCGGCCGGACGCGAGGATGAAGTGTCCCTCGCGGAGCGCACCCGACTCGCGGAAGATTCGCTCGACCTCGGCCGCCGCAATGGTCATCACGACTATTCTGCCGGTATGTGCGCGACACGGGTCGGCCCATGAAAGTCCATGACCTTTCGCTCACCCTTCGTCCCGACATGGTGACGTGGCCGGGCGAGCCTGCCCCGCGGATCGAGCCACTCAAACGGATCGCGCAAGGCGACTCGAACAACGTCTCGATCATCACGCTCGGAGATCACACCGGGACACACGTCGATCCGCCGCTCCACTTCATCGAGGGCGGGAACACCGTCGACAAGCTGCCGCTTGACGCGCTCGTCGGACCATGTCGAGTCATCGGATTCGACGGACAAGGTCACGTCTCGGGCGATTGGCTCGATGGGCAAAAGATCCCAAAGGGCACGGAACGACTCCTCTTCAAGACGCGGAACAGCGCGCGCTGGGCGGATCCCACCGCGCCGTTCACGCGCGACTTCACGACGCTGAACGCAAGCGCGGCGAAGTGGTGCATCGATCACCGCGTCAGGCTCGTAGGCATTGACTACCTTTCCATAGAACCGCAGGGGCCGGAGAAAGCGGGATATCCCGTCCACGTTACGCTGCTTCGCGCCGGCGTCGTGATCGTCGAGACGCTCGATCTGCGGGCGGTCCAACCCGGCGAATACGAGCTGATCTGCGCTCCTCTAAAAATCCTGGATGGTGACGGCGCTCCCGCTCGAGTGTTCTTAATCGAGCGCTGACACGCGGCCGCCGACCTGACCGAGGGCCCCCGCGCGGTGGGGCACCGGCCGGAGGCCGGGGGGTCCGCCGCCGCGTAAAGAGGGTTTCGGTCAGGTCGGCGGCCATCGATTCAGCCGCGAGAGCACGTACCATCGAGCAGATGGCGATCACCCAACGACCGCTGGCGCTCCGTCGCGATCTGATCCGGATTTTCGGGGAAGACAGGCTCGTCGCCGTGATCCGGACCGGGAGCCCGCAGATCGCGCGTCAGGCGGCTCGCGCGATGAGCGAAGCGGGCGTCCGTCTTGTGGAGATCACGCTGACGGTCCCTGACGCGTTCGAGATCATCGAGGAGCTCGCGCTCGACGAGGCGTTCGGAGCTCACGGGTCGATCGTGGGCGCGGGAACGGTGCTCTCCGGCGCTCAGGCGGAGCAGGCGCTCTCGGCAGGAGCACGCTTCCTGGTGAGCGCTGTCCTGGTGCCCGAGATGATCGAGGCCGCGCGGGCACGTGACGCCATGAGCATGCCCGGGACGATGACTCCGACCGAGATGGTCCAAGCGGCCGAACTCGGTGCCGACTTCATAAAGGTGTTTCCGGTGTCGGCGATCGGCGGACCGGATTTCATCGCGAACGTGCGGCGCGCCCTCGTGCATCTCCCGCTCGTTGCGACGGGCAACATCGACCTCGACGAGATCCCGGAGTACCTCCGGGCCGGCGTGGTGGGATTCGGCGTCGGTGGCCCGCTCATCCGCCCCGATCTCCTGGAGCGCGGCGACCTCGGGAACGTGATCGCGAATGCGGAGCGCTATCTCGCCGCGACCAGGCGGCCCGCGACCAACTAGCGATGCCGCGCGATCTCCCGCTCGGCAACGGCGACTACCTCGTCACCTTCGATTCGCGCTACCAGCTGCGCGACATCTATTACCCGAACGTGGGTCAGGAGAACCACACGGTGGGCGATCCGTCGCGGTTCGGGCTCTGGGTCGACGGAACGTTCGCCTGGACCGGCGACGATGGATGGGATCGTCACATCACCTACGAGCACGAGACCCTAGTCGGTGACACAACCCTCGTGCATCCGAAGCTTGGCCTGAGCCTGCGCTTCAGGGACGCGGTTGACTTCGACCGCAACATCTATTTCAAAGAGGTCACCGTCGAGGATGCGATCGGGCGTGAGCGGCAGGTCCGGTTCTTCCAGCACTTTGACGCGCACCTCTACGGCAACGACACCGGCGATTCGGCCTACTACGACCCGCGGAGCCAGGCGGTCGTCCACTACAAGGGGCGCCGGTACTTCCTCATCTCCGGGTCCAGCGGAGGGAGCGCGTACGGACTCTCGTCGTTCGCGATCGGTCAGAAGGACGCCCCGGGAAAAGAAGGCACATGGCGCGACGCAGAAGACGGCGAGCTCTCGCGCAACCCGGTCGCGCAAGGCTCGATCGATAGCGTGGGTATGGTCGCCGTCACGGTACCGGCACGAGGCACGGCAACCGCGGTGTTCTGGATCGCGGCGGGTCAGGCCTACGAGGACGTGCGCGAGCTCGACAAGCTCGTGCGCGAGCGGACGCCGGCATCGTTCCTCGCGCGCACGAAGGATTACTGGCGGCTTTGGGCGAACAAGGACGAGTCAATCACCGAGCATCTGCCTGACGAGATCAATGGCCTCTACAAGCGCTCGACCCTCGTGATCCGTACGCAGGTCGACAACCGTGGCGCGATCATCGCGGCGAACGACTCGGACGTGCTCCGCTTCAACCGGGACACGTACTCCTATCTATGGCCTCGCGATGGCGCCCTCGTAGCGGATGCTCTGGACCTGGCCGGATACGGAGAGGTGACGCGTCGCTTCTTCTTCCTGTGCGGCGAGCTCATCACGCGGGAGGGCTATCTCCTCCACAAGTACAACCCCGACGGCTCGCTCGGCTCCTCGTGGCACGCGTGGTCGACGCCCGACGGCCGTCTCGAGCTCCCGATACAGGAAGATGAGACCGGTCTACCGATATGGGCGCTCTGGCAGCACTACGACCGCGACCGCGACATCGAGTTCATCCGCCCGCTCTACCGCAAGCTTGTGCGAACCGGCGCCGATTTCATGGCGACGTATCGCGAGCCCCGCACCAAGCTGCCCGCTCCGTCGTTCGACCTGTGGGAGGAGCGTCGTGGAATCCACGCCTTCACGACGGCGGCTGTCTGGGCCGGGCTCACCGCCGCACGAAACTTCGCAGTCGCGTTCGGCCAGCATGAGCTCGCAAAACGCTACGCGGTCGCTGCCCAGGAGATCCGCGACGCCGCGCTCATCCATCTCTGGGACGCGGACCGGGGCCGCTTCGTGCGTACGGTCAGCGTGCTTCCCGACGGAACGATCGTGAAGGACGCGACGATCGACATCTCGCTCGCCGGCATCTTCCTCTTTGGCCTTCTGCCGGCGGACGATGAGCGAGTTCGCTCGACGATGCGCGCAATCGAGGACCGGTTGTCGGTAAAGACGCCCGTGGGCGGAATCGCACGCTACGAGAACGATTACTACTTCCAGGTGTCGTCGGACATCGCGAGCGTCCCAGGCAATCCCTGGTTCGTCGCGACGCTCTGGCTGGCGGAGCACCTGATCGCGATCGCCGAGACACTCGGGGACCTCGACCGGCCGCGCGCGTATCTGGACTGGTGCGCCCGCCGCGCGTTGCCGTCCGGGGTCCTCTCCGAGCAGGTCCATCCCTACACCGGCGAGCCGCTCTCGGTCTCGCCGCTCACCTGGTCTCATGCCGCGTTCGTCAGTGCGGTTCAGCACTACGCGCGCCGCTCGCGGCTGATAAAGGAACGCCTCCGCGATCGGGTGAGGACCGCGGGCGAGGTCATCGTGTGAACAAGCGGCTCCGTTACGCCTCCGCCATCGTCCTCGCCGCGGCGGCGCTCGTGGTCTGCACGTCGCCACCGGTTCCACCGCCGGCAAGCCAGGGCGTCGGGCTCCAGGCGTCGTTCGTGCTCGCGAACCCAGCTGGTCTCCTCGCGCTCGACAAGGGCGGGCACGCGATCGGTCGGATCATCGACCTACCCGCACAGAGCGCGCCGGCGACACCGGTGCTCCATCCGTCCGGCAAATCGATCGTCTTCGCGCTGACGGGGCAGCCAGACCGGACCACCGGCTTTGGCTCGGACCTGTACATCGTCAACCTCGATGGCACGGGCTACAAACCGGTGGTGCAGCACGAGGGCGACAACGTGTTTTACGCCTCGCCGCGCTTCGACAAGACCGGCAACGTCCTCTATTTCCACCGCCGCGCCGCGATCATCAAGGCCGGCGCATACGTGGGGAACGAGGACTCGCTCGAACGCCTCGACCTTCGGACTGGCGAGCGCAAGCGGCTGCTCACGGACGGAGCGGATCCCTCAATCTCGCCGGCCGGCGACCGAATCATCTACACGCATCTCTCTCAGGGATATCCCGACGCCCTCTGGACGGCCGACATCGATGGCTCGAACGCTCGTCCGTTCTTCAAGACGAAGGACACCTGGTGGTACTTGCAGACCCCACGCTTCGGACCGAGTGGCTGTGAGATCGTCTTCTCAGCAGCCGGACACGCGGTCGCGGTTGCGCCCCCTCTCATCCGAAGCGGAGGCAAGGCGGGATTCGCACATCTCACCATTCCGTCCTTCCTCTATCTCGCACCATGCGACGGCACCAGCGTCAAGGAGATCGTTCAGACGATGGACGATGTGGTCCCCGCTTGGTCGCCGGATGGAAGCCAGGTCGCCTACGTCGGAACTGGCGCCTTCTTCGTGTTCACGCTCGCGAACGGGAACCTCCGCACGCTCGCTCAGGGTCAGGACTTCTTCTTCGGCGATCTGTTGTGGCTGAAATGAGTGGTTTCTATCTCACAACAGCGGCCGCGTCCGGGCACACCCGCTGCACCGGCGCGTGACGAGCCGAGCTGAAAGCCGTCACATCAGGAATGAGGAGAGTTCCATGTCGCAAGACAAATCGAACGAGCGCGGGTTTGCGGCGATGGATGCCGAGGAGCGCCGCCGCATCGCGGAAAAGGGCGGCGAGACGGTAAGCAAAGACCGCGAGCACATGAGCAAGATCGGTCGCAAGGGGGGCGAAGCCTCAGGCGAAAAGCGTCGGCGAGAGGACCGCTAGCCAAGGGTTTGGCCTACTCGTCCGGGCGCGCAAACCTGTAGCCGACTCCGCGGACGGTCTGGATGAGGGTGGGCTGGTCGGGTTCGGGCTCGATCTTGTCGCGAAGACGCCCGACGTAGACCTTGAGGTACTGCGTTTCGTACCGATACTCCGGTCCCCATACACGCGTGAGCAAGGCGTCGTGCGTGAGCGCCTCGCCGGGGTGCGTTGCGAGCTCCGCAAGGAGATTGAACTCGGTTGGCGTGAAGTGGATGTCCTTGCCGGCGCGGCGAACGCGGCGCGCCGTCAAGTCGATCGCGAGGTCGTGCGTATTGATGGTTCCCGAACGGGGCGCGCGCGGTACTGAGCGCCGGAGGACGCTCTCGATCCTCGCGACGAGCTCGCGCGGTGAGAACGGCTTCGTGAGGTAGTCGTCCGCACCGAGCTGGAGTCCCTTGATCTTGTCCTCCTCGAGCCCGCGAGCGGTCAGCACGATGATCGGCAGATCGGTCTTTTCGCGGACCTGCTCGAGCACGGCAAAGCCATCGCGTCGCGGAAGTGCGAGATCGAGGACGACGAGGTCCGGTCGTTCGGAGTAAATCATGGCGAGCGCCTCGTCGCCATCCGAAGCCTCGATCGCGGTGAGGTCCTGCCGCGCGAACGACAACGAGCTTCGCACGAGCGAGCGTACGTCCGGCTCGTCGTCGACGATGAGAACCTTCACGTCGCGAGCGGCAGCACCGTCACAAATGCCGAGCCTCCGCCGGGATTCTCCTCGTACTCGAGGGTTCCTCCGTGGAGCGTCACAAGCGATCGCGCGATCGCGAGCCCCAGACCGGAGCCGGGGATGCCATCCGCGTTGTGACCGCGGAAGAACTTGTCGGAAACGCGCTGGCGGTCTTCCGTAGCGATTCCCGGACCATGGTCGCGCACTTCGATGCGGAGCGCGTCTCCCCTGCGGTGGGCCGCGACGAGGATGGGAGTGCCCTGCGGCGCGTAGCGGATCGCGTTGACGATGAGGTTGGCGAGGGCCTGCTGCATCTTGCCTCG
>Ga0066691_10000158_pt1 | contig 18658 bp, 16 predicted proteins | sample GraSoiAngelo_140_FD_66671 | JGI IMG/M metagenome (GOLD analysis project Ga0066691, IMG submission 66671) | Grasslands soil microbial communities from the Angelo Coastal Reserve, California, USA - 14_0929_12_30cm | ecosystem: Environmental > Terrestrial > Soil > Grasslands | place: USA... | reverse complement strand
GATCAAGCGCCAGGAAGAAATTTCGCCAGGAAAAAAAATGATCGCCCCAGGCAAATGCAGCAGCCCGAACCCTGGAGTCGCGGAAGAGTTCGTCGACGCGCACGGGCTCGCGCAATTTCCAGTCGGGCTTGTGAGCATAAAGAATGGCCAGGGGGATAACAATTCCGCGCGTCCACGAAGACATTTCGTAGATATTGATCGCAAACCACGATGGAAGCAGCATCAGCTCTGGAGGAATCGCGGGCACCATTTCCCAAACGACCGCGCCAACCAGAGCAAGATAAAAGCGCGTGTAAGAGTTCGTCGATTCCAGGCCGCCGAGCTGCAGCACACGCGCACGAGCACGTTCCATGTGCGCTTGATCGGGACGGTCTCCGGCAAGCTTCAGAGCAAAGTAAGCTTTGACCGTAGCATTGAGCTCGGATGGACCGCCGAAGTAAATGTTCCATCCACCGTCAGGCAATTGACGTTGGCGGATGTAATTGGCGAGCTTGCTTATGCGCTGGGGATCGGCTTTATCGAGGATATGCAAATAGAAGATGTAATCTGATTCAAGAGTCGTATCCGCCTCGAGCTCTCCCTGCCAGTAACCATCGGAGGCTTGCAGGGAAAGCAGATGTTTCACCCCCCGCCCGATAGCTTCAGTCAGTTCATTCGTGAAAGCGCCAGTCGCAGTAATCTGCGGCTGGCCTGTGACAGCCTCAACGCCGAATCTGGTGCTGGACGCCATTTCCCCTCAGATGCACGCATCAACCAAATGGCTGCAGCAAGAACTACTTAGCGGCTTTGACACCCATGGTCGAGCTTATTATCTTTCGGATACGGTTGGGCACTTGTTACGGATGGCAAGCGACCATCCCTTCCGTCCCCCTGACCTGACCACCCCTCGCTACAAAACACATTATCAGGCACTATTGAGTTGCCGGTCAACAATGAAGATACATAGCCTGAATCGCCCACAATGAGTTATCGAAAAGAGAAACATCAACGTTCCGGTGTTTGCTGCTCCAACTTGCGCACACGCTCGGCCAACTCCGGCAGACGCGTAAACCATCCGTACTGTTCTTTGAACCGTTGAATGGGGCGGGCCGGCGTGCCCCACACGGTCTGTCCGCGACGAATTATTTTCCCACTCGGAATGCCTGCCTGAGCACCGGCAATACATCCCGCTTCTAACTGGCAGTGATCGGCGATGCCCACCTGACCTCCGATGACCACATCGCTCCCAATAAGGGAGCTTCCGGCAATTCCAGTCTGTGCCGCCACCAGCGTTCGCTCGCCAACTTGGACGTTGTGTGCCAGGTGTACGAGATTATCCAGTTTTACCTGGGGCGCCAATCGCGTGATCCCCAGCGAACCGCGAGCAATCGTAGTGTTGGCGCCGATTTCCACATCGTCAGCGATCTCCAAAGTGCCAGCCTGCGGAAACTTCCAATGTTTGCCTTGGTCTGTCACGTAGCCAAACCCATCGCAACCCAAAACCGCTCCCGAATGGACGATAACGTTGCTGCCCATCTTGACGCCGGCGTAAAGCGTCACGCGAGGATATAGCCGGCAAGTCCGGCCAAGCCTAGTTCCTCGTCCGAGAAAGCAAAAAGCTCCTATCTGCGTCTCCTCGCCAATTTCAACTTCCTCCTCGATGACTGCAAAAGGACCTACCGCGGTGCCGCGACCCAGATGTGCGGATTCGGCTATAACGGCCGTTGGGTGCACTCCAGAGGCGACTGGAAAGGCAGGAACAAGCCAGGCCGCGGCACGTGCAAAGGCGAGCTTCGGCTGCGCGGCGACGATTAGAGTCTTGCCGGACATAGCGAGGTCAGGTGAGGTGATAACGCAGCGCGCATTTGATCGAACCACGCGCTCCAGATGACGGCGGGAATCGAGGAAAACTATATCGTCCGCTTGAGCCGCCTCAGGACTGGCTACCCCTTTCAACATCAGGGCACTCTCACCTTGAAGGGGGCACCCGAGAAACTCCGCCAGATTTCCGGCTGTTCGATTCGCCATGATCACCACCGACCTCCTTAACCGGGATATTTAGTCGCCTCGCGTCTGTTTAGCATACTCACGCTGTTCGTCGGGATATATTGGCAATTCATGAGCAGGGCGGGTCTTCCAGCGCCGATGTACCCAGAGCCATTGGTCCGGAAAGCGCCGCACATAGTCCTCGATCACCTCATTGAAACGCGTCGAATAGTTATGGATATCGCTCTGCTCGTCCTCGGTGGCAGTGAGCTCGAGCGCCGGCTCGTAACGCAAGCGGTACTTGCGTATTCGCGGATCCCAGTAGTTATAAGCAGGAACTACCGCCGCTCCAGTGCGTCGCGCCAGTCGTGCGATTCCGCTGGTCGTGGCGGCGGGAATGCCGAAGAAGTCTGCGAAAACGGCTTCGTGCGGAACTGTGTTCTGGTCCGCTAGAACTCCGATGACGCCTCCCTCGTGAAGAATTCGAAGAATACTGCGTGCCGACTCGTTTTTCTTGACCGGCCTGTTCCCTGATGCGCAACGGTAACGGTTCACGAGCGCGTCGACACGGGGATTGTCGATGGGCCGCACCAGGAAATAAATCGGACCGCTGTAAAGCGCGTGCGCGAATGGCTCGAGCTCCCACGCACCCATATGGCCGGTCAAGAACAGGACCCCTTTGCCGCGCCGTTCCGCTGCAGCGAAATTTTCGAAACCATCGAGAATGATCGCTTTTTCAATGTTGCCGCGCGTGTAGCGCGGCAAGCGTGCGAATTCTGCCGCCATCCAGCCCAGGTTGCGCAGCATGCCCTTCAAAATGTCACGGCGTGCGGTCTCCGGCAGTTCGGGGAAAGCCAGCCGCAGATTGAATTCTGCGGCTCTTCGAAGCGGCGGCCGAATGGCGAAGAGACAATTGGCAACGAGCACGCCGATGGCTCGAGCCATCGTCCGAGGTAAACATCCCAGGAATTTGAGCATGATCCAAGCGGAAGCATACTCGAGACGCTCGCGCATGAGGCGCCATTATGCGCGACGCAGCGGCTCTTGCGCCAGCAGCGAAAGCTGGGCAGCTCGGCGCATCGAACAATAATCCTGCCGCGCTGAACGCGAATCGCGAGTGCCTTCTTTGGAATGGCCATTGCAAAGGTATTCTTCCGGCGAGCTATCTCGGCAGATTCGAAAGGAAGAAAGAAGCAATGCGATTTTCGTAGTTGCGTTTTTCCTCATCCAACATCCCGGCATAATTTCCGCGCACTAGCGTAACCTGCTCTTTCGGCTCCGGAGCCGCGAGGAAAAGCTGGGAAGTGATCTTGGCCAGATCAGGACTGTCAGACGCCTCTATGAAGAGCTTGGGCACTCCCGATAGGCGTGACAGCCGTTGCGCCAGTGGAGGCACTCCAACATTGCCATGATTCAGCCACTCGAACGCCTTTTCCGCAAAGTTAGGCAAGAGCGGTAACGAGCCAATGCCATAACGGTTCACGAGGATGCGCAGCATCTCCTGCGGCCGATCGTATACCGATTCAATCGCAATCGCTCGAACTCGAGGATCGGATTCCGCCAAAGACAAGGCCGCATAACTACCCATGTCCGTACCCCACAAACCGAATCGGGACTTGTCCACATCCGTGCGCTGCGCCAGGGCGGATAGGGCTGCGCGCAGCTCCTGAACTTCGCGATAGCCGAGCGTCGTTTCAATCCTCTTGGGGCCGTCGCCGGTAAATTGCACGAGAGTCACGTTGTACCCCTGCTCTTGAAGAGCCGTTGCCAAAGGCAATAATTCCTCGCGACCCTCCCCGTAGCCGGGACACAGGAGAATTGTCGGCGCTGACTTCAGGCCCGGGAAAAACCAACCTTCCCGCGTTCCTGCGCTTTCAACTGAATAGGAAATCTGCTCCGGATGGCCCGGAAAATTCGCCAAATCGATAGGTTGGCTGCCGCTCCGCGGCGTAACAACGTTGTACACCAAGAAACCCGATATGATGGCCGCCGCCACGAAAGTAAAGAAACTTAGAGCCAGAAGTGCCGCGATTGATTTGGAGTACCAGCGCGTTGGATAACGGAATTCCGAAAGAAGACCCATGTCTGCCTTGAGACGCCCGGCTGGCGCATGTTAACACAGTGAACTTGCTAGAAACTGCGCGATAAGGCGGTACGTGTCCCACCAGACAGTTTTCAGCGACGGGAGACCCAGGCGGCGCTATCATATGGCAATCGGCATCGAGGACACCCCTGGAATTCGAGAGTTTCATGACCATTGTGGACTTACGCCAACTGAGCTCGCGTCAAATCGAGCCGCTGCTGATCGAAGAAGCGCAGCGATGGAAAGAGGAGTTACGCTGGGATTATCGTTCCTCACTGGACCTGATAAAAAAGTTCGTGGAGGCCAGGTCACTCGCGGGTTGCGCTGCTCTGGAAGACGGTGAAGCCGCTGGTTATGCCTTTTATGTTATCGAGGAGCACAAAGGACTGCTGGGCGGCTTGTACGTCTCGCCGCGTTTCCCGCAGATGCCTCTGGCGAACAAGCTTCTGACCAGCACGCTCGAGACGCTCCGGGCGCTTCCTTATATAGGGCGCATCGAAGCTCAGTTGGTCCCTTTCGGCTGTGAGTTTGACGCGGCGCTCGCGAGGGAGGGCTTCCACCTCTATCCACGCCAATTCATGCTGCTCGATCTGAACCGCCTCCCGCCCAATTCCGCGGCAAACGGGGGCTCGCCGAATTCAAATGAGTTCTCGGGACTGCGGCTCGAAGAGTGGAACGATCGCTACTTCGCCCCTTGCGCGCGGCTGATTCAGCTGGCCTACGCGGACCACATGGACGGGGAGATCAACGATCAATATCGCAGCGAAGAAGGGGCCCTGAAATTTCTGAAGAACATCATCATGCTGCCGGGCTGCGGGCAATTCCAGGAGCACGCTTCCTTTGTTTTGCGCGCGCCGCACAGTCACGAACTGGTCGGCGCCGTGCTGACTTCTGCAGTCGCGCCCGGCGTTGGTCACACGACGCAGATCTGTGTGATGCCGGGTTATCAGCGGCAGGGACTGGGGAGGCGCTTGATCCAGGCCACCATTCAATCGTTGCGAGCGCAGCGTTTTAATGCACTTTCGCTGACGGTCACCGCCGCCAACCAGCGGGCTGTGGCCTTGTACGCGAGCCTCGGATTCACGCAAATCAAAACTTTCACAGCTGGCGTTTGGAAGTCACCAGACGCCTCGAATCGCCGCGGCTTATTTTCGTGAGCGTTCTCGAAGCAAACCCTTTAATTCGGTCATAAACTCCCGCACGTCTTTGAAGTCGAGGTAAACAGAAGCAAAGCGCACGTATGCCACTTTATCCAATTTCTTCAAACGGGCCATGAGCAACTCGCCAATCTCGCTGGTCGTACGCTCCCGCTCCGGTGCATCGTGAACGAATCGCTCGACCTCGTCGACCAGCGACTCGAGTCTTGTCGTAGGCACCGGGCGCTTTTCACAGGACTTCAGCAGTCCCTGCAAGATCTTTTGCCGGTCAAATCGTTCCCGCCGGCCGTCCTTCTTGATGACCATATAGGGAATCTCGTCAATTCGTTCGTAGGTCGTGAAACGGCGTCCGCATTTGAGGCATTCCCGGCGACGGCGGATCAGATCACCGGTGCGGCCCTCGCGAGAATCGATCACCTTGTCGTCGCTAAACGAGCAGAACGGACACTTCAACCGGCGCTACCCCCTCTCTCCCGATTCCCTTTGGGAACCGCCCTTAGCCACTCGGGTCAAAGAAACGTGCTTCCCGGTTTGTTCGGCCGCTCTCTCCGCCCGCGCGAGATTGCGCAGTTCGCCCATGGACAATCCTTCGTGGATCAGCAGCGGAACGCCCACCAATGTTGCCGCGGCGAAGGTGATCAGCCACAGCACGATGGCAATCGCCGCCGCGGGCTCCTGCTCTACTTCAAAGATGGTGGTCAACGCGATGATGCTGGCCACCTGAGCGCCGCCTCCCACGCCCGGCAATTGCAATACGGAGCCCACTAGCGTCACAGCCAATAGCAGCATCGCCCCGGGGAATGTCACGTCCGATTGAACGAAGTCGCTGGCGAACGCGCGCGCAATCCAAAAGTAGATCAGCGCCACCAATCCCCAATGCGCACACGTGTAAACCACCGCAAGCAACAGATCCGAGGGCCCGCGAATCGCCTGCAATCCTTCGCTGAAACCGGCGATGATCTTCGCCAGCCAACCCTTCACTCCTCCCGCACGGTGCCAGTAATCGAGACGCCGTTCGAGCACTCCCGCACCATGCAGCCGGAAATAAACCATCAGCACTACCCCGGCCGCCAGCGCGCCCAGCAAAAGCCAGCCACCCGCGTGGGCGTTCTCCACCCAATCCGTGTTCAATCCCGCATCCGCGAGCTTTTCCTCAAATACGAGAAGGCTCAACGCCGCCAGGAGCCCGGCGGCGCCGAAATCTATGATTCGCTCGAGGACCCAAACACCGAAGATGCCAGGAACGGGCTGATGGCTCTTGCGTGCGAGCAACAAGGGACGAACGGGTTCGCCGGCGCGGCCCAGAATGAATATGGCGGCGAAGCCCATCACGGTAGCCTTGTAAACGTCCCCAAAGCCGGTCGACCCTAAATAGCGCGAGAGCCGCTGCCAACGGAGCGAGCGCAGCGCATAAGCGCCATAAACGGCGATGACTGATAGCAGCAAAAGCCGGACGTTGGCCTGGCCAACTGCGTGGATGAAGCGGCTCCAGGTAAAGTCGCCTAGGTGAATCTTGCGGCGGGAAAGATAGGCAAGCGCGGCCAGCGCCCCTAAAGCTAATGCCGCCAGGAGAAGTTTGCGAAGAAAGCCGCGCATCCGTTGGCGAGACTAACCGTAGCGCAATGAGGTGTCAAGGAAACCGCGCCTCAGGAATTTCTGTCGGTGCTCGACGGAAAGCACATGGGTAGCTGGAATTTCATTCGTACGTAATCTGCGACTAACGTACGACCGTGCCTTCAAGAATCTCAAAGAAACCCGGATGTGAGATGCCCACGCACTCACTATCACGGATAATGGAGCCGCCTTGAGCTCCCAAGGCAGCGATGGCAAAGGCCATGGCCATGCGATGATCTCCCCGCGGATCGATCTCCGCGCCGCGCAAGCGCCCTCCGGCTCGTCCTTTTATCCGCAGTCCGTCAGGGTGCTCCTCTACTTGCGCCCCCATGCGCCGCAAGTTATCAGCGAGAACCGCGATACGGTCGCTCTCTTTGACTCTCAACTCGGCGGCGTCGCGGATCTCTACCCCGTTTTCAGTGTAAGGGCCGAGCGCGGCGAGCATGGGCAGTTCATCAATCAATTGGGCGATCAGTTCGCCCGAGAGGGTGCCGCCAGATAGATCGGCGTGACGCATGGAAACATCGCCCATCAATTCGCCCGATTCTCCTCGCAATGCCACGATTCTTAACGGCGCCCCCCACCCGCTAAGCACATCGAGTACCGCGGATCGAGTCGGGTTCAAGCCGACGTTGTGAATGACGATACTGGAATCGGGAAGAATAAGCGCCGCTCCGAGAAAAAATACCGCGGAAGAGAGATCGCCTGGGATCATAGCCCGCCGGGCCTCGAGGCGTGGCCGTCCGGAGACGCTTACTATGCTGCCGACCTGGCGAACATCGGCGCCGAACTCCCGCAGAGCCACTTCGGTGTGGTCTCTGGTGCGAACAGGCTCTTCAACCGATGTATCCCCTTCCGCGAAGAGCCCCGCAAGTAAGACGGCGGATTTTACTTGAGCGCTGGGAACCGGCAGCGTGTATTGGATGGGCTGCAGAGCCGAACCCCTGATTTCGAGCGGTGCAAAATTGGCCTCACGAGCCTGAATACGTGCTCCCATGCGCTCCAGTGGCTCGATGACCCGGCGCATGGGACGCCGTCTCAGCGATGAATCTCCGGTCAGGATCGAATTGAAATGCTGGCCCGCCAGAACCCCGGTCAGGAGCCGCATCGTCGTGCCCGAATTCCCTGCATCCAGCGAACGTCGAGCGACCCGGAGCCCGTCGGTGCCCGCTCCTGCAATCACAACCTCTGCGTCGCCGTTTCGACCAGTCCGCTCGACGCCGACGCCCAATCGCTCAAGACAATCAAGCGTGCTCTGGCAATCCGCCGCTTCGGAATAATGGCTGATTTCGCTTCGCCCTCGTGCCAGCGCCGCCAGAATGGCATAACGGTGCGAGATGGACTTATCTCCCGGAAGCTCAACAACTCCGGAGATCGAGCGAGCCGGATCGACGGTCTTATCGGCCACGAGGCGATTCTAACACGCAGCCAGAACACACTCTCTAAGGGCTCGAGCGCCGTCTTCAAGAGTAAGTGGGCGGCAAGAAAGTGAGCGGCCGGCAACTCGAAGGCGCCCTAGTGCCTTCCAAATAAGCAGCTTGGAGGAAACTTCTCGCAAGAAAACGGCGTTCGTATTACAAAGGAGCTATGAAACTCCCCTTCGGTAGGGAACTAACGATTCTGGTCTCGGCCTCACTGCTCTTTGGCGCGACCTCGGCCGTCCGCCAATTGCAGGCGCAATCGACCCTCAAGGATGCTCCGCAGACCAGGCCAGCCCGTTCAGAGAGCAATCGAGGCGAAAGTCCCATCCATCAGCATCAGCACGACGGGACTATGCCAGGCATGGATATGGAAGATGATACTGGTAGTCATGCCCAAGCTGGTGCGATGCAATCGATGACTCACAGCCACCACATGGAGAGCGTTCATATGCGCATGACACCCGTTCGCTCGGCGAGTGCCGAGGATCGCAGTCGTGCCGATGAAATTGCCGCCACTTTGGCCCGTGCAATCGAAAGATACACGGACTATCGTGTTGCCCTGGCCGATGGCTTCCACATTTTCGCGCCCAACCTCCCGCAGGCTCAGTATCACTTTACGAACTACTGGAACGGGTACTTGGAAGGCTTCACTTTCGATCCCTCCCGGCCTACATCGCTCCTCTACAGAAAGACTCGGGATGGGTACGAACTGATTGGAGCCATGTACACCGCGCCCAGAAGTGCGAGTCTCGAGGAACTGGACGAGCGCATACCCCTCGGCGTGGCTCGCTGGCATCAGCATACAAATCTGTGCATGCCAAAGCGCGGTCAAGGCACGCATGCCGATTGGACAAGGTTTGGCTTAATAGGTTCTATCTCGACCGAAGAGGAATGCCAGGAGGCCAGCGGGCGCTTTTATCCAGTGATTTTCGGCTGGATGGTCCACGTTTATCCGTTCGAATCGTCACTGGCCAAGGTTTGGGCCCAATGACTTCGACTGCGACTCATTGATTCCCGCAGCCTTGGCGCGTATGATAAGTGTCTTGCTGATAGAAAACCTCGACCGTCAGACCCCGTGGTCTGCTTTGGTGAAAATATGCTTTCTTCATGCTTGAGATCGTTGGCTTCTAAAGGCTTGTTTCGGCATCTGGTCTTTTTTGTTGTTGCTCTTATGCTGGGCTCTCTCGCAGCGCCGGCTGTTCGCGCTGCCGGCGATCAGCCTCCCATTCTTCCGCTGGACCAGGTCAAACCCGGAATGAGAGGGGTCGCGTACACCATCTTTGCTGGAGACAACATCGAGCCCTTCGATATTGAGGTGATCGGCATAATGCCGAACCTGATGGGGCCAAAGCAGTCGATCATCCTAATCCAATTGCATGGGGACAAGGCGGAACACACCGGCGTAGTTGCCGGCATGAGCGGAAGTCCCGTCTATGTAGACGGAAAGCTCATGGGAGCGCTCTCACTGAAGTTTGGCGTATTCGTGAAAGAACCCCTGGCCGGGGTGACTCCCATTGAGGATATCTTGTCGATTCCCACCGGCGATTCATCGAATCCCAAGGCTCTGAGCGTACGATCGACAGCGGACAATCATGTTGAACCCGCAGCCACCATCGGAGGGGCTGCTTCATCGGCTTCGATCAGTGAATTGCCGCATTACCCGGTCCCCACACAATGGGCCCGGGCTGCCGGAGCTTCCGGGGATGCCTACCTCGAACCTATCGCCGCGCCTCTCGTGTTCTCGGGTTTTGCTCCGGCCACAGTGCGTCAGTATGCCGGAGAATGGGCGGCCTATGGAATGGTGGCCAGCGCTGGTGGAACCGCGCCGCCCGCCAGCGATGACGCCAAAGTTGTTCCGGGCGACATGGTGAGCATGGTGCTGGTGCAAGGTGATATCTCTATGAGCGCCGCCTGCACCGTGACTGCTGTTACGGACGATCGCGTTTATGCTTGCGGCCATCCGCTCTTCGGTTTGGGCTCAAGCAATATGCCTTTGGCGCGGGGCCGTACTCTCACTACGCTCGCTTCTGACTTCAATTCCACCAAGATTGTAAATGCCGGCGGCGTCATTGGGACGCTCACCGAGGACAGGCTGACCGCTGTAATGGGGCGCATTGGACCCGCGCCACAAATGATCCCCGTTGACCTCACCGTCGTCACACCGGCCGGAGAAAAACACTTTCACTCCGAGATGTTCTCGAATCCGAAGCTGACGCCGCTCCTGATGGGCCTCATCGCCTTCAACGGTCTGACGCAAAACACCGCGTATGGTGAAGGCAGTACGATGAAGCTCAGCGGTGACATCGATATCAGCGGACATTCTCCCGTTTCGCTCGAAGATATGTACGCCCCCACCGATCAGTTTGTCCCGGACGGGACCTTCGTGGCCTCCAGCGTGCAAACGACATTTACCCGCATTTTCTCGAATCCTTACGAGATGCCCAAGATCGATAAGGTAAGTCTGCGAGTTGAGGCCATCCCGGACCGGCGGGTTGCTTCGATCCTCAATGCGTGGTCGGAAGTGAGCGAAGCCCAACCGGGCGATCCCGTCACCATCAAAGTCCTCCTGCGGCCTTATCGCGGCACGCCCATGATTCGGGACGTTGCCATTACCATCCCGCCCCAAGCAGCCCGCGGCAGCACGTTGAGAGTGCAGGTCAGCGACGCCGATTCGCTCAATCGAATTCCCAATTTGGTTGCCGCGCAAGGGCGCCTGGGAGGGCTGGATCAATTGATTTCGTTGCTGAATCGGGAGCGCCGCAATAACCAGCTTTACGTCACGCTACTCAAACCGACGCCCACGTTGCTTGTAGAGGACAAGGAGCTTCCGGACGCGCCCCTGTCGCAAATTAATGTCCTCGATCAAAAAAGGCTGCCGGGCAATTCCGCTTTGTTGCGCGAGTCGACGGCTGGCGAATGGTCCGTCCGCATGGATGAGATCATTTCTGGTTCAACGTCCGTGTTTATCAAGATTAAGTAAATCGAGTCCGCGGCGGCCGCGCGTCACACCATAGTGGCTTTCCCTGCTGCGGTTTGAAAGGATTTTATGCCTGATTTCATTGCGCACGTGCGAAGCATATGCGGCCGCGTCTTGGCCCTGCCGAAGACTTTCCCTCTTTTTTTGGCCTTTCTCGTCTGTGTTGTGCCGGCGGTCGCCGAACATACCCGCTTTTGGCGCCAGTCAGACTACGACGCGTTCCAAAAGGGCGATGCCAAGGGCGTCGCACTACGCAGTGACGGAAGGCTGGTCCTCGCCCCGAAATTCGCGCCCTTTGCCGACGCCTCCTTGGCCTACCTCTGGTCTCTGCGGCTCGATTCGCGTGGCAATCTTTATGCTGCGGGTGGCTCAAATGCCAAAATTGTGAGGTTCGATAACAGCGGCAATTACACTACCGTTTTTGAATCCCAGGAGATGACCGCGCAAGCGCTAGTCTTTGATAAAGGTGACAACCTGTACGTGGCCACTGCACCCGATGGCAAAGTCTACAAAGTCACTCTTGCCGGACAAAAGTCTGTCTTTTTTGATCCGAAAACCAAGTACATTTGGGACCTCGCGCTTGGCCCCGACGGTACCCTCTTCGTGGCCACCGGTGACCCGGGGAAAATCTTCGCAGTTGATCCCAGCGGCAATTCACAGCTCTTCTATAACGCCGAAGAGACTCACATCCGCACTCTGGTCCTTGACGGCAAAGGGAATCTTCTCGCGGGCACCGAACCAAACGGCCTCGTCCTGCGCATTTCCTTAGGCGCCCAGTCCTCTGCTTCGCAGAACGGCAAGGGATCGGCCGCGCGGCCGTCATCGACGAAGCGTGCCTCTGGCCAGACTTCCACGCAGACTGCCGCTAAGAACGAAGACAGCTCCGAAGAAGGGAGCCGTCCGGCTTATGTGGTCTACGAAACGGCTCGAAAAGAGATTACGGCTTTGGCTCTGGATCCTACCGGCAATCTCTACGTAGCCGCCATCGGCGATAAGACTCCTGGGCCACCTCGACCTCCGGGTCAGCAAAATGAGCAGGAGAATGCTCCGAATGGCCAAACCATAACGGTTACTGTCGGTGCGCCCAGTGGCCTTCAACCACCGCAGCAGGCCACGCCATTTGTTCCTTTTCCTGTGCTCTCATCGGCGGCCGTATACCGCATCGCACCGGACGGTTCTCCTGAAGAAATTTGGGCGTCCCGCGAGAATTCGGTCTACGCCATGGGCCTTTCCAATGAGGGCAAGCTATTGCTGGGCACTGGCAATCAGGGCGCCATCATGCAACTCGAAGGGGACCGCGTCTTTTCGCGATTGGCAAAGGCTGAATCCCAACAGGTGACTTCCTTTGCGCGGGCATCGACTGGGAAAATCTATGTGGCTACTGCAAATCCGGGAAAGGTCTTCACGCTCGGCCCGGAACTCGAGTCCGAAGGCACGTTCGAGTCCGAGCCCTTCGATGCGCGCATATTTTCGCGTTGGGGAAGGCTCACTTGGTGGGGCGCGAACGGTGCCGGCTCCGGTATCGAACTATACGTGCGCGCGGGAAATACATCGGGTCCCGGAAAGAACTGGAGTCCATGGGCCGGGCCTTATCGGGATCCCAAGGGGCAGGAAGTGGAATGCCCGCCGGCGCGCTTTCTGCAATGGAAGGCGACCTTGCACGGCGGCAGCAATCCGCCGGATCTCTCCTGGGTTGAGATGGCTTACTTGCCCAAGAACGTCGCGCCTCAAATTAGCAGCGTTGTCATGCAAAAGCCGGGAGTGCGAGTAGCCGGCTTCGGTCAACAAGCTGGTCCGCCGCAATCCTCGCCCGTGCAGTTACGCATGCCCGCTGCACCAGGTACACAAGCCGGCCCGTCCCAGCGCGGCACCGAATCAACCCGATTCGAACCGCCACCTCAAGGCTTCGCCGAAAAGGGCTATCAAGCCGTTCTATGGAGCGCCGAAGACGTCAACGAAGATGAGTTGAGCTATTCGGTCTTTTATCGCGGCGAAAACGAAAAGGATTGGAAGCTGCTGAAAGACAAACTCGAGCAGAAGTTCTATTCGTGGGACACCAACTCGATGCCCGACGGCGCTTACTATTTGAAGATCGTGGGGTCTGACGATAAATCAAATCCGTCCAATGAGGCGCTGAAGGCCGAGCGAGTGAGCGAGCGCTTTGTCGTCGATAACACGCCACCCATGATCACCGAGATGGCCTCAGACCCCGCACCCGCTGCTGCGGGCGATCCCGCGGTCACGGTCCGCTTCCGCGCCAGTGATAGCGCCAGCTCGATCGTGCGGGCGCAGTATAGTCTCGACGCCAGCGATTGGACCATCGTGCCGCCGGTCGGCGGACTCAGCGACTCTCCCGTCGAGCAGTACTCCGTTACCTTGCGTGGCATCGCGCCCGGCGAACACACCGTCTCCGTGCGCGTCTACGATCAATTCGAAAACGAGTCGGCGGCAAAAATCACTTTCGCCGTTCCCGCTGCTAAGCGCTGAACCGGGCTCCGTGGAATTGTTGGTGTCCCGGTCCTGCGCAGCCGGCGGCGTCAACTCGCCCAGCGCTCTCGTTCCGCCGTCGCGTGATAACGTTCGATTCGCAACCCGACGCCGACCAGTCCGCCCGAATCGCTCTCTTGAAGACGGATAACGCGCGCGGTGCAATGTACCTCCGAAGCCGGAATCCCGGAAATTTCGCTGGGCATCCTTAACCTCAGCGCCACTTGCGCGCCGACCTTCAGCGGATACGCCGTCCACATGAAAACGCCGCGCTGCGACAGGTTTTCTGATTCGGCCATTTGCTCGCCGACGCTCTGGTTGCCAATGAGCTTGTATCTCAGCGGGATGCGAACGTTCACACGAGTCTCATTGCGACGATCGGTCAGGGTAGTCATGTCTCCTCCGGCGCGGGGAAGGAGTTCGCGCGATCTTAGATTTGGAAGGGGGTAGAAGAATCTTAGATGCGGTGCCCTTGGGGCCGCAACGTTCTTTTCCGCGACATTGTAGAATCGGTCAGCATGGCGGAGGCTCTGGCTCCCTGGCTTAACTATTGAGTTATCGTCCCAAGCCGAGAGCGCCCTGCGCCATGATTACGCTACAGCCAGGCGAGAGGCTCCGCTTTGGAGATGAGTAGACTCGGCGCGTCAACGCCGACAATTTTGCTATTGCGTGGTCACCGTGACTTGGGCTGTGTGGTTGATGCCGCCGATCGCGGCATTTACGGTCACGGCACCCGACGCCACAGGGGCCGTCGAGGGAACCTGGACTGCAAAGGCATAGTTCACAACGGGATTAGTGGTGCCGCTGCTGCTCTTTGAGCTGCTTCCGCAGCCGATCATAATCGCCAGCAGGGTCACGAGAGCAAAACCCGGTACAAGCCTCGCCCACGCAGGTGCGCGCTCGAACCGGCCGACACATGTGATAACCAAAGCCACTCCGGCCAAAAGGATCCCCAAGACCTCCCACCAGCCAAGCTCCGGGTAATTTCCCGGCGGATCAAAGGCGCCAGTGACAGCAGGCACCACCGCGCACGTCGTCGTCCCCAGCGCGGCCGGCACGGTACACGTGAAGCTGGGCGTGCCCGCGAAGCCGTTCAGCCGCGTCAAGGCCAAGGTTCCGCTGCCGCAGGCCCCTCTCTTTACGGTCAGTTGGCTCGCCGTAAAGGCCAGCGAAAAATCCACGGTGGAAGCCGCGTTCGCCGTGCTCGCGGGACTGACCGAAGTCCAGTTCGCGACCAAAAAGAATGCGTCGATCGATCCTAAGCCGGTTGCTAGATCGTAACCCGTCAAGGCGCTATAGCCGATCTGCGTCGATGCAACACAAGGCGGGCTAAACGGAACCTGATTATTCCCGGTAGTAATGTCATGGAAGGCCGTGGGACTATGCGCCGCCAGGGGATACAGGACCGGGTTGATGTTTCCGGAGCCGCACCCTGTTACTACTGTAGGTTGGCAGCGATTTGTAGATTGATTGATCAGTGCCACGATGGCCGCCATCACCGGCGGCCCCACCGAGGTCCCGCCCACCAACGTCAAGTTACCAGCGGGGCCGTCACGAAAACCGAAACCGTTCGCGCATGTTGGTGTAGGCGGATTGTTCCGGAAGTTCTCCGAGCAGATCAAATAGGCATCTTGGAGTGGCGAGGCGCTGAAGGAAACGTCCGGCACGTCACGCGCGCCGTCGTTCGGCACTCCCGTGCCAGCCTGCCACGCCGGCTTGGGTATAACTGTGCTCGACCCGCCGCCGCCAGCCGATAGCCCGACGGAGGTCCCACTAATCACCGTATTTGTGTCGTTCCACGCGCCTTCCGGAATATAGGAGCGTGCCGAGGACACGACGTCGGTGCCCAGCGCCGTCTTCCAATAGATCGCCGAAGGATCGCTTCCCTCCTGGAATTCCGTTCCGCCCACCGAAGTTACACTTTCCAGCGCTCCTGGCAGATCGACCGCCAATCCCTGCGTCGACGCCGTGACCGGACTATTCGGATTGCCATTAAAATCGCAATCCGCCGGTCCGGTATCTCCGGTTGTAGCCAGCACAGTTATTCCTTCCGCATTGGCCTGCTGCATCAGCGCTTGTAGTGAGCTGAGAGCTGTCGAGGAGAAATTCGCCTCGCAGGTGCCGTAGCTTGTGCTGATCACCGGGGCGGGAATCGATACGCCGAGAGGGGGAGCAATCGCATAATTGAGTGCATCATTGACTCCGCCGCCATTTACTGGATTACCCACGATGAAGATGACCGTCGCATCTGGCGCAATTGCCCCCGCCCACTCCACATCCAGGTTCGCTTCATCAATGTCGGTTTGCTGCAAGCCGGGGTTGGTGGTTACATATATGATCTGCAGGAGACTTGGATTCGTGGATAACGGAGTGCAGCCTGAACAACTGGAGTTGCTGCGGAATGCCGCCCAATCGCTCCGGTTAATGTCGCTCTGGCCTACAACAGCGATTTTCTGCCCTGCCCCCGTAATGCGCTGCAGATACAAGGCATTGACGTCGTAAATCGTGGCGAAGTCCGGAGGCGCGATGAAGTGATTTCCGGTTTGCCCGGAAGTGAACTTCGCATTTCTCTTTCCCAATATCCGCGGCTTCAGCTGAAAATCGTTCAGCCCGCGAAAACCCAGCGCGACATCGGTGAGCGCTGCCGGCACGGAAGGCTCGCCGCCATTGGCGAAATGCGCTTTGCCGTTCACCAGATAGCGGTGCATTTCGGTGTGCAGCGCCGATTCCACCTGTTGCGCCGTGCCGCTGAAGGTGATCATGTTCCGGCTGGCCGCCACGCTTTCGACGCGAAATCCTTCGCTCTCCAACCACCCCGTCACTTTGTTGATGTCACCCTGGCTCAACCCGAAGCGGCTGCCGAATTGCTCCGGCGTAAGCCAGCGATGATAATCAGGCGAACCGCGCTCCTGCTGGGCGGCGGTTAACGCATTGAGATCCGCCTGCTGCGCAGCCGTCATTTTGAAAGTCATAGTCACGCGCATGGCCATGGAAGGATCGACTCTTCCCTGATTGAATTCAGGACGTGCCATGGGGTGCACGTTCCCCTTGATTGCCGTCACTTGCGAAGTGTCGACCGCCTGCACGATGCGATCCTTGAGTGGCCCTTGCGCCAACAGAGTCTCCGAGAGGCAAAGCAGGATAAGCACCACACTCAAATACAGAGCGCTCGAGGTACACTTCTTTTTCGTGTGCATGGATGTGGTTTGAAAATCTCTACCTTTCGCAGGAAATTCTGGGCATTGGATTTGATGCAGCTTTATCTTGCTGGGCTGTTCCGGATTCTTCGGCGTGTTCGTAATCGACACACTCGTATATTGCCTAATACGCGCATGGATGGCGATATGACGCTAAGCGAGGAATGCGATGAAATGACGTAAGAGGGATTGATCTTTTGGTCGCCATTTTGGGGCGCCAAATCAGAGGAAAGGCTGTGTGTTTAAGCGTTGGGAGGCGGTTTCCACTAGTTCTCCAGGCCCTTCCATCCCGGAGGCGGAAAAGAGATATGCCAGAAGCCTGGCGCGGGTGCGGCGAATTCTACTGGGATGAGATAACCCTGCGGATTTTCAAGGGCCGCCCGCGTCACCCGGCAACTCTGCTTCTGCGCAGTACGCTCATTGATCAGATCGAATCTTGTATCCACGGGGAAGTTCCTGGTGCAAAGCAGCATCGCGCCGTGGTCATTGACGGACGCAGTAACAGCGGGCAGCGTTATCCTTTTGCCCGCTAGCGTCATCTCTAGCGTCACCCGGATGCGGATCATAACCCTCTGGCTGCGACGCCGCTCCTCCGCGGGCTGAAGCTGCGGACCCGTATCCGCCTGCTGCTGAGATTGTTTGCTCACAGTTCCAACCCCCAAAAATCCATGGTCGGATGAATCAGTTCGATCCCCCATTCCCAGCCGTCCGGCCGTTCGTGTCCTTTCCAAACGGTTATCGCGGAATTCGACTCGCTCGTCGCCAGATTGACGATTCGCAGCGCCTGCTCGAGTTCGAGACTCGCCCGAATGACCACCAGACATCCATAAGGGCCAACAACGCGGGTGAAGGCCTCTTCGCGGCAGGCCGCCATCGCTTCATCCTTTTGCCACTCGATAGCCACCGGGATCCGCGAATTCAAGCGAATACCGCGGCGCTTTTGCTTCACTTTCGGTGTTGTTTTGGTTGCTGCTTGCGGCTGCACGCCATTCCCCCAATCCCGAGGAAGCCGGACAGTTCTGGTCACTTGTGCACTGAAGAAGGCCTAATGGTAGGAATCAAAGTTGAATCGCGTCAATGGTACGCAGGGACAGCCGGACTGCACTGCGCCGGGGGCCAGAGTATCTCTGCAGTTAACATCGCAGTGAACATCCGCTCTGACCTGGCCGCGGCCGGGCACATATGTTTTTTGTGCTAGTGACCGTTGCTCGATTCCACCACAACGGAGAAATCGCGCAACTTATCATTGACTACATACTACGGCGCGGTTTTGTCGTCAGCCTCGGTCAGTCAGGTCAAGTCAAATCATCATTGACCACGAACCGTCTCAACAACACAACTCAAGGCATAGCTTGAGTGGTAGCCGCCCTAACCTGATGCGGAGCTAACCGCAGTTCTCTCGGTCGCCTCGGGCGACCTCGTCGGGATGGGAGCGGCAATTGGAATTGCTCGGGACGAGCGAAAAGCGGTGTCAAATTCCACAAAACAAAACCGAAAGGAGCATTGACTCTGACTCTGACCCGCGAAGAGGAACCCCGGCTTCTGTTGGCCCGCCATTTATGGGATGACGAGGGACGCGCCGGGGGGCAGGCGCTCCGCGACACTGAGCAAAAAATCCCCAACCGTTTGCCAGAGGAGAGAACTTCCAGTCTCAGGAGTCCGGCGGCTTCCCGAAACTGGCCGCGGAGAGCTCGATTCGGAGCTTAAGACTCGCTTACCAATTGCTTCATGGCCCAGTCGGGGAACACCGGTGCGCG
>Ga0066691_10000149_pt1 | contig 18816 bp, 16 predicted proteins | sample GraSoiAngelo_140_FD_66671 | JGI IMG/M metagenome (GOLD analysis project Ga0066691, IMG submission 66671) | Grasslands soil microbial communities from the Angelo Coastal Reserve, California, USA - 14_0929_12_30cm | ecosystem: Environmental > Terrestrial > Soil > Grasslands | place: USA... | reverse complement strand
CACTATCCTTTGTGGGCGCCCGACGCTGCATTCATCTACTTCGTTCAGGGCTCCCTCCCAGACAAATTGGACATCTGGCGTATCACTCCAGCCGGCGGGATCCCGGAGCGGATCACCTCGCACTTTGGGCGCGTGAGTCATCCGGTCGTATTGGATGGGCGGACGCTGATGTACCTCGCTAGCGATCCTGATGGTTCGGGGCCGTGGCTTTATAGCGTGGACGTCCAGCGCCGTATTCCTCACCGGCTGACGTCTGGCCTTGACCGGTACACGTCGCTGGCGGCCAGTGCTGACGGTCGCCGTCTGGTTGTCACGCGCGCAGGTCCGAAGAGAAATCTCTGGCGCTTGCGGATCGCTGCCTCACCCACCGTTGGGTCGGCTGCTCGAGTCGCGCTGACGACCAGCACAGGGTTCTCCCCACGGCTGGGTCCAGATTATCTTCTGTAGTTTCTGCCACCGGCACGAGCGAGAGTATCTGGAAGCTCGCCAACGGCACTGGCACGGAGTTGTGGAGTGGTCAGGGAGCACGGGTCCTTGGCCGCCCGGCAATCTCCTCCGATGGACGGTATGTCGCATTCTCGGTCCGGCAACACGGGCAGACACTCTTGTACGTGATGCAGGCCGACGGCGCGAACGCGCGGATTGTGACCGATTCGCTCGACCTGCAGGGCTCTCCGACATGGGCGCCCGACGGGCGCTTCGTGGTCTACTCGGGACCCGACATCGGCACCACGTTTTCGGTGAAAGCCGTCACGGCTCAGGCCGCAGCGCATCCCCTGCCGGCTCTGACCCTGACTCGGGGAGCTCGACACCTGGCATTCCTGCCTGGGGGACGGGCAATCGTGCTGCTGCGAGGAGAGGTTCAACATAAGAATCTCTGGCTCATCGACCTGGAGACGGGCGCCGAGCGGCAGTTGACCAACCTCACTCCCGACTTCGACATTCGCGACTTCGACATCTCGCCAGACGGCCGCGAAGTTGTCCTTGAACGAGCGCAGGAGCACTCGGATGTGATGCTGCTGGATCTCCCCCGACCATAATCCACCCAGCTGCGCGGGCAGCGTTGGCTCTTGGCGGATCACGTTGAAGTGTGCGAGGAAAGAAACTCGCCGCACAATGATGCGAGCGTCATCCCTTCGCCCGGCCGCCTACCTTGCACAATCCCGGCGCGGTTTATGGCGGTGACAGCTTCAAACCAAAAAGCCCAATCCGCCCGGCGCGTGTGGCGCGGTCCGCATCACGGACCTCGGCCCCCTTCTCGGTAACCACCACTGAGCACCGATCTCGCCATGGAGCCGACCCCTATTCTAAATTTTCCAAAGAAGGTCATCCTGCCGCGTTCCACACAGCGTTGAAATGTTTGCTGCAAAAACCACAGCATGCCTCCCGAGAACAAAAGCACTATCAGCCAGCGGAACGCCGTGGCCAACAAGGCGGCGGTAAGGACCGGCCATTCGAATCGGAATTGACCAAGGACGCGTGCGCGGTCCAGCATCCAATGCCAGCCGGTATGAGCGACCAACGCCGAGAGGATGATGGTGCCCATGCGTTCCGCAACAGCGTAACGGAAGAAGAGCTGCAGCACTGGGATGAGCACAATGAGTACTAGGAGCTGGCCTAGTTCGACGCCGACATTGAAGGACAGGAGCGAGGTCAGCAAATGCGCTCCGGCGAACTGCAGCGACTCCCGCAAGGCAAACGAGAAACCAAATCCGTGTACCAGGCCGAAGCCAAAGGCCATCATCCAGCGGCGCTGTAGGGTGCTGTCACCAGCAATGTTTTCGAGCGCCATATAGACGATGGAAATGGCAATCAGCGTTTCGATCAGCGGCGGAAACCAGAGAAAATTCGGTGCGAGGTTGTAGGCCGAGGCGATCAGCGTAATGGAATGCGCGATGGTGAATGCGGTAACGACCGGGATGAGCGCGCCGAGGCGACGGAACGGGATCACCAGGCAAAGCAGAAACAGCAGATGGTCGGTGCCGTCCAGAATGTGGAAGAATCCTAGGTCCACAAAGCGGAGGGCCGCCTGGTGCCATTGCGGGTCGAGCCGGACCAGGCCGGGATCGCCGATGAATTCGAAAGCGCGAACCCCGCCGCTGGCCGGCAGAAACCGAAGAACAGTGACCACGCGAAGGCCCAGCCTCGCAAGCGCCGGGTGGATGGAAAACCGGGATTGCTCCGACTGGATTGGGAATTCGAACAACACGTCGATCATGGTCTGGTCCCAGTAGACGCTTGTGTCGTTTGAAAGCGGCGGCCCGGCCATGTGGGCCAACGCATCCTCGTAAGAAGCGAAGGAGCGGTCCGACGGAAGCGAGATGCGCGTCGCAAGGATTTGGGGTTTCGAAAGGCGGGAATCGCCTTCGAAGACTTCTATGAAGTCGGCGATCCAGAGCGTGGCGGCGCCGGGGAGTACGTCTCCGACTCGACGGAGATCGAGATAGCCGGGCCCGCGCTCGGGAAAATTGATATCGCGCATGGCTTTGAGCGGAACACGCACGAGGAGATGGAGCCGATTGCCCTGCGATCTGACAAATGCCTGGACGATGACATCGTTCGGGATGTCGTGCGCGGCTGCGCTACTTGGAAAAAACAAATATAGACTGGCCAGCAACGCGACAAAGATGCGAGGCATGGGAGTGCCGCCTACTTGGCGGTGTAGCCCGCGGGTAATATTTTGTGGGGATCGACCCGCACAACAAGGTAGACGATCTGGTCCGTGACGATTTCGCTGAACCAGTGCGGAGTGTTTGGCGGAATGATGACCACGTCACCGGGAGCGAGCTTGCGGCTCACGCCACCCTGAATAGCAGTGCCGCCCGTGCTGGGGCCGTTGAGCACTTTTACGACTGGGCTCTCCGCCGGAACCTCCCTTGGATTCTCCAGTGTCCCGCCCGTTACAAGAGTACCGTTCCCCTCAATCACGTGATAGACCTCGGTGATCTGGCTGTGCTCGATGCCGCTGGGAGCGTCTTTGCCGGAAGTCTTAGCGCGATGGACAACGCCGATGCTGACATTGTATTCACCGTTGACACTCACAACGCGGATGGCTTGATCGCTGACGCGATCCGCCTCCGTCTTTTGCACCATGGCTTGCACTTCTGCGCTGCTAACGTCCGTGGCGGTTCCGCGTGGCAGGTGCGGAGCAGGACTTGCCGTTTGCTCCGGCAAACTTGTCGGAATGGCAATCGCCAACACGAATGCGAATGCCAGAAAACTCAGTACAACTCTTTGCATGATGCCCTCCTTCGGGGAATGAGCTTGATTGGGCGGCTCACCTGCTGGACTTTGGCCACACGACACCCTGGTCTTTTTTCGTGGCCGGGGCCATGCCTTTGTAAACGAATTTCTGGACGCGCTGGCCACGATAGGTCTCGGTGGTGAAGAGGTCGCCTTTCGAATTGGCGGCGATGCTGTGCACGGCATAGAATTGGCCGGGCTGGCGCCCGCCGTCGCCGAAGCTGGTCAGGATTTCAAGTGTATCGCGGAGCAGCACGTAGATTTTCTCATTCGAGCCGTCGGCCAGGAAAATGTATTTCTGCTGGGGATCCTTGGAGAAGGCGATGTCCCAGACCGATCCGTCACCGAGAGTTTTTGTGGCAATGAAGGCTTCTTTTACAAAAGTGCCGTCTTTTTTGAACACCTGGATGCGGTCGTTTGGACGGTCGCAAACGTAGAGCAGGCGGTCATTCGAAAGCTCTGCGCAGTGAACTGGCGTGCGGAACTGCTGGGCAGGCGGCGCGTCCGGATTGTAGGGGCCGAGGTTGGTGTCGTCGGGTTTCTTGCCGTAGGCGCCCCAGTGGCGCTTGTATTTTCCGGTTTCCGCGTCATAGACAATCACGCGGTGATTGCCGTAACCATCGGCGACATACAATTCATCGGTAGCTTTATCCACAAACAATTTCGCGGGTCCCTTCAAGTTCTCGGTGTCATTGCTGCCCAGGCTCTTGCCCGGATGGCCGATTTGCATGAGGAATTTGCCACTCTGCGTAAATTTCAGGACCATGTTGTCGTGGTAAGCCTTGGGATCGGGGCCGCGGCTGTTACCGCCAATCCAAACGTTGCCTTTGTAATCGACGGTGATCCCGTGGTTCGAATCCGGCCAATCGTAACCCGCGCCCGGGCCGCCCCAGTGCCCGATGAGGTTGCCTTCTTCGTCGAACTCAAGAACGGGCGGAGCCGGAACGCAACACTCCGCCGCGGGCGGCTTCGCGGTGGCGTAAATTTCCATGGGCTCGTAGGTGTTCGTCCGATGCACGATCCAGATATGATCCTGGCCGTCCACGGCTACGCCGACGGTCATGCCCAGGATCCAATGGTTCGGAAGCGGCTTCGGCCACAAGGGGTCCACTTCAAACTGCGGCACCTCGTCACCAGCGGCGGCGACAGCTGCCCGCTTTTCGAGGACCGCAGAAATGATCCCCAGCCCCGTAAGAAGAGCGAAAAAGGCCGCGATTACATGAGATTTGCGTTTCATCGTTTTCCGCCACGCTCCGGTGCTGCCGGTGCGCGGTTATTGCGTACGCACCCGGATCTTCGGAGCTTGTCCCCGCTCACTGAGCGGATTGCCTCATGAGGTTCGAAAACGCGGTGCATTCTACACCACTTGCCTTTCCGCGCGCGGAGGAAAACAATTTTCATCGCCTGAGCAAGGACGATGAAACTCTTCTCACCGGAAGCATCTGCGGGTCAACTAGCTCTTAACGTAGCGAGGCCAGGCTGGCTTAGCAACTGAAGAAGGCGACCGGCGGATTCCACTTAAGTCCAGGACAAATGCAATCTGGTGCTGCGTGAGAACAATGAGGCGGTTGCCCCAAAGTTAGAAGGCCGCATTGGCGGCTCGGCGGGCATGCAGGCCGTGCTAAGTTTGTTGGCCGCTCGCAATGCGTTGCGACCCTTGACTGGCGATGCCGCCGGGAACTCTAATCGCCAAGCTAACTGTGGCACGTAAATTGGTCATTGGCCACGCGGAAACATGTCGCCAGCTGTGGCAAACTGTCTCCACTGATAAGATTCCTCTCCTATCGGCCGTGCGAGCAAACTATCCATCCGGGTCACGGGCATCATTCCCTCGTCCATCTATGGGCGTGGCAGTACAAGACCGATTATTCGGGCAATCCTGGAAAAGTCCTTGTTGAGAATGCACACACTGGCGGGGTGTTCGACAGCAATGGCCCCAATCAGCGCGCCGATAGTCGCTAGAGTGACACCCTTCGCTCGCGCCACCCGAAAAATGGATGCCGCCTCTCGCCTATCCGCCCGGTTCGAGCCACAAAATACCTGCTTCGAATGTATACTGGCGCGCATCGGAACCAGTTCCTTCCGCAAGATGTTGAAGTAAACGGTGCCCGAAAGTATGAGGTGGTAATGCGCATGTTCCGATGGACGGCCGCTTTGTTCACGCTGATGCTGGCGCGCATTTGTTTGGCGGATGAACATCCTCCGCAGCTTTTGCATCACCCTACTGTCAACTCGACCAAAATCGTATTCGAGTATGCGGGAGATTTGTGGAGCGTTCCGCGCGCCGGCGGAGTAGCTGTGCGTCTCACCGCAGGCAATGGTGCCGCGTCTGGCCCGATTTTCTCGCCCGATGGTCATGAGATCGCGTTCACCGGAAGCTACGACGGAAATTCTGACGTATATATAATTCCCGCAACAGGAGGCACTCCGCGACGCCTCACCTACCATCCCTCCCCAGACCTAGTAATCGGGTGGACGCGCGATGGTCAGCAAGTGCTTTTTAGGTCGGCCCGCAACAGCGCCTCCAGGTCTTCCCAGCTCTTCACGGTCTCGCGCGACGGCGGATTTCCAACTCAACTGCCTCTGCCAATCGGCGCCGAAGGCTCCTACTCGCCCGACGGAAAGGAACTCGCCTACGTTCCGCTGGACCACGCCTTCGAGATCTGGAAGCGCTACCGTGGCGGCCGAACCTCGCCTATTTGGATCGTCAGGCTATCGGATTCCAGCGTGACCCCGGTTCCGCGCGATAATTCCAACGACTTCAACCCGATGTGGGTGGATCACCGTGTTTTTTTCCTCTCCGACCGCAACGGTCCAATGTCTCTTTTGAGTTACGACACGCAGTCGAAAGCTGTGTCGATGGCGCTGAAAAACGACGGGCTCGATTTTAAGTATGCCAGCGCCGGGCCGGACGCGATTGTCATCGAGCAGTTCGGCGCCATCTGGCTCTACGACTTGAAATCTGGCACCGCGCACAGAGTTGAGATCCGCATCTCAGGCGAGCTGCCGCACTTGCGGACGCGCTTCTTGAATGTGGCAAACAGAATCTCGAGCTCGGACATTTCGCCAACCGGCTTACGCGCCGTATTTGGAGCCCGCGGTGAAATCCTGACTGTCCCAGCGGAAAAGGGCGATATTCGCAACCTGACCAATTCGCCTGGCATTGATGAACGTTCTCCCGCGTGGTCCCCCGACGGGACCAAAATTGCCTATCTTTCCGATGAATCGGGCGAGTATGCACTGCACATCAAGAATCAAAATGGCCAGGGCGAGCCAGAAAAGATCGGCCTCGGCACTCCTGGTTCATATTTCTACTTTCCTACCTGGTCGCCGGACAGCAAGAAGATGGCCTATACCGACAAGCGCCTGAACTTGTGGTACGTGGATCTCGAAAAGAAATTGCCCGTGAAAGTGTTTCATGACCGCTTCACCGGGCCACAGCAAATTTTCCAAGCTGCGTGGTCACCAGACAGCAAGTGGCTAGCCTACACGCAACAAGAAGTGAGTCACATGCGCTCGGTTTTTCTCTATTCTTTGGAAACTGGTCAGAGCCAGCGCGTGACGGACGGCATGAGCGAATCGTTCTCGCCGATCTTTGACAGGAGCGGCAAGTATCTTTATTTCCTGGCCAGCACCGACGCGGGTCCGACGTTGGACACTTCCATGCTCAGCCTGGACCGGCCAGTGACTACGAGTGTCTATATCGTAGTCTTGCGCAAGGATCTGCCTTCTCCACTCGCGCCGGAAAGCGATGAAGAAGGGCAAGCGAAGCCCGACGCCAAATCCGAAGCGTCCAAACCGGACGAAACGAAATCAGATTCCTCGAAACCGCAAAGCCAGGAGAAGCCCAAGCTCCCGGAGCCCGTGAAGGTGGATTTTGAAAAGATCGGCCAGCGTATCCTGGCGCTTCCGATCCCGGCAAGAAACTACACGGAAATAGTTTCCGGAAAAGAAGGCGTGCTTTTCGTCGTGGAAGGGCCGTTAGTCGAGCCTCTGAGTGGACCAAGCGCACTAACGGCTCACCGCTTTGAGCTTAAGACGCGAAAGATTGACAAACTGCTCGACAACATTCTCGAGTTCCACGTTTCGGCGAATGGCGAGAAGATTCTATACCGCCAGCCTAACGACTCCCAGCCTGGCGGAAACACCCCGCCCCCACAAACCTGGGTCATTGCGCCGCTTCCTCCCGCACCAGGTCCAGGTAGCCCAAGTTCGGGCGCATTGGCGGGAGGTGGCGGCCTTTCGAACGCAAAAACATTGAATCTCAGTTCCATGGAAGTGCGCGTCGAGCCCGTCACGGAATGGAACGAGATGTATCACGAGGCGTTTCGGTTCGAGCGCGATTTCTTCTATGACCCCAGCTTCCACGGTCTCGACCTGGCAGCAACTGAGAAAAAGTACGCCGCTTATCTTCCTGCAATCGCCTCGCGGTCCGACTTGAACTACATATTTCAAGAAGCCATGGGCGAGCTTACGGTGGGGCATCTGTTCGTTGCCGGTGGCGACGGCCCGGATGTGAAACGCATCCCCGTGGGGCTCCTCGGAGCTGACTACCAGATTGACAACGCCCGCTACCGCTTTTCACGCATCTATGATGGCGAGAATTGGAATCCGCAATTGCACGCGCCGTTGACGCAGCCTGGTGTAAACGTCACTCAAGGCGAATACTTGCTAGCGGTGAATGGGCATGACCTCCGCAGCACTGATGAGGTCTACAGTTTCTTCGAAGAAACGGCTGGCAAATCCGTGATTCTGCGCGTCGGACCGAATCCCGATGGCATAGGTTCACGCGAAGTGACGGTCGTTCCCGTCGAGAGTGAAGGGGGACTCAGACAACTGGCGTGGGTGGAGGACAACCGCCGAAAAGTGGAGCAGCTCAGCGCTGGAAAACTGGCTTATGTCTATTTGCCCGACACTGCCTCGAGTGGATACACATTCTTCAATCGTTACTTCTTCTCCCAGGCGGGAAAGCAAGGAGCGGTGGTTGATGAGCGTTTCAACCGTGGCGGGACGAACACGGACTACATTTTGGATTATCTGCGCCGCACGCTCATGAACTATCGCGCCACGCGCGACGGCGAGGACATGACCACTCCCGTTAGCCTCATCCGCGGGCCGAAAGTGATGATCATCAATGAATATGCAGGCTCGGGTGGTGACGCCATGCCCTGGCATTTCCGCCAGGCCAAGATTGGCCTCCTCGTTGGGAAGCGAACCTGGGGAGGCCTGGTGGGATTCTTCGGCCCCGGCGAAGATCTCATGGACGGAGGCATCGTAACCGCGCCGAGCCGCGGATTCTGGACTCCGAACAACAAATGGGAAGTCGAAAACCAAGGGATCGCGCCAGACGTCGAAGTGGAACTCGATCCCCAAGCCATGCGCGAGGGGCACGACCCGCAACTCGAGAGGGCCGTTCAGTTACTCCTCTCGGATCTGGTGAAAAATCCCCTTCCCACATACAATAAGCCGCCCTATCCCAACTACCATCGCAACTCGGCGGTGCCTGCAGCCCATCCGGACAACTAAAGCATTCTGCCCGAATTGATGCGCCCGAACACGTGGGTTAGTCAGCAGGAAGTTTGGTGACGCGACTATTATCCGGGCGGTGTCCCGTATGGAACAGGTGCACGCACTAGCACAGGCGTATCATCAGCAAATGAAGCGAGAACTGCCTGTTACGTGTTGTACAGAGTGTGGCGGCGCTGGTTACAACATGAGGGTCGCAAACGGTCGTTGTTGCAAGGCCAGTGGCGAACAACGCTGCCGCGGCATTAACGCAATTGCTACTAAAACATTTGATTGGAGCGAATGTACGCACTGTCAAGCAACCGGATATTACCGCAATAAAGAATGCCCGAACTGCAAAGGTGCCGGCTACCTATTCGTGGGCCTGAGGGATGAAGCAACGGTTTAAACGCGCCACTTTCAAGCGGATCGGCGCCGCAACGGATTGGCCTAGTCCTTCAAAATCTCCTTCTGTTTTCATTCATATCGTAGCGAGACGATTGGATCGACTCGCGTCGCTCGGCGGGCCGGCAACCACGAAGCAAACAGCGCCACCAGCGTTAGCAACACCGCCATCCCCGCAAACGTCAGCGGATCAGTAGCACTCACCCCGTACAACAATCCCCCCATCACCCGCGTGAGGGCGAACGCCGCCACCAGCCCACCTCCAACACCAAACAGGGCTAGCTGCAAGCCTTCGCCCAGCACCATCTTCAATACATCCCTTCGCGAGGCCCCGAGCGCCATCCGCACACCGATCTCCTGCGTCCGCTGCGCCACGTTGTATCGTACCAACCCGAACAACCCCACGGCCGCAAGACTCAGCGCCATCGCCGCAAACACCGTCAGCAGCGCTACCGCAGACCGCCGGGGGCCCAACGATAACGTCACGCGTTGGTCCATCGTCTTCAAATCCGAGATCGGCTGCCCGGGATCGACGGCCTGAACCGCTTCGCGAATCGTCGCCCCCAGCCCCGCCGCGTCGCCGTTGGTCCTGGCGATAAGAAATGTTGCCGCTGATTCGACCTGGTACAGTGGGTAGTAGTAAACACCCTTCGCCGCACCGATCACGCCTTCGGCGGAGGACTCATCGCCCGCCACCTGCGAATGCCGCACCGGCGTTACCACGCCTACGATAGTTTTCCACGGTGAATTCGATCCGTTGCGAATCCGTTGCCCCACCGGATCTTGATCCGGCCAATACTGGCGGCCCAGGTTTTCGTCGATCATTGCTACCGGCTGGCTTCCCAGGCGATCTTGATCTGTGAATGTCCGTCCCCGGATCAATTGAATCTTCATCGTATCGAAGTATCCGGGGCTGACCTGTCGGATATCGCCGTGCGGTCCAGGATCGCCGGGACGCAACACCCGCCCTTCAATTCCGAACGACGCCGAGCCGCCGAAACCGCTGAACGGCAGCGGCACGGCCGCCGCCGCGGACTCCACGCCGGGCGAATTCGCCAGGCGTTCCAGGGCGCTGCGCAGGAAACTGATTTGCTTCGCCGGAGTCTCGTACGCCCGGTCCGGCAGCGCGAGCGCTGCACTCATTAGGCCATGCGGCCTGAATCCCAGATCAACGTCGCGCAGCTTAGCCAGGCTTTTCAGAAACACCCCCGCGCTGGCCAGCAGCACAAGAGCCAGCGCTAGTTCGCTCACCACCAAAACGTCGCGAAAACGATGATCGCCCCGTGTCGCGTGACCAGTGCCACGGCCCTGTTTCAGGTTTGTCTGTGGATTGATCCGCGCCATCCGCCACGCCGGCGCGGTGCCAAATATCAGCGCCGATACCGCAGCCAGCAGCGCCGTGAATCCGAGCACATGCCCATCCATCGAAATCGCCACGCCCGTCAATAGGTTCTCCGTTGCCAGCGCCAATATCGCGCGCAACACACCGAACGCAATTGCCAGGCCAAGGACCATTCCGGCGGCCGCCAGCAGCACGCCTTCCGTCAGCACCTGGCCTGCCAGCCGCCACGGCGAAGCACCGAGCGCCGTGCGCACCGCAAATTCCTTCGACCGGCCCAAAGCGCGCGCAAGTAGCAGCCCCGCCACATTCGAGCACGCAATCAGCAGAACAAAACCCACCGCGCCAAGCAGGATCAGCAGCGGCTTGCGCACGTCTCCGTACACGAATTCAGTGAAGGGAATGGCAAAAATTCCCCAGCCCGAATTTTTCGGATAGCCCTGTGCTCTCGGATCGTCCCAGATTTGCTGCGTCACGAGGTTCAAGTATGCGGTAGCATCCGCGAGCTTCACGTTTGGCTGCAGGCGCGCAACCACAAAGTAGCTTTCATTGAACAGGTTGTCGATCGCGAAGTCTTCGGGTTTCAGACCCAGTGGCGCCCACAGGTCGGTCGGGTTAGGCCACAAAAAGTCCGGACCCATCACTCCAATGATTCGGTACGGCTCCTGATTGAGCTGGATGGACCGTCCCACGATGTTCGCGTCGCCGCCGAAGGTGGACTTCCACGCGTTGTAGGAGAGCACGACCTCGTGGTTGGCGCCGGGTTGGTCTTCTTCTGCGGCGAAAACACGACCCAGTAGCGGCTTGGCGTCGAATACGTCGAACCACTGCCAGGTAACTCGCGACCCGCGCATCCGCAGCGGCCAATCGCCTCCCGTGTAGTTGAAGCCCCCGTCCGTCTGCATCGCTGCCGATGCGAAGATCTCTCTGTGGTCGCGCACAAAAGTGTAGTCCGGCGCCGACGCCACAATGCTCTTTAGGTTGAGCTTTTCGTACCGCACTCGAATCGCGGCCAGTCGCTGCGCGTGCGATATCCCCGGCGGATGCAGAAGCAGCGAGTTCACTGCACTGAAAATCGCGGCATTGGCGCCAATTCCCAGCGCCAGCGTCAGTACAGCCACGGTGGTGAAGCCGGGATTCTTGGCGAGCATGCGCAGAGCGTAGCGAAGGTCTTGCAGCAAGGTTTGCATTTGCTTCCTCACGGGGGAATACGCTCGCATCTGGCATTCCGTTCCCTTGCGAAGTAATCCTTGTGTGCACAATGAGATGCGGCGGGCTTAATGAGGCCGCGAGCATTCAGCAAACCACACTAGGCATGGTGTGAGCCGGAATCTGTTAGCCGCCATCCTTATGCTGCTCCCATTTCTAGGCGTATCTTTAGCGACTCAGTCCAAGCGGCTAGCGATAGACCAAACTGGTATACGCGCGTGGTGCGATCCGGCCCCAGGAATCGAACCGGCCCAAACCGAATGTCCGAGGGCACCCATCATCAGGCGGCGACCTCGCGAATTAGCTCGAATCTGTACGGCAGGAGTGGCTGAGCTTGGCCCGAGTCGCTCGCGTCTACTCATTGGATTACAGTTAATTAAGAAAGCCCTGCCCCAGCCACCAGGAGCGCGACTGCCCTCGAGTTGGCGTCTGTCCACTCACCAGACGTCCCATGACGTAGAGCTGAATGGCATTTTGATCTTCAGGCGCGAGGCTGATGAACTCAATGGCTACGCGCAGCGTTCCCTCTTTACGGACGATGCGAGCGCGCACGCTCAAAGAAGCACGAACTTCTGTAATCTTGAAGTCCAAGGAAACTTCCTGGCCTACCTCCGCATCGAGTGACGGTTGCAGCAACATGCCGCTCTGGCTGATGTTCATGCTGCGCAAGGGGAACTGCCGGTCACCCCATGTGCAGTTGACCTCCGTAAAGAGGGGTAAGCGGGCCGCGTGCCTTTTCCCTTGCCAACCGGGGGAATCCATAGCGGCCAGCATCGGACGGAGGCGAACCGCGCTAATGGGCTTGGTGAGAACGAGGTCAGCACCCTCGCCAAAGGCCTCCCGCAAGCCCTCAATATCTTCCGTTGCGCTGAGCACCACAATCGTTGTCTCACGGTTGGGCTGTGAGTTCCGGATTCGGCGGGTCAGCTCAAGTCCGCCCATACCCACAAAGACCACGTCGAACCGCTGCTTGTCCGCCCGTTGCCCTGCCTCCTGGCTGTCCTGAAGCGCCAGGACTGTATGATTCAGGGGGGCGGCCAAAGACCTCACGAGTCTCACGCTCACCGGTTCATCGTCGACAATCATGATTTTCAGCGACATATCGTTGACCTCGGCGTGGTCCTTCCCTGGAAGTCGTTCAAGGAGGATGCGCTAAAATAAGAATAAGCGAGAAGCGTGGTGAGGCCGTGAATGAATCGACGGCAATGTCCAAAGGATGAATCACAATGGGCGAGGCTAAAGTACCATGCTCGTTGGCCCGCCAAGCAACTAGCTCACCGAGTTGATTCGCAGTTTCTCTTTCAATGGACGATAGACCTCACCATTGGTCTGCCTGAGCTTCAGGAATACTTGGCTCAGGGGTTCATCCAAGGCGTTCTGTGGGCTCCAGGCGGCCAAATCGACTAAGAACTTAGCTGGTGGCAGTATCGTGCTTGACGGTCCTCGGATGCGAACTGGCTTGGCCTCACCAAGGGTCGGTCGGTTTTGCCCGCACCGGCAGGCACGTCGGCCCTCCATATCGGTTTCTGATCTTTAGAAATCGTAGCCTCTAGCCTAGCAAACAAGGCTATTGCCACTACCAACACCGCGAGCCCGGCGGGCAGCAATGGCGAGTCAACCGCCTCCACATTTCCCACTACCTCCTCACATCCGTATCTGCCTAAAGGAAGTAGAACACCAGAATGGACGGTTTGGCCCGTTCTCGGTCGGCACCTGGACGTAAAGCGGAAACGTAGCATTCCCAAATTGGGAAGGTAATTGTTTGACCCGTTTGTTAGCCAATTTGACGATTCTGGCCGCCGTCGGTGTCCAATGGTGGGGAGCCAAATGCTCCGGTGCGGTGTCTGTTTGCAGCTCGAAGAAGGTGCACAAAAACGGCGCCGAGTGAGAAAGAACGCCTGGCTCTTTAGCCAAATGGAGCTATCGGGGCTTCTGGCAGTATGCATCGTGGTGCTCATCGTCTCCATGATCACCCCGCCGGTCCATCACGGGTCCCTGGTGGACCTGGCCTTCGCGCGCCACGCGGTTCCCATTCGGAACGCGGTCAAAGAAGATGCGATTATCGTGACGATTGCTCGCGACGGGAGGGTGTACTTCCGGAATTACAGGACGACGTGCAACGACCTACCACGCGCGATTCAGGAAGCAGTGCGGCACGGTGCAGAGCGCAAAGTGTACGTAAAAGCCGATGCGCGAGCACGCTACTCCGCTGTAGAGGTGGACGCAATCCGCCTGGCGGGAATCGCCAACGTCGTGTTTTTGACAGGTCCTTCCCCAGCTGCGTTTGGGGAATGCAACTAAGCACGCGTTTCGTTGGCAGGATCACTCCCCAATCCATTGCGAGCTTGAACTTCCCAGAAGCGGCGAGACCACTTCTCCAACCAGCTGACCAACGCGCGTAGAATGGCGGCACGAGGTATGTCGTGTCGATGGGAGACAAGGAAGACGAGAGCGCGGACCTAGAGAGGTTGTGTCAGGGCGTCTCACCCGGCTATGCGGCCTGCACCTATCCGGCGACCGTGCGTTGCACGACGTGTAGGAACTGGTTCTGTGATGCCCACGCCGAGGATGACCAGTGGCATCCGTGCATGCTGCCGCACGGTGATGCATAGGAGCCATCGATTTCCAATTCGAGCGGTGCCACCGACATGCTTCTTCCAATACCCTCCCGACATTGCCGCCAACGGTTCTGACCATTCCTACGTGCGCAACCGCACTGCCCTTCCTGCTGATCATCATGGTGGCTCCTTTCTCCCGAGCCTGCGGTCGTCAAGTAAGCAAAGTTTACTCGGGTCAAGGAGCCTACATTGTTATGCAATCAGTCGGGAACGGTAAGAAATCGTATCGAGTTTTCTGGGCGGATTTAAGCGCCCAGGTCAGAAGTGTCCGCGTTAATCAGGGCCTACCTCAATTCAGAACTTTGAAATGTGACTCCTCTTTGCGCCTTGTCAACATGGCCCACGATGCAATACAAGGGTCGGCTGCCTGGTACCTGGTCCGCTCTAGACAATAAAATGTCACGTCGCAGGTTATGATGTTTGTGATTGACTACAGGCGGAAATGGAAAATGCGTATCCAAGCATATCTTCGCGTCCTCAGCAATGAAGCCACAATTTGTGCGCTCCACAGCGAGACCAATGTTCCCCATGCGAGCGTTAAGAAACTGAAGGCTCGGAGGGGCACAGTCGGCGACGAGATGTGGTGGAACTGACAAATCGAGTCAGTGCCCATCGACATGGAGAATCCCGATGATGGATTTAGAGCACTCTTGCTCGCTCACAAACCGATTCTTACAATATTCAAAAGGCACCAGGGACCAGAGACTGATATCTACTTGGAGGTACTAACGCAGTACGAAAAAGGCGAAGAACCTCGAGGGCGACAATGACGTTGAGTGAGACACTTTGGCATTCTCAGTGCCGAACCCGAACATGTGCCGATTCAGCTTTCGCGACGAATTCCACTTGTACTATTTCGGCATTAATCGGGCGGCGGGCCAATAATTATAGCTTGCGGAAAACGAAAGACGGTCGGCAACCAGCCGTAGCATTTTATGAGGCGTTCGAATCCGCCGGCGAGTCAATACACAATCGTGAAGTTTCCCTGATGATCGGCGAACACGCTTGAGAACCCCCAAACAGGAACTCCGGGCGCACGACCTTCCGCGCTCGCGGGTTTTCCGGCACTGTCAAAAAGCTGCCAAGCGAGGGACCCGCCCTTCGACCAGCCCGTTCCTTCCGTCCAGACCAATAGCACTTGCCCATTCGCGTTCGCCGCAACGGCAGGATGCTGTCGCTTATTGCCCTCGCTAGGCGCAGCAATAGGGAGAGAAGGTTTGAGCGAAACGGGGTCAATTGAATCGAGGTAAACTTGGCCCGCCTTCTCCCACGCGGCGAGGACTCGCTTTCCGCCCTCGCTTAGATATGCTGTGCTCATTGGACAGGCATTCAGTTCCCAAGGATCTATTGTCGTCTCGTGAAACGTTACTCCGTGGTCCGTCGAAACCAGCAACGTCATATCCCGATGGATGCTCTCGGTTGCGGCGCGGTACAGAACAAAGAGCGTCCCGTGCTCATCGGCGAATGCGCGCATACCACAGCATCCGCACGCGCCAAGCGTGGCCGGCGAAATCGGCTCTTCGCGGACAAACGTCTCGCCGTCATTTGTGGACCGCGCCAGATAGACTTGGCGGTGGCCTTCTCCGGGTTCCGCGCCCGTCGCATGCCAGACTACATAAACGTCACCGGCCGTGTCAGCGGCTATGGATATTCCGCCGTCGCCACCTCTTGCGTATTGCATCAAGTTGCGCTGCGCCTCGAAGGCTGTGCGTGAGTCGTTGAGCCGGGAAAAGAACACCGGCATCGCGTTGGTCGGGTCGCCCAACTGGGCTCGCGCACCAAACCAGATCACGTAGACACGCCCGTTTCTCCCGACCGCCATCTGTGGCCCTCGCACGGTACCGATGGCCACCACGCTGCTGGAATCGCTGTTCACGCGAATCGGCTTCGAGAAATTCCTTCCATCTGGCTTACCCCACACGTACTCGATATCTCCCGCGGAGGCATCGCCCTTGAAATAAATCATGTGCAGCACGCCCTTGCGGTCGAGCATTGTCTGCGGCTGAATCCCTTCGCGTGGCGTGCGCAGCAGCCTGATGGTTGGCATCTCCGGTGAGTTGGCGCGGCTCGAATGCATAGCAATAGCCGTGCCCGCCGCGAAAGCCAACATCAGGCTAATCGCAATTCCCCGTCGCTTCATCGTTTCACCTGACCATCATCTTAACCCAGCGTCGAACGAACGGGTCACGAAGAAGGCCCCGCTGAGATCGTGATGCAATCAGGTTGTTACACTAAGCTTGCGCCGCTTTCGCGATCACCGACGCGTTCGAGTCTCGTCGTCCCCGCCATTCCTTTCAAATCCTCTTTAAGGTCGATCTACTCTTGATGGATCGGTGCGGCCATTCCGTCGGACCACTTTGCAACTTCAACCGCGAACACAAGAATCGACCGCAGCCCCTTCGCCTGGGACGGTTCCTTCGACGATTTTGTCGGCTTACGGGGAACTTGGGCGCACGGGGCAAATCATTCCGAGCGAAGCGCTTGTATGACGTCGACGCGGCCGGCGCGTGCCGCCGGGAGCATCGAAGCGACTACCGCCGCGCCTAATAGCACAAACGCAGAGACGACCACCGGCAATGCGCCAGGCATTTTTAAGCCTCCGAAATAACTGCCTGCCACGCGCGCAACGACGAACCCGAACGCCGCGCCCGCCAGAATGCCAACAGCAGCCATCACGACGCCCTCCGCAACGACACCCCTGAGGAGATTTTCCGGCGGTGACCCCAGCGCCAAGCGGATCCCAAATTCGCGAGTCCGCGCGCTGACAGAAAACGCCAGTACGCCCGCGACGCCAACGACCGCAATCAGCAACGCGACCCCTGCGAACACGCCAAAGACCAGGGAATTCAGACGGTTTGGCGCGAGCACTTTTGCACGGATATCTTCGAGAGTGGCGGCATGCTCAACGGGTTCATCGGCGGACATCTGCCGGATAATTTTCGTTACCGGCGTTACCAGCGAATAAGGATTTGCCGTGGTGTGGATAAAGAGGTGACCGCCAAACAAGGGCGAGTCTGCAAAGGTTTCATAGATGGTGGAGGTGGGCGCAGGAACGATATGTTCGTCGTCCACATCGGCGGCGACCCCAATAATGCGGTGCGGCGAAGTAAATCGCGCCTTTTCGCCCTCACTGCCGGGAAGGAACTCAAGCACGGGATCGGTCCAATAGACATGCCGATTGATCGGATCCTGACCAGGAAACATGCGCTGCGCGAGAGTCGCGCTGACGATCACCACCGGCTCTTGATTCTGGTCATCGAGCGCGTTGAAATCGCGCCCGGCAATAATGGGAACGCCCAGCGCGGTGAAAAAGCCGGGAGAGATGTTACGCCACAGCGCGCGAGGGTCGTCTTTGCCATGGACGTGACCATCACCAGAGAATTGCAAACCTACACCGAAGCCGCCGTCGGCATCACGCCAGGGAGCGACCATAGCGAAAGCCGTCTTGGTGACACCGGGCAGCGCATCGATGCGACGCATCGATTCTTTGTAGAAATCGAGGACTTGCTGAGGCGTTTTTCCGTTGTACAGCGCTGGAACGTCGACGACGAGGACTTGACGCGTATCAACGCCGGACTGGGTAGTTTGCAACGCGATCAGCGTAGTGATCAACATGCTTGCGCCCGCCAGCAGCACGAAAGACGCTGCAATTTGCGTGACTGCAAAGGCCCGCTGGCGGCGGCCGGTGCTGCTGGTGATGCGAACGCCGCCGGTCGCGAGGTTCATGCCATTCGACGCGTTCGCCGACGGCAGCCGCGGCACAAATGCCAAAATCACCGCCGCGACTATTGCCAGCGCCACTCCCACCCAGAGCAGGCTGGAATCAACCGTCAAATCCAGCGCACGAACGGAGAAGCGCGAGGCGTATCGGGCCAGGATTGTGACCAATGGCTGCGCGATCAGTACGCCGATTGCTGCGCCCACGCCACAGAGCAGCAGGCTTTCGGCTAACAACATCCGCCGCAGTGTCCAAGTGCTTGCGCCCAGCGCGGCACGGATCGAGAGTTCGCCCTCGCGGCGAACCGTCCGCGCGAGAATCAAGTTGGCCACGTTCGAGCAGGCGATGATGAAGACCAGGCCCGAGGCAGCGAGAAGGACGAGGAGAACGGTGCGCGCGCCGGAAGTGATCTGGTCGCGAAGCATCTTCGCGTCGATGCGGTAGCCACCGTTATCGGGATACGCATCGGGATGGTCCTGCTGCATCCCGGCGTACACCGTGCGCAACTCGTTGCGAGCCTGGTCGAGAGTGGCGCCGGGAGCAAGCTTACCGAAAAGTTCGGTCATGCGATGGATGCGGCCCGTGACCATCGTGGCGGAAAGATGATGTGGGCTGATGACCAGGTTGCCGATAATCTCGGTGTCCGCGGGATATGGCACAGAGGGTTCAAGGACGCCGACGACCGTAGCGGAACGATCGCCAATGCTGCTCAGGCGAACAGTTTTGCCAATCACATTCGGATCTTTCTTGTAAACGGTGGACCAGAAGCGATACGTGAG
>Ga0066691_10000145_pt1 | contig 18854 bp, 17 predicted proteins | sample GraSoiAngelo_140_FD_66671 | JGI IMG/M metagenome (GOLD analysis project Ga0066691, IMG submission 66671) | Grasslands soil microbial communities from the Angelo Coastal Reserve, California, USA - 14_0929_12_30cm | ecosystem: Environmental > Terrestrial > Soil > Grasslands | place: USA... | reverse complement strand
GCGGCTAGCTGCGGCACAAGCGATCATCGAGGAGAAACGCAACAAGCGCGCCAGACGATAGTTGCGCGCGATTCGCGGGCCTAAGCAGAGTCACTGCGCGAAAGCGTCTCTGCCCACACACGTACCGATTGTGCCAGTTCGCGCAATACCTCGGCATCGGTCTTACCCGCACTCTTCAAAACATGAAATGAGTGATCGGTCGTTTGGATTTCGTGCAAGGTTGCCGTGGCGCCCAGGTTGGCCAAGATCGGGCGCAGTAGGTTCAAATCAGCGAATTGATCGCGGGTACCTTGCAGGAAGAGCATTGGCTTCTTGACCTGAGCCAAGTGTTCTGCACGCTTCGTGCCCGGGCGGCCGGGCGGATGCAGCGGGAAACCGAAGAACACCAGGCCTTGCACTCTTTCCAGTTCACGCGGATGTTCCGCGGCGGCCTGGGAGGTCATGCGTCCCCCCATAGACTTGCCCCCAGCCAAAATGGGGAGATCGGGCGCGGTCTCGCCGGCCGTGCGCACTGCCGCTCGAACGGCCGATGTGAGTACGGGCGGAGCGTCCGGGACGCGGCGCCGCTGCTCCATATAAGGGAATTGATACCGAAGAGTCGCGATCTCAACTCCCGCCAGTTCCACTGCAAGCTTTGCCAGAAATGGATGAGCCATTCCCGCGCCGGCGCCGTGCGCCAGCACGAGTACCCAGCGCGCAGTGGCAGGCCGCACCCATAGGGCGGAAAGGTCGCCTATACCTGGCACCGCAACTTTCAACTGACGCTCCTTAGAGACGGCGGCGACCACTCACGGTTTGCTAAGGCGCCTCCACATTGGGCATATCGTGTGTGAAGCCAGAGCAGGATATAGTACGTAGAGTACTTCGTGCGCCAAAAAAGTTCGGTCGGGCTGCTAAGAGAATCACTCGGCGCTCGGCTGTGGTACATTCATCTTCAGGAAGACTGGCGCAGTTTATACTTCACGGAGTCCTGACGGAATCATGATCATTTTTCGCAAAGAACGGTTGGAAGCTGAGTTGGGTGCCCTCCGAGATGAGTGGCGCAGAGAAATGGAACGCTCCTTAAAGACCGTCGCTGAGGAGACACTCTCGCGTTTAACACGCGACTCCGAAGCGATGGAAAAGGAAGTGGCTTCGCGTGTCGCCGGAATGGGCGGGGCCCTCACGGAAGTGGCCGCTCAAACCGAAACCAAGCTCAACATCTTACGCGAGGCGCTGAATCAGCAAGACGAGCGGTCCCGACAAACGCTCCTGCATTTGGAGGCCGCAGAGCTGCGCAGCAACGATGAGTTCGCGAAACTCGCACAGGCCACCGGAGAAGCGGACCTCAAGCTCGATCAGTTGCGCCAATATCTCGACGAACAAAACGAGCGCCTGCAGGAATCGTTGCGGCAATTGCAGGCCGCGGACGAACGCCTCAGCGAACAGCTTTCCAACCTCGATCGGCTGGTGCAAGCCGCGGGACAAAATCTGGAATCCCGCGCTACCGCTATATTGGAAGCCGCCAGCCAGGAAATGACGCGACGCGCCGAAGATACAATGGCCGCATGGACCCAACAGATACGGACGATCGAGGACGCCGCAGGCCGGGAGATCGATCGGTTTACAGGCCAGCTCAAAGCCCAGCTCAGCAGCCGCCTGGACGGCACTAACGAGATCCTGAAAAACATCGAGGCCGCCACGACGGCCGCGCAAGAGTCATTGCAGAGTACGCAAGAGAGCCTGGCAAAGGTTTCGGAACAGGCCCTGGAGGCCGCTGCCGGGCGAATGCAGTCGTTTATGCAGGATTTGCTCTGCAAATCGGAGCGCCAGATGGAGGAGTCCGGCCACGCGGCCACCGCCAAGTGGATCGCCGCGCTCGAGGATAAAGCCACGGACGCGACGTATACGGCTTTCGGCTCGCTCTTCAAGGTTTCGGAATGGTGCGAGAAGAAAGCCCAGACACGCATGCAGGCTGCACTGGAGAAGGGGTTGAATGCGGCTTCCGATAACGTCAGAGAAAAAGCGGAGGCGGCGCTTCAAGAATTATCCGCCAAAGCGGAGGCAGCCACCGGGCAGATCGAGGCGCTTATCGGAGAGGGACGCGCACAGATCCGCGCCGCATGGGAAACCGAAGTCGAGGAGCTCACATCCCGGCACCGCGCGGCCTTCACGGAGGAGACGGAGGCCACGCTGAGCAAGGCCAGCCACGATTTGCTGAATCAGGTGAGCTCCGTACTCGAGACGGTTCGGGCGGAAATACTGGCCCAGGAAAACAGATTGAGAGACGGCATCGCTCAACTGGGCGATCAAGCCATCCAGGCTCACGAAATGCGCCTGGACCAGCTTTCCCGTTCCTCGCTGCAAGAAACGATCGGCAAATTCAGCCAGGAATCCTCTGCAGTCCTTGAAACCCTGCTCCGCTCGGCTGAGGAGCGTCTGCGTCACACCTGTAATGAAGTTTTTACGGAAGCTGGCGAGGCGCTTCGGCAGCGATTGCTGGAGCTTACTTTTCTGCGGCCTGCGGCCAAAGCTGCGACGGATTCTGCGTAAAATCGCTACAGAGTTGTGCAGCTATAGGCCGGAGTCCTTTTCTAACTTCATTCGGCGAAACGTCAAATTTACCCGACACCCACAAGGTGTCTGCGATTTTGGGACGCAGTGTTGGTATCTCTTTTGGAATCCAGCCGGCATCACCAGGAGGCTTCCGGAAGTGAGTATGTAGGTCTGCACGGCTTTCCCGTTTGTGACAGTACGGACCAAGAATGCGCGCGAGGCGCCGAGACTAAGCGATGCGATCGGGTGGTTGGAATCCATCGCCGGCTCATCATCGGAGTGCCAGGCCACGCTATCCTGTCCATGCGCATACCTATTGAGCAGCACGCTATTGTAATCGCCGCCGTATCGCGCCCCGATCTTATCCCTGATGGCTTCGACTTCCGGCGTCCAGCCGGCAGGGTCGAGCGTACGCCCCGAGAATTTGTATGCGTACGGCCCTATCCAAACTTCTTCTCGAGGAACAGCACGGCCTCTGAATTTGCCCCGCGTCCAAGATAGAGACTGAACGGAAGCGAACAAAGCTTGCGCTTCTGACAGCCTGAGAAACGATTCCACAAAAACAGGGTTCATTTTCCGGCGGTTTGCCTTAGCTTGGGTTATCTTGGTGCAAATCGTCGCCAAGTTCAACGACTCTGGCTCGAGACTCGCTGGCTCGAAGCATTGTTTGCTGACGGGCTTAGGTGTACTTTAGCGCTAATTGAGAGGTCAAGGCATTCCCGACAGCCGGAACGAGGTGAAATTTTATGTCGAAGACAGCGCTTTTGGCCGCCATCACGCTTGTGGCACTCAGTGGATTCTTGTTCGCGCCGCGTCTCATCAAGGCGGCAAATTCGCCCAGCGTTGCCCTGAGCGGGCAAGTGAGCTCGGAGAAGGAAGGAGCGATGGAAGGCGTGATTGTCGGTGCCAAGAAAGACGGCTCGACGATCACCATCGACGTGGTCACCGATGCTGATGGGCGCTATAGCTTTCCGTCTTCGAAGCTGGGACCGGGCCAATACTCGCTGAAAATTCGTGCTGTCGGGTACGAGATGGATGGCCCTAAGAGTTTGGAAGTTACATCAGGGACAAGCGCGACAGCGGATATCAAGGTCCAACCGGCAAAGAATCTTGCTGTGCAGTTGAACAACGCGGAGTGGCTTATGAGCATGCCCGGGACTGATGTGCAGAAGAGGTTTCTCCTCGACTGCACCGGCTGCCATTCGCTCGAGAGGATTGCACGATCCACGCACACGGCCGATGAGTTCGTGCCCCTTGTCCAGCGGATGGGCCTTTACTCCCAGGGCAGCACCCCGGCGCATCCGCAACTGCTGGCCGGTGGAGCGCGCAGGCCACCCACCGAAGGAGCTGTAAAAGCGCTCCAACCTGTCGCCGAATGGCTCGCTACCACGAATTTGAGCTCGACCGAAAAATGGGAGTATTCGTTGAAGACCTTGCCGCGGCCAAAAGCCAAGGCCGCACGCGTTATCGTCACAGAATATGATTTGCCGCGGAAGGTGGCGCAACCACACGATGTGGTCGTCGATTCGACCGGCACAGTGTGGTATTCGGATTTCGCCGACGAATTCCTTGGGAAGCTTGACCCGAAAACCGGCCAGGCGACGGAATATCCGATTCCCCTGCTGAAACAAGGGTTTCCCAAGGGATCGCTCGAATTGCAGCTCGATAAAGATGAAAATCCCTGGCTGGCGCTAATGTATCAGGGAGGGATCGCGAAATTCGACAGGAAGAGCGAGAAAGTTCAGGTTTTTCCGCTACCGAAGGAGCTACAAAGGGATCACACGCAGGAATCGATGGTGATGCCGATTTACTCCTACGTGGACGGGAAGGTTTGGACCAATAATCAGGACGACCACTCCATCCTGCGGCTAGATGTTAAGACAGGCGCATACGAGAATCTGGGCACGTTTGCGATAGCCGGCGCGGGCCGCAACATCAACGCATACGGCATCCCTGCGAACCGCGAAAACGATCTTTACCTGCTGGATTTCGCCGCGGACAACATTGGCCGGATCGATGCGAAGACGAAAGAGTTCAAGGTATATCCTACGCCAACACGGGACTCACGGCCGCGCCGAGGTATGGTGGACGCGCAAGATCGTCTGTGGTTCGCCGAATACGGCGCCAACGCGGTGGCCATGTTCGACCCAAAGACAGAAAAGATCCAGGAATGGAGAGTTCCCACGCCGTGGAGCGCGCCCTATCAGGCTGTAGTGGATAAAAACGGGGACGTCTGGACGGCTTCCATGTTTACCGACCGTGTCATCCGGCTCAATCCTAACAACGGCAAGGTTACGGAGTATCTGCTGCCGCAGCAAACCAACGTTCGGCGTGTCTTCGTCGACAATTCAACGACACCCGTCACGTTCTGGGTGGGCAACAACCACGGCGCCTCGATTATGAAGCTGGAACCGATCGATGAAAATGTTCAATCCAGGGCCGCTAAATGAAAATCAGCGCTGCTGGGCTAAGATGTTCTCCACATCTGTGCAGGCCATGTGCAGAGACTTGATCTTGGTTCCGTAAGCGGTGAGCCCCAGTTTTCCCGGTGTGATCTGATGGCAGGTGGTGCAACCGAACTCCTGAAACCGCGCCGCTTTCTGTCTTTCCTCTGCGCTGCGATCCGCTGGCTTCACTTGGGCGATTACGTTCATTGAAGTGAGCAGAGCGATACAGCCTTCAAATCCTTTGCCCACCTGCTTGCCGCGTTCCGTGAAACCGAGCTTTCCGTTCGCGCCCAGCGTGTGACAATTGTTACAGCCGTGGTGCTCGAAAACGTAGTGCGCGAGCTCGTCCGAGGTCATCTTGGACATTTGCGCGTCCGTCAACGTATTCTGTGAGGCCGAAGCAGAGGCTTTAGATGACTGCGCGCGTTGAGAACTCGGCTGGGATTGAGAGAACAATAGAACGGAGCAGAGCACAAGCGAAGTCGCGCCCAACCAAATCGCAACAGCCCTGGCGAGATCCACACCACTCCTAGTCTTAGAATTGGCCAGAGAAAATTGACTCACTGCGTTTGCAATCTTGCGTCCCCCAATCATAGTTGTCGGCTCCCTTCAAAAAATTGGATCCATCTGCGAATTCCTATCGCGCCGAGCGAGTTGTCCCGTTTTCCAGGGTTGACTGAGGCCGGGAACGCTCTGAAAAGAGGCTGGGCGCGAGAAAACTGAACAATCCGTTGCGAATGCTATCGGTGGCGAAGACTTCGCCGTCCTTGGGATCGATAGCGACTCCACCAGGATGAACAAGGAACGTATTGTCTCCTCTGATGATCGCGCGCGGCGGCACATCACCGTCGTCATTTATATCCCAAACACCGATAAAGCCGAGAGCGCCGCTGTTCCAAGGCGATGGTAATTGTACGTCATGGGGCAAATCGGTCCGTGGTTTTTCCAATTCGTAGGGAGGATGGCTCTCGTTGTTGATTGCCGCGACAAAAATCTTGCCCTGCTGGGGATCGGAAGCCAGTTGCCAGGGCCGCACGATCCCGGTCTTTGGGCCGGCGATCACTGCTCGTGGAGCGACGTCGCCCTGATCGGTCCGCCCGAAGATAAACAAACCCGTCTTTCTGCCAGGCACGCTCGCAGAGCTGGCCGCAACGAGACGGTCGTGAATCGGGTCGACGGCGACGCCGACGATGAACAATAAACCGGTGCGAGGGCCTTGAATGATGCGCTTGGGAGGAACGTTTCCGTTGGCGTTGCGATCGAAAACCAGGATGCTGCGGCCGCTGGAATCTCCCACGATAATTTCGTTGTTCTGCTCATCCACTGTGACGGTGTGCGGCCGGATCATCTTCGTCTTCGTTCCCTGGATCACGCGAACGGGAGCCTCCGACCCATCGGCGCCGCCGCGGAATACCAGTACGGCGTCGGCGAGGGCGACCGGGACCACGACTTCGTCATGGGTCGCATCGTAAGCGATGCCGTGCATCGTTCGGCTCAAGCGCGTAGACTGCCCGGCGATAATTCTTACTGGATTTGAATTTCCGTTTGCCGACCTGGCAAACACCGCGATGCGCGGCTGGCTCACTCAATTGGGCACTAAGAGCTGATCGCGCTTGGAATCGTAGGCCACGGCGTAGGGATTGCCGAATCCGCCGGTCGGCGTACCCGCGGGGGCATTGCGGATGATTCGCTTGGGCGCGGCGTCGCCTGTAGCATCGCGGGCAAAAATCAGAGCGGTGTGGTCTCCATAATTCGCCACCCAGAGTTCGTTGTGATCCGCGTCAATGGCGACGCCCATGGGGCTCGAAATGCCCGTCTTCGCCCCGCGAATCATGCGCACCGGGGCGATATTGCCCTGCGCCGTGCGACGAAAGACCAGAACGGAGTTGTCGCCGTTATTGGCAACGGCGATTTCATCATGCGTGCCGTCGAGATCAATTCCCATGGGCCAGTTCAGTTTGGTATTTGGACCTTGGATTGTGCGGACGGGTTTGGCATCCCCGCTGGCGGCTTCATCGAAGACGTTGATTGAAGGCGGGACAAATTGGCCGCCGAGAATATTCTCGTCGCCGTTCTCCTTAGCGGGCGACGTCTGAGCATCGTAAGCAGTGTAGGGCGCGATTTCCGTCGAATTTCCGTGGCTTGCCACAATAATTTCGTGGTGGCCTGCATCCCATCGCACGCCATGAGGGTCTGCCAGATTCGTGAGCGATCCCTTGACGATACGGAGCGGAGCGTCCATACCGTTGGAATCGCGGCGGTAGACGGCGAGCATGCTGAGCTGCTGAACCGAGATGACCATTTCTCCGCGCGAACCATTCAGGGAAATTCCCCAGCTTTGGTGCGGGACGTACAAATGACGCTTGGGCTTGAGATTGCCGTTCGCGTCGTAGTCGAACACGGCGATGCGGTCCTCGACGTCATTATTTACGGCATAAATTTCGCGGCGCTCCGGGTCGATTTCCACGCCGGCAATGAAACCAACCTCGGTTTGCGGGCCGATAATCTGCCACATGGGAGATGTCACGGCCGACGAGTTGCCGCCGGCCGAACGCTCATAGGTGAGGACGCTCTTGCGGTTCTCATCGCTCATGAGAACGCGATTGCCGCGCGTGTCCAGGACGATGCCGTTGAAGGTGGGGTAGGGATCGATCACGTAGCGAAGGGGAGGAAGCTGGCCCTCGGCGAACGTGCTGGCGTCGGCTTGTGGATCAGCTAAAACCTCGGGCCCGCCGTCGCCCCACCAGGTGCACATATCGCCCGTGGGATCGGCCGCCAGTCTGGCAAGGGGCGTCGGGGAATAGGTGAGGAGGACCGGCGCTCGCCGCCCCGAAAATGCAAAGAAGCACAAAGCCGCAGCGCCGAAAAACACGATCAGCCGCAACGATGAGGAGCTCCACGTGCGATTAGCTGAAGCCAACGATCACCTCAAAATCACTCGCAGATACACTTCGGAAACTTCTGCCGCTTGCTCCGAACGCTCGCTTCGGTGCAGTTACTATAGTCATCAAAACATGAGGTTGCAAGCGTGCTCGGCAGGCTGGAGGCTGGGCTCGCTCACCTGCCTTGCGAAGTAGCGGGCGTGAGATGCAGGCTGTTGCCGGGCCCAGGCGTTTAGTCCTAGTATGGAAGCCGCAGGGGAGGCGGCGGCCTGACTATGGCGCGGAACGGTCACAATCGCGCATCTGCTTCGCAGGAAGTGAACCCGGACCATATCGTAAGCGTGAAGGATTTCTCGCCAGACACGTTGCGAAACGTCATCGCGCACCTGAAGGCGTCCACCTCGTTTGAGCATCTGGTCTACCGCGAGGCCGAGCTGGACGCTATTTGGACGATCACGGGTTTTTTTCTGGCGAATGAGCCGGCGTCAAGCGTGCATGATGCCGTGAACCGGTTGCACGCCGGGGCGCAGAAGGCCCATGATCTGGTGGCGGAGCGGCGGCCTGGAGCGGCGGCCACGGTTCTGGAAGCTTTTCTGTAGATTAGGAACGGGATCGCTAAATGCTCTCGAGGGAAGAAAACGATCTACTGACTCGGACCGATGCGGGGACAGCCGCGGGCAAGTACTTCCGCCGATTTTGGCTGCCTGTGTTGCTGCCGACGGAGGTGCCGACTCCCGACTGTCCTCCCGTTCGGGTGCGGCTGCTGGGTGAAGATCTCCTCGCGTTCCGGGACACGAAGGGCCGGGTGGGGCTGATCGACGAATTTTGTGCTCACCGCCGCGCCAGCCTCTTTTGGGGACGCAACGAAGAGTGCGGCTTGAGGTGCGTTTATCACGGATGGAAATTTGACGTGAACGGCACGTGCGTGGACATGCCCAACGAGCCTCCGGAATACGGGTTCGGAAACAAGTTGCGGACCACGGCTTACCCGACACGCGAGTACGGAGGCTTGATCTGGGCCTACATGGGTCCACCAGAGCACGAACCCGAGTTGCCCAAACTGGAGTGGGCGCGCGTTGCGGACAATCAGCGCTACATCTCAAAACGCTTTCAGGAGACCAACTACCTGCAAGCCATTGAAGGCGGCATCGACTCCAGCCATTCGAATTTTCTGCACGCCAGCTTGGACGCGTTTCGTGTGACCGATTCCTACGTGGAAAAGGTAAAAAATAGCGGCACTCTGCGAGCGAAATATCACCTCTTGGACAAGGCGCCGCGGTTCACCGTGAAGAAAACGGATTATGGCGTCGTCATCGGAGTGCGGCGTAACGCGGAAGAGGACCGATATTATTGGCGGCTAACCCAATTCCTTCTTCCCAGCCACACGATGATTCCCTACGAGAAGGGGCTGGCGATTCACGGACACTGCTGGGTACCGCGAGACGACCAGACTTGCTGGGTGTGGACAATCAGCTGGAATCCCGAGGCGCCGCTTTCCGAGGAAGAGTGGAAGACGATCCGAGATGAGACGTTCGTGCATGCACAAGTGGATCCTGCTACGTTCCGTCCGGTGCGCAACAAAGCGAATCAGTACTTGCTGGACCGCGAGAAACAGCGGACCGCGAACATGACCGGCATCCACGGCTTTGCTTCCCAGGATCAGGCGATTCAGGAAAGCATGGGGCCGGTTGTCGACCGCACGCGGGAGCGCCTGGGTACCAGCGACACGGCGATCATTGCCGCGCGTCGCTTGCTGCTTCAGGAGATCCGAGAACTTGGCGAGGGGCGCGAACCGTATACGGCGAGCCATGGCGACGTCTACTGGGTGCGCTCCGCGTCGCTGCTTTTGAAGCGGGACGTTGAGTTTGACGAAGGCGCACGGGAACTGACGAAGGCAGAGGTCTAAGTGAACGCGAAGGCACCATTGGCCGAATCCAGTCTTCGCGAATCGGGCGTCCGTGAAGAACTGGTGCAGGCTTGCAAGGTACTTTACGCGGTCAAGGCCGCGGGAGACGGTCTCGGCGGGCATCTGAGTTTTCGGCTAGATGAAAAACGGATTCTGATCAAGCCACGCCCGGTTAGCTGGCGACGGCTAGACCCGGAAGAACTGATCGTCATTGATTTCAACGGCAAGCGTGTAGATGCAGCTGCAAGCGAGCGTAGCGCCGTTCGCGAGTGGCCGATTCACGCGCAGATTTATGCAGCTCGGCCCGACGTCCAGTGCGTATTACATGCTCATCCCAACGCTTCCACAATCATGGCCGCGTTGGGGATTGCCGTTGAGCCGCTGGACCAGGATTGCGCCGCATTCGCGGGGCGGCTTCCGGTGCTGGACAACGGCGCCGTGAGCATCGCCACGCCGGAGCTAGGCGATGAAGTGGCGCGGGCACTCGGTACGAGAGGAGCGCTGCTGCTGAAAAATCACGGCTGCGTCGTGGCAGGAGCGGACATCGCTTACGTTTGTGTTACGGCGTACAGGTTGGAGAAGGTCGCGGAGACGATGTTACGGGCGGCTACCCTGACAAAATTGCCGGTAATGTCACCGGAAAGGATCGCCGCCATTCTTCAGGCCAGAGAAGCGGCGGAACCATCCGGGCAGGGCAAGATGAACCACGAGCGGTGGCAGATGATGCGGGACTATTATCTCTGATGGCGATGCCCGAGAAACAAACGGCTTGGCTGATGAGCGCCGGCGCCGCCCTTTTGTTCATTGCGGGCTGTTTCAATGTGCTTTTCCGCGTCACCCCCTCTCTTTTCCATTTTGGATCACAAGCCCGCGTGGCCAGCGATGACGCGACGGACGCTGAGGATAGCTGCGCCGACACAACGGAATTGGCAATGGCGATGACGGCGTGGAGGCAGACCCAGCAACAAGGAAAACATTCGGCTTTGCCTTCGCAGGCCGAGACTGCGCCAGTTGGGGGAGACATCGCTCCGGCGCGTTCCGTCGCCGATGCGTATGCGAGCCTCCATAGCGTGGCGGTCGATCCCGACGCCAATCAGGTGGTGATGAGCGATTCCAACCGAGGCGCGATTTTCTTCTACGAACGAAGCGCCGGAGGCAATTCGTCGCAAATGGCGAATCCGAACCGGGTGATCCGAGGGCCGAGGACGGGGATGATGTTTGTCGCCGGGATCTCGCTCGATACCGCCGATCACGAAGTCTTTGCCGTAAACAACGATATCGGGGACCGCATGGAGGTGTTCCCATACGACGTGGAAGGGAACATTAAGCCCAAGCGCGTGCTATCGGTTCCGCACGGCGCGTGGGGTGTGGCATTTAATCCGATGCGGAAAGAGGTGGCCGTTTCGATTGAGCACCCGAACACTGTGGTTGTCTACCGGCGCGAAGCGAGCGGCAGCGAAGCGCCACTGCGGGTGCTGCGCGGGGCGGAAACCGAATTGGCTGATCCCCATGGGATCGTGGTCGATCCCGGTCACAACGAAATGCTTGTCGCGAACCATGGGAATTGGGCTCCGCTGACGCGTGAAGAGGAAGAGGCACAGGGCGGGCTAAGGGGCGGTCACTTCGCGCTGCCATCCATCAATACCTATGCCACGGAGGCGAAAGGCGACGATAAGCCCACTCGTAAAATTCAAGGCGCGCAGACTCAGCTGAACTGGCCAATGGGCGTCGGCCTGGACCCGATGCACGACGAAATCGCGGTGGCCAATTACGGCACGAACTCGATTCTCGTTTTCCGCCGGAACGCCGACGGGAATGCCGTGCCGCTGCGGGTCATCAAGGGCGATCGGACGGGCATTTTGGGTCCGATGGGAGTGGCCATCGACGTCAAGAACGACGAATTATGGGTGACGAATTATCGGGATCACACCGCAGTGGTGTTCGCGCGGACCGCGAACGGTAATGTGGCACCCAAGCGGGTGTTGCGCAACGCTCCCGCGGGAACACCAGCGGTTGGTTTTGGCAATCCGGGCGCGATTGCCTTCGACTCCAGGCGCGGTCAGATTCTCGTTCCGAATTGAGTAAGCGTGCCCAGGATACTGGTGTTTGCCAGGCTGGCAAACGGAAACGACGGACCGGTAAGGGTAATCGAGGGCCAGGGTACGAAACTCAGCCGCACGATGCACGGCATCGCTTACGATTCCGTTCACGACGAAATCATCGTGCCGGTACATTTGGCGGGAGCCGTACTTGTGTTCCGGGCGGGCGCCACGGGGGAAGAAGCGCCGATACGTATCATTCAGGGCCCACACACCCACATCCTGCGTCCAGAAACAGTGAACGTGGACGTGAAAAATAACGAAATCGTGGTCGGCGAGGACGTCGGACAGGACGTCATGTTCTTTCCGAGAGAGGCGAAGGGGGATGTCGCGCCGCTGCGGATGATTCGCGGACCAAAAACAGGATTGGACGAAGTGCGCGGTGTAACGGTCGATCCCGTCCGAAATCTGCTCGTGGTTTCCAGCCGCAGCGGGAAGGGAACCACGGGCGTCTTCATTTTCAACCGGACTGATAACGGCGACGTGGCGCCGCGCGCCATCATTGCCGGGCCTAAATCTGGGATTATCCGCATCCGGCAGGTCGAGGTCGATCCCGAGAGGGGCAAGATTTTTGTGGCTGTGAAGAATAATGTTGAATCTTACAAATTTGCGGACGCTTCGCCTTCTCCGTGGAGTTCCGATAAGCCCGGATTCATCGGCGTGTGGGACATCAACGATAACGGGGACGTGCCGCCTCGTGGTGTAATCAAGGGACCGGCGAGCGAAATGGTGTGGCCCGCGGGCGTGGCCCTCGATCCAGGAGACCGCGAAGTTTATACGATCGACAGCGTGTCCAACGGGATGCATTCGTACTATATGCCGGAATTCTTTCCCGCCAAGAAGCAATGATCAAAAAGCTAGCCGCCGCGTGCGCGCTCGGGTTCGTTTTGCTTGCGACGCTGGCGACGCTAGGACGGGCCGCACCTCAGGAGAGTAAATCCAGCAAACCTGCTCCCGAGGACATACCTCCTATCCGGATGATTGCTGACCCGTACCCCGCGTTTAACGGTATCGCGGTAGACGCTGCAAACGGGGTCGTGGCCATGAGCGATCCGAACCGCAAGAGCCTGCTGCTTTACGATCGCGCCAGAGCGAGCCAAGGGGGAGCGAGCCGAGGCGAAGCCAGCCTTCCGATGCGCCAGATCGTTGGACCGGATACCTTTCTCGGGATGATTGCGGGAATTATTCTCGACCCCCGGCGTCAAGAAATTTATACGGCGAATAACGACATCGAAGACACGGTGGTGGTGATGCCCTACGGCGCGTCCGGTAATGTGAAACCGGCGCGCGTATTTTCCGTTCCGCATCAAGCTTGGGGCCTGGCGTTGAGCGATGTCGCCGACCAGATCGCCGTAACAGTGGAGGTCCAAAATACAATTGTCTTCTACCGCCGGCAGGTGAAGGGCGTGGAGGCTCCGGTGCGAATCATTCGCGGGCCAGACACCGGTTTGGCCGATCCGCACGGCATCTATTGGGACGAGTCGCACAATGAGATCGGCGTCGCAAATCACGGAAATTTCAGAGGAGTCGTGAAGAACACAGGAGGGGGCTGTGCGCCTTCGTTCGTGGTCGAAGACGATGCGGAGGCGGGCGAGTCGCGCCCTCCTTCGATTCGGATTTTTGCGGCGGGCGCAAAAGACGATGTGAGGCCGCTGCGCGTCATTCAAGGCGCGAGGACGGGTTTAGACTGGCCGATGGGAATCGCTTACGACCCGCAACATGACGCCATTGTCGTCGCAAATAACGGCGACAGCTCGATCTTGATATTTGGCCGAACGAGCAACGGCGATGTCGCGCCGCTCGGGGTGATTCGTGGTGATCGCACTGGCATTAGTCATCCGATGGGCATTGCGGTCGATGCACAGAACGGCGAAATGTGGGTATCGAACTGGGGCGATCATTCCGCGCTCGCATTCGCGAGCGGAGCGCGCGGCAACGTGGCGCCCAAACGCATCATCCGGAGCGCTCCCGCGGGAATGCCCACGCCTGGGTTCGGCAATCCCATGGCCCTTGCGTATGACTCGAAACGCGACGAGCTTTTGGTGCCCAATTGAGTGACGCAGCCGCGCATCGCGGCGTTTGCCAGGCTGGCAAACGGAGATGTAGCGCCCAACCGGCTCATCACGGGGCAAAATACTCTGCTGGGGCGCACGATTCACGGCCTTGCCTACGATCCCACGCGCGATGAAATCGTAGTGCCGAACGCCTTGGCGGATGCCGTTCTGGTCTTCCGCGCGGCCGCCGCGGGTTCGGAGCATCCGTTGCGCGTGATTCAGGGGCCCCGCACGGAGTTGGTGACGCCTCACGCCGTTAGTTTGGATTTGCAGAATCGAGAGATCCTCGTCGCTAGCCTTACGGGAAGGCGCATCAACGTTTTTCGCTGGGATGCCAACGGAGATGCCGCACCAGTTCGGGTCATCAAGGGGCCGAAAACCGAACTTGGGCATGTTGTGGGACTCGCCGTCGATCCAGATAGGAATTTGCTCGCCGTAGCGAATACTCGCGAGATCCTGATCTTCAATCGCAGAGACGATGGAGATGTTGCGCCTCGGGGCCGGATCGCCGGACCGAAAACCGGCATAATCGATGAGCCCTGGCAAATGGAATTTTACAAGGGCCGAATTTTTTTGGCGGCGTCCAATCATTTCCATCAGAACCTTTATGACGGAGTCACGCTGAGACCCGAGGCGAAAGTGGTGCCCGATGATCCATGGTTGAACCCCATTTTAGGTTTCATGGGTATCTGGAACATTACGGACAATGGCGACGTGGCGCCTCTGGCGATGATCCGCGGTTCTTTTAGCGGCTTGATTCACCCCGTAGGTCTGGCGCTGAACCCTAAAGATGGGGAAGTTTACGTGTCGGATAGCGTGAGGAATGGAGTTTTGAGCTTTCTGGTGCCACAATTCTTCCCGCAAGAAAATCCAACTTCGAATCCCGATGGTCGGCAAGCAAAATAGGCAACATGATCCGGCTTCCGCCCGCACAAGGGAAAACCACTGAAGGACAAGCTCGGTAGTGCGCACCACGGAACAAACCGTCCGAGCAGCGCCCCTGGTCGAAAGCGTTGGCAGGGCGCCTGCCAGCGGCAAAATGATTGGCGGAGTCTTGACGATCGCCGTGCCCGTGGGGTTGTGGTTCTCGCCTCTGCCCCTCGCGATTAACTCCCGGCACGCGCTGGCGGTCGCATCGTTCATGATCATCGCCTGGATTACGGAAGCGCTTCCGCACGCGCTCACAGGCTTGGCGGGATGTTACCTCTTCTGGGCGCTGAAAATCGTTGATTTCGAGGCGGCTTTCAGTGGGTTTGCAGATCAGACCCCGTGGTTTCTCTTTGGCGCTGCATTGATCGGCATGATGGCTTCCAAATCGGGCTTGGCGCGCCGTCTGGCGTATCTCGTGATGCTGCGGGTGGGAGGGGGTTACTCGCGCTTGTTACTCGGGCTGATCTTTTCCTCTTTGCTTCTGACATTTCTCGTACCTTCGGGAATCGCATGCGTAGTGATCATGGCTGCGGTGGCCGTTGGGTTGATGGAGGTTTTCGGGCTATCGCGTGGAAGCAACGTGGGTCGCGGAATTTTCGTCACGCTGACGTATACCGCAGGAATATTCGACAAAATGGTGATCGCCGGTGCGTCTTCCATTCTAGGACGCGGCCTAATCCAAAAGATGACCGGCATCGAAGTTTACTGGAGCCAATGGCTGCTGGCCTTCTTGCCGTGTGTTCTCGCAACGGTTGTTGTTACCTGGCGGCTCGTGCTTTGGCTCTATCCGCCGGAGAAACAGGCTCTCCAAAGCAGCGTTGAATTTTTGCGTGATTCCCTCGAAAAGATGGGCGCGTGGACGCCAATGGAAAAGCGCTCGCTGCTGCTGATGTCCTTGGCCATCGCATTATGGGCAACCGACCTGATTCATCATATTTCTCCGGCGGTGATTGGCATTGGCGTGGGTCTTCTGGCAGGCGTGCCCGGCTTGGGCATCCTGGAACTCGAGGATCTCAAGCGCCTCAATTATTTGCCGGTATTTTTCACGGCAACCGCGATCAGTATGGGCGAAGTGCTGCTCAGAACGAATGCACTGAATTCCATGACCACGGTTCTGTTCGCTTGGATGCGGCCCTGGGTGACCAACGTATTCTCTCTGGCGCTTGTCCCGTATTGGACGGCCTTCGTTTATCACATTTTCTTGGGTAACGAGATCTCCATGCTGGCCACGTCGCTGCCGCCCCTCATGAACTTCGCGAAAACGGCGGGAATCCATCCATTGCCGCTGGGATTACTATGGGCATTCGCGGCGGGCGGAAAAATCTTCGTGTATCAATCGGGAGTAATGGTCGCTGGCTACTCTTATGGCTACTTTGAGGCGAAGGACTTGCTTCGGGTGGGATTTTGTCTGACCGTGGTTGAGTCTGCTGTGCTGCTGCTTATTGTTCCTTTTTATTGGCCGTTGATTGGCATCCGCTGAGGCTCCTACCAGCTAAACGAACACCCCCGTTGGATATCACAAGGGCGCGCGATTGGCCTTGCTGACCGAGGGCGTGGCTTTTAATCGGGCCTCTAATCGGCTGTACACATTTCGTGCATTGCCTTCATAGATCTTGCGCTTATCTTCTTCGCGCAGCCAGGGAACGGCCTCGATGTAGCGCTTCGTATCATCGAAATAATGGCCCGTCTCGGGATCGATGCTTTTTACCGCCCCAACCATCTCTGAAGCGAAGAGAATGTTGTCAATAGGAATGACCTTGGTCAGCAGGTCTATGCCCGCTTGATGGTAAACGCAGGTATCAAAATAGACGTTCCTTAAGAGAAGTTCTCTCAGCGGGGGGCGCTTCAAGTCCTGCGCGATACCACGATAGCGGCCCCAATGGTAGGGGACCGCGCCGCCACCATGAGGAATGATGAACTTCAGCGTGGGGAAATCCTGGAAAATGTCAGACGTCAGGAACTGCATAAAAGCCGTCGTATCGCCGTTCAGATAATGCGCGCCGGTGGCGTGAAAATTCGGATTGCAGGATCCGCTGACGTGGACCATGGCGGGGATATCCAGTTCTACCATTTTTTCGTAGAGCGGGTACCAGAAGCGGTCGGTGAGGGGCGGATCGCTCCAATGCCCGCCCGAAGGGTCCGGATTCAGGTTGCAGCCGACGAAACCGAGCTCTTCCACGCAGCGGGCTAATTCGGTGATGCAGTTGACGGGTGGAACGCCCGGTGATTGCGGCAGTTGGCAGACGCCGGCAAAATTCTCGGGATAGAGCGAGCAGACCCTGTAGATCAAATCGTTGCAAACCCGCGACCATTGCAGACTGGTGGCTGCGTTTCCAATGTGGTGGCCCATGCCCATGGCACGAGGCGAAAAGATCGTGAGATCGGTGCCGCGCTCCCGCTGGAATTTCAACTGCGCGTTTTCGAGGCTGGTGCGAATTTGATCATCGGTGATTTTCGGGGCTTCGGAAGGAGACTGCGAAGAATCCTTGAGGCCATTGATTTGCCGCTGTCGAAAGGCTTCCAGTTCCCGTGGCGCCGTCGTGTAATGCCCGTGACAATCGATAATCATTATCGCCTCTGCAGCAATAAAATATTCGCCTGCAGGCGCATGCTATGAAGTGAACACGATGTTGTCAAATATCTTCGGTTTGCCGGACTTTGGGCTTTGCCGAGCCTCTGCTAGCATGCTCGCGCTTATTCTAACTATGGATGAGCACGGGATCATCATATCGACCGTGCGATCGGAGGAGGCTTGGAATGGCTGATCTCCCAAGGCTGAACGGCGTCATCCGCGCGCTGGAGCAGGGCCAAACAGCCTTTGCCGCCTTTACAAACGCAGAAATCGATTCCGCACTGGCGTTCAGCACTTCCAGCTACGACGCGATTGTTTTCGAGATGGAGCATAATCCGTGGGACGCACGAATTTTACGAGATTGCCTTCAGTACATGATCAATAGGCGGCAGATCGTTGATTCTGGTTCGATCGCGCCAGGCGTTACGCCGTTCGTGCGCATTCCGCCAAACGGCAACGAAAAGAATCAATGGCTGGCCAAGCAGGCGCTCGATTTAGGTGCGTATGGCATCGTATGGCCGCACATCAGCACGGTAGATCAGGCCTACAATGCCGTGGCCGCATGCCGATATCCACGCCTAAAGACGGCCAAGCTCAGTGAGCCAGCGGGCATTAGAGGCGATGCGCCCCTGGCAGCGGCACGTTATTGGGGCCTCACGCAGCAGGAATACTATCGCAAGGCAGATGTGTGGCCTTTGAATCCGCAGGGCGAAATTCTTGTTGTCCTGATGATCGAGGACACCCAGGGAATCGCCAATCTTCGCGCGATCTTACGAAATGTTGCGGGCATAGGCCTGATCCTGATTGGAGAAGGTGATTTGAGCCAGGAACTCGGTTTTCCGCGCCAATACGATCACCCTTCCGTCGTCGAGGCCATGGCGCAGATCGTTGCGAGCTGCAAGGAGTGTGGTGTTCCTGTCGGGCACCCGCATGTCGATTCCAATAATGTCGAGCGGATACTTAAGGAAGGATATCGCTTCCTAATGGCCGCGCCGACCCGAAGCTACGCTGCGCTGGAGAAATGCCGCCAACTCGCGGGGCGCGCCTAGGGGGAGGCAGTCACAGTTCAACCTCGCCGTGGGCTACCTCTCGTAGATTTCGATCGCTGGCAAAAGCCTGCCCTAATCCAAATTCAGTGTATCCTGAGCGAAAAGCTCTTCGGTGCCAAACTTCTTCGGAATCACTTGTTGATCGACGGCGAATTGCACGATCGTCTCGACAGCTTTCCGATTGGCCCCTTTTCGATCACTAATCCCGAAGGGAAATGGGTCTCCGACGACCCGCTTGAGTGAGATGGCCGCTTCGTCTGCGGGAGAAAGATTCTTGCCGGTGTCCAATTGGGCCAGGTAAATTTTTTTGGCCGCCTGAAACGCACGGAAGAGTTCACAGGCCAATCCGGGGGCAGCTTCGAGGAGGGAATCTTTTACTA